>ENA-UOJJ01004098-UOJJ01004098.1-human-gut-metagenome-genome-assembly--contig:-CS66-NODE-4098-length-14296-cov-3.973106_pt1 | contig 14296 bp, 16 predicted proteins | sample MGYA00242343_ERZ723890 | MGnify/ENA metagenome assembly ERZ723890 | reverse complement strand
GCTTCGGCTTGCTCATCAGCGCGCGGCCCATGGCGAGCATCTGCTGTTCGCCGCCAGAGAGCGTTCCGGCGACCTGACGGCGGCGTTCCTTCAGCCGCGGGAACAGCTCGTACACCTTTTCGAGCCCCGGCTCGACGGTGGAGTTGGCGCGGGTGAACGCGCCCATTTCAAGGTTTTCCTCTACGGTCATCTGCGCGAACACACGCCGTCCCTCCGGGACGAGCGCCAGACCGTCCTTGACGATCAGGTGGGGTGCCTTGTGCGCAATGCTCTCGCCCTGAAAAACGATGTCGCCGCCGCGGCTGCGGAGAAGTCCCGCGATGGTGTCGAGCGTGGTCGTCTTGCCCGCGCCGTTCGCGCCGATGAGCGTTACGATCTCGCCCTCGTTGACCTCGAAGGAGACGCCCTTGATGGCGTGGATCGCGCCGTAATACACTTGAATGTCCTTGACTTCGAGAAGCATGCGTCAGCCCTCCTTCTTCTTGCCGAGATAGGCTTCGATCACGGCGGGGTTCGCCTGGATCTCCTCTGCGGTGCCCTTGGCGATCACCTTGCCGAAGTTCAGTACGCAGATGCCCTCGCAGATGCCCATAACGAGCTTCATGTCGTGCTCGATGAGCATGACGGCGATCTGGAACATGTCGCGGATCTTGACGATGTTCTCCATGAGCTCCTGCGTTTCGGAGGGGTTCATGCCGGCGGCGGGCTCGTCGAGCAGCAGCAGCGACGGGTTCGTTGCCAGAGCGCGGACGATCTCCAGACGGCGCTGCGCGCCGTAGGGCAGCGAGCCGGCCTGCACGTTTGCCATGTCCTGCATATCGAAAATGGACAGCAGCTCCAGCGCGCGCTCGTGCGCGGTGCGCTCCTGCCGCCAGTAGCGCGGCAGGCGGAATATGCCCTCAAACGTGGAATACGGCTCCTGATTGTGCAGGCCGATCTTCACATTGTCCTCGACCGTGAGGTTACTGAAAAGGCGGATGTTCTGGAACGTGCGGGCAATGCCCATGCGGTTGATCTGCTCGGTCGTTTTGCCGGAGGTGTCCATGCCGTCAAGCAGAATGGTGCCGCGGGTCGGCTGATAGACCTTGGTAAGGAGGTTAAAAACGGTGGTCTTGCCCGCGCCGTTCGGGCCGATGAGACCGGCGATCTCCGTGCGGCCGATGGTGAGATTGAAGTCGTCCACGGCGCGAAGTCCGCCGAAATCGATGCCGAGATGGCGGCATTCGAGCACGGGTGTTTTGTCCAGATCGCGCTCGGGGATGATGGCTGTGCTCGGGAATTCGACCATTTTCCCCTTTTCAAACTTTTTAGACATCTTCCCTCTCCTCCTTCCGTCCGGGGATCACGCGGCGCAGCAGCGCCTTGAAATCGTCGTTGTTCGTCGCGAGCATCACGAGAATGAGCACGATGGCGTAGATCAGCATGCGGTAATCGGCAAAGCTGCGCAGCGCCTCGGGCAGCGCCGTGAGCAGCGCCGCGGCGATGACCGAGCCGAGCATATTGCCCAGCCCGCCGAACACAACGAACACGAGAATGAGGATCGACGCATTGAAATCGAACTTGTTTGCGGCGATCGTGGAGTAGTTCAGCGCGAAGAGCGCGCCCGCCGCGCCCGCCATGGAAGCGGAGATGACAAAGGCGGTCATTTTGTAGCGCGTCACGGGGATGCCGACGCTCTCGGCGGCGATGCGGTTATCGCGGATGGCAAGAATGGCGCGCCCCGTGCGGCTGTTCACAAGATGGAAGATCACGATGAGGCAGAGCATCACGAGGATAAAGCCGCCGGTGAACGTGGCGATCTTCTGCACGCCGCCGATACCCATCGGTCCGCCGAGAATAAGCTTTCCGCCATCCTCCAGATTTTCGGGCGCCTGCAGGAAGCGGATGTGGTAGCCGCGGCTGTCAAGGCCGATATAAAGGTTCGTGAAAATGCTCTTGATGATCTCGCCGAAGGCAAGCGTCACGATGGCGAGATAGTCGCCGCGGAGACGCAGCACCGGAATGCCGATGAGAAAGCCGATGATGGCAGCGAAGATCGCGCCGATGACCATTGCGATGGCGAGACGCAGCGGAGCGCTCGCAATAACGCCCTGCAGCGACACCGCCGCCGTCGTGCCCATGAAGGCGCCGACGCTCATAAAGCCCGCGTGACCAAGCGACAGCTCGCCCATCACGCCGACGGTGAGGTTGAGCGAGATCGCCATAACGACGTAAGCGCAGATCGGCACGAGCATGCCGCGTGCCGTGGAGGAAAGCAGCTTCTGTCCGGAGAGGATCTGGAGAACGATATACGCAGCGATCACAAAGGCATAGGTGATGCACTGCCGCCGGTTGATTTTCATTCGGGCTAAAACTTTTTTCATCGTACCCACCTCACACTTTCTCGCGGACCTGCTTGCCCAGCAGACCGGACGGCTTGACGAGCAGCACGATGATCAGCACCGCGAACACCACGGCGTCCGACATCTGCGTGGAGATGTACGCCTTGGCCATGATCTCGATAACGCCGAGCAGCAGTCCGCCGAGCAGAGCACCGGGGATCGAGCCGATACCGCCGAACACGGCGGCGGTGAACGCCTTGATGCCGGGCATGGAGCCGGTCGTGGGGACGAGCGTCGGATACGCCGAGCAGAGCAGCACGCCCGCGACCGCGGCAAGGCCGGAGCCGATGGCGAACGTCATGGAGATCGTTGCGTCCACGTTGATACCCATGAGCCGCGCCGCGTCCTTGTCCTCGGAGCAGGCGCGCATCGCCTTGCCCATTTTGGTCTTGCCGATGAAGAGCGAGAGAGCGACCATGATGACGACGCACACGGCGATCGTCACGAGCGCGACATACGAAACACGCAGCTCACCGCCGAAGAGGGCAATACCCGTCTCGCCGCCCGCCGACTTGAAGAAGTTCGGGAACACGACCGGACTGGAGCCCCAGAGCAGCAGCGCCGCGTTCTGGAGGAAGTAGCTCACGCCGATGGCGGTGATGAGCACCGCGAGTGACGTCGCCGCGCGCAGCGGCTTATACGCCAGCTTCTCGATCGTCATGCCGAGAACGGTGCAGACGATCATGGCAAGGATCACGCCGACGATCGGCGGGAGATTAAACTTGGTGCAGGCAAAAAAGCAGATATACGCACCCACCATGATGACGTCGCCGTGGGCGAAGTTCAGCATTTTCGCAATGCCGTAGACCATCGTGTAGCCGAGGGCGATGATCGCGTAGATGCTGCCGAGGCTGACGCCGCTGATCAGAAAGTTCAGTAAAATAAAGGCTGACACCCATTTAGGGTCAATTTCTTTCTCTTTTTCTCTCTTAGGTTAAAATACGGGGACAGGGGAAAATGCGCATCGGAAAAAGGCTTCGGTGCGGCCTCTTTCCGCTGCGCGCCTTCCCGCGGGGAATGGGACGGAGGATATCCTCCGTCCCATAGCTGTTTCGTGGGTCGGGCTTTTTTCCGATCAGTCCAGACCGACGTAAGCGCCGTTCTGGATGACCATGCCCTTCGGGCTCTTGGTGACCTGGCCCTGTTCGTTCCAGGTCATGCCGTCGCCGGTCAGACCGTTAAACGTCATGGAGGTGAACTGCTCGATCATCTTGGCGCAGAGGTCTGCCGCGCTCATGTCGGGCGTAGCGCCGGCGGCTTCGAGAGCCTGCGCGTAGGCATAAACGCAGTCATAGGCGTCCGCGGCGAACTGGTTGGGAACTTCGCCGTACATTTCCTGGTACTTCTTGACGAAGGCGGCGGTGCGCTCGTCGGTGGAGTCGGCGTTGAACGGGGTCAGGAGCACGACGCCCTCGGCGAGAGAGGTATCAAAGCCCTTCATGGTGAGGATGCCGTCCATGCCGTCCACGCCGAACCACTTGGGTGCATAACCGGCAGCTGCGGCCTGCGCGAGGATGAGGGAAGCGGGCTGGTAGTAGATGGGCAGGAACACGAGCTCCGCGCCTTTCGACTGCGCATCGGCGATCTGGACGGAGAAGTCGGTGTCGTTGCCGTCGGCGAAGGTGGTGTCGCTCACGATCTCGATGCCGAGCGTGTCGCAGGCGGCCTTGAAGGTCTCATAGACGCCCTTGGAGTAAACGTCGTCGTTCTTCCAGATAACGGCGACCTTGGTGGCGAGGCTCTTGTCGGCGATGTACTGCGCGGGGGCGCTGCCCTGGTTGGGGTCGGTGAAGCACATCTGGAACTGGTTATCCTTGCCCTCGGTCGTGGCGACGGAGGAAGCGGACGGAGTCAGCGCGAAGATACGATCAGCAAACGTATCGCCGGAGGTAACTTCGCAGGGCTTGGAGGTGACGGAGCCGAGAGAGATCTGCATGCCCCAGTCCTTCAGCGTGTTGTACGCGTTGACGGCCTTTTCGGGGTCGTTCTGGTCGTCTTCGTAGCGCAGCTCAAACTGGACGCCGCCCTTGGCGTTGATCTCGTCCACGGCGATCTGCGCGGCGTTCTTCACGGCGTTGCCGTAAATGGCGGCGCCGCCGGTCAGCGGAGCCGTGCCGCCGATCTTGAACGCGGCGGAGTCCGAATCTTCGGGCGTGGAGGCGGGGGTGGAGCCGCAGCCGGCGAGACATGCCATGAGCATTACGGCGGCGAGTACCATGCATACTACTTTTTTCATTGTTTCATTTCTCCTTTTCCAATGGTTTTAAACACAAAAATGAATATAAAATCGGCCCTGTCCGAAAGGACAAGGCCGGATTTATCAAACCGGATTTATCTCTTTCGGTGCTCGGAAAAATTGCGTACAAACAGAACGAGAATAACCATTACAATAATGGTAATAAGCAGAATAAGCCCAAGGAGGCCAAGGGACAGTCGCAGGCTGAGAAGGGCGGAAATAAAAAGAACGGACACCGCCGCAGCGATGCCCGCAATAACCGCATAGTGAGAGGAAGTGCGCGCAGCACAAGAGCCGTCGCAATTTGCGGCGGAAGAAGCGCTGTTCATCGAAAAACCAAAACCGAAACAGTTCATGCGGCACCTCCTTCAAAAGATGGGCATATCATAGCACGCTGCATAAGTATGCGTCAATAGAAAAATGCGAAACAATTTAAAATGCTAAAGCGAAAATTTTTGGAATTTTTCACAAACGCGCCAGTTTCTTTTCGGCAAAGGGGAGAAAAAACAGTATTTCGGCAGTAGACGCGGCGCGAAAACACTGATATAATGCCGATGTGCAAAAGAGCGTATCCATATACTTTATATAACGGAGGTAAATATCATGCCGATCGTAACCACAAAGGAAATGTTCCGCAAGGCGTATGAGGGCGGCTATGCCGTCGGCGCGTTCAACGTCAACAACATGGAGATCGTCCAGGGCATCACCGAGGCCGCGGCCGAGGTCAAGGCTCCCGTCATCCTGCAGGTCTCCCGCGGCGCGCGTGCCTACGCCAACCCCACCTATCTCGTCAAGCTCGTCGAGGCCGCCGAGCAGGAGACCGGTCTTCCGATCGCCCTGCATCTGGACCACGGCGACAGCTTTGAGCTCTGCAAGAGCTGCATCGACGGCGGCTTCACCTCCGTCATGATCGACGGCAGCAGCAAATCCTTCGAGGACAACATCGCTCTCACCCGCCAGGTCGTCGAATACGCGCACGACCACGGCGTCGTCGTCGAGGCCGAGCTCGGCACGCTTGCGGGCGTGGAGGACGACGTCCACGTCGAGGCCGAGGACAGCTCCTACACCCGTCCCGAGGATGTCGAGGAATTCGTGACCCGCACCGGCTGCGACAGTCTCGCCATCGCCATCGGCACGAGCCACGGCGCCTACAAGTTCAAGCCTGGCACGTAGCCTCAGCTCCGCTTCGACCTTCTCGAGCAGGCCGCGCAGCGTCTGCCCGGCTTCCCCATCGTGCTGCACGGCGCTTCCTCCGTGCCGCAGGAGTTCGTCCGCATCATCAACGAGCACGGCGGCAAGATGCCCGACGCCATCGGCATCCCCGAAGAGATGCTGCGCCAGGCCGCTACCATGGCCGTCTGCAAGATCAACATCGATTCCGACCTGCGTCTTGCAATGACCGCCTCCATCCGCAAGTACTTTGACGAGCACCCCGAGGGCTTCGATCCCCGCGCCTATCTCAAGCCCGCCCGCACCGCCATTCACGACATGGTCCGCCACAAGATCGTGGACGTGCTCGGCTGCGACGGCAAGGCCTGATCGCCGCTTTTCCCAAAATCCAAGCGCCGGGGCGAACGCCCCGGCGCTTTCCATCGTGAGGTCATTTTATGCCGTTTACCGGATTTACGAGCGAGGCCGGAGAATTTCTCTGGGAACTCGCGTTCCACAACGAAAAGCCGTGGTTTGAAGCGCATAAGGAGCAGTTTCTGCGCGCGGTAAAGGAGCCGTTCGACGCGCTTGCAAAGGAAACGCTCGCTCTTATGCGCCAAAAGCACCCGGACGAGCCGTACTGCCTCCACATTTCGCGCATCTACCGCGACGCGCGGCGGCTCTTCGGCCGCGGGCCGTACAAGGACCACCTCTGGTTCACTCTCTGGACGGGTGAAGATCGGCACAACAGCCCCGTGTTCTGGTTTGAGCTCTCCCCCGCCTCCTTCAGCTACGGCGTCGGGTTTTATACTGCTACCGCGGAGCAGATGGCGGCGCTGCGCCGGTACATCGACGCGAATCCCGCCGAGATGGAGCGGCTTGCCAAGCGCGCGGCAAAAAGCGAATTCCATCTCGAAGGCGAGCCGTACAAGCGGCTCAAAAAGGATGTGGGCGAAGTGCTCAACCCTTGGTACAACCGCAAGTGGATCAGTCTCTGCGCCGAATACGACCATGGCGGGGCGCTCTACACAGGCGAGCTGCCGCAGGTGCTTCTGGACGCCTACGAAAAGCTCATGCCGGTGTATCGGCTGCTCAAGAGATTCCCGGCGGAGAGCAGCAATGCCTCCCTTGTGTAAAGGGAGGTGGATTTTGCCGCAGGCAAAAGACGGAGGGATTGTCGTTTTCCGGAAACTACAATCCCCCAGTCAGCTTCGCTGCCAGCCCCCTTTACACAAGGGGGCCCTTCATTTTACTCGGAGATTATGACCGGCTCCCCGGCGCAGCGCAGCTTCCCGCCCTGCACGGTCACGGTCTCGCCGGTGATATAGTTTACATAATTTCCATCCTTCACCGGCACTTCGACCTCGGCGCTCTTCCCCTTCAGAGAGAAGACGCCGAGCTTTTTTGTTTTTCCGTCGTCGCGCAGGCAGACGGCGATATCGTTCGCGTCATCCGCTTCCGCGGTGAACCAGTCCTCCGCGGAGAGATGCTCCCGCCGCACGGCGTTGAGCTTCTGCAAAAGCGGCGTGATATCCCTGCCGGTGCGCGGGAACACGTCCTTATCAAAAAGACTCGGCACATGATCGCAGGAATACTCCTGCCCGCCGTAGAGCAGCACCGTACCCTTGAGGAAGTACAGCAGCGCCGTGAAATTCCGGCGCGCCTTCTCGTCCGGCACAAGACCGGCGATGCGCGGCATGTCGTGGTTTTCCATGCAGCGCAGCTTCACATAATTCTCCGGGTACATGGCCTCCTGGAAATTCAGCATGTCCATCCACGCGCTGAGCGGCTGCTTCCCTGCGATGTACTTATCGAATGTCTCGCGGATGTCGTACTCATATTCCATGTCAAACGCTTCGTAAAGCTCGTTATCGGTCGCCGCGGTGATGCCGCGCAGCCGGTTGAACACAAGAAAGCTCCGGTGCACCGATTCGGCGAGCCAGATGCACCCCGGATGCACCTTTTCCACGGCCTCGCGCGCCTTTTTCCAGAACTCCACCGGCACGAGCGAGGCAACGTCGCACCGGAAGCCGTCCACGATGCCCGCCCAATAGCACAGATGCTGTATCTGCGCGTCCCAGAGCGCGGCGCAGGAATAGTCCAGATCGATAACGTCCGTCCAGTCGGCGGTCTTGTTGCCGAAGCGTCCGTCCGGCTTCCGGTAATAAAACTCCGGGTGCTCGGTGACGTACACCGCGTCCGGCGACGTGTGGTTGTACACCACATCGATGATGCACTTCATGCCGCGCGCGTGGATCGCGTCCACGAGCGCCTTGAAATCGTCGAGCGTGCCGTACTCGGGATTGACCGTGCCGTAATCGCGGTTCGCGTAGGGACAGCCGAGACTGCCTTTTTTGCCCTTCTCGCCGATGGGGTGGATGGGCATGAACCAGACGATATCCGTTCCCAGCGCGCGGATGCGGTCAAGATCGGGGATCACGGCGCGGAACGTCCCCTCCGGCGTATGGTTGCGCACATACACGCTGTAAACGACCTGCTCGCGCAGCGCCGTACTTGTATTCCTTGCCATAGCGATTTCTCCTTTGCAAAGCACGCCGCCCCGGAGCCGACAGGCACCGGGACGGGAATTTTTTTATTCGTTTTCCGCAGCCTTCACCGCCGCGCAGATGAGCTGCACGCACGCTTCCACGCCGAGAGAGCCGCTGTTGAGCGTAATGTCGTAGTTGTGGCAGTCGCCCCAGTGCTGGCCGGTGTAGTGCTCATAGTAGCTGCGGCGGGCGCGGTCCCTCTTCTTCATCGCGCGGACGATCTCGGCGGTGTCGGTCGTGTTCAGATAGCCGGAGATACGCTCGGCGCGGTGCGCCTCGTCGGAATAGATGTACACATTCAGCGTCTCGATCCCGGCGTCGTGCAGCACAACGTCCGCGCAGCGCCCGAGAATGACGCACGGTCCCTGCTTGGCAAGATCCAGAATAACGCTGCGCTGGGTCTCATAAATATAATCCTTCTGGTCATAGGAAATGGGCGTGATGTTGCGCAGAATGCTCTCCGTGGCGGAGATCTCCTCGCCCTCGCGCTCGATCTGGCTCGCATCGATGCTGCTCGCCTTTGCGGTGGCGGCAATGATGTCGCGGTCATAGAGCGTTACGCCGAGCTCTTTCCCCACCGCGAGACCGATCTCGCGTCCTCCTGCGCCGTACTGCCGGCTGATGGTGATGATCTTCATAGAACCGCCGCCTTTCATGTTTTTTCTTTTTATACCATCAATCCGCATAAAATGCAATATGCTGTCAGAGAATCCGCCCGTCTTTCAGCGCAAAAATGGCGTACTCCACGCCGTGGATCGTCCGCTTTTCCACCATGCGCTCCGTCGGCAGACCCCATGCCGCCATGGGGATCGCGCGGTACGGCTGGTTTTTATACACCGTGTACAAACTCCCGTCCCCGGCGTCGCGCCAGACGATATCCCCCGCGCGCTCGCGCGGCTTCGGCGCGGCGGACTGCTTCGGCGCGGGAGGGACGGGCGCGGCCTGTGCCGGAGCCGTCTCCGGTCTCTTCTCCGGCGTCTGCCCGGTCTCCAGCCTGCGCTCCGGCGCAGAGGTATTCCGCCCGGCTTCGGCGGCGAGCTCGATCTCCGCCGGGAACGCCGCGAGCGCGGCGCGCGTCAGCCGCCGGTGCAGCGTCAGCACACCGTTCTCCGGCGTCATCACGCCGAGATAGCCCTCTTTTCCGCCGCCGTATACGCTCAGGCGCACGAGTGTGCCGGGGTCTTCGCACTTGGCGTCAAACCGCGTCGTCAGCCCCTCGCGCGAAACGGTCAGCGTGCCCTTCTTCTCCCCGTTTATCAGAACCGGATATGTTTCACTCATAAAATACACCCCGTCCACATTGTATGGACGGGGTGTAACGGTTATGCCGTTATTGGGGTATCGTTCCGCCGGGGCGTCCGCCGCCGAGACCGAAGCTCACGGCGATCGCGCCGTTCACGCGGTCCATCACGGCGTCGGGCAGCTTGCCCATACGCTCGCGCAGGCGCGATTTGTCGATCGTGCGGATCTGCTCGAGCAGGATAACGCTGTCGCGCGTCAGGCCGCAGCTCGCGCCGGCAAGCTCGATGTGCGTGGGCAGACGCGCCTTGCCGGTCTGCGAGGTGATGGCGGCGGCGATCACGGTGGGGCTGTGGCGGTTGCCGGTGTCGTTCTGCACGATCAGCACCGGGCGCATGCCGCCCTGCTCGCTGCCGACGACGGGGCTCAAATCGGCGAAATAAATGTCCCCTCTCCGAACTGTACTCATGCGATTCACTCTCCAGATGAAAATGCTCGCCCGTTCCATAGTATGTAGGGCTGTTACCATTTTCCCTCGTTAAGAGTGAAAATATACGCATACCGGAGTTTTAATCTTTATCCGGTGAAAGGCCGGTGCAGGTGACGCTGTCGCCCGCTACGACGCGGCCGCGGATATTGCCGCAGCGGACGCCGTCCCCGGCCGTCACGCCGCCCTCGACGTCTCTGCACTCCACGCTGTCCCCGGCGTGTACGTTGCCGTCAACGTTGCCGCAGGTCACGCTGTCGCCCGCGTTGACGTGCCCGAGCACATTGCCGCACTGCACACCGTCGCCCGCGTTTACGTCCCCCGCGACGGTCGTGTTCGCGCCGCAGATGACGGAGAACTCGCTCTTGATGTCGAGCGCCGGGCCGTCATACCGAAAATCCACGTTCACGCGCTCGCGCGCCCCGCGCGAAAACGGCGTATGACCTACGAGCTTATGCCCGACGAAGAGCACGGCGTGCAGCACCGTTTCCTCGTCGCTCCACGGGAGATCGTGGTAGACAACGACCGGCTCCGCCGCGGCGGACGCGGCGCTCACTTCGGCGCTCACGCTCGCGCGGCCGAAGAGTGCGTCCACGCTCACGCCGAAATACTCCGCGATCTCCGGCAGCATCAGAATATCCGGGCAGGAAAGCCCGTTTTCCCACTTGCTCACCGCCTGCGCGCTCACGCCGAGCTGCGCGGCGAGCGCGTCCTGCGTGAGACCCTTTTCGCGCCGCAGCGCGGCGATCGTCGTTCCGATAATGTTCTGTTCCATTGTATGAACCTCCAAAAAGCATTTTATCCGGATGAACCCAGAATAGGCGCACCCGGATAAAATAGCAAGGTTTTCGTGGTTGAGTTGGCTCAACCGTTGGTTGACACGGTGTATTTGTGCTTTTTCAACCGCCGGTTGAGCAGGCTTTACGCATTATCGCCTGGAATTTCGCCGCCGGTGCGCTCGCAGAAAACGGTGACGCGCTCGCTCGTGTCCCAGTTGCAGGTGTACATCGTGAGCGCGTAGCCGCTGTTCATCACGGTGTCGGAATCGTCCGGCGTGACGGAGGCAAACTCCCGCACGGTGTAGGTAAAAACATTTCCGTCCACGTCCGTGAAGGTGACCGTGTCGCCCGCCTCGAGACGGAACAGCACATCGAACTCCGTTTTGTAGTTGTGGCCCGCTACGACGAGATTATCGTTGTACACGCTGCCGGTGTGGCGGCAGGGGGAAATTTCCATCGCAGGGAAGCTCCACGTTGCCGCGACGGGCATCGTGAGACCGTAGCCCGGAAAATCAAGATAGCCGATGTAGTCATCGGCGCCGGAGCGCACCGTCGGCATATCGAGCGCCGGGGGCGCGGGCAGACCGCCCGAGCCGGTCTCGGTTCCGGCCGCTGCCGCGCCGGGGGACGCCGAAGCGCCGGGCGCGTTTGCCGCCGTCGTAGCGGCGTCGGGTTCGGCGGCGCCGGGCGCGGGGGTCGTGCCGGTCTCGCCGTTCGTCTCGCGCTCGGCCATCGCGGCCTCTACGAGCCGGAGCGTCTCTTCCGCGCTCTCTCCGGCGCGCCTGTCCTCGGCGCGGTTATGGGAAAACAGGAGCAGTGCGGCGATCACCAGCACTGCTCCCGCTGTCAATAAGACGATCCCGATTTTTTTAGGCTTCGTCATGCTTCTTTTTCTTCGTGAGCACAACAACGCCGCCCGCGATCAGCAGCACGCCCAGCGCGCCGAACACGGCGACGGGCCAGTTGAGCTGACCGGTGGGGATGAGGGGCTTTTCGTTGTTGAAGCCCTCGACCGTGAACACCCAGTCCACTTCGCCGACGCGGTAGGCGTACTCGTTGCCGAGCCCGGCGGGAACCGTGAGCACCGCTTCGAGCTTCGCGCTCTTGCCCTTGGCGAAGGTGCCGAGAAGGACGTTATCGGTGAGCTGCGCGGTCTCGTCCGGGGAAGCGGAGAAGATGCTCTGCTTCGTGCCGTCCGCGTTCACGAGATAGACCTCCATCGTGAGCTTGGAGAGGAAGTCCGCCATGGTGACGACGGTCTCGTCACGCACGCCGTCGATGTCGGCCTGATCGTGGCCGTCCTCGTTCTCGAAGGGCTCGCTGTAGGTGAGCGGGTTGCCCTCTTCGTCGTGGGCCTCGGCGCGGATGTAGAGCTTCACATAGTCAAAGCCGCTGACATTATTTTTGATCGTGATGTTCTCGGTCAGCTCGTCGCCGGGCATGACGTTTTTGAAGTTGCCAAAAAGGTCGGTATCCGTGTAGCCGCTGCCGGTGGTCTCGATCACGAGACCGTTGGTACCCTGACGGCTCACCACGGCGTCGGCGGCGAGAGCCGGGACGGTCAGCGCCGCAAGCGCGGCGATGACCATCACGAGGGAGAGGAGCTTCTTCATCGATTTTTTCATGTCGTTACTCCCTCCTTAGTTACTGCTGGACGGCGTTACGCCCCATGCTTCCGTGACGGCGTTCGCCGGGGTGCTCTGAATCGTGCTCGCCAGAATTTCAACATTGAGGACGTATTCTGGGTTATCCGGATGCGTCACCGTGCAGTTAAGAAGGCTCCCGAGCGTGGAGCTTTTCTGCTCAACGGGTGTCGGGTAATAGAAATAATCGCCGATCTTCTTCCATGTGCCGTTCGGGTTCTCCGTCAGTGAGTAGGAGTAGCCTTTGGGGACAGAGGGAACGACGTTTCCGCTCATATCGCGCCACGTTACAACGTAGGTGGCGCGGATGTAGGCGTCCGTGGTTCCGGTGTTTTGGATCTGAACTTTCTCCTTTGTGGTGCCGTTGAAGCTTTCACTGACCGTGCAGGAGACGCTGGCGTAGGTGAACTTGTTCTCCACCGGCGCTGTTTTGGTCACCAGAAAGGCGACGGTAGAGCCGACCACCGCGCCGATCAGCATGACGACCGCGATGAACAGGATGGCCAGCTTGTTCATGCGGATTCTGGAATGTTTCTTTGCTCTCGCGTGGGATCCATTATACATGATTGCCGCCTCCTTTCTCAGTTACCGGAATCTGTTTCGATGATCGTTCCGAATACGTTCTTGCTGTAGGCGTCGCCGCCGAGCCACTTAGTGATGCTGCGCGTGTTTGCAAAGTTAAAGGTGTACACATCGTCGGGCTTCGTCGGCGTGATGTCCGCAGACTTTACGTAGTCCTTGTTGGTATAGCGCCAGCTCCAGTCGGTGATCTCGGTAACGGTGTATGTACCGACCTTCAGCTCCGTGATCTTCACGGAGGTGTTGCCCTTGATCGCGACAGTCGTGCTGAAGCCCTCGCCTTCCACCTTGAAGAGGAAGCTCTGATTTTCGTCGATGTCCTCACAGCCTGTCTTGCTGATAATCAGATCGGCAAGATCATACTCAAACTTGGCGTAGTACGTCGCGGCCTCGTAGCCCTTTACATCGTTGCCAAGGTTGGCGGTCTTCTGCGGGGTGAGCTTGTTGTCCGCGATCCAAGCCGCGTCTACCGGCTGCGTGCAATCCTTGTCCTTATACCAGCCGACGAACTTGAATCCGGCGCTCGCGGTAGGCGTGGAGCCTTCCGGCGTACCGTCGATCAGCTTGACCGTGTTGTCCTGATAGTTGTCCAGCGTACCGCAGCCGGTCGGGCCGACGACCTCGTATTTGATGTCAACAGTATCTTCAACGTAATAGAAGATTTTAACATTGTTGACCGCGGTATTGCCTTCTTCGGCAACGATATCGATCGTCTGCTGGTTTGTTGTACCGAGAACCAGCGTATAGCCCGGGACTTCTTTCGCCCCCTGCGTCACGCGCGCCTGATAGCGGGCGCTGCCGGTTACAGGATCAGCAACCTTAGTTTCCGTCGTCCCCTGAACAAGGAGGCGGAATTCGTAGGGATACGCAGTGCGGGCAGAGTAGAGCGTAAGTACATGACCATCCGCAGAAAGTTTGCCGCTGGCTGTGCTCTTGCCTGCGTTATATGTGAACCCTGTAAGTGTCAGCGGGCTTTCGGAATAATCTGTTCCGATCGTAGCATTGAGGTTTGTGCTGCTCTGGTACTCGGTGTACTCGTCGTTGGTGAGATTCTGGATCAGGTGGATTTTCTGCAGCGGTGCATGCGTCTCATCTTTCGTATACCAGAAGGTCAGCACGTTTTTTGTATCATCGGCAGAGAGAACCAACTGCTTCTGATACGCATCCGGCGCATAACCCTTGATCTTCACGAATTTCTCCGTGATCACAGCGTCCGAAGTCTCGCTGGACTTCTCTTCATAGAGAACAGTCTCC
>ENA-UOJJ01004064-UOJJ01004064.1-human-gut-metagenome-genome-assembly--contig:-CS66-NODE-4064-length-14427-cov-8.659407_pt1 | contig 14427 bp, 18 predicted proteins | sample MGYA00242343_ERZ723890 | MGnify/ENA metagenome assembly ERZ723890 | reverse complement strand
GCATGAAATCAGGATTTTCTCTGGTTGTCCATATTATTTCACACTCCCCATGGACGGTAACAACAACTCTTTTCCCAAACATCTTCGGCAGCCATGCAAAGAACGCCGGTCCTTCGGCGTGGATGTGCACCACATCGTATTTTCCAAATGCACTATAAAGTGCCGCAAATGCGGAGGAGCTGACTGCAGCAAGTCCACGCCGTTCAATAGTCGGAACAGACTTCTGACGGATTCCCTCGTACTCCGTTTTACCAGCATCGTCATATTCTGCACCACTCACATGATGGCCTGCTCTGTTGTAGCAGGTCACGTCACAACCATTCTGTGCCATTCGGGTGCAGAGCTCTTTGACAACGATTTCTACTCCGCCTTCTCTCGATAATCGCTTCTGTCCGAACATCGCAATCGCAAGTTTCTTACTCATAAATCTTTCCCACAATCCCACTCAATTTCTTCATCAACATCTCGGCCAACACAAAGAGCGGATAGGCTCGCTTGCCTGTCCGCTGGCTGTCACCCCACCCTCATGGTCGAGATTTCTTTCTGGATGGCATTGCTGCCACCCAAAAAGATCAGTCGTTCATTCTTCGGGTAAGAAAATATGAACTTCAGGTTGCGGAGCCTTTCATTCTCTGCCGTACCCTTGTCCCTATTATGACAGCCGCGCATTATCACTGCGACACCGAACATTGCTACCTTCCCTACGTTCCCGCTATATTTCTCGTCACATTCTTCTTGTATTCGACATTTTTCGCGCATGCTGGTAAAAAAATTGCAACCATTTCAGGCTGCAGATTTTTACTGTGCGGCTGCCTCACATCGGCTTACGCCGTCTTTCGATTCGGCTGCTGTTCCGGCCATTTCATGCCCAAGTGGTCCAGCATAGCTTTGCGCGTATCGGATAGTGCCCTTGTGGTTGTGCCGGACTTTTCGTAGATGCGCCGCAGACGGGCAAGCCACTTGCCCAGTGTTATGCCGTCTACCGTCACATAGCCCGCCGGGATGTCCAAATTGGCATGGGACTGGTAATACTGCCGGGCAGCGGCGTAATATTTTTGCCAGCTGCGGTCGTGGCGGTCGCTCCAATCCATACCGATTTTTTCAAGTCGAGCAATTTTGTCCGTAGATAGCTTTCCGTCCTGGTGAAGTCTCCGTTGGCTGGAAAGCCAGCTGCCCAGTGCCACCCCGGAAGGCGTAACATACTTGGTCGGCGTTTCCAAATCACCATTTTCTGCGTAATATACCGCGGCTTCCGCGTAGGCCTTTTCCCAGCGGGCGCTGACCGCATCCCACACCATGCCGATGGATTCCAACTGCTTGATTTGGTCGGCGGTCAGTTCTCCATCCAGATATTTCTGGCGGCGTACACCGACCCATTGCCCCAGCGCGAAGCCATCTGTTGTTTTATATCGATTCGGTACTAGCAGGTTTCCATGCTCCCGGTAATATGCCTCAGCCAGCGCAAAAGCCCGTTTCCACGCCAAATCAAGTCGACCATCCCACTCCATTCCAATGGAGTCCAATCGGTCAATTTGTTGCTGGGTCAGGGTTCCTGCCCGTTTACCGGCACGCACAAGGCGCTGGGTCTGCAGCCAGGATCCAAGACTTAACCCGTCGGTCGTGGTGTAGCTGACAGGTACATTCAGATTGCCATGCTCTGCATAGTAAACGCTGGCTTGCGCATAATAGTGGTCCCACGTCGATGACAGGCTGCGTTGCAGCTGCTCAAACAGTATGCGACAGTCGCGGACCTGCTCGATGATTTCAAAACGATCCGTAACGATGCGGTCGCCCTCTCTATTGGCGTACAAACGCTGCACCGCCTGCGTCATTTCGTTCTGCAGTCCGGCGATACTGCACAGTCCTTCAAAGTTATTCACAATGTCAAGGATCAAAGGCGTTTTGCTGTCGCCCGCCGTCAGGGCGCGGCCGATTTGCTGCTTATAGACGATCGGTGAAATCGTTGGGCGGAAAAGGATCACACCAGAGATTCCCTCAATGTGTACACCTTCGTTGAGCATGTCAATGCAGAAAAGCAGCTTCAGCGCCGGGCTGGTGTCTGCCTTAAATGCCTCAAATTCATAACTTGTTGCCGGGTCACTGGAATATGCCTTATATACATGCACGCCATTTGCGGCAATACCGCCGAACCATTCAGGGACGTGGGTTTGCATCTCGTCCATGTGCTCTTTACCGGCGCAGAACACAATGTACTTGCCGTCCGGTTTTGCGACATGCTTGGCGAATACTTTATCCAGCCCGTCCGCTTGCTCCAGCGCCCGTCGCAAGGCATCTAAATACTTCTGGTTAATGTCCTGGATTCCCACTGAATGCAGGTTATCGACCCGCTGTTGATACCGGGCAAGTTCATTCTGGTAGCGATAGACCGTTGTAACATATTTCGGCGCAGGCAAAATACCCCGGACGATTGCTTCGCCCAGGGTCATTTCCGATGCAACATGACCTTCAAAAAGTTCCTCGGCCATATCACGGTTATTATCAAGGTAGCGCACATTGGTGGCTGTCAGGCCCAACAGTTTGGCATTGGGGCAAAGTTTCAGCAGGTCCGTCACACCTTTGCCCCAATATTCCGCGCCGGTACGATGAAATTCATCCAGGATTATATAGGCTGGATGCTGCGCTGCTATCTCTGCCAACTGATCTTCTGTGCAGCACATCAGTTTTGCGTAGGTATAAAAAGTAACGTTTGCAAGCGATAAATCCACATCCTGCCTTTTCAGGCTGTCAAGCTGAGTTTTGAAGATATACTCGCTGGGAGAGAGCCACAGAATTGCGGCTTCTGGATGGTCCTCGATGAGTTTAAAGGCGATATAGCTTTTTCCCGTGCCGGTGGGATGCACAATGGCAGCCTTTCCGTACTGCTGCATCATCGCAAGTGCACTTTTGTAGGCTTTAGCGTTGTGCGCGTACAAGTTCAGTCCCATTCTGCTCACCTCAGCTTTCTTGGTTTGTGAGGTATCTTTCATTTCGTGAATGGAGGATACCTTTTTTCATAAAAAACTATTCGACAATTACTTGTATAATACTACAAAATACGATTTTTTTCAACAATCGTATGCAAGTTTAATTGACTGGCGTGTAAATTTGTTACATTCACTATAGAAACCGCAGATTTTATAAAGCATTTTACATATATAGGGCAATTTTCACGCCAAATTTTAACAATTATACAAGAGGAGTTTAAAATGGCACGGCGTGGAGAAAACATCCGAAAACGTAAAGATGGTCGCTGGGAGGGTCGCTATATAAAAGGCAGAAAGCCAGACCACACCGCGATTTGGGGCTACATTTATGGGCGTACCTACGCTGCAGTGAAGAAGGAGCTGACAATACGCAAAAACGAGCTGCAGGCATTTGTGTTATCTGCTGGCAACCCAACCTTTCGGGAACTTGCACAGAAATGGGAAAACTCCATTTTTTTAGGGGTCAAGCCATCCACTGCCGCGCATTATCGCTACACACTGCAGCATTACATTTTTCCTGTGCTCGGATCGATTCGCGTAAAAGAATTAAATGAAGCTGTACTGGAGAATGGACTTCTAGAAATCATTTTTCCCGTTGATAATTGTCATAAGCCCCTGGGTCATACAATGGCACGAGAGTGCCTGATACTTGTTCGCAGGATCTGCCGCTATGCCGTCTACCAGCACCTTATGCGGCCGATAGAAATCAGCTTGAAGCTGCCACCGACACATTCATCGATGACCGTACTGAACCAGGACGAGCAGAAGCAAGTCTTTCGCTATGTCACCCAAGCTGCTACTCCGCGAAAAATCGGGATTTTGCTAATGATGCAGATGGGCTTACGCATTGGCGAAGTCTGCGGACTGCAATGGCAGGATTTTGATCTTGATAAAGGAATTCTCTCAGTAAGACGGACAGTGAAACGTATCTATGTCGAAAATCAGCGCACAAAGGTTGTTGTGCAATCTCCCAAAACAGCAACTTCCGAAAGGGCCATCCCGATTCCAAGGAAAGTTCTATCCCTAGTTCACCAATTGCACAACAGTCAGTCTCCCCATACATGGTTCTTGTCCAGTCAAGAAGCAAAGCCCGTGGAGCCGCGCTGCTACAGCAAAAGCATCCACTGCTATTTAAAGCATGCCCAGGTTTCCAGCGTTCATCCCCACGCCCTGCGGCATACGTTCGCAACCACCTGCCTGCAAAACGGATGCAATGTAAAGACGCTCAGTGAAATCATGGGTCACGCCAGCTCCGACATCACGATGAAGCTTTATGTGCATACATGTTGGGAGTGGAAGCGGGCAGAAATTGAACGGATTTTCAATAATTAGTGGTCAAGTTTAAGGGTCAGCAGGTAAACAATTAGCGCAGTAAGGCAGATTTTGTAGGAATATGTTCCATTCACGAAATGGAGGATACTTTTCTGTTTCTATATTTTCGGCAGCAATTACTCTGGGAGGATGAAAAGCGGCGTTTACCGGGGATATAAATAAAAGAAGCCCGACGGCACTTCTTATAGTAACCGCCGGGCTAGTCATAAAGTACATTTTATATGGCATAATTAGTTGACATTGCAAAGATACAATTGTTTATCGTTTTAATTTGTGACATAATATATCTAACCCTGCTTATTTTTTGTGCGTTATTGCGATTGACTTTGCTGCCGGGGCACGGTATACTACAGGTACTAGCTAACACTTGCCCAGCACAGGAGGTCTAATATAACACTCGATAGGAACGATTTGGAATTATTGCGCGATATGATGACGGAAGTATCACGCGAGGTTTCCCGTGAAGTATGCGGTGAACTTATCAAAGAATCAGAAACCCGCATGATGGCCTACATCGAGAGCCATGTCGAAAAAAAGATTGACACCTTAGCCGATAGTCTGCTTGCTACCAATGAGCGTATTGACCGCCTGACCGAGCGTATGGATGATATGAATGAGACCGTTCTCGCCAACACCATGTATATCGTTAAGGATGCCCGCGACAAAGGGCAGGCCAAAGCTCAGTGAATCTGCTCGTTTTTGAGCACGTTTCCCATACAAACACAAAGCTCCCAACAGTTTTTACGCTGTTAGGAGCTATTTTTTATGCTTATTTAGTTGATAAAGGGATGTCTGAAATGGACGTCCCCGAGAGTGAGAAAGAACAACTTACACTTGCCGGGCATTTAGATCAGCCTTTTCCTTTTTAACCTACCCCCGGTATACCTGGGCATGGCAGAAACAGCAGACAGAGACACCGCGCACAGCCGGGCAGACTCGCCCCTGCTGCTGCTTTTTTTCGCCTTATAAGGTACAGGTACATTATAGGGGCGCTGGGCGTGGGTTATTCCTGCTCTGTAGGCTGTTCGTCCATCATGGCAGAATATAGCATATCTATGGCATTTTTTAGTATTTGTGCCTTGCTTGTGCCTGCTTTTTCTGCTAATTCCTGCACTTTTGCAGCATAGCCCACAGGTAGATACGCTTGTATTCTATCTGTCTTTTCGGCGATATACCGTGCATTTGCTGCCTTCCTGGCATCGTTATATTCTCTTTTTCCCATGCTCAAACTACTTTCTCGTTCACAGTGTATATAGCTATGTATCAATAGTACATGGATATATACACCTGATTGCCATATATTTGCCGATTGTTCGTCACTTTTATCTGTTTTAGCATTTGCGCGTTTTGTGCATTGTGTATATAGCTATGTCATGCTATAATCTAGGCACAGTCAAGGGAACACAAGTTCACCTGACCACGACCAACACCACCACACACAAAGAAAGGACATACACCATGAGCATTGACAATTTATTAGACCTCATCATCCAGTACAAAGAGGCCGCCCAGCTGATTGAGACCGCCCAAGCCGAGCAGGAAACTATCAAGGCCCAAATCAAAGCTGAGATGGCCCAGCGCAATACCAACGACCTGCAGGTAGGATGCCATAAAGTCAAGCTGTCGGACTTCACCAGCACCCGCCTGGACAGCAAAGCCATCAAGGCCGTTGCCCCGGCTCTGTTTACCCAGTATTCTAAAGTCGTCACCGGTCAGCGCCTGACCATCAACTAAGAAAAGCCCCTTGCAACCATGCCGACCAAAGCGCGTTGTAAAGGACTTCATGCAAACCCGCCGGGGCGGGCTGTAAATATAGTATACACCCGCCCGGCTTATTTATCAAGAGAAAGGTTGTTCAGCTATGAAGCAAACCATCCGTACAAGCCGTACCGCTGGGCAGTTAGAGAAGATGTTCCGCGCCATCAATGCTCACTTTTATAATAATGAGCTGCCAGAGCCTATCATCACACTTAAAAAGACGCCCAACGCATACGGCCATATCACCTGCAGCAAGACCTGGCAGGCGGGCAGTGAGCGACGCTACGAGATCAACATAAGCACCGCCACGCTGGACAGGCCCATAGAGGAGACCACCGCCACACTTTGCCATGAGTGCGCCCACCTCTACGCCATGACCCACGGCATCAAGGACACCAGCGGCGCGGGCAACAGCTACCATAACAAGCGATTCAAGGCCATTGCAGAGGCCCACGGCCTTATTATTGACCATCACGAGAAGTACGGCTGGACCATCACAAGCCCATCCTTGGAACTGCTGGACTTCATCGAGGCACAAGGCTGGCAAGCTATCCAGATGTCCGAGGGTTTAACCTGGGCAGATATGACCGGAACAGGCACAGGGAGCCGTACCCCCGGCGCGGCATACGGCACAGGCATCAAGCCGCCCAAGCGCCCAAGTTCTACCCGCCGTTGGGTATGCCCGGATTGTGGCACTATTATCCGCTCCACCAAAGAGGTCAACGTGATATGCGGCGATTGCGGTAAACAATTCATCCGCGCCGACTAAACCAACAGGACAGAGATGTACGACCGAGTGAGAATAGGTCAATTTTTATGTATCTATTTTTAAAAAAGAGGTTCTTGGCCATGAAATATACAGCTACCGCTTTCCCGCCCAACAAGCACAGCCGGTTACGAACACTGCGCCTATCTCGCGGCATCTCGCAATCTGCACTAGCTGCAACTATTGGCGTATCCATCCGCACCGTCAAGTACTGGGAACATAGGCAGCGGACACCCAATGCCGCTTCCCTGCTCGCCCTTGCCCACTACTTCGATGTGCCGCCCGAATCATTACTGCCTTAGACCCAAGCTGCCCTGTGGAAAAATAGGGCACACTCTAGTTTTACAATCGAAAAGCCGCGATTTTCTGTAAAATTAGGGTCCATTTTCCTATTTTTTTACAAACCGCAGGGCAAGTCTAAGACCCTATTTTTACAAATGAGGTGTACATAATGAATGTTGCCTATGTGCGAGTCTCCACCGCCGAACAGAATGAGGCACGGCAGGTAGAAGCTCTGCGCTCTCACAATATCGACAAGTGGTTTACCGAAAAAATCAGCGGCAAGAATACGCATCGTCCACAGCTGCAAGCCTTGCTTGACTTTGTGCGCGAGGGCGATACCGTCTATATCCACGATTTCAGCCGCCTGGCCCGAAGCACCAAAGACCTGCTGGAACTGGTGGAGCAGCTACAAGCCAAGGGTGTCCACCTGATCAGTAATAAAGAGCACCTGGACACCAGCACACCAACTGGCAAGCTGATGCTGACTATGATTGCCGCTATCAATGAATTTGAGCGGGCCAACACACTGGAACGCCAGCGAGAAGGTATCGCCATTGCCAAGCGGAATGGAGTGTACAAAGGCCGACAAAAGGTAGCAGTCCCGCCGGGATTCGAAGCACTGTATGCACGATACAAACGCCGAGAACTAAGCAAATCCGCTCTGGCTGGCATGATTGGCGTATCAAGGCCCACGCTGGAACGGATCATTAAGGAAGCCAGTGCATAATTTGTACAATTTTCGCAGATTCATCCAAGGTACAAATTATAGTACTTACCACAATGTATAATAAAATCATCGAAGGAACCACCAAGGAGGCTTGAAGTTATGTATTTAGCCAACGCTCTTATCGTCCCGGCCATCATGGCACTGGTCATTCCCGCCGTACTTTTCGCAGCCTACATTATCGGGGCCGCCACCCTGCCGCCCATCTTCAATGCCGTCAACGATGCCACACCGACGCCCGCCAAATTCCAGCGCCAGAAGGAAGTCTTTGATGCCTGGCAGTAACATTATGACACATCACCACAATCTGCGCGGCCATTATATCTGGGACATCCGGGAAAAATACAATCTCACACAGAACGAAGCCATGTTGCGACTGATTTCCGAGGACTGCAACGATATGGGCATCCAGATGAACTACGCTTATGCTTCCATGATCTCCGGTGTGGACCTTGATAACGAGCTGCGTGCTAACGCTCAGAAGTACCAGCTGGGCTTCACCTACGAAACCAAACCGCTGCCCGGCCAGACTGCACTCACCCGCGAAGAAGCCGCCGCTAAACTTGCCGCTGAAAAGGAGAACGCAAAATGAAAAACAATAGCGATTTCGGCCTGATCGTCAACATCATTATCTTTGGCCTGATTTTCCTGGATGCTTTTGTCAAGCTGTGCGCTGTCAATTACTGATTATTAAGGAGGACTATCTTATGTTAGGTGCAACTGCTTTTGTATTAGGTGTCGCTGGCCTGTTTGGCTCTGCCGCTATGATGGGTGCTGAGAATCGTAGTAACTCCGGCGGAGGCTACGGTATCCCCAGCGAGACCGACAACGATGTTTCTGCTCAGGTGCGTGCTGTGCGCCGCAAATGGTCCGGCATCTACAACAATCAGCGCGGCGAGTGGTACAACCAGCTTGGCACTGAGGGTATGTGGCCGGAACAACGCAAAAAGATCTGGTGGCAGCATGTCTACGAGGACGAAGGTGTTCCCGTATCGGAGGGATACCTCAACCATATCAGCGGCTGGGATTTCCGGTACTCCTGCGAGTATGGCAGGCTTGCCGAGATGAAACGGCGGCACAGAAGATACTAAGCCTCACACGCACAGCATCGCACATTTTAAAAATCAATATATAATAGAAGGCCCGATGGAGCACTGCCGCAACTCCACCGGGCTTATTTTTCGTCGTTTTGCTATATTTTATGGCATGTTTTTGGCAATATTGCTGATTTTTGGTGTCGCTTTTGTCCGATATCCTGCATGCCCGACCTTTCTGGCAATCATTTCATCGAAGTTGTACGCCACACGCAGCGCTCATTTTTATCGTAGTATCGCGTTTTAGTTTCTTTCGTGTTGGCCAGCAGCCATGTTCCGTATCCCTGCAAGTCGTTCAGTTATACCAGACCATAAATGATTTTCGGCAATTTTATTTGTACCAGCGTCAGAAGTAATGCCTTTCGCAGGAACATATACCAATCAATCGTTTTGTAGCCATTTTTGCCCACCGACCTACCGCCAGCTTTGCTTCGCAAATCTGTTGCTTTTTTGCTTGGGCTTGTTCGTTTCATGCGCCGATGGCTCATAAAACAACCAAAGCCAACCAAAAAGAATGTAGTTTTCTGGATCATGGTGTAGCTAAATTTGTCATTTTGTACTACATATACAATACTGCAGTTTTTGCTACACTTCAGATATTAAGGGTGGTCCTGCACCAAGAGCCAATACGTTAGCGTAGTAGACTTTCCGTTTACCCGGCATTTTTTTGTGGTGGTTCCTATTTGTACATGGTACTTTTTCAGCTTACCGTTCAGTATGCTTTGTCCGATTGGTCGCTTACCTGGTTTATAGAGACCCGCTTCAGCCAAACCTGCCTGCAATTCCTGCTTTGACATCGCCTTGCCAAAGTTATCAATAATGTAGTGCGTAATGGCTTCATCCCTGTACTCCCGTGGCGAGACCTGCAGTGTCTTATCCCAAACCCGTTCCTGCATGGTCGCTCTATAGCCGTGATCATATAGAGCATCCAGTAGATCCCGCATCTGACGCATATTGTTAACAAGCATCGGATTAATCTGATAGGTACCCTCCGCATGGATATAGGTCAGTGCCTTACAGCGTTCAATCCGTTCTTGCGCATCCTTCTGTGCCAGTATGCCATTCCACTTTTCCGGCTTACCATGTTTGTAATCCAGCCAGGCTTCTACCGTATCCAGGTCATATTGGTTCCAGTCACGCTTCTTCGTCAACTGTTTTCGGCTTGGCGCACGATAGTAGACCGTGCAGGTATCCGTTTCATCAACGGGGCGCTTTCGGCCTTGCATCTGGATTATTTTCAGCGGCTCCCAAGTTTCGACAAAGATGTGCTTCAGCGTCTTATCCTTGATTGAGATGCCATTGTACAGGACCTCCGTTGTAAACACGATTCTCTTTTGCAGTTTTCCATCCTTGATGCAGTCTTCCAGCGCATCGATTTGCCCCTTAATATTGTTAACTGAGCAGTAACAGCCCACAGCATCGCCGTACAAGTCCTTTAGCTTCCGCAAAATCGCCCAATCATTGATAAGCACCAGAGCCTTCTCTCCATTTGGAATCTGGTTAAGAAGTTTTTCCCTCTCCAAATCGTTGCTGTAGATGAGGGCCTTCCTGATATGCGACATCTTTTTAGGCAGGTAATAATAGCGATTTTTAGCCAGCATTCCTTTTCTCATCCATGCAGTAAACATGTTTTCCGGGGTGGCTGTCATGGCAATTACCGTAGCGTGCTGACTGGCCTTCATGATTATGTTATAGGACAGTGTGGTATTTTTGTTGAACGGTGCATCAGTAAAAAAATACTGTGCCTCATCACATACAATATAATTAAAATGCCATAGTTCACACCTAGCACCTACGGGGTCTCTTACTAAAAATTCTTCATAGCGCTGATAGGTTGATATCCTCACCAGTATATCTTCCTGTGCGTCATCGTCTCCTACCACCAAGGTCACTAAATCATGACCACACACACGGACATTGGACACGCCAGCCTTTTTCAGCGCATCGATTATCTCTTCTCTAAGCGGAGCACGGTTGCATAAGTACAGCATCGTCTTGTGTTTCCCGCCTACCTTGTAGAATTCATCAACAAGCCACTTCAGCAAGGGGCCCAATATAAACGATGTTTTTCCCGTACCCGTCATTGCTTCGATTGCCACAAGGCCAGGCTTCCATTGCTTAAATTCATCGCCAATTAGGTCAGTGATCCAGGCCGGTGGTTCCGATACAGGTTGAGGTTCAGATTCAGTTTTAGGTTCTTCACTCACAACTGGTGTCGATTGGGCGTCTGCATTAGCTGCTAACAATACAGAATCCGCCGGGAATTCTTGTTCCTTTTGGCTCAGCGTTGGTGCTGGTGCCGCCGTAACAGCGGGTGGATTGTCTATTACTGTAGCGTTTGATAGGTCAGCATTTGTTGGCTGCACCTGTGGCAGTGGTTCCTGTTCTTTTGCCCTTTCTGCCCCGATTTCTTCCAATTCTGCCAGCAGTGGCCGGTAAAAGCCATGGAATGGGTAACGTGTGTCAGATGTTTCAAAATTTGTTTCCATATATGCTCCTTCAATTTATTTTAATAAACACATTGCGGATGGGCCGTACCCAGGCGGCCAATTCTTCAGCAACACTTCTCCACCATCTGTGACGCTTCCCTTGCATTTCTTAGAACAATTCACTGGCTTTTCCCTCCTCCTCATCGTATGCCGGGGAGTCATACACTTCCGTCAGCCAATCGTATAACGCTTCTGCTGTTTCTGGGTACCAGTCGCGCAATTCTCCGTCCTGCTTAATCACTGTTTCTGTAAATACCGGATCCAATAGCCATGTGTCAATGGTTTTTGCTTCCGAGTCTCCCATCACCGTTTCCAAGAAGATTAGCATCATTTCACTGAGCTGTGCAGCCTGTTCTTGCTCGTGCGTAAACACGTTGGCTTCAACTTTCCTATCCAGGATCTGAATCATTTTGATCATAAGTACAAACTCATCTTGCGTAATCTGATTGTTCGTTTTCATTTGTAAATTCTCCTTTAAGTTGCATGTTAGTGTTCGAATTTCTGGCATTGTTAGACGATAGCTCTATTAACTTAGCCGTGTTATCCCGGCGGCCAAACCTGTGCGATTATTACCATGCCATATACCGTATTTCGTTTATCCACCTTAATTCATGTCCTCCGGGATCTTAAGGTCTTCCGTGTATTCCGCCGCATCATAGTCAAAATCTCCAGTCAGAAAGTCATACAGTTCTTCCGGAGATTCCACGCGGTACTTGTGCCAAGCTCCGTTATGTTTTGCGTACGGGAGCTTTCCGTAGTCTTTGTACAGCCACTGCCAAATATAACGGCACTTGTCCCCAATTTCTTTCTCAAGAAGCCGGACCATTTTTTGATTTGTCTGCTCTGCTTTAGACAGAAGCCCATTATCCTCACAGAGTTTCCACATAGCTGTTCCTTTTTCCGGCATCATTTTAATTGTCTCCTCGGTCGAATTGATAGCCTTAACAAACAGCTCTTTTGTAACAGAAACATTCTCTTTCATAATTTTGTACTCTCCTTTGTTTTTTTAATTGTGATCTCGGTAATCCTATCTGTTTCTACATTGTTTAATCCTCCTTATGATGTGCGGGTGGAAAACGGGCAAACAAAAAGAGCCCACTGATTTGGGATGTACATAATTCTCTGGCGGAATTTACCTGGCCGTCATCAAAAGATAACGTTCCTCGGAATTTCCTGAGAGTTATGTAAACCTCAAATCAATGGGCTCTCGGATATGACCTGAGATAGCGGAGTCGTAAGTCCTGTAGGATACCGTCTGTGCGGTCCGCAACTTACCTATCACCCAATACGGGTGCTCCTACCACATTTTTCTATGCTAAAGGGAAAAAGGTTTTGCTAATACAATCCACGCTGGGGTAACATATGTGCATAGGCTGGCTTTACAAGGTCCTTCAGTTTTCAAGGTTGGGTACCTCCACCGGTCTCTGACCCCGGATTCAGTAGAGTAACTATACCACCTTTTTCCGGCAATGTCAACATTTTCCACTTCCTTTCGCCAAATTTATTTTTAGATATTGAATTCAGCAATCTGGTGGATGGCCTCGGCGCGTTGGGCTTGGCAGAAGTGGATGTAGGTTTTGCGGCAAACTTCGGGGCTGTGTCCCAGGATGCTGGCAATAATCTCCACCTGCAGCTTCTTTGCAAACAGCAGACTCGCGCAGGTATGGCGCAGCATATGGCAGCCGCAGGGCGGCAAATCCAGGGGCGTAGCTTGCAGCAGATAAGCAAGTCGCTTTTCCATCTGGCGCGGTGTAGCGGGTTTCCGGTTGGCTGTGGAGACCACATAGCCGTCTGACTCCGTAAATGGTACCGCCTGGCGCATAAGGGCAAGTGCTTTCAGCGCGTTCCGGTTCAGTGGGATGATACGTGTTGATCGGGTTTTGGTCGTGCTGATTTTTGTCACGTATTGTGGTGCACCCTCCCGCTTTTTGCCATAGTCACGATTATAGACCTCGATCAAGTTCTTGGTGATAGAGACTGTTGCCTTCTCCATGTCAAAATCCTTCCATTGCAGGGCGCACAGTTCCCCGATACGCAGACCCGTATAAATAAGAAAGACGAACGCCGGACCATAACGGTACTTTAGCTGGGTGCTGCCCTCTGCAAAGGATAAGGCTTCCTCGCAGAACACCTTGATTTGCGGTTCCGTCATATAGACGATTTCTTTGTCCCGTTTGAGCATATTTTCCCGCAGCGGCATACGGCAGATGTCCATTGGGCTGCGCGGCAGGTAGCCCCGCCGGGTTTGGAAGGTGTAAAAGGCGTTCAGCATGTCATAGGCCTTCTTGACCGTAGACCAGGCATAGCCGTCCTGCACCAGTGCGTTGACAGCCGCTTGCAGTTCATCGGCTGTAATCAGTTTCCAAGGTTTATCGGCTATGGTCATCTTTGTGATTTGGGCTTTGTAGGTAATGCGGAGCCTGTCATAACTGGACGGTTTGACTTCCGGTTGTTTGTAGAGGTCGAGCCATCGGTCAATTGCCATGGCCAGGCTTTCACTTCCCGCCGATTTCATCCCCGCCCGCAGATCATCCTCTTTGCGGCGCATGATGTCGAAGCACTCTCTGATGTTGTTGCCGGTCACAGCCAAGCGCTTATAGCCGCCATCCACGGGTATAGCCTTACGGTAAAGAATCTTGTTGCCGTGCGTGTAGATCAGGGTGCCCTGACCTTTTGGTAACCGGGGCAGTTCAGGCAGTTTGGTTGCCTCTTTCATAGTAAAACCTCCTACGCAATTATGCGATGTATCGTAGATGTTTTACTGTAATCCAGTGGTAGCAGAGCGATTTGCTACCACTTCTGCTACCACACGAGGACCCTTTTATGTCAGTTTCTGGGGCATTTTTGCTGCTTTTTAGCACCCAAGCCACTGCCCAAAAAGCCCGGAAACAAACAAAAAAATCCGCAGAACCAACGATTTAACGCTGTATTCTGCGGATATCTTGGAGGTGACGACCAGATTTGAACTGGTGAATGAAGGTTTTGCAGACCTTTGCCT
>ENA-UOJJ01004062-UOJJ01004062.1-human-gut-metagenome-genome-assembly--contig:-CS66-NODE-4062-length-14438-cov-5.414587_pt1 | contig 14438 bp, 12 predicted proteins | sample MGYA00242343_ERZ723890 | MGnify/ENA metagenome assembly ERZ723890 | reverse complement strand
GTGGTACGTGCTTCTGCATCCGGATGCCCCGGCTCACCTTTCAGCAGTACGAATTGAATCTGACCGTCTTTGTTCAGATCCCAACCCTGATTCGCCGCCCAGTGTTTAGCAATCAAATCGCCCTGAATAATGCCGGACTCTTTGGAGTCAGTGCCAACGTAGTAGGCTTTGTCGTAGCTATCCAGCGCCTTACGAGACGGTTCTTTGTTGAAGAAAACCACCGGCACGTTTTGCCCACGCGCTTTCTCAATCACCGTACCCGCAGCTGCCGGGTCAACCAGGTTGATTGCCAGTGCCTTCACCCCTTTCGCCAGCAATACGTCGATCTGATCGTTCTGCTTGGACTGGTCATTCTGAGAATCATTCATCAGCAGCTGAACATCTGGCGCGGCTTTCGCATCTTGCTCAATAGCCTTGCGCACTACAGACATAAAGTTATCGTCGTACTTATAGATTGTTACACCAATGCGAGTATCAGCAGCGTGTGCAGCGGCACCGAATAACATGCTGGCCATCACAGCAGACAGGGTTAACACCTTCTTATTCATGGTATCTCCGGTTTTTCTTATGCAGGGTAGTGCTTGAGATAAATGCTCGGCGGGGCAGTAGAGTTAATGAAGTGTTACTGAACGCCGAAGCTCACTTTTTAAAATTCGTTCTTCCATGCCCGGTAACGCTCCAGAAAACGGCTTTAATTGTTGTTATGACGCTATTACCTCGGTGAAAGTGATTATTCACTGTTACATATGGGTTACAACGTTAAAACGGTGCAATCATAGCCATCACATTGTTAAGATACTGTGAAATCACTCACAGATTGAAAGCGGTTACATCGCCTGATTTGTTGAGTTAGTGATCGCCGCCGCATTCTGGCGTGTTGCGACAGAATGGCGACGCACTAACGTCGGCATAAAACAGTGGCTGGCACGAGGATCAATATTGTCTGCTGCCCCCTGCAAGGCCAGTTCGGTAGCTAATTTAGCCATTGAAGCAATGGGATAACGCACGGTCGTTAATTGCGGGTCGGTGTAACGGGCGATGGGAATATCATCGAAACCGATGATTGAGAGATGTAGCGGAATCGCAATGCCATTATCTTTTAATGCTGTCAGTGCGCCAGCAGCCATATTGTCGTTATAAGCAAATACAGCGGTTAGTTGTAGATTGCGCCCCAGCAGTTCAACCATCGCCGCCTCACCGCCCGGCATGTCCGGCGTACCAGTGCCAATCCAGCTTTCCGGCGGAATAATATCCTGCTCTTTCAACGCACTCATCCAGCCTGCTTTACGCATGGCGTCATCTTCAATGCCGTGGCTGGAAGAAAGATAACCAATACGTTGATGACCGTTATTCAGCAACATGCGCGTCGCCATTCGGGCACCGCTGAGATTATCCAGGCAAACGCAACGATGGGCGTACCCCGGCACAACGCGGTTGATTAACACCATACCAGGAATGTTATCCATAAATTGTGCCAGTTCATCGTCACTCAATGCTTTTGAGTGAACAATCAACGCATTACAACGCTGGCGAATTAACACCTCAATGGCGTGACGCTCTTTTTCCGCTTCATGATAGCTATTGCCGATTAGCACGTATTTCTGATGCTGCTGGGCGACCAGATCCACCGCTTTTACCAGCGCGCCGAAAAAAGCATCAGAAACGTCCATCACCACCACGCCAATGGTGTCGCTAACCTGAGTTGCCAGCGCCTGGGCATTGGCGTTTGGCCGATAATCCAGCTCACTCACAGCTTTCATTACTGCTTCACGCGTGTCGGCACTGACCAGCGTGCTGTTATTGAGCACCCGGGAAACCGTTGCCACAGAGACGCCAGCCTGACGCGCTACATCACGAATGGTGATCATATTCACTACCTGTTATGAGATTGCAGTAAATGACTGCTTGCTGGCGGCTATTTTGTCAGCACTGAATACAGGACTTCGTGAATCGAGTCACAGCAATGGAAACGGTTACAGCCGTTTTGTTAACGAATGTGATCCAGATCGTTATCTTGATGTTTTAGATATTGTCGGTCCGGCAGCACGCAAAGTTAACTGACGCCAGAGCCATTCCACCGGCCCCTGGCGGAAGTAACGCAGCCAGATAACAGAGAAGAAGATATTCGCCAGCCATACCGGAATAACAAACGCCAGCAGCTCCAGACGGTCAAACTGCATAAACAAACTGAGGTGGTAAAAAAGCGTAGTACAAATCAGCGTTTGCAATAGATAGTTGGTCAGTGCCATCCGTCCGACACAGGCGATTGCCAGCACCAGCTTAAAGCGGCTTAATTGCGGCCAGAAGCCATAAAACAGCGACGCATAGCCAATCGCCTGAAACGGCGCACTCAGTTCCCGCGGCATTTGAAGTAAGAAGGCACACCAGCGATACGCCCAGTCCAGCTGCCATTGCAGGGCGATGGCAGGAAGGTTAATGATCACCCCAATCGCCACCAGCACAAAACCAGTACGACGATAGTGACGTAAGCTGAACTGCCCTTTCAGCCAGCCGCTGCGCATCAGCGCCGCACCAATGAGCATCATCCCTGCCAGTTGCCAGCCATACTGTGCGCCCAGTGCCAGTAAACTGTTGCCAACACCATCGGCACGATTATTGATCGCTTCAACACCACCGTGAAGCTTCCAGTATTTTTCATACAAAATAGCCGATGCATCCGGCGTCCAGGCGCGGCTGGTCTGGCTGTCGGAAATCAGCCCCAATAACAGCAAAACGCCAAGCCCCACCAGATAAAGCATGACGCCTGTATTAAACAGGCTTTTTACCGATGGCGCATCGCGCACCAGCCGCCAGCAGATTAAGCCCACCAGTCCGTAAGCCAGCAGAATATCGCCGTCCCAGAACAATAAACCGTGAATAAAGCCCAGCAAGACTAACAGCGTTAACCGCGACTGGATCCAGCGTCTGCCACGGGGCAGCAACATTTGCAGGCCCGCACCAAACAGCAGCGCAAAAAGCGTGAGGAATTTCACCTGGCCGATGAGATCGAGAAATGCCCAGGTCCATGCATCCTGCGGCGTAATAGCGCCGTACCAGGCGGGATTGAGATAAGCCGCCTTTGGTAGCCCAAAGGCGCTGATGTTTAATAGCAGGATCCCCAGAATGGCGACGCCGCGAACAAAATCGAGCGTGACGTTGCGCTCCATGGCTCCTGCCTTTTAATCAGTTGTGATGACGCACAGCGCGCAGAAACTCGTGGCGCGTATTCTGACTGGATTTGAACAATCCACCAAGAGAGGTCGTTGTTGTGGCACTGGTTGCGTCGCGGATGCCACGCGCTTTCACGCAGTAATGCACCGCGTCGATAGAGACAGCCACGTTATTGGTGCCCAGCAGCGTTTGTAGCGCAATGAGAATTTGCTGCGTCAGACGTTCCTGCACCTGCGGACGCTGGGCAAAGAACTGCACGATGCGGTTAATTTTTGACAGACCGATCACCGAATCTTTCGGGATATAAGCCACCGTCGCTTTGCCATCTATGGTAACAAAATGGTGTTCACAGGTGCTGGTCAGGGTGATATCGCGCACGGTGACCATTTCATCGACCTTCATTTTGTTTTCAATGAGGGTGATTTTCGGGAAATTGGCGTAATCCAGACCGGAGAAAATTTCATCGACATACATTTTAGCGATGCGATGCGGCGTTTCCATCAAACTGTCATCAGCCAGGTCGAGATTCAGCAGCTGCATGATTTCGGTCATATGACCAGCAATAAGGCTTTTGCGCGTTTCGTTATCCATTTCATGCACGGGCGGGCGCAGCGGTGTTTCCAGTCCTCGCGCAACTAACGCTTCATGAACCAGGGCCGCTTCTTTACTGAGTGATGGCATTTATGATTTCTCCTGCAGGTGTGACGCCTCCGCCCTGCGTGGGGGCAAAGTTATTAAGCTGATTTACAGCCTGATTATTGTGCGTGAGGCGGCGCACATAATCCAGTATTCACAGCGATAATTATTGTAATTGCCGCTGCCTTTCATCAGCAGATGTTAAAACATCGTTATGCAAATACGGAAGTGAAAGTTACTCACAGCACATTGAATAAACGGTATGATGAAGAAATTGCAAACAACACAACAAGGAGCCACGCATGGAAATGCTCGAAGAGCACCGCTGTTTTGAAGGCTGGCAGCAACGCTGGCGACACGACTCCAGTACCTTAAACTGCCCGATGACGTTCAGTATCTTTCTCCCACCACCTCGTGATCACACCCCGCCACCAGTGCTGTACTGGCTTTCCGGATTAACCTGCAATGACGAGAACTTCACCACCAAGGCGGGTGCCCAGCGCGTGGCGGCGGAACTGGGGATTGTACTGGTAATGCCAGACACCAGCCCGCGCGGCGAACAGGTTGCCAACGACGATGGCTACGATTTAGGCCAGGGCGCGGGGTTTTATCTTAACGCCACGCAACCACCGTGGGCGACGCATTACCAGATGTATGATTATCTGCGCGATGAATTACCGGCACTGATTCAGTCGCAATTTAATGTCAGCGACCGCTGCGCTATTAGCGGTCATTCCATGGGTGGTCACGGCGCGCTGATTATGGCGCTGAAAAATCCGGGTAAATACACCAGCGTTTCCGCCTTTGCGCCAATTGTGAATCCGTGCAGCGTCCCGTGGGGAATCAAAGCGTTTAGCACTTATTTAGGTGAGGACAAAAATGCATGGCTGGAATGGGACAGTTGCGCGTTGATGTATGCCAGTAACGCGCAGGATGCAATCCCGACGCTTATTGATCAGGGTGATAATGATCAGTTTCTTGCTGACCAACTGCAACCTGCAGTACTGGCAGAAGCCGCGCGCCAGAAAGCGTGGCCGATGACGCTGCGTATTCAGCCGGGATATGATCACAGTTACTACTTCATCGCCTCTTTTATAGAGGATCACCTGCGCTTCCATGCGCAGTATTTACTGAAGTGAAAGTCCGCCCGGTTCGCCGGGCATCTTCTCATCAGAAGCGATAATCCACTGCCATAAAGTAACGACGTACGTCTTCGTTATAGCTGTAGTCGTCACGACTGAGATCCTTGTCGCCAAGGTTCAGCACGCCTGCACGCAGTTTGACGTCTTTAGTCACCTGCCAGGCCGCGCCGGTATTCCAGATGGTATAACCGCCCGGTGTTTTAGCCGTCGCGCTGTCGGCGCGTTTCTGCCCGGTATAGTGACCAGAAACATAGAATGACCAGTCTTCCAGCGCCAGCGGTTTCCAGTCCAGCGTACCGTTAGCAGTATGGAACGGCAGATCGGATAGCGGTTTGTTTTCGCCGTTGCTGACATCACGACCATCGTTGTAGGTGTAGTTGATCGACAGTTTCCATTCATCGTTGAACGGAATTTTCAGTTCGGTTTCCACGCCCTGAATACGTGCTTTGTTAACGTTGTAGTAGCTAAATACCGGTATGCGCCGTCCGTTAGCGCCCGTCTCAAAACCGACAAAGTTTTGGTAGCCCGGTGCAGCGTTGACGTCAGACGTACGGCTAATGCTGATACGATCTTTCACATCGTTACGGAAAACGGTAACGCTGGATTCAACCCCTTCCAGCCAGCCTTCTTCGCCCATGTAGTAAAGCCCCAGTTCCCAACTTTCGCTGGTTTCTGGTTTCAGATCCGGGCTACCCACAATCTTACATGCGCCACGGCAGGAATTGCTCGTCCAGTCAGGGCTAAGTTGCAACAGAGAAGGTGCTTTAAATGCCGTCGCCCAGCCCCCTTTCACCGTTACGGTGTCGGTGGCGTTATAAACCAGGTAGGCACGCGGACTCCAGTGTTCACCGTAGGTTTCGTGATCGTCCATACGCACGCCGGTCGTCAGCGCCAGCGGCTCGAAGATCCGCCATTCATCTTCCACAAACAGCGCGTACTGGCTGGCAGACGTTTTGGAGCTGGTTCCCCCGGTCAGGTTCACCGCATCGCTAAGTTTGTCGTGACGCCATTCACCGCCAACCGTGAGAAACTGATTAATCGCCGTCAGCGGCAACGTGTATTTGCCGTCGACCGTATTGCTTTCGGAAGTTATCGGGCTGCTGTTGCCAGGGTTTTTGTTCTCGACTTTCTCACCGTAGTATTTCAGTTCGCTGGTGCCGTAATCCCAACGCCCATTATGGCTGACGGAGTAGTTCTGGCGTTCCAGGCGGTTTTTGTCCAGCGAGTCGGAATCACGATCCTGACGGTCGAAACCGTATCCGGCAGTAAAATCGTGATTTTGATTCGGTGTCCAGGCAAATTCGACATTGCCGTCGCGGCTGGAGAATCCTTCAATACGCGGCGTTTCTCCGGTATCGGTGGTCGTTGAGTTTTGCGGGTCATCCTTTTCACGTTTTGCCAGGCTGCCGTAAGCTTTCATTCCCAGCACGCCGTCAATTAATGGTCCGCTGGTAAAGAACTGACCGTTATAGGTATCACCGCGATCGCGATGTTCCTGAACGGTGGTATCGACAGTAACGGTGCCCGACCATTTCTGACCGATTTTTTTGGTGATGATATTCACTACACCGCCGAGCGCATCGGAACCGTACAGCGACGACATCGGGCCACGGACCACTTCAATACGTTCGATGGAATCGACCGGGATCCAGTTCAGATCGAAATCATTGTGGCGGAAGACGGCATTGCGGGAGTTAACGCGTTTACCGTCGACAAGAATCAGGGTGTAGCTGCTGTCCAGACCACGAATACTTACGCCCTTACGGTTATCCCCTTCGTTCGTCAGTTGTACGCCAGGCACTTCTTTGAGGACATCCTTCAGATTCTGTACCGGTTTTCGCTGCAGGTCTTCCTGGGTAATGACGCTGATACTGGCGGGAGCATCTTTAAGGTTTTGTTCAACGGAAGATGCAGTGACAACCATCGTTTCGCCATCATCATCGACCGCTAACACAGGCCATGCACAAGAAATAGCGGACAAACACAGCCCGACCCGTACGAAAGGGTTCAACCTAAACATTCCATATCTCCATGAGGTAACTACGAAAATAAAATGGGTATCGCTCACATCTTCTTTACGTCCCCTTGCGTACGGCAGCATCGCGGTGGACTTATTTGTATGCAGGTGATCATCCCAGAAAGCCGGAACAGCCTCTGATTTGTCAGCCTTTTTTGATTGCGGCGTAACGATAATGCAAACGATAACAATTATCAATCCAAATGTTAAATTTTATATCCGCATGATTTGTCAGGGAAATGGAATTGAAAAAGCCCTCTCGGTTGAGAGGGCTTAGCAAGGAAGGGAGGAAACTTATTTCTTATCGTTCTGCGGGAACTTCATTTCGCTGTAGCGTACGAAGTGAGTTCCTTTAATCAGCTTATAGCCGAACCAAATAATCAGGAACAGCGGGATACCAATATACGTTGCCGCTACGCCGCCCCAGTCAATGGTATCTTTCAGGAACGCTTCGTAGTTCTGGCCCAAAGTGATAATCAGACACAGAATGAATGCGAAGATCGGCCCCAGTGGGAAGAAACCTGAACGGTACGGCAGATCGTTAATGTCGTGTCCCTGCAATACGTACCCGCGACGGAAACGATAGTGGCTAATGGCAATCCCCAGCCAGGCGATAAAACCCGTCATCCCGGAGGTGTTCAGCAGCCACAGGTATACCGTCTGGTTGCCAAACATGGAGGTCAGGAAGCACAAACCGGCAATCACCGTCGTCGCATACAGCGCATTACGCGGCACGCCACCACGCGACAGTTTAGCGAAAATGCGCGGCGCTTTACCGTCACACGCCAGGGTGTACAGCATACGAGTAGACGCATACATACCGGAGTTACCCGCTGACAGCACCGCCGTCAGAATAACTGCGTTCATCACCGCCGCCGCAGAGAGCAGACCCGCGTGCTGGAACACCAGGGTGAACGGACTGACGCTGATGTCTTTAACATCGTTACGCAGCAGGCTCGGATCGGTGTACGGAATAATCAGGCTGATAATCAGGATCGCGAACACATAGAACAACAGGATTCGCCAGAATACCTGACGTACCGCGCGTGGAATGTTTTTCGCCGGATCTTCGGACTCGCCTGCAGCAATACCGATCAGCTCGGTTCCCTGGAAAGAGAAGCCGACAATCATAGCTACGCCGATCATCGCCGCAAAACCACCAGCAAACGGCGCTTCGCCGATTGTCCAGTTGCTCCAGCCCGCAGGCTGCGCGCCTTTGAAGATACCGATAATCATCAGCACGCCAACGATGATAAAGACAATAACTGTCGTGACTTTGATCAGTGAGAACCAGTATTCCGCTTCACCAAAGCCGCGAACAGAGATGTAGTTCAACAGGAAGATAACGCCGAGGAACAACGCACTCCAGATCCAGCCCGGTGTATCCGGGAACCACCAGCTCATGACCAGCTGTGCTGCAACCAGGTCAACGGCAATAGTCACCGCCCAGTTGTACCAGTAGTTCCAGCCCAGCGCGAAGCCAAAGCCTTCTTCAACATAGTTCTGACCGTACGTGGCAAACGAACCGGAAACCGGCATATATGCAGCCAGTTCACCGAGACTGGTCATCAGGAAGTAAACCATCAGGCCAATCAGCATATACGAGAGCAATGCCCCGCCCGGACCTGCCTGAGAAATCGTTGCGCCAGAGGCAACAAAAAGACCTGTACCGATGGAACCGCCAATGGCAATCATCGTCAGGTGACGCGCCTTCAATTCACGGCGTAAGCCCGGCGCTTCTGTAGTTTTAGTTTCGGAACCCATACAAAAATGCTATCCATCTTAAAAATGAGGCGCGATTGTAGCAGACGATTGGCAATCCTTCCGGCAGAAATACACGGTTATAAGACACCTTCATGATCGCCCAGGGATTATAAGTAAAGCAGCCAATCTCTTTTCTGGCGAATGCATGCTGAGGGCGCTGCGTCACGAAATCGACACAGCACCAGCATGTTCTTGTACAGCACCTTAACGCGGTACATTCGCGGGATCGCAATAGTCCAGAAAGCGCCGTAGCGCGTTGGAAAGGTGTTTTTGCCGATGATGTATACGCCACAACGTACGCATCAGGCGCGGCAGAGGGACCGCAACTTCACTTAATGTGCCTGCCTGCAATTGATCTTCAATCACCCGTCGCGACAGGCAACTAATTCCCAACCCATGACGCACCGCATGTTTGATTGCCTCGGAGTTACCTAATTCCATCGCCATCTCAAACTTCGGTAAATGTGACAGCAACAGATAATCGACAATCTCCCGCGTGCCGGAACCGCGTTCACGCAGGATCCACGGCGCAGCGGCCAGCTGTTCTAAGGTGACCGGACCACGAGCCAACGGCGAAGTCGGCGCGGCGAAAACCACCAGCTCGTCTTCCAGCCACGGTTCAGAAATGATTTCAGTGCTGTGGCACGGTCCTTCAATAAAGCCAATATCAACGCGGAAATCCAGCACCGCTTGCATCACGTCCTGGCTATTCCCAACGCTAAGTTCAATCGGCAACTGCGGATAATCATGGCGATAACGGGCGATAACTGCAGGTAGAATGTAGTTACCGATGGTACTACTGGCATAGATACGAATCGCGCCGTTGTCTTCGCGAAACAGTTGTTCGATTTCAACCGCCTGTTCAAGCAGTGCCAACGCTCGCGGATAGAGCAGCCGCCCGTGTTCATTAACAACCAGTCTTTTCCCCACGCGATCAAACAGTTGAACGCCAAGCTGCCCTTCCAGGTCGGTCAAGGCTGCGCTCACTGCTGATTGCGACAACGCCAGCATCACCGACGCCTGGGTGGTTGATCCACTTTTCAATACTTCTGCAAAAACTTCCAACTGCCGGAGGGTGATGTGCATAGTCGCTTACCACTTATAAAGATTAATTATAAATATATAATCAATTTTATTTTTAAACCAGTTAGTCGTAACCTTATGCCCGGTTAAAGGAGAGGGTTATGACGAATATCACCTTACAGAAACAACATCGTACACTGTGGCATTTTATTCCGGGGTTAGCCCTGAGTGCAGTTATCACCGGGGTCGCCCTGTGGGGTGGTTCCATTCCCGCGGTTGCGGGTGCCGGGTTTAGTGCCCTCACCCTCGCAATCTTGTTGGGGATGGTTTTAGGCAACACCATTTACCCGCACATCTGGAAAAGCTGTGACGGTGGTGTGCTGTTTGCCAAGCAATATTTATTACGTCTGGGTATCATTCTTTATGGCTTCCGTCTGACGTTCTCGCAAATTGCCGATGTCGGTATCAGTGGGATCATCATTGACGTGTTGACGCTGTCCAGTACCTTCCTGCTGGCTTGCTTCCTGGGGCAGAAAGTGTTTGGTCTGGATAAGCACACCAGCTGGTTGATCGGTGCCGGTAGCAGTATCTGTGGTGCTGCCGCGGTACTGGCGACTGAGCCGGTAGTGAAAGCAGAAGCCAGTAAAGTAACCGTGGCTGTTGCAACCGTTGTTATCTTCGGGACCGTCGCGATTTTCCTCTACCCGGCGATATATCCGCTGATGTCTCAATGGTTTAGTCCGGAAACTTTCGGTATCTACATTGGTTCTACTGTGCACGAAGTGGCGCAGGTGGTGGCGGCAGGTCATGCCATCAGCCCGGATGCAGAAAACGCAGCAGTTATTTCCAAAATGCTGCGCGTGATGATGCTGGCTCCGTTCCTCATCCTGCTGGCGGCGCGTGTTAAACAGCTGTCTGGGACGAACAGCGGCGAGAAAAGCAAAATCACTATTCCGTGGTTTGCCATCTTGTTCATCGTCGTTGCCATCTTTAACTCGTTCCACCTGTTACCGCAGAGCGTGGTGAACATGCTGGTAACGCTGGATACCTTCCTGCTGGCAATGGCGATGGCGGCGCTGGGTCTGACCACTCACGTCAGCGCGCTGAAAAAAGCCGGGGCGAAACCTCTGCTGATGGCACTGGTACTGTTTGCCTGGCTGATTGTTGGTGGTGGTGCGATTAACTATGTGATTCAAAGCGTCATCGCATAAACCACTACATCTTGCTCCTGTTAACCCGCTATCATTACCGTTTTCCTCCAGCGGGTTTAACAGGAGTCCTCGCATGAAATACATTGGAGCGCACGTTAGTGCTGCTGGCGGTCTGGCAAATGCCGCAATTCGCGCCGCCGAAATCGACGCAACCGCGTTTGCCTTGTTCACCAAAAACCAACGTCAGTGGCGTGCCGCACCGCTCACGACGCAAACCATCGATGAATTCAAAGCCGCCTGTGAAAAATATCACTACACATCGGCGCAAATTCTTCCCCACGACAGTTATCTGATTAACCTCGGACATCCGGTTGCTGAAGCTCTGGAAAAATCGCGCGATGCCTTTATAGATGAAATGCAGCGTTGCGAACAGCTGGGGCTTTCTTTGCTCAACTTCCACCCTGGCAGCCATCTGATGCAGATTTCAGAAGAGGATTGCCTTGCGCGTATTGCCGAATCCATCAACATTGCGCTGGATAAAACTCAAGGTGTCACCGCGGTGATTGAAAACACCGCCGGTCAGGGCAGTAACTTAGGGTTTAAATTCGAACATCTCGCGGCGATTATCGACGGCGTGGAAGATAAATCCCGCGTCGGCGTCTGCATTGATACCTGCCATGCTTTCGCTGCCGGGTATGATTTGCGTACTCCTGCCGAATGCGAGAAAACGTTCGCTGATTTTGCCCGTATTGTAGGCTTTAAGTATCTGCGCGGGATGCACCTCAACGATGCGAAAAGCACCTTTGGCAGCCGCGTTGACCGTCATCATAGCCTCGGCGAAGGCAATATCGGTCATGATGCGTTCCGCTGGATCATGCAGGACGACCGTTTCGACGGCATTCCGCTGATCCTTGAAACCATCAACCCGGATATCTGGGCAGAAGAGATCGCCTGGCTGAAAGCGCAACAAACTGAAAAAGCGGTGGCCTGATCGATGAACGACAGGGAAAAACAGATTCTTAAAATTTTACGGCGTAACCCGCTGATTCAACAGAATGAAATCGCCGATATTCTGCAAATCAGCCGCTCACGTGTTGCCGCTCATATTATGGATTTGATGCGCAAGGGTTTGATTAAAGGCAAAGGATATATCCTTACCGAGCAGGATTACTGTGTGGTTGTGGGTGCAATCAATATGGATATTCGCGGAATGGCGGATATCCGTTACCCGCAAGCAGCCTCTCATCCAGGTTCTGTTCACTGTTCCGCAGGCGGCGTCGGACGTAATATCGCGCATAACCTGGCTCTGCTTGGTCGGGATGTGCATTTAATTTCAGCTATTGGCAACGATTTTTACGGCGAGACATTACTGGAAGAAACGCGCCGCGCGGGCGTGAACGTTTCAAACTGCATTCGTCTGCATGGACACAGCACTGCAACTTATCTCGCTATCGCTAATAAGCAGGAAGAAACTATCCTGGCAATCAATGACACACACATTCTGCAACAGCTAACGCCTCAACTGCTCAATACTTCACGGGACTTGATTCGCCATGCTGGTGTGGTGCTGGCTGATTGTAATCTCACACCTGAAGCCCTGGAGTGGGTCTTTACCATTGCTGATGAAATTCCGATGTTTGTCGATACCGTTTCCGAATTTAAAGCGAATTTTTTATAAAAGTGGTACAGCGTGATCTACACTCTGAAACCAACACAAAATGAACTGGAAATTTTGTGGGGGCAACCGATTAAAGACGACAACGATCGCATCAGAGCTGTAAATTCGCTGCATCAACAAGGTGTTAAACGCATTTTTGTTTATCTGAAAGATGAATCTGTATTTTGCAGCGATAAGGATGGAGAACAATTTTTGCTGACCGCACCAGCGCATACGACAGTAGACAGTTTTGGTGCTGACGATGGTTTTATGGCGGGCCTGGTATATAGCTTTCTTGAAGGATACAGTTTCCGCGACAGCGCCCGTTTTGCGATAGCCTGCGCGGCAATTTCGCGTGCCAGCGGCAGCTTAAACAACCCTACCCTGTCTGCCGATAACGCGCTTTCATTAGTGCCAATGGTGTAACAATGTTGCCGGATTCGACGCTTGACCGCATCTTATCCGGCTCATAAATTGCGCACTACGCTAAACCAATAAAGAATCCTGCAATAGTAGCACTCATCAGGTTACTGACAGCAAAAACGCAATAGCCAGCAATACCACCATTCCCAGAACACTTCTCATGACATCCATAGTTATTATCTCTTCATGTCATTTTGGGCGACGGCTCTCTGCCCATCATAAATAGCCGGGCCTGCATCTTGCGATACTGACCCGGCTTGTTATCAACACTTAATGGGTTTTGATGTAGCCGCGTACGCACTCTTCGACTAATCCCCAGAACCAGTCTGTATCAATAGTGATGCCGACTTTGGTATTGGCGGGCTTGCCAAGAACGCCCAACTCGTCGCAGACGGTACGCCCATAGCAAGGGCCACTGTTAACGTCCACTTCGACGTACATCTCCTGGGTTTTAATGCCATCAGGGTTAATCAAATAACCGATGCAGGTGGCGTCGTGCACCGGGCCGCCAGCCAGGCCGTAGTTTTCGAACTGCGTTTTGAGAGTGAAGTTCATGATGTCGCTGAACAGCTCTCCCGCAGGGCCGCCAGCCCTTTCCATCCGAGCAATCACGTCCGGGGTGCAAACGGTCTGGTTGGTAAGATCGAGGCCCATCATCACTAATGGAACGCCGGAGGTGAACACCACGCGTGCGGCTTCCGGGTCAGCAAAGATATTGAACTCAGCAGATGGGGTGAAGTTGCCAGTACCATAAGCGCCGCCCATCAGAACAATTTCACGGATTTTCGGCAGGATCGCGGGTTGCATACGCATTGCCACCGCGATGTTTGACAACGGACCAACCGGCACCAGAGTGATATCGCCATCGCTTGCCATAAGGGTATCGATGATATATTTCACCGCATGAGTGTTTTCTGCCTGGCGGGTCAGCGGCTCGAATACCGGGCCATCCAGTCCGGTTTCACCGTGAATATTATCGGCAACAATTTGTTGACGCATAATGGGCTGCGGCATCCCCGCATAAACCGGAACATTAATCTCCAGTTTCTGGCAAACATTCAGGCCATTAATTAATGTTTTATCGAGGGTTTGATTACCCGCTACAATGGTGATACCTAATAAATCAATCGCAGGATGTTTCGCCGCCATCATTATAGCAATAGCATCATCATGACCCGGATCACAATCCAGAATAATTTTTCTCTTTTCCATTGTTTATTTCCTCTGTTTCCAGTTGCGTTATTGTTTCTACAGCAAAGAAAATTCGACCTGGCCGATGATTGAATCTTAACAACAGCGTACGTATGCTAAATATGAGAAATCTCATAGCGGATAAACATCGTGAAAGAAATCCACAATAATGATCTTAAGCAGCAATTGATGAGTGAATCTGCGTTTAAGGATTGCTTTTCAACGGATGTTTCAGCCGATACGCGGATGTTTCATTTTTTAGC
>ENA-UOJJ01004048-UOJJ01004048.1-human-gut-metagenome-genome-assembly--contig:-CS66-NODE-4048-length-14468-cov-5.615347_pt1 | contig 14468 bp, 5 predicted proteins | sample MGYA00242343_ERZ723890 | MGnify/ENA metagenome assembly ERZ723890 | reverse complement strand
TTTGTGCATAACTCACAGCCTTGTTGCGATCATAGGTTGCGGTGCCAGTGGCACCTGCTGGCCTTGCATTATAGACAGACGAACCTGATAGGAACTTTGCCATCATATATCCAGTTGTTGAACCGTGTTTCACAGGGAGCCATTCCCCATCCTTTTTTGTGGCATAAACTTTCTGGCCGGGTGCAACGGTCTTTAGCTTTTTACCACTGGTAGAGGCTTTATCACGGAGAGCTACGCCAGAATTACGAGCACTTCCGTTGCGGTTAGGTTCAACTATAAGAGTATACTTATAATCACCGGATTCACCACCAGAAGATGACCCCTTATAAACGTCGGATTCAGCAATAAACTCGGCCATAATATATCCCGTTTTGCTTCCATGCTTAGCTGGTAACCAACTTCCAGTCAAAGTCTCCACCTGGATTTTAGTGCCAGATTTAATTTGTTCAACTACTTTTCCAGTTTTACTTGCTGTTGCACGCAAATTAACAGTTCCACCATTTCCATTCTTAGTTGTTTCAACAGTGGCAGAGATAGGATAAGTATAAGCCATAAGATTTACCTCCTTATGGGTCTATGCTCTTGCGAGCATAAGGTAAACCATCACCCGAATTGGTGATGGTTAAAAACAGATATAGAGAAATAAAACCATTTCTCTACCCCTCTATACATATTAAATAACTCTGCATTTTGAAATCAATGTGACAACAGTGACCAACCGCTTCCGTTGTAGACATAAGGAATGCACTCCACCCATGTTCCGTTCTGATAGCAGTACACAATGCATTCCTCCCAAGCGCTGCCGTTCCAACGCTTTACAGTTCGGTGCGCTGCGTAAGCCGTTCGCCCGCTGGTGCTCGATGCAGAGCCGTAGACGGCAGTCACATAATAATAGGTATCCTTTGCCGGTGCGGCAATCGTTGCGGATGTACTCGTGTAGGTGCCTACTGCGGTTCCGCTTGACGAAGACGACGAAGCCGCATACAGCGTATACTTCACCACCGTTCCGGCAGCGCCCCAGCTTCCGGATCCTGCGTTCCACGAGATAGTCAGCGTCCCATCTGCGTTTTCTGCCACCGTTGGCGCAGCGTTGTTCCAAGATAAGCTCGGCGGTTTGGCGGCAAACGTTACAGTCTTTTCTTCGTATAACAATCCGCCATGATAAAGAGCAGCTACCTTGTAAGTAATATTCCCGCCATATGAAGTCGGGGTTAGGGTATACGATCTTGTCGAAACCGCCAAATCATACTTCACCCAAGATGTTCCATTGTGGACAGAATATGTACACGCACCAGTACCGTTTCCGTAGCTTGGTGTAGCGCTCCAATTCAACACAACCTGATTATTGGATTGATAGGCGGAAAGTGTGCCTCCCCAAGAAAGATAAGGGACAACGTAATTGACAGTAACACTAACCGCTCTCATATATGAGGTGGCACTGTGGTTTGTGTTTGCTTTTGCGTAGCATTGGATACTAGTTGACTGAAAAACAGATTGATCGGACAGAGACAAAGAACCAGAGATGGTTCCTGATGTTGAAGACATACTTGTTGATGCTACAACTGATGAGTTACCTCCGCTTCCGATATAAGCACCAATCGTTCCTGAACTGTTTTGAGCAATCAGCCAGTACAGGTTCCAATTTTTTCTGCTGGAATATTTGCTGGCTGTCAGGCTGATGCTGTAAGATATGCTTGTTATAACGGCGGTAGCCGGAAGTGAAGACGAAGCGCTGATGCTTGTCGTCCGTCCTCCGCTTCCGGCGCTGTTGCCTCCAAAATTGCCAGACCATGTAATGCTTGCCATCTGCTACCGCCTCATTTCTTCTTCAGCCAGATCAAGCCTGCGACAGGATTGCTTGGTGCGTTTGTTGCGGAATAAACAATTGGCGGCATCTGGAATCCTTTGTAAAACAAGTTCCAGCCAGAGTTGATCTCAACAGCGTTTTGTATTTCGCTGGTCTTACCAAACGCTACACCTGTTCCACCGTTCTTTACGTGGATAGCGTAAGCAGCGCTGGAAATAAGCGTATCCGTTGTGGCAGTACCGCCCATGGCGTCTGTCACGATGAACCGCGCATAATAAGTTGAACTGCTGGAAAGATTACCGCCGCCAACGATATAAACCTTGCCGCTGGTCATATCGCTAATGGCTGTCACAAGGCTTGGCGTACCAGTTGTGTACACATAGTAGTACCCGGAGATCTTCATGGTGTTTGCAGCGCTTCCGTTAATCGTTACCGGCGAAACGTTGGCTGAGCAATAGATGGACGCATAGGTTCCTTTTTCGCTTCCAACGCCAGTTGCCGTGCAGCGGAAAGCGTTGTAGGAAGAAATCACCGGCAGGTTATAAGCAATCACGTTAATAGAGAGGGTTGCGCTGGCGGCGCGTCCACGCCCATCTTTTACAGTTACCGTAAAATTCATTTTGCCGCTATGACCAAATTTATCAATTGTATATTCGTTCCATTTTTGACTGCCATCGTCTTCTGATGTAGAAGAAAACTCAATGGAGCTGATGGCAGAGCCCGTACCGGCAGACACAGAACTTACAGTGAATTTTGCACCGCACAGGTTTTGTATATAAACGCCCTTGCTGGTGGCAAATTTCTCTTTGGATGTGTCGTTATAAATCTCCGAAGTAAACCCGCCAATGCTCGGCACAATGCTATTTGGCACGCTTAATACAATTACTTTGGATGTGGGGTTTCCTATGGAATTGTTATGATATAACGTTTGTACTGTAACCGTACATTCAATGGACGTCCTATTTGGACAGGAAGCCAGCCAGCTTGTCGGGAGCTGGTACACAGCCGATGAAGCGCCTGTTGCCGTGGTCGTTTCGTATTGATAGGTATCATTCACCTTCCACGTAATTTTGTGGTTCAACGCGCCAAGCTGTGGGTTTGAAAAGGAAACAGAAGAAGTGTTGCCAAAATCAACAGGAGAGCCGCAAGAAATAGAAGAGGAGCTGTACTTGGAATTAACACCGATGCTGATAGTAAACACCAAGTTGTGTTTCATATAGCATCCATTTCCACTTCCACCGGGATGCTCCGCAGAAATCGTAACGTCCGCGCCTCCGGGGCCAACATTGAGGATGGAACTGTCTAGGTCATAGCCGTCCTCAACAATCGAATGGTCGCTTTGGTTTTGGGATAGTGTTCCAATCCAGAAATACGAACCAAAGGACAAACAAACGTCGCTGGCATAGGTCTGGATTCTGGAATTTGATTTTACCGTACAGGAACCGTCAATGCTGTAAAGCCCAATATCACTTACGCTCGTCGGGGAAGTTCTCCTGATTGTTGCCGAAAAAGCGCTGCCGTCTTTCATGTAGTGATCGCCGCTGACGGTGATCTCATATGTCCATGTTGCCATTTTCCTTCATTCCTTTCATTATAGCGGGTTGCTCGGATCGCGCCACTTCAGTCCTAATCCGGTGGGCGTAACCGTCCAGTCAAAGTAACCATTGCCGTTGTCTGTACCAATGGAAAGCTGCTGCGTCACACGGGCGTTCGTAATAAACATGGAACTGTCCGAAATATAGGCAACCTCCGATGAACCCTGCATAAACGCCACCTTGCGGTTGGTAATCTGTGTCTTAAAATCTGATTGAGAAGAACCAAGCGTCAGCACACCGTCGGAGCCAAACTGCATGTAGTTCGCCACAGAGCCTTTGTAGTTGTTCAGGTCGCTGGCGACGCTTCCAATCTGGCTGTTGATTCCATCTTCTACCGTTCGGCTGAACATGATCTTGAAGCGGTCGTCGTTCATGGTCGCTTCCGCAATCTTCTGTTCCAAAATCTTGGTATCCGCGTCATACTTTTCAGTCGTCACTCTTGCTTCTACCGATGTCTTCAGCGCAGCCAGTTCTGTTGCGGTTGTCGTCCTGAATTTCTGCAGATTCATAATCGTGCTTTGGGATACGGTACATTCTTCCCAGTGTGCCGCGATGGTTTCGCCGGATGCCGCGTCTACGTGCTCCGTCATCCAGCGCTTTAATACGCTGATGTCGCCGGAGGTGTCCAGCCAAAGCATATCGTTGGACGGATTCTCCGGCTCCACGTCTGAAACGTAAATGTCATTACTGACACGCAGCGTGAACTGCGCCTGCACACCGCCAACCTGACAGATGAACGTAGCTTTCTCTGAAATCTCCGTGGCAGATACCGTGATGGTCTTACCGGTCTTGGAGTATGTCTCCGCGTTTCCATCCTTGTCCAGCTTTGACCATACATATTCCGCGTCATCCAGTTCTACTTTCTCGCCGTTCTTATATAGCAGGCAGCTCAGGCTGGAGGAACCGCCATTGACGAAGGTATCTCCACCCGATGATGTGATGTAAGCCTGATAGGAATCCGTCTTGTCTGTCAGCGTTTCCGTGGCGGTAAATGATTCGCCTTTGTAGGTCATCACGCATCGGAATACACCAATACCGTCTACGCTCGCACCGCTGACAGAAATGGTCGGCGTTGTTTCTGTCATTGCTACCCACTGACCATCCTTGAACTGGCTCCATGTAAAGGTGGCCGTGGAGTCTTTGGTCAGGTCAGTCGTTCCAATGTAAGCGGAAGCCGCAATCGAAAGCGTGCCCTGTCCATTGGGGAAGGTGTTGCCATCTGGCGTATACAGCGAGAACATCACGCCGTCACGACCATTCGTGCCATCCTTGCCTTTGTTCAACTTTACCCAAGACAAATAAAGCGTCGTGCTCAAAAGCACCACGCCGTCTTTATCCACCTGAACCGGAATTCCGATCTGCCCGGAAATAAGCCCTTCTGCTCCAAGGTAAGAGCCTTCTGTTACCTGAATCACAAGTTCTATTTCGCCGTCCTCTGTGGTTCCTCCGCTGGAGATCACCATGCCGTCGGGAATGTTGGTAATCTTCGTAAAGTCAACCACCGGAATCGTCTTGGTAATACCAACATACGCAGCGACGGTTGGAACAATTCGGGTGTAGCTTACCTTTCCGTCGTCTCCCGCCGCAAAAGAAATGCTCTCGTTTGTCAAAAAAGCATGTGCTGTATTCTCGCCATTGGTTCCGGAGTAGGATACGTTATAGGTTGTAGCGGTCGTTCCATCAGAATAGGTAACCATCGTCTTTGACCATAGGTATGAGCCTTCTGTTACCGAAGGAATATCATCCTGCCACAAGGCGCTGTCTTCTGCTGGCTGCTCGTTGCTGTCTGTCTTGGCATACTTCGTCACCGTAGAAGAAACCGTTACGCCTGTTCCGGCGTCGCCCTTCAGCCTCGACCATGTATACGCGCTGTACGCGATTGGCGCTGAGCTGGCGGTTCCTGTGTAGATACCGATGTACGCCGTATCCTTTTCGGGAAGCCGTGTCATGCTGGATCCATCCGCATTCGCAGAGTACCGCACATAGGTGTAGTAAGATACGCCTGTGGCTCCCGTCTTTCCGTTATAGGAGACCGAGTAGGTACGCATCGTGGACTTGTCTGAGAAAGTCACAGTCGTCCGCGCCCATAAAAAATAGCCCTCGGTCAGCGTCGGTACTTCGGTGTTCCAGCCAGCGTCATCGTCATCAGGTCTTCCCGGCTTTTCGGCGCTCACCTGATTGTACTCTACCAGCGTAGACTCAACCGTGATGTCGCTGCCTACATACTTGCTCCATTTGAAGGCGGTGTAAAGGGGGACAGTTTTAGATGGGCCAGCGTATGAACCGATATACTTGGTATCGACGGTTGGCGCTTCCTTCATCTGCCGTCCATCAGCATAAGCCGAATAGCGGATGTAAGCATAGTAGGATGTTCCTGCGTCGCCTGTCGCACCGTTTCGCACTTTGTACAAAGAGAAAATGTCGTACACAGAATTGTCGGTTGTGATAACCTTGATGGTGCATATATCGTTGACGAACAGGTTTTCATCCGTAGCGTTTACTGTCAGGGTACTTCCTGTTCCACTCCCCGGAACCTTCGCATATGAGCCGTCTGCTTGGCGGTATTGCCACTCCACAATTGTTACGTTCACCACGCTGCACGCAATGGTCTGGCTGTTCGGGTTCACAACTCCGTCTGTGTATTTGAACACATTTCCACCGGACAAAACACAGCTCTTTGTTTTTTCGGCGGCTACTACCTGCGTAAAGCTCAGGGAGTCCTGTCCCATCGTTTCGCCATTGTAAGATACCGCACAAATATATGTCACGCTGTCTGCGCCAAGCACATTCCCATTGATCGTCAGCTTTCCGGTAGAAGCATCAACTGCTTCATAACTGCCAAGCGCCGTCTCTGTTGAGCCGACCATTTTTTTCCAAGTGACAACGATTGCGTTATTGACTCCCGGTGTTGTCGCCGTACCGTATAGAAAAATGTATGGTTCAATCTCAACGGGCGTCGCTGCCCAATCAGGCATATAGCCGCCTCCAAGGTTCGGGTCGTATACCTGTGTCACTGGAGCATTGCTGCTTAGATAAAAACGGAAGTCCTCGTCTGTCAAATTCGCAACCGCGACAGTATCAAAATACATGCGGGACAGACCTTCGTCCACATCAATGGTAATTTGGCACTCAAATGTTGCGCTTACAGGAACGTCGGTATTGGTCAGCGTAATGGATCGCATACCAATATGCGCCGCATTCCATACGGCATCCGATGCGTCGTCGCCAGAGGAACGCAGCCATTTGAATTTGCTGGTGTCATATTTCTTCGTCACATTTTCACCGTTGGCATACACATCTGCCGTCAGCGTTGTTTCTGTCACCGACTTGGAAAAGAACAACCCGTTGTCGGATGTGATCTTCAGCTGATAAGTTACCATGCTGTCAACCGCATCCTTGACAGTCAGGCGCACCGATTCGTTGCTGGAAAGGTCAAGGCTTTTCCCGACGTCGCTTGCCAGTTTGCTTGCGGTGATGGATCCTGCCTCAATGCGTTCGGCGCTCAGATATCCGGTATAGATTGCGTCCGCAACAATGCCTTTGCCGGACGCCGCCGTTCTCCAGTTCCAGTTGCCGTCATCTTTCTTTCCGTCAGCAATCATCCATCCGTCTCCGCATAGCTGCATGGCGCTGGAGCCATCGACGGATTCAAAGATGATATTGCCGTTGTCATCTGTGTACCACGAGCTCACCGAAGAGGAGAGTCGCGTTACCAGCAAATCAATCGCGCCGTTCAGCCGATCAGTTGCCAGCGTTCCTTCAGAGGTAATTGCCTCAGAACGCTCGAACAGGGTTTTCTTCTGCTCAATCAGATTGGCAATGGAAGTGATACGGCTGAAGATACTGTCAAAGTTAGCGGAGATATTTACTTCCTCGTTTGTAATCTCAACAGAACCTTGATCCTTGCGGTCAATATACCGCTCGATTTTGTTTACATAAACCGTATCGTTAATCTCCAACTCTGGGTCATAAATGCGAACCTTGGAATTGAGCTCCACTTGCCCCGGCGTATATCCCATTGCATCCGACATCACCATCAGCGATACCGTATACTTGACGGTCGGCTTGGAAACTTCCTTCATCACGTCGAGAGCGTCGTTGTAAAGATACTGCTCCTGTCCCTTGATGTAGTTGTCGTCGTTCCAATATCCATCACGAAGCAGATCGCCCATAGCCAAAACAAAATCAGCTTCAATGTTGTTCTGGTTTTTGATCTGCTCCTTCTGCGTGTTCGATAGGATGCCAATCTCAGTTGCCAGCTTTACCGCATGGGCAAACTGCTCATATAGACCATAAGCCACAGCACTTACCGTCATGGTAAAGGTCGTACCGTATAGCTTCGCTACTACTCCTGTAGAGTTACTGCTGCATTTGAGCGGAATCTTCTTTTCGACAGAAGAGACATTCAGAATGTTCACCGGCAAGTCGTGAACGCTTTTGTCTTTAATCTCAGCAGCAGCGGCGCTCTCTGCAAGCGTATCAGTAATGCCATAGTCGCCAAAAGAAAACTTCACGTCGTTAGCGTTTACCACAACGGTTTTGTCAGAGGCAAGCGCAGCGTCTGTGCTGCTCAGTTTGTAAGACGCTGTGTTCAGCGTAACAGACGTGCTAGTTCGGGCAAGCTCCGCCTCTACCTCTGTTCCGTTCTGTAGCTCCTGCGCTCCTGTGACCTTTACCGTGTAGGCATGTTTCTCAATCTCACCCGTGCCGTTGTAGACGCCCTGAATCGAAGCACGGATGGCACTGATCGTCTCGTTGTTCTTGGCTTTCGTAGTTTCAGAGGTAGTTTCTTTGGCATTCTCTTTTTCCAACTCATCAATCGTTTGCTGTTTGGCTTCAATCGCAACTTCCTTTGCGCCGATGGAACCGTTGCACTTACCAATGAATTTCAGAATGTGTGTTACATTGGATGCGAACGTCAGCTTTGTGTCTGCGGTTACTGCCTGCGTTGTGTACTTTCCATCGTTGGTAAATACATACATCGTATCGCCAATCTCGAAGCTCTCCTGTGCGGTTTCTACTGTACCGCCAATATACTTTTCAGTCGGTGTCCCGTCCTTGACTGTCCAAAGCACATAGTTCACACTGCCCCAAAGTAAAGAAAGCTCGCTGGACTTTGCTGATAAATCCGTTGCCGTCGCCATGGTTTCTTTCTTGATAGCTTTGATATCGGTCATATATTTATCCAGCGCTGCCTGATGAGCATCCGTAAAAGCACCGATGCTTTTATAGTAATCGAAGTTCATCAGATAAGAAAGACCTGTGGGATTCACATCGTCAATGCCGACATACTCTTTCTCATCATAGTCCCCCTCGACATAAAGCCGCGTTACAATATTCTCGCTGTTTGATTCCTTGCTTAGCGCTGTCAGGTTCTTGCCTACTTCCATTTCCCAAAGGGGCTTCTTGTTATTCAGGTCAAAGCAGGCCACCTTTTTATTCACCGCATCATATACTGGATAGGCATTAAACAAGTCGCAGACCGATGCAATTAAAGAGTAAGCGCCCGCCTTGCTGTCCGAGCTGAGCGAGCGCTTCTTTTCTACTTTCTCTGCGGATTCATCCGTGGCATAGTTTTCATAGAAAACATCAGAGCCATCCTCATCAAATGTCCAGGCGGTTCCTGCAAGGATCTGATTCATCAGATAAGGAAGTGTACCGATGCCGTTCGTGTCATCAAAATATAAATACAGGTTCTTGGTCTTTAGCGTTCCAGATAGATGCCCACACTCCACGGTTCCGTTGATCTTCTTGCTGGACTTGCTCTTCTTGGGCGATGTAATAATAAACCAGTCTTCTTTATTGCCTTCTTTTAACCGCACCTGATATTCTGCTTTGATGTATTTCCAACGCCAGTTATCTTCCTCTGCGGCATCGTCTTTCTTCACCAGATAGGGTAAGGTAAAGTTCAGCGTCTTCCATCCAGAGAGCTCTGTCGTTACTGAAATGTCAAACGCCTGTCCCGGTGTCTGAACCGTGCTGTCATACAGGTCGCAAACTTTCTTTCCTGAATAATCAAATACAGAAAGACTTTTCTGTTCCATCTTCCTTCACTCCTTAATGAACAAGCGGGGTGTACTCCATTTCAAATTTGGTCAGGGTCACGTTCCCCTCGATAGCCATTTGGTTCATGACAACAATCGTCGAGGATTCTTCACCACTGGCTTCCATGTTACCATTGAGAACGACGCCGTTTTTCGTGACGGCAATAATTCTCATCCACTTACCGCCGAGGTAAAGATACCTACCCACATGGCTCTGATCCAGTTCCTTGTTGTAGACGGTAACTGTGTTGCTGCCGGATGTATAGGCTACAAGCACTTCATCGTAAAGAAGTCCCGATGGCTCCAGATCAATGAAGCCATAATCGTGATACTCAAACATCAGCTCGCGTTGATTAGTGCTGGGGTCAACAAGCGTCACGCTCCCTTTCTGGCTGTCCAGTTCCAGATATGCAGGAGATGGGGGAAGAGCGATCAGCCTGCACTTCTGACCAGTTGTCTCGTTGCGGATCATAAAACCGTCCTTATCTGTTGCACCGCCAACTCGAATGATCGTCGGGGCGGTTTCTGTTCCGCAGTTATAAAAGATAAAACGTCTGTCGCTTAATTCCGGAGCAGCAGGCAGCTTGCTTTTTTCAAGCATCCCGCAGTATCTCGTAACGCCGTCTGTATCAATGGTATCATAAGAACTGTACTCCAGTTTTCCAAACGGTTCATAAGCCGTAAAGGTAATAGAGAAAGTCCCGGAATACAGCGGTTCCATTCCATGCTCATGCTGCGAATACTGCTTGCCGGATGGCTTCTTTGTTATATACACATCGTAATACTTCCATGGCTTATCATCGAAGATCAGTCGCCCTGAACGCCTGCCGCTCAACCATTGTTTCATCTTTTCATAGGTCTTGCGCGGAATATCTTCATAATAGCAATCCAAAGAAAACTCTCGCGGCTTTGCCTTCCTGCCGTAATAAATTCCGCCGTCATGCCAGTCAACGTCTTCGTCATACACTTCGTAGTCAGATCTATCGTCAAATAATGAACTCTCGTCCGGGATGTAGTACACGCCAAAAGCACTGCTGTGTATTCCCATAAAAGAAAAACCATTCATTATGAAACACTCCTTCCTTTTGTCCTCCCTATGTCCCTTATTAAACAACTTGCATTTTTGAAATCAAACAAAAAAAAAAGAGGAGGAGACCTTTCGACCTCCTCCTCAATCCAGCTTACAAAGCAATTCCTCCAACGGCGCGTCCACGGGTCATGGACTCCACGATGGATTCCTTCACCTTGTCCGCCAAATCCTCAATGTCGCGGTCGCTGTCAAGCCGCTCCACCTTGATATTGATGTCGCCAAAGTTGTAGCCGTAGGACTTATTGTTCGTTACAGCCTCGCCGTTGTATTTCATAGGCGCTACACGAACTCGGTTCATTTGCTCCAAGGATGCCACCAAGCCTTCGAACAGCTTTGTCTGTGTAGCAGACAGAATCCGTTCAGGGTTTGCCTTGGTTCCATCAATCTGGATAGGCCCTGTAAAGTCGGCAATGCCGCCGCGAGCATATTTCTTGACGGTGATTTTGTCATAGAACGTCCGCGCCCATTGTCCGATTGCACTGGAACTGCTTCCTGAAAGCTGACGGCAAATAGAGTTGATCTTGCTCTTGGCAGCAGCAATAGCCGCTTCCTCTGTGTCGTAACCCTTAGGGTTCCGCCCTTTGCACTTCCGATTGCAGGATAGGTCGCAGAGTATTTTTTCTTTCCTCCGCTGCCACCTCCGCTGGAACCGCCTCCAGAAGAACCAGAGCTGCTTCCATCGTCGTCCGATCCGCCCCACTTAGTGCTGTTGATAAACTTGCTGTTGTCCAGCAGATTCGTCTGCATATCCTCGTAAGCCTTGCGGATCTTGTCAAACATATCCTGCCAGCCTTCGATGTACGCTTCCTGCTGGAGCTTGCTCGCCTCACGGTATTTGCTGGAGTTTTCTTTCAGGAACGCAATTACCGCCTCATCACCCTGAGAGATAATATCCTGCACTTCCTGCCAGTGGTCGTGGATGATACCGTTCATTGTGTCAAGGGTTTCTTTCCAGCTGTTCTCCATATCCGTCCGCGTGTTATCCGTGGAGTTCTTATAGTCCGTGCTGTTCTGCTCCAGCCAAGTCAAGATATCCTCCTGACTCATCTTCAGGATGCTGTTCACTTGATCGATAAAGTTGCGCGGGTTATTCAACAGGTCTTCATAGTACTGCTCAATATAATCGCGGTAATCTTCCAGTGAAGAAATCTGCTGCTCAATGGATTTCTGCTGAGCCTCGCTTTCATTTTCCGCCTGATCCCAAGCAATTTCATCGCGCAGGTCGTCGATCTGGTCAAGAATATCCTGTGCATCCTTGGCGCGTGTCGGGTCAGCCACAATACGGGAGTACTTTGCTTGCAGCTCTTGCAGCTGTGCCAGTTTGTCTTCCTGATCCGCCTGCTCCTTACGTGCGTCCAGCAATTCGGAAACCGCATCCTTCTCTTTGTTCAGCGCGTCGATTTGAGCGTCAATCGCATCAAGAATTGCCTGCTCCGCATCCTCCGCCTGAGCTTTCAAGATATCAAGGATAGTTTCCTCCATATCAATTCTAGCCTGCAGCATGTCGTCAATCCGCTGTTCACGGTCTTCGATAGCTTCTAGAATCTCATTCTCCAAGTCGAGCTTTAGCTGACGGATGGAATCATTCAGATCGTCAATCTTCTGCTTGTTGGACACAATGGAGGCTTCGTTTTCTGTCAGCTTCTGCGTCCAATCAGTGATGGCGTCCTGAATGGTATTCACCCGGCTCAAGATAGCGTCATACGCTTCGGTATCCGGGGTTGTGGAGTTGAACTGGTCAATCAGTGCCGGCAGTCGTGCCTGCGCTTCTGCGATCTTCTCACGCAGAATCTTGTCCTGATCTTCCAGCATCTCATTCACCTGACCAAGCGCTTTGATCTCTGCAGTGAAGTAACCTTCAGAATCCCAGCTGTTCATAATCGTATTCAACTGAGACATGCGATCCGTGATCCGCTTGACGGTGTTATCAACCTGCTCTACCCAGCGCTCTTCCTCCGTGCGGGAACTGTCTTTTTTAGAGCTGCTATTGTTCTTGGAGCCGCTTCCACCACCGCCACCACTGCTCTTGGTGCTGGCTTTACGATGAGAACCGGAGGAGAAGGGGTTGTTGCCAGTTGGCTTCAAAACCTTGTAAGTACCGTTGACCTGTCTGCTCACAAAGTCTCTTACTGTGCTGTCCCATACTTTTGCAACACTGTTCACGGGGATCGTTTCCACTTCAAACTGGCCTGTCTTGATTAACGTATCCAGCATTTCCTGCGCCATGTTATCCACAATCACAATGCCGTTCTCAAGGTCAGAGAAATCAACAGAAGACGTACCGGTAATGTTGAAGAACGCCTCTTGGTTTAGCAAGTCAAGCGCACTCAATCCATCTTGCGCATATTGCTGAAGCATGGCCGGAATTTGATCCCACGCCTGTAGAACCGCTTGGGGACTCATGCTCAGCACGCTCGCAATCTTGCTCACGTCAGAATACAAAATCTGATCCGCGCTGGAATATTTCTTGGCGAGGTTCTCATATTCCTGTGCAGCTTCAGCGTAGTTGTCTGCCATGGTGTAAACCTTGTCATAAGCACTTAAGACAGCAGCGCTGCTATCCGTTGCCTCGGTCATCTTCTCGATTTGCTTCGTAACATCATCGAAGTGCGTGTCGGCAACCTCTCGGTTCAAATCACTGAAGGCATCCTTCATGTCTTTCATAGCAGATGAGGCCGCGTCCGTATCGCCTGTGTCCAAAGCCTTCTTGTACCGTTCCCATGCGGTGCTGAACTTTAGAATTGCATCGCTGTTATCAAGCATCCACTTTTGCTCTTCGGCTGAAGCAGATGCGAACTTTTCAATATAAGCATCCAGCCCGTCCAGCGTGCCATCTTCGCCAATGCTCATTAGGTTAGAAAACTCACTGAGCAGCGACTTCCCGTCTTCGTCTGTAACACCGCTATGGCTTTCCCTGTAATTATTCAATGCCACCAGCATTTGGTCAGAAGCGTTGGCAACCGCATCAGAAAAGCCTTCAAGGTTCTCGCCGGTTTCGCTGAGTCCGCCATTATCTCCAAGCTCTGCGATCTCTTTCAAATAAGCTGTGAACTGTGGGAATACCTCAAGGAATTTTTCAAGGTTGCTGCTGTCAAGTCCTTGCATCCAAGCAAACAAAGCAGAACCGTCCACTGTTCCATCCTCGTTGATAAAACTCCGCAATTGGTCTATCCAGCTCTTGAAGTTACTGTTCTGTAGTGCTTTCAGCTCGTTATCGCTCGTCTGGTTCGCCAAAACTTTTGCAAGTTTAGAAGAGAGCTTTTCAACGTCAGTGCTCGCATCGTCTGCGGCGTCCCCAATATCCGCAAGCCCAGACGCTACGCCGCCAAAACTTTCTTTGGATGGTAACTGAACAAAGAAGTCGTCGCCGTATTTTTCTTTGAGTGCATTATATGCAACTTCCAAACTGGCATATGCTGAATCAAATTCATCAGTACCATACTTCGAATTGACAGCGTTCAGAGCTTTGATCCAATTAGCGCCCCATTCAGTCTGCAACATCTTTTCTGTATATTCACTAGCACCCTGAAGAAGTTTCAACATCACGCCGCTGATGGTCTCGTCGCCTTGTTTCATGGCTTCGACAAGCTGATCGATATAAGTTACGCCTGCGTCCTGAGCAGAGCCGACAACTGCATCTTTAATGCTGACTCCGTATTGAACCGATAGTGTTTCCAGTTCGTCGAACGCTTGGGCCAATGCGCCATCTTTGCCGACGTAATGCATGGCCTCGCCGGTCTTGATGGCTTCATCGCCAATATCAGCCAGAAGGTTTTTGACGATTTGCCCATCAATTTCAAGCCCTTCAGCATCTAGTGCAAACAGTTCTTCATTTGTCCAAGAACCATCTTCGTTTGCTTTATCAATAAGTCCCCAGATGTATTCATCTACTGTATTTGCATCCAGCAGCTTTTCGCCTTCTGGAGTTTGCA
>ENA-UOJJ01004040-UOJJ01004040.1-human-gut-metagenome-genome-assembly--contig:-CS66-NODE-4040-length-14496-cov-6.204279_pt1 | contig 14496 bp, 6 predicted proteins | sample MGYA00242343_ERZ723890 | MGnify/ENA metagenome assembly ERZ723890 | reverse complement strand
GAAAGGAATAGAGCGGGTTTGGGAGGGTTGGGTGGGGCGAGGGGTGTGGCAATCCCTCAGTCTTGCGACAGATAAGGTTGAGAGGATATTAAATATACTTGAATCGCTGAGCAAGGCAATTTATGATAAGAAGTAGCCTTGTCGCAATCCAGCTCCCTTTACTCAAGGGAGCCAAGAATGTGGTGCAGGGCGAAGGGATAGTGCTTGGCGATATATTTCACTTGACCGGTGTCTGTAGGGCACCGGTTGTTTGTATTATGTGCCGCATTTATGACCGTTCGTGCCGTTATAACAACCGTTCGTGCCAAAAAGTTGAAATCACAAAGCAAATGAGTTATGATATAATTATAAAATTATAAGGGGAGAAGTATGCTCATCTGCGGTTACGATACCGCAAACGAGGCGGAGATACTGAAAGCGAAAATAACACAAATCGCAACGGCGGCATATCGACGAATTGCCTACAGGGTATGTCAGAGGTATGAGAGCTTTGCGAAGGAGTGTAAGACGGCTGACCTTATAATCGTGCTTGCCGACGGAGCGGACGGTATGGAGGGCGTTATTGCGGCGAAGAATGCCGACAGGGATACGCCTGTAATATGGCTGTCGGACGATGAGGGATTCGGGGCGCAGTCATACAGGCTTGGCTGTACCTATTTCCACAAGAAGCCGATACCGCTTGAAAAGCTGAAGGAGGCACTGCATAAGTGCAGGTGCATGGCGTAAGCACGGGTAAATCTACAGGAGGAAAAACATGAAGAAAAAATTTGTACGGCTCATAAGTGCGGTGCTGTCTGCGGCAATGACGTTGACGGCTGTACCGTTATCGGCATTTGCCGAGGGCGAGGGACATACGCATGACGGCGAGAGCAATGTCATCACGACACCGCTTGATTTCAGAGAAAAGACGGCGGACGAAAACGGTGTCGGCTGGAACTGGGATTATGACACAAAGACGCTGACGCTTGACGGAGTGAACATTCAGGCGACAACCGACAGTATGAGCGTCGTAACAGTCCCCGACGGTACGAAAATAGTGCTGAACGGTGAAAACACTATCGTACAGACGAACACCGGCGACAGCGATACATACGTTCTCAGTGCCGTAAATACGAATGATGTTAACTGTGACGGTACAATGACGATCAGCGGCGACGGTGTGCTGAATGCAGAGAACCGCTCTACAGACAGTATGGCGCGCTCTCTCGGCGGAACAATAATCCTGAACGGCGGTACTGTAAACGCAACAGGTACTGTAAAGACAAATTCGCTTGAAATACATAATGACGGTAAGCTGAACGCAAATGCGACAACTGCATCTTTTGAGGGTGTGGCTGTCAATGTCAGCGGCGGCATTACTGTTGACGGCAACGGCAGTCTTACTGCAGTAGGTTGTGCTAATGAATCTACGTTAAACAGTGCAATATTGCTTACCAGTAATTTCGACAAAATTTCCGTCAGCGAAAACGGCAGTATTACTGTGCCTGAAGGCAATGCAGCAAGAGTCGGAATATACTACAGCGGAAACAACGGCGACGGAATGGATGCCGAAATAAGCGGCGGTAAGGTCACTGCTTACGGTACTAAGTATGGCATTTACAAAGTAAACCTTATAATGAACGGTACAGGCTCGGTTTACACTACGGGCGGTTCATACGCTATCGGTCAAACTGTACCGACAATAGACGAGAATGAATTTGTAATAAAGGGCTCGACCGAGTTCAAGGCTTCGGAAAGTGCTGTGACAGGCGAGGTCAAGTATAACAGCGGCTATTATGAGATTGGCGGAGCAGACGCTAAGACTGTAGTTATAAAGCCTGATACTTCTCCCCGTATAATACTCGGAAAGCAGACAGGAATATTCAAGACGGAAGAGTATGAAATAATTGAAGGCATGACTGATACCAAGCTCAAGGGTACGGTTTACTTTGATATTACTCTGAAGAATATGAGCGATGAAGAGTTTGCAGACGCAAGAGGCTGTTTCGGCGGCGATGAACCCGATTTATCAGCAAGCATAATCAAGACCGATTACGGCTGGGTGTGCATGGTCTGCGATACCGAGTTTTCGGTTACATACGACACTGATAATACTCTTACAATAAAGTGCGGAGATATTGTATCCAATACCGTTCAGGTAAAGTCGAATGCAAACCGTTTCAACAAGGTTACACAGGGTGACAACACAAACAGAACGGTTTTCTATACAAACACTTCGCAGGAAGAGAAGGACAATTACAAGCTTGTAAGCACCTATACGGTTGACAGTGAAAGCATAAGCTATAACTGGTACAGTACGAACAGTGCATACAGTGCAGATGAGCTCGGTGCGGCAGTATCCGGAAGCAACGGCGAATTCAAGCTTGCGGATAATATTCCTGCCGGAAATTATGTTCTGTATTGCGATATAACCTATTCAGACGGTGACAGCACAGAAACTGTTACAGAAAAATTTACATTTACATATAAAGAATGTGCACATGAAAACGGTTATTCCGACGGTAAATGCACAAACTGCGGAGCGTTATGTGATCACAGCGATATTGACATTGGCACGGGTAAGTGTAACAAGTGTGAGCATCAGTTTGTTGCTACAATCAGCACAGACGGCAATGCGCCGACAGGCTATGACACGCTCGCAGACTGCCTTAACAGCATTACTGCCGATACCGGAAACTATGTTAAGATCTATCAGGATATCGGCGATACATCGGCAACTGCAACTTTAGATACTATAGATGTAAAACACAATGTTATGATCGACCTTAACGGTCACAAGCTGAACAATATCAAGCTTGGGGTCAACAAAGACGTCAAGCTTGCATTAACCGGCACAGCGGGCAGTTATGTTACGCAGGTGTATGTTCGCAAAGGCGGATCATTCATAATTGACAGCGAAGCAAATGTAGAATTTAATACAATTTTTGTTGAGGACAGTGCACGGCTTGCTGTAAACGATGGTGCAAAAGTAACTACAGAACAGTTGACTGTGATAGCATCCGTGAATGATGACGGAACTACAACGACATCTGTAAAGCTCGCTACGGGAATGAAGTTAGGTGGGCTGACATATCATCGCCAAAACAATTCCGGCGCTCTGAAATTAGGCAATCTTCTTGATGTTACCCGGCAGGCACTGCAACGTGAAGATAACGGCAATTATCTTGATCTTTATAAAGAATATGGAAGTATGGGTTATTCCGTTGCGCTTACTGTTGTTGAGCATACTGACGCTGACCACAAATACGGCAGTGGAACAGGCAAGTGCGAGGAGTGCGGAAAGCCCTGCGAGCATGGCGGTGATATAAACACGGACACCGGCATCTGCTCTGTTTGCGGTGCGGTTGTGTCTGTCGCACTCTATACAGATGCAAACGGAATCTCAAAGTATGTAGATACCGATGAGCTTGACTCTTTACTGAATGAATACAACGGAAGCGGTACGATAAAGCTGTTTAAGGATTATGATAATTCAAAAGCTCAGTATGACTTATACGGAGAACTTACAATTGACTTAAACGGACGCAGATTAAATATCCGGAGTATTACTCCTTGCAAAAACGGAAAGCTTACAATCAAAAACAGCGGCAATCCGGTTATGCTCGGTTGTAATGTATATCCGACAAACGACGCTTCATACGCCGGCGGTACGCTTATAATAGACGGCGATGTAGTTTTAGACACTTCGATCTATGTATATGATTCGAGTACGGTTATATTGAAAGCCGGTGCATATCCAGCCGGACTTTACGCCAGGGACAGCAAGACATTATACGATATGCTCGGAGAGGGTAAGGCTTTCTTCAAGACTGACGGAACTCTTTTCAACGCAAGCGTTAAGGAAATATCAAGCAGTGAAACGCTGACAGTCAAAGACCACAGCCATACCTATGTTGACGGCAAGTGCGGCTGTGGATATGTATGCACTCACAGCGATGTTGACAGCGAAACGGGCAAGTGTACAGAGTGTGAATATCAGTATGCGGCTGTTATCGTAAAGGACGGGGCTGTAGCTTCTGTTTATAAGGAAACTGAGATGGAAGCGGCTTTTGAAGCGGCTGACAGTGACGCAAACACCGGCTGTATATTAAAAGTATACAAGAATTATACAGGCAGCTATACAACGCTCAGCGGTAAGTTCACGCTGTGGATCGCTGAGAAAGCCAATGTAGGTACGTTAACTGTTTCGGGAGATATAACCGTTACGGGATCGGGAAAAAATAATCGTATTTATGGCGATTTCAATGTAGCGGCCAGCGGTAAGCTGACATTTGACGAAAACTGCGGCGCTATGGGAACTGTGTCAGTAGGTGCAGGTACATTTGACTGCTATAGTACATTTTCTATAACACTCAATATAAACGATGCAAGCAGTGACGTAATTCTTCACGGCGGAGCTTTCAAAACAATATGCTATAACGGCGGCGGGGACAGAGCAAACGCAGAAATACTGACTTTGTTGGCTGAGAACCGTATGTTTATGAAGTCTCCCAATCCTGAGCCGATAGACGGCTCAAAAACACTGTTGAAAGACGGTTTTGCAACAACTGTTATTGTAATACCACATGAAGGTCACAGTTACGACAGCACAACGGGCAAGTGTACGATTTGCGGTAAGCGGTGCGGTCATACGGATGTTGACAGCAAAACTGGTGTATGCTCTACCTGCAAATATCAGCTTACTGCGGGCATTTCGGGCGTGGGAACAGCGAAGTATTTTGATAATATAGACGACGCTTTTTCTGCGGCATTATCGGAGGTAAACAGCGGTTGTACGCTTACATTGTATAAGCACTGCGAGATCACACAGAACGCAGATATCGGCAATACAACGGTTACTGTCGATGTGAACGGATATTCACTCGGCGGAGAGGCGGATATAAGTGTAAATGACGGTGGTGTGCTGTACCTTAAGGACAGCAGGAAAAGCACCAGCAGCGGATGCATAGACGCACCTTTTAGTGTAAACGGCGGTACGCTTATAAACGGCACGGCGGACGGCAGCAGTTCAGCCGCAGATGTACAAGCTATAACCATTATCAGTGCTAAGCGTGTCGAAATATACGGCGGCATATTTGAGAATGTTTATATTGCACACGCAAGCGGTGTAGTTTTATACGGCGGAAGGTACAACACCATCTGCGGCGAGGAAAGCAACAGCACACCTGTAAACACTCTGCTTGCAAAGGGCTATGCGTTTGCGACCTTAAACAGTGTCACACATCTCCCCGAAAGTATAGTTGACGGCAGTGCGAAGACAATCGGCGGAAGACTTACAAATGTCACGGTTGTAAAGCATACTCATACATACAACGAAACAAATACAAAGTGTGCGTGCGGTGCTGTGCTTTATGCAAAGGTGACATCAGCCGACGGTACTACTAACGAATATTTTGACAGCATTGAGGAAGGCTTATTATATGCCGATAAGGCTGAAAACAAGGGCTGTGTTTTCACTCTTGTAACAAGCGGTAAGATCAATAGTGAGGTTACGCTGTCAAACGGTAAGTTTACGATTGCCACTGCCACAACGAATAATAATTATGTCCTCGGTCCTTACGCAGGGAAAATAACTATTGACGGTGCGGATGTTATTGCTGAAGGCGATATGTTCATCAGGTGCAAGGTTAATGTGAAGAGCGGATCTCTTACATTACCTGAGGGCTCAAGCGCCGGATTTGATAGTATTGCTATATCAGGCGGTACCGTAACTGTCAGCGAAGGTGTCAATGCTGACAGTTATGTGGGTGCTGATAATTTATTTGTAAGCGAAGACGCAACTGATGTAAAGCTTACTATAGGCGGAGGTACTTACGGCAATGTCTATCTCGGACAGTTTAAATTAAAGGACGTAATCGCAAGCGGTGTGCGTGTGATAAGCTACGACAATCCGACAGATCCGACTGCTGAGAAAACAGCAAAGGCTTTATTATACAGCGATATAGCCGAAAAAAATAATTTTGACTCCGAAAACAAAACTGTAAGCTATTATCTGTTTACCAAGTGCGAGCATAAGAATGAGGACGGCAGTTATGCCTTTAATGAGGGCGGTATATGCAAATACTGTAACTCTGAGTTTGCCGCAAGCGTAAGCTATACCGACGGCGGCGAAAAGACAGAGCTGTTCAGCGATATATGCGACGCTTTTGACAAGGCTAATGAGATAGGTACGGCTACTATAACGCTGTGCAGGGATATTGCAGACAGTGAAATTGCACATGAAATAAATGTTACGGGCAATTTAGCACTTGAACTTAACACCAAAACATTGGGTGCTACGGATAAAGCAAAAAAAATATATATTTGTGGCAGCACGCTTACCGTGAATGGAAACGGTAAAGTATGGAGCACAATTGAAGCTAAGCCGGACTCGAAATTAACCATTACAAACGGCGAATACAACGATGTGTATGCCCTTTCAGACAGTGAAGTGGTAATCCTGGATGGTATAATAGACTGCTTATCCGTTTATGGTACGGGTAAAGCAGAGGTCAGCGGCGGTAAATTCAAGTATTTGTTTATGTACAACGGCAAGGCAATCGAATCTGTACTGGCAGACGGTTATGCATATAAAAAGGACGGCGGTGCATGGCTTTCAATTGCAGAACGTGCAGAGAGCGTTTATAGCAGTGTGAATAACGACAATAAACCGGTGAATGTAGAAGAAGCGCCGATAAAGAGCGCAACGCTTAGCACAAAAATAAACAAGCTGTATCGCAACAGCAACGCAAACCCCACGCTGAAGTTCAACCTTGCTCTTGCTCACGGCTCGAACCTGAACGACTCGTATGTAAGTAAGAGATACGGTATAAACTCCTATGTAAGCGGAGATATAATTTATAGCAGCTTAAGCGCACTTGTAAAGGACGCTAAATTGTCGGCAGACGAAATAATTGATAAGGCGGGCAACAGCGTTGCTGCCAAGATATACTTCGTAGTTATTACCGATGACGGCTATGAAATAAAGTCGAACACTGTAAGCATAGACCTTGTTGACTGTGATCATTCTCAGGTGGTCGATCCTACAGCGGACAAGGAAACCGCAGGCAACATTACTGAGCCGACATATTGCGAGATATGCGAGAGCAAGTTCAATGCAAAGATAACAAAGGGCGACGATGTCAGGTATTATAACAATCTTGACGAGGCTGCGAAAGACGCTCAGAAGAGCGAAAACGAGGGCTGTACCTTATATCCGCTTTATAACAAGAACGGATACGGCGGTCAGTTAATCATAACCGAAGGTAACTTCACGCTCAAGTACGCAGTTCGTACAGCGTTCTCACGTCCGATCATCATAAACGGCAAGGCAAAGCTGACGGTTACGGGACGTTGTGCGGTGACAGCGTTTGAGAATCAAGACGCATTTATAGTGCAGGGCGGTGATGTCACATTTGAGGGGCTTGCTACAGGCAGCAATGTGACCATAAACGGCGGAAATGTTACAATGGCCTCCAACAATATAAATTGCCTTACTATAAACGGCGGTAATGTATCCATTTCGTCAGGTGGGTTTGCCGAAATCGTAACTACGGTCAGTGATAAGGTGATAGCCGATTATATCGATCACGGCTTCTGGGTACAGGACAGAGAAACAAAAGAGTGGATAGATATATACAGTCTTAATAAGGCAACGGCATCATCGACAAACGGACTTACGGTACGGTTGTGTCCGATGCAGATAATCAAGCCGATTGATACTGTATATTACACCAACGGTTATTATCCCGACGGTATACCGTCACTTCAAATAAATGCAGAGCCGTGGTATTCAAACGAGGTTGACGCAAAAGTTGCTTATCAGTGGATCGCCATTGATGAAAACGGCTACGAAACAGTGATAGAGGGCGCTACAGACAGAAAGCTGTCGCTCGAAAATCTCACAACGGGCAGGTACTACTGCCGTCTTACCTACAGCAATGCTACAACGGCGGGAGTTTCGATGAAGTCGGACGTTGTAACGGCTACGATAACCGAATGTGAGCATTCCGGAGGAGAGGCTACCTGCACCGAAAAGGCAAAGTGTGAAATATGCGGTGCGGAGTATGGCGAACCTCTCGGTCACGACTATGTTGTAATCAAAGTAGTTGAGCCTGACTATCGCAACGAAGGCTACAGCGTATTTGAATGCACAAGATGTAAGGATTCATATATCGGAAACCGTGTTCCCGTAAAGCCTATTCCCGATGTGGAAGAAATAGCGGTTGAAAAGACAACATACAATGAAGTCGATATAAGCTGGAAGAATATAAGCGGCGTTGACGGATATTATATCGAATGCTATGTCGGCAATCAGTGGAAGCAGATAGGCTTCAGCACGGACGGCGACAGAGTAGCGGCAAAGCTGAGCGGTCTTTCTGCAGGCCTTAAATATAAGGTAAGGATAGCGGCTTATGCAGGAAGATTCACCGCCAAATTCAGATGTTTCTATGTTGATACTGTTCCTTCTCCCGTATGGAATATAAATACGGTGAAGGCTACCGATGAAACGGTAAGAATAAGCTGGAGCAGAAACGCCAGAGCGGACGGCTACAAGGTAGAGTGGTACATTAATAATCAGTGGTCTGCAAAGACTGTTACCGGCAACAATAATATATCGGCGGTTATAGACAGACTTTGTGCAGGAACACGATATAAAGTAAGGGTAAGCGCATATAAGGGCGACCTTTACAGTCCGTATACATACGGCTATATCGATACGCTCCCGTCAAAAGTTACGGGTATTACGAAGACAGTAACATCTTCTTCGTTTACGCTTAAATGGGATAAGAACGAAAGTGCGGACGGTTATACCGTTCAGTACTATGCAGACGGTAAGTGGAATGAAAAGACGCTGACCGGCAATAACAAAACTACCGTTACAATAGGCTCGCTTAAGGGCTACAAAACCTACAAGGTCAGAATAAAGGCTTATAAGGGTGAGCTTCAGAGTACATTCGACGATATTTATATCACTACCGCTCCGACAAAGGTCAGCGTTCTTAAGGTAAAGAGCGCAGTTGACTCAAAGGCGGTTGTTATATGGAATGCGGATGCGAACGCTGACGGATATAACGTAGAATATTATATCGGCGGTAAGTGGGTCAAAAAGACCATAACCGATAATAAGACAGCAAAGGCTGTGCTTGGCGGACTTACACCTTACATCACATATAAAGTAAGGGTAAGAGCGTATAAGGACAATCTGTACGGCGATTACAGCTATACTACGGTTACTGCAGTGCTTTCACCGGTAACCAATATCAAGGTTGTATCGGCAAAAAGAAACTCGATAACCGTTAAGTGGGGTAAAAACGCCAGTGCAGACGGATATAAGGTTGAAATTTACAAAGGCGGCAAGTGGGTCAAAAAGACGTTAAAGGGCAGTACGAATGCTACTGTCACTATTGGCGGACTCAGGGCCGGAAGCGTGTATAAGGTAAGGATTGCGTCTTATAAGGGTGCAAATACAAGCACTTATACTTATGCAAATGTGAAGACAGCCAAATAAGCTGACAGTAAAAAAAGAGAACACCGGGCGACCGGTGTTCTTTTTTGTGTATCAGATGCGTTTTTACTATAAGAACAAACTGAGCCGTAAGCAAGAGTGCTTACGGCTCGATTTGCATAATTATAACGTTAATATCCGCCGGTAACGTAACCTTAGCCGAACTGAAACAGCCGAAACGGCGAATTTGGTGCGGCTCACAGCCGCCGCTTACTTGAAGTATCTGTTCAGCAGACCCTCGAAAGCCTTACCGTGACGGGCTTCGTCCTTAGCCATCTCGTGAACTGTGTCGTGGATAGCGTCAAGATTCAACTGCTTTGCTCTCTTAGCGAGGTCGAGCTTGCCCTGTGTAGCGCCGTGCTCTGCGGCAACTCTCTTTTCAAGGTTTTCCTTAGTCGATGCGCTTACAACATCGCCTAAAAGCTCTGCGAACTTTGCAGCGTGTTCAGCCTCTTCCCAAGCTGCCTTTTCATAGTAAAGGCCTACCTCGGGGTAACCTTCTCTGTGAGCGGCTCTTGCCATAGCGAGATACATACCTACCTCTGTGCATTCGCCCTCAAAGTTTGCCTTTAAGCCTGCGATGATCTCTTCATCCTCAACTGCCTTTGCAATGCCTACCTTGTGCTCGTCTGCAAATACAAGCTTTTCGCTTTCCTTAAGCTCTATGAACTTGCTGCCGGGAACCTTGCACTGGGGGCAGAACTCGGGAGGTGTATCTCCCTCATGAACGTAACCGCATACCGGACATACCCACTTTTTCATAGTAAATTACCTATCCTTTCATAGTGATAAAATCATTATTTTCTTATTGTTTTTAGCGAAATCAGTAACGTTTACTGATTTGTTGGTTTTATTATAACCGATACTTCGGCATTTGTCAAGAGGTTTTTGAAAATTTTTTTGTAAAAATTAGGTTAGTTATGACTTACTAAAAAGGGCGAGGTTTTGGAAGGGTTGGTGAGGGACAGTGGTTGCGAACGATCCCTCAGTCTTGCGACAGATAGGGTTGAGCGGATATTAACGTTGATTAAATCGCATAATGTTGCAATTTATAATAAGAAAAAGTCTTGTCGCAATCCAGCTCCCTTTGGCAAGGGAGCCAAGAATGTTGGCGATTTGCTACATTTTGCGAAACCGGCAAAGTGTTTATAAGCCAAGTTTGGTGTTTGCAGTTTATATGCGGTTGTGATGAATTGTAGGAATATTCGTAGTGGAGTGGGCGGGATAGTGCGGATACAGAATCATATCGGAGAATACAGATGTTAGCATTACGAAAAGTGAGAGGGATAGTGCGGTTTTGGAAGTTTAGGGCGGCGAGGGGGATTACCGTTTTCAGCCGAATAAATGCCTTTTGTGCCTTTTCGTTGCAATTGCCGAGAAAAACGATTATAATTAATATGTGAGAATATGGTTATAATTACGGCTAAGAGAAAAGGAGAGCTTATGAGAAAAACAAGTGAAAAGATATTACGGGCACTGCTTGCGGTATCGGTACTTGCAACGGCTGTGCTTTCAAGCGGTTGTCTTGACGATGAGGAGGAGATTTCCGACAGCACGGCAAGCGACAACAGGCAGACGAGTGACGGCGGCAATTCGGAAAGCAGTGAAGACAGTGATAATAAATATGAGGGAAGTGTTACGGGCAGTCGTGCGTCAAAGCTGACGTTCAGCGGCTCGGACGGGATAAGCATTACGAGAAAACAGCGTGAAGCCGAAAAGCCTATGGGCGAGGACGGCACGCAGACGGTATTCGTGTATATGTGCGGAAGCGACCTTGAAAGCGAGAACGGGCTTGCGAGCGGCGACATTGAGGAAATGATCGCAGGGTCAAAAAGCGAGAACGTGAAGTTCGTCATTCAGACGGGCGGTGCGGGAGCGTGGGCGGATACATACGGCATCTCTGCCGAAAAGACACAGCGTTATGTTGTAACGGGCGGAGAAATAAGCCTTATCGAAGAAAAAGAATCTGTCAATATGGGCAAGGAGGACGTGCTTGTCGATTTTCTCGGCTGGGGTATAGAAAACTATGCGGCGGCTAAAATGGGGCTTATCTTCTGGAACCACGGCGGAGGAAGTATAAGCGGCGTGTGCTTTGACGAGCTTAACGAGAACGATTCGCTGTCGCTTGAGGAGATAGACACTGCGCTTACATCGATATACGATAAGATGACGGATAAGTTTGCGTTCATCGGCTTTGACGCTTGCCTTATGGCAACGGTCGAAACAGCGAATATGCTTGTTCCGCACGCAGACTATATGTTTGCATCTGAGGAAACGGAGCCGGGCTACGGCTGGGATTATACCGAGATAGCGGGCTTTATGGAAAGTAATCCGACAGCGGATACAGCCGAACTCGGAAAAACGGTCGCTGACAGCTTTATGGCATCGTGCGAGGCTATCGGCGCAGGCGGCGAGGCTACGCTTTCGATAACGGATCTCAGCCGAATAGACGAACTTGTAAAGGCGGTGAATGACGCCGCTGAGGAAATGAACGATATTTCTTCCGACCCTGCACTGCTTGCAAATGCGGTAAGAAGCATCTATAACGTAAGAGCATACGGCAGTAACAACGATACAGAGGGATATACCAACATGGTGGATCTCGGCTCTATGATAGCGGCTACGGTATCGGGTGACAAGGCGGACAAGGTCATGTCGGCACTTGAAAAGGCGGTAGTGTATAACATCTGCGGCGAGGACAAGGACGGCTCAACGGGGCTTTCGACCTACTATCCGTTCGGCGTTTCAGGCTCTGCCGAACTTGCCACATTCGGCAAGGTGTGCGTAAGCCCGTACTATATGACGTTTGTTGACAGAATCGCATACGGCGCACAAAACGGCAGTACGGACGGGTACAGCGGTGAAAAAACATGGCTTGCGGACGGTGCGGTGTACTGGAGCGACGGGGATTATTCCGACTATGAGAGCAACTGGGAGCATTACAACAACAAGACCGACAATATGGGCTTCTGCGGTGATAAGAGCAGTGTGCAGATAGATGTCGGACCTGTGCTTGACGATGAGGGAACGTTCTACTTCAATGTTACGGACGATACTATAAACAACCTTGCGAGCGTAAACTGCTCGGTTTACCGTGTTGACGAAGAAACGGGTGAGCTTATCGAATTCGGTGTTGACCAGAGTACAAAGGTCGATTTCTCATCAGGACTGGTCGAGGATAATTTCAGCGGGCAGTGGTATATGATTGAGAATAATCTTATCCCTATGTTCATAGTGGAGAAGAACGGAAACAGCTCGGTATACACATCACCTATAAAGCTCAACGGCAAGGAAACAAATCTGCGTATAGCTATGACGCAGGACGGCAATGCGTATGACATAACGGCGCTTGGAACATGGGACGGTGTAAACGAAAACGGCGAGTCGGCAAGAAGCGTTGTTCCGCTTAAAGAGGGAGATGTCATAGTGCCGATATTCAACACCTACGACAGCGAGGGTAACTTTGCAGGCAAGGCGGAGGGTGATGAATGCACCTACAGCGGCGACAATATGATAGAGTTTGTCAATCTGCCTGCAGGCGACTACAGATACAGTTTTGTTATAAACGACATTTACGGAAATGTGTGCTATACCGGCTTCACGGTGTTTACGACCGACGATGACGGGAATGTGTTCTTTACGCCGGAAGAGTAGTAAAAACAGCAAGCTGTATCGATCACGCATTTTTCTTTTACAAAAAAACTAAGAGGAGAACCCCTATGCCAAACCGGATCATCACGGATATTTCAGATTATATCTTTGTGTCAGGAGAACCTCAAAAGGTCGATGCGATTTTTCTGCCGGGCGGCTCACACCCCGAACAGCCCGAATATGCCGCAGAATTATACCGACAAGGTTTGACTGATTGGATAGTCCCGTCAGGAGGAGTAAGCGTTAAAGAGGAAAAATGGCACGGCGTCCGCTCAAAAGCGGAAATTTATAGTGGCGATTACCGGTCAGACTGCGAGTTTTTTACAGATGTACTCGTAAAAAACGGCGTTCCGCAGACTGCGATCATTGAAGAAAGCAAGTCGGGGCATACCCGTGATAACGCATTTCTTTCTCGTAAAGCCGTTGATGAAAAGGGCATAATGATAAAAAGCGGTATAATTGTTTGTAAAGCCTTTCATGCTCGCCGATGCTTAATGCTGTATCAAATGGCTTTCCCGAATGTTGATATGACGGTCTGCCCCGTACATTGCTATAACATCACCAAAGAAAACTGGTATACGACCGAAAAAGGAACCGATCGAGTGCTCGGTGAGCTTGCACGGTGCGGAAATCAGTTTGTCGGCGATCTCAAGACTTATCTTGATCTGATATGAAAATACTGTGCTGCCTTCAGTAAAAACGGCAAGCCGTATCAAGCGGACGCTTCTCTTTTATGGCAAAATAAATTCAGTCGGAAAGGCGGAAGAAGGCTGTAAGGGAGAAAAACAGATGAGTGAGATAAACGAATGGTATATGAATATTCAGAATATTGTTGACGACATAGACAGGTGTATAAAAAGCGGCGAGGACGAAAGGCTGACGCTCGGCAGGCTGTCGAAGACGCTTGGCTACTCGGAATACTATGTTTCAAGGAAATTCAGCGAAATATCGGGAATGAAGCTCAGGGATTATATGAGATACCGCAGGCTTGCTTTTGCGCTGAGGGAACTGAGAGATACCGACAAGGGCATACTTGACACCGACTTGATTTTGTGTTATATTATAGATACAAAAAGAGGGAAACGACAGACGGTCGCTCCCTGAATTAGGTTTAAGAATAGCCGCCTTCAGCTTGCAACATAGGGCGGTTATTTCTTTTTGTTAAAAGAAAAGATTGTGAAAATCATAACTGTGAAAGCAGTAAGAAATATTCCTATCTGTGTTAAATCACTTAGCGTTATGTACACAGCTTCACCTCCTTTCAAAGTGCTTTCGCACTTCGGGAGATGAATTGACCGCCTATCGTCCAAGGTTTCCCTCGTGAATATTTTAGCATATTATCGGGGGGAATGCAACTT
>ENA-UOJJ01004026-UOJJ01004026.1-human-gut-metagenome-genome-assembly--contig:-CS66-NODE-4026-length-14565-cov-4.514404_pt1 | contig 14565 bp, 9 predicted proteins | sample MGYA00242343_ERZ723890 | MGnify/ENA metagenome assembly ERZ723890 | reverse complement strand
CGCTTCCTATATTCTCACCTGGGTCGTACATGCCGTTCCCGACCTGAAGAAGAGCGATGTCGAGTACCTGTTAAAGACTGCCCCCGGACAAGCTGAGCAGCTCTCACAGGAGATCGCACGCCTTCCAAAGCACCACAGCATCGCGCGCGTCGGCAATACCGATCCCGTCTTTATGGAGGACACTCCCTTCTGGAAGATCGCAGACGATATTATGCAGACCTACCTGGAGGAAGAAGAGAGCGTGGAAGAAAACGAAGATGAAAGCAAAAAAGAGGGTGATTCTGAGGAAAAACAGAACGAATAAGAAATGGAAAACTTTGCATTTCGTACGGGATTGATCGTTAAGATTATACCTCTGTGTTTTGTGTAAGTAACTATAAAGGGGGCAGCGTTTTTAGCTGCCCCCTTTAATCAGATATACCAACTAACAATGAACAATCTCTGTCTCGTCCGCCAGTGTCATGTATGGATACATCATATGGTTTTCTCGTGTCTCTCAACTATCACCCGACACCGTTTCCTGTGGAAGGCAATGCCGTAGTACAGAAGCTGGTTTCGCCCGTCATTCATCAGGTATTCTGCATACCTGCGATCCCGGATCTGCTCAATCGCCTTTTCACAGGCTTTCTCCAAACCGGATACTTCCCTTGCATATTTCAACTCGAAGATAATTCCGGCATCGGGATCTTCCGGTTCGACAATAATATCCGAGAAGCCTTCTCCGGCTTCCACGTTCGATCTTACCAACCAGTCGGAATTTCCGGTGAGCAGTCCAACCAGAAGAGTATGATAGGAGCTTTCCTTTTCTTTCTCCGGCGCTTTTGTATCGAACACGCTGATGGAATTGCTCAGCGTTCGGTTCAGATATTTCTCGATCGCTTCGGTATTTCCTTCTTCTATGGCATTCCAGAAGGTTGTCAGCTGTTCAGTATTACGAAAAACGGTGTCCTTGAACCATTCCTGTATCTGAGCCTTATAGACTTCCCGGACTTCTTTATTGGGAATGATCAGCTTATACGCTCCATCCTCTGTCATTCCTGCCTGCGTCAGATATCCTGTCGTGAACAGCACGCTCCACAAATTATCAATCGTGGTGTCGATTTCATCATATGTCAGTTCCAGGCGAACATTCTTCTCAATCGCCTCACCGGCAATCAGGCGCTCGATTTCATCCTTTGTGGTCTTGTTAGCTTTTGCGATAAAGCGTTTTACAAGTGCGTTGCCGCTGGTATTAATCCAGTAGGACTGCGGCCTGGCGTCCGGTTCGCCGCAAAGCCGATCTACATGATTAATCACATCCCAGGGGCAGTAGATGTCCGCATTACCAAAGCGGTAGCCATCGTACCATTCTTTTGTCTCAGCCAGATGATCTTCCAGGTGATAAGCTTTCAGGAGCTTTTTTACTTCCTCTTCGGTGAAGCCGAATTGCTCATCGAATCTGGCATCCGTGATCGAAAGAACTTTAAAATTATTCAGCCCGGTAAAAATGCTTTCCTTCGAGACACGCAGACATCCGGTCAGGGCAGCAAACTGCAGAAACTCATTCGTTTTCAATGCACTTCCGAATAATGCGCGGATCAAAGACACCATTTCCCGGTAATAGCCATTCTGATAAGCCTTATCCAAAGGAACATCATACTCATCGATCAGAATAATCGTTTGATGTCCGTAATGACGATACAGAAGTTCCGACAGGGTCTGTAATGACGATTCCAGGGCGTCTTCGTCCATAGTATATTTCCCGTCGCGCATCTGAATCAGAGCAGAGTAACGTGCCTTTTCATTGTCTGTGAGTCTGTCGCTGTTCTTCAGGAAGCGGAAACGTTCGGCTTCCAGAGCAATCAGTCGGATCAGCTTTGCTTTTGCTTTCTCGAAGACAACTCCTTCTACATCTTTCAAAGTGAGAAATATAACCGGAAATTTTCCCATATATTTTTCACAGAGATCTTCTCTGAATGAAATATAGAGGCCATCAAACAAATCCGGTTCCGTCCCGATTTCAAAGAAGCAGCGGAGCATGCTCATGTTCAATGTTTTTCCGAACCGGCGGGGCCTGGTAAACAGATTAACTTCTCCGCCGTTTTCAAGAAGCTGCTCAATCAGCCTAGTCTTATCTATATAGAAGAAGCCATCTTCACGCATTTTCTTAAAAAGATCAACTCCGATCGGTAGTTTTATTCTCTCTGCCACTTATTCCACACTCCTTTCAAAATCACACGAAAGCATACGGTTACTGAAAATTGTTATTTTGGTACCTGTGATTTTATCATTAATTCACGCAGTTCCGGATTCATTCGGACTCCGCAGACGGCGCAGTAGATTGGACGCTGCAAATGTTCTCCCGCCGATTCATAACGATATCCGCATATCTTGCAGATAAGCGTTTTGTTACGAGATTGAGTTCCCGTATACGTTCCCGAAGACGCAGCTGCCGGTTTCGAAGGCTTTGACGTATTTTCCACGTTCGGAGCAGCAGAAATCGAAGGTTTTACATTCGCTGCCATCGGCTTTCCGGGAACTGCCTGTATATGCTTCCAGCTGCTTACATTGCACTGCTCATCGCTGTTGCGGCCGGTTGCGATAACGGTTCCGTCCGCTTTTACACCAATGGTGTGATTCGAGCCTGCTGCAATGGCAACGATATTTTTCCAGTTGGTTACATTACACTGACCATGCCCGTTGAATCCGACAGCGACAACCGTTCCGTCAGAGTGAAGACCGACCGTATGGTGTTCTCCTGCTGCAATGGCGACGATGTTTTTCCAGCCGGAGACACTGCATTCACCGTATCCGCTGTCACCGGAAGCCCGAACGGTTCCGTTTGCTTTCAGCGCAACCGTAAAGTTCTTGCCTGCAGCAACAGCGGTGATATTGATCCAGCCGGGAATCTGTGCCAGTCTTCCGGCGATAAGAACAGTTCCGTCTTTCTTCAGGCCTACACTGTGGCTGTAACCGGCGGCAATCGCTATCATATCTTTCCAGCCGGTTGTATTGCATTGATAATCGTAATTTCCACCGAAAGCTCTGACGGTACCATCTCGCTTTAAGATTACGGTATGGTCACGGCCAACTGCGATAGCCGCAATATTCTTCTCCTGGGAAAGCGTCTCCTTGCGATAGAAACTGCAGCCTGCCGCCACAGCAGTACCGTCAGCTTTCAGACCAATCGTATGGAACTGGCTGGCGGCAACAGAGATAATATTCGTCCATCTGTCCGTTTCGCTGCAGCACTGGAAGGTGTCATTCCCAATGGCAGTTACCCGTCCATCGCTTCGGCGCGCTACTGTGTGCGTCGTACCTCCGGCAATCGCAGGAAGCAGGGACAGGGTTTTCTGCTGAGAAAGTGGGAAAGGGTTCTGTACGGGAACGAAGTTATCCGCTGGTGTAAAGCCAGTTGCCGTTTTGGAGGAAGCGGCAGATACAGCCTTAGTCCCAGTGGAAGCACCTGCAGAAGAGAGGGGAGTTCTGGAGGACATGGGTGTCGTTGCTTTCTTCGTCTGCATGGGAGAAGTCGATGCAGTTACCGTTTTTGCCTGCGTAGGAGAAATTGACGCAGGCGTTTTTCTTGCCTGTGTGGAGGCAGCAGAAGCAGTTACTATTGCAGATTTTCCGGCAGTAGAAATTACTGCTACGGACTTTTCCGTAACAGCGGGAGAGGGCATTGCGACTTTAGCTCCGCAGTTCGCGCAGGTCGGCTTCTTGTCCTTTCCCAGGAGTAAAAAATAGATGCCGCCACACTTGCTGCACACAAAGGCATCCGGATGCTTCCGAATCCGGTATTCCATTTTTCTCAGATGAATCGACTGGTTTCCCGTTTTTATTGAAGCCAGCGTGTTGAATTCCTCGTAGCTGCAGCTACGGTCAAAACCGCAGGCAGAGCAGCAGTCATTTTTCGTATTCTTATGATCACATACAGGGCAGATCCACATAAGCGTTATCCTTTTTCCTTTTACATCTTTTTGCATCTTTTACAGTTTTTTACAACTTTTAACATTTCATTAGAGCCAAAAATGCTTCTTTTTCTTCGGAGCAGCATCCTGTTTGCTTTTTCTCGCTAACATCTCGTTCAGTTTCTGTTTGGCTTCCTGCTTTCCATTGTTGATAGCCTTGCGATACCACTCGGCCGCCGCTTCCGTATCGTCGAATTTTAAGTTCAGAATCTCAGCCATTAAAAATTGTGCGTCTCCGTCTGTCTCATCCGCAGCCGCCTTTTCCGCATACCATTTCGCTTCGGAAGGATTCTCGTAAAACGTTTCTCCACGGAAATTTTCGATTCCAGAGTGATATCTTTTCGCAAGTTCGTAGCAGGCAGCTCTGGCCTCGTCAACTTTACTGTCTGCAACGGTTTCGAGCAGCTGAATCCCACGCGCTGTATCTACGGTTGTTCCTCTGCCGTCAAGACAGTTAATTCCCAACTCATATGCAGCAGATACGCAGCCGTGCGCCAGCGCTTTTTCAAGCCACTCATTCGCAAGTTCATAATTCGTGCTGACACCGATTCCTTCCAGATAACAACCGCCAACAAAATACTCCGCTTCGGCATAGCCCTGTTCCGCAGATTTTGAAAACCATTCGAAAGCTTTCCTGGAGTCGTTAAAACCCATATCATCACTAAAATAATACAGTCCCAGATTAAACTGCGCTTCCGCATCGCCCTTTTTGGCAGCCATCTCCATCCAGCGTTTTGCTTCGCTGTAATCTTTCGGCACAATGTCACCGGTTATATATTCCTTTGCGATAAGCTTCTGATCTGAAACAATTCCTTCCCGGGCAGCAAGCTGAAAATATTGAAATGCTGTCTGTTTATTTTTCGGAACCCCCTGTCCCTTCATATACATACAAGCCAGGCTATGAGCGGAATCCGCATTTGCATGATGATTCGCGGCATCCTCATACCAGTTTGCGGCTTTGCAGTAATCCACCTGCGTGCCATATCCATGGTAGTAACAGTCTCCCAGATAGTCCTTGGCTTTCCCGTATCCTGCTTCGGCAGCTTTTTTAAATTCTTCGAATGCCTTTTTCAGGTTTTTTTCAATACCATCGCCGTTAAAATAGCAGCGCGCAAGCAGGAAATGATATTTTTTGTTTCTTTCTAACGGGTTCTGCGTCAGAAGCTGTACGGCTTTCTTTGCATCCACCTCTACGCCCCAGCCATATAAATAGCATTCCGCAAGCTGAACCGCCGATGATTTATCACCTTTGGATGCCGCAATCGTCAGTAGACGCACGCCTTCTGCCTCATCGACATCCACTCCGATCCCCATAACCAAATTAAAGCCAAGGAAATACAGCGCAGATACATCCTCCTGCCGGCACATTTCTTTCAGTGTATCCGTATTTTTTGCTAGAAGCTTTTTGCCGCCTTCCTTGTCCTTTTCGACACCATAACCCATACGATAGCATTCGGCTAACCATGAGGCTGCGAGAGGGCAGCCGGCCTTTGCGCCTTTTCTGAACTCTGCGATAGCCAGTTCGTCACTTTGTACACATCCTTCCCCATAATGAAGCATGATGCCAAGATGCGCATGAGCAAATATATTCCCAGCATTGGCAGAATCTTTAAAATATTGATACGCGGTTTCAAAATCCGATGCGAGATAACGTTTTATTCCATGCCGTAAGAAAGGGTCCACAGAGTGAATGATATATGAGTCCAGATCAAAGGTAATGACATATGGCTCATCCTCTATGCTAACGGGTGACGTATCATTTTCTGCAATGTTTTCCATTATCGGGAGAGGAATATTGCTTCCGCAGTCAGCGCATATCAGCTTTCCGTCTTCCTTTGAAAACAGAAAATAAATCCCGCCGCACTGATCGCAGACAAATACGTTCGGATTCTTTTTGCGCTGATAGTGTTTCTTATAGTCATTGATTGATTTTGTCGGTTCGCCGATTGATCTAACGATATTGGTTAATGTTGCATACTCTTCATAGTTGCAGCTCATGTCAAAATGGCATGAAGTGCAGCAGAAGCCGTTTCCTATCTTATTATTGCAAACAGGGCAAATCCACATATTGCTTAATCCTTTCAAGATTGTTTATCTAGATTCTTCGCCAGAAAACGAGAATCATAGCGAATGATTTTCTCTCCGATTGTAGATATCTGGAATACGAACACCGGAAAGATCATCACATCCAGAGACACATACTGTTCCGTCTGCTTTCAGACCGATTAGATGACCGCGGCGGCATTCGATTGCGATAATATCATACCAGGTAGAAAGATCTTTATGTCCAAAGATATCTCTGCTCTCACCAGTTGTTATAATAGTGCCATCTTTCTTCAGGCCAATAGTAGTATTCCGTGCGCAGGAAATATCAATGATATCACGCCAAGAAGAAGTATCACATTGATTGTAGTTATTTAGGCCTGTAGCAACTACTGTACCATCTGTTCGTAATCCTACTGTATGAACATCACCACAGGAAATTGATACAATATTTTTCCACTCCACTTCAAAAGCATTGCATAAAGTTTTACGTCCAGAGTTGCCTGGCAGATCAGAAACGGCAGTAACAATTGTTCCATCGCCGGTCAATCCAACTGCATGAACAAATCCACAAGCAATCTTTTTAATGTTTTTCCAATTCGTTACATCCAATTGATCTATCTGATTATTTCCAGCCGCAACAACGGTTCCATCCACTTTCAAACCAACCAAAATTCTTCTGCTAACAGCAACGGATACAATATCTTTCCATTGTTGAATCTCATCCCGGCAAGGAATGCCCTTAGTAGCAACAATCGTTCCATCATTTCGAAGAGCCAGCGTATAACGGGCACTTGACATTTTTGCATCATAGCCGATCGATGCGATTCCAGTTGTAATGGCAGCGATATTTTTCCACGAAAAGACATCGCATTGACCATCTTCGTTATTACCAATAGCAGAAACTGTTCCATCAGATTTTAAAGCAACCGTATGAACGCTATCACCAGCAAGTGCCTTTATGTTTTTCCACTGATTGAATTCTTCTTTATTGCTTTGGTCTGTATACGTGATTTCGCCGTTTTCTTTGATTGCTGCTGCATAAGCAAGAAATTGTACAGATACGAATGGAAATTTCTGGAGCGCGAAAGGCGAGATCGTAAGCGCAGATTGCGGTGCAGAAGTTGAAATATCAGGAGAAACCGGATTCGGCACAGGAGTATTTGCCTTATATTCCGGCTGCTTCCACGGAAGTTCGTCCGGCCTTATTTCCATGCCACAGTCTACGCACAGAATCTTATTCGTTTCCGGAAAGATATGAAAGCGAATACTCTTACATTTACTACAGGCGAAAGCACCGGGACGTTGTTTGCTTTCATAATCCTGCTTCTTTTTGCTGATTGCGTGGTTGTTCTTCCCTTTTAATGGGCTGATCGTCGCATAGGCTTCATAATTACGGCTGCGATCGAACCGGCAGGAAGTGCAGATTCCATTCTCTGTTTTATTTTTTTTACCGCATACCGGACAGATATACATATCATTCATCTCCTGCATTATCTACTATATTTTGTCTTTGCTTTCTTTCACATGTATAACAAGTTTTCTTGATGTCAGGAAAATTTAATGTCAACTTCAGATTTTCCTAATATCCGCATAGGGCAGAAAATCTTTTTCTTTCTCTGTAAGTACAAACTGGCCGTCGCACCTGGGTTTTCCGGCAGTTAAAATATTTCCGTCCATATCTAGGCCAAGTGTCGTATGGTCCCCGCAGGCGATTCTGCGAATACGGCTCCAGCCGCGAGTATTGCACGCACCTTTCGTATTGTCTCCGATAGCAACCACTGTGCCATCCGCCTTCAGGCCGACGGTATGCCACATGCCGCAGGCAATGGCTGTGATGTCATTCCATTCCTCCGGGAAGATGAATTTTTCATCGAAATCATCTTCGTCTTCCTCAGAATCTTCCTCATTGGAATCCTCATCCTCAAACTCCTCATCGTCTTTCCAATAGAAGTCATCGTCATCCTCATCGAAGAGCTCCGGATGATCGAGATTGGAGATTCCGCACTGACCATGAATATTGTCACCGGCGGATACGACAGTGCCGTCGGATTTCAGGCCGACCGTATGCCAGTGACCGCAGGCAATGGCTGTAATATCTTCCCAGTCGGAGACTTTACACTGACCATGAATATTGTCACCGGCAGCTATAACCGTTCCGTCAGATCTCAGACCGACCATATGATTGCCTCCTGCTGCAATCGCTATAATATTCGTCCATTCGGATACAAAGCGCGAGATTCGCTTTCTGCTGATTCCAAGGCGGCCAGCAGCAACAACCGTTCCATCCGCGTGAAGCCCCAGCGTAAATGCGGTTCCGGTGGGAGAGCCGCCGGCGGCGATTGCCGTGATATGGTTCCATTCGGAGACTTCGCACTGATCCATGTCATTGTCCCCAAATGCGGCAGTACGACCGTCTCTGTAAAGTACAACGGTATGCCACAGACACTGGGCGACGGCAGTTACGTTCAGCCAGTCGATCCTGTCGCTGGATTTTATTGTCGATTCTATTGCCGATTCTTTTCTCCGGCTGATCGCTGCAGTACCTTCTGCCAGAGAATTTAACGTATTGAAATTCTCATAATTACTGCTCGCGTCAAAGCTGCATGCGGGGCAACAGAGCAGGTTCTCTTCATTTTTACGATTGCATACAGGGCATATCCACATAAAAGCTTCCTTTCTCCTTCGTTCTTATCTTTCTGGATCTTAGTATCGTTTCCCGAATTAGTATCTTTTCTAATTAGTATCTTTGTCTAATATCAATAAATTTAAATTCTATTCTTCGGATTTAGCGAAGCTCAATGCCATTAAGCTATCCCGGAAAGCTTTTAAAAGATCATCGTCTACAGTTTCTTTTTGCGACGTTTCTTCTTTTTTGTTTCCTTCCGCTGTGCTTTTTTGTTCCTGGGCACTTTCCGAAGGTTCTGCTTTTGGAGAAATATCCACTTTTTCAAGCGCTTCTCTGATACAGTCACGGAGAATATCATCATTTCCCGTGTCTGTTTCTTTTGTTTCCGGCTCATCCTCAATCATACAATTAATGATAAGCAACGTGTTGTCCGCCCGCAGACCAAATATAAGATGTGCAGCGCAGGCAATCTTTATTATGTTCTTTTGATCTCTAAAATCATATTCCCCATTATCATCCGCTGCCACGATCGTTCCGTCTGCCCTCAGCCCAACGGTAAGAAGAGGGCCGCAGGCAATCGCTGTAATATTTTTCCAATCAGAAAGATCATAGTCCTCATCGGTTGTGACAACCGTTCCATCTGCCTTCAGGCCAACCGTAAGAAGAGGGCCGCAGGCAATCGCTGTGATATTTTCCCAGTCGGAGACTTCACACTGCTCACAGGGGAAATTATCACCGACAGCGACAACCGTGCCGTCCGCTTTTAAACCAACCGTATGATTGTCGCCGCAGGCAATGGCGCGAATATCTTTCCACTCGGAGACTTCGCACTGACCCAGGTGATTACCGCCGGTAACGAGCACCGTTCCGTTATCCTTCAGGCCAACGGTATGCTCCTGCCCGCAAGCGATCTCCGTGATATCTTTCCAGTCGGAGACTTCACATTCCTCATACGAATTATCCCCGGCGGCAATAACGGTACCATCCGTCAGCAATGCGACTGTATGACACTCACCGATGGAAGCCCGGACGATATCCGACCTTTTTACAACGGCATACTCCTTCGGATTCTCTGCAGAACCTCGTTTTCTTTTTAATTTTCCTGTATCAACAATAAATCTGCCATCGTCGAATGACGCTATCATGTCTTCCGGACCATAAATAGGAGAAGAATTTCTTCCGCTTACGGAAGAAATCTCACCTGGCAGCGGGCTGATCGTAGGGTATTCCTCATAGTAACAGCTGCTGTCAAAGCCGCAGGAGCGGCATCTGCTCTCTTTATTTTCCTTATTATCTTTTTTGCATACAGGACAGATCCACATAAAAGATACCCCCCTTTTTCTCTGCCTCTCGTTATCTCATTTTACATCTGTATCGGACTTCTGCGTCCCTGGGGAAGCCGGATGTCCGTCCAGGAGCCGTTCTCGGAGTTCCGGTATCCGGCCATATAGACGAAACCGTCAGTACGGAGGCCGATCGTTATGTGATCAGCAGTATAGATCGCTGCGACGTCACGCCAGGAGAAGACATTGCAGGCTTCCATGGAATTATCCCCGGAAGCGATCACGGTTCCGTCCGCCCGCAGCCCTGCAATGTGCGTATTGCTGCAGGCGATATCCGTAATCATCCGCCAATCGTAGGCTGTGAACAGCCGGGTATCCGTCTTTTTTATCTCCCGATTGGTCTGATTCGTCAGCAGCATCACAGAACCATCACGGGTCAGTCCTGCCGCAAGCGTGGAACTGGCGCTGATATTCACGATATTTCGCCAGTCGAACGCTTTATAGATCTGATGGCACTTGCCGGATACGAATACCGATCCGTCGGATTTCAGGCCAAGAACATATTCGGGAGCCGCCGCAAGCGCAACGATATCGTGCCAATAGGAGACAGCGCTATCGTCATCGCTTTCATTGCTTACCACTGTACCGTCTTTTTTCAGACCATAGACCTTCTTATCGCTGACGGTGATAGCTGCGATATTCTTCCAGCCGGAGACGGCGCGGCACTCCCCGGCGCGATCCCAGCCGGTGGCAAGGACGGTTCCATCCGCCCGCAGACCAACCGTAAGGAAGGGTGAAGAGTCAATCGCAATCAAACTGGTCCAGTCGGAAACATTGCACTGCCCGAATTCATTCCAGCCGGTAGCGCTGACCTGCCCGTTCCAACACAGGCCGACCGTATGGAAACCAGAAGCAGCAATGGCTACCATATTGTTCCAGTTGCGCACGCTGCATTGACCAAACTTGTTATCGCCGAAAGCATCCACTGTTCCGTCACGTCTCAAAACAACCATATGACCCTCGCCTATTGCAATAACTGGAAGTTTCTGAAATACATGAAGCGCTGGCGACGGCTCTAGCTGCAGCAGTTTCGGTGACTCCGGCGCTTTCTCTTTTATCTCTTTCGTCTCTTTTGCCGCTTTCAGTTTCAGCGGATATTCTTTTCCGCAGCGCACGCAAACAGCCCGGGCGTCCTCTTTGCCGATCCGGAAAGAAATTCCTCCGCAGGCGCTGCAGATCCGGCAGTCCGGATATTTTTTCTTTTCCCATGTCGTGCGCTGCGCCTGAATGGCAGATATGGCACCGACAGGCAGGCTGATCGTAGAGAAGCACTCATAATTGCGGCTGATGTCGAACCCACATTCTCCGCAGATTACTGTTTTATTTTCCTTGTTGCATACCGGACAGATATACATATGTCTTCTCCTGTTTTCTATTTTCTATATCTATAGAAATAAATTGTCAACTGACAGAAAGGCTTATCAAAAATTTATTCCTGGCAACTGTATAAAAGTATATCAGAAAAATTCGCTGTTTGAAATACAACTTTCCACGAAACATAAAGAAATTTGATCGTTAAAGTCTTTCTGGAAATAATTCCTGCAAAATCCCCCCCAGAGTTGAAGTACTCTCTGCCGTATGCTAAAATAGACCCATCAAAGAGAAAGCGATGGAATACAGGATTATGCTTGTGCAGGAGAAGTTGTTAAAACCGATAATGGAGGCACGATACCTGACTGTAGAGAACGCGGACCGGTATCGGTCGATCATCCGGTTTTTCTATTTGCAATATGAGAAGATGAAATATCGTTTCTATCTGGAGGACGTCCTGGAAGAATTAAAAGAAGACCCGTATTTTCGGGATTATACGTCGGAGCAGTGTCAGCAGGATCTGAATGCTCTGGTCGGCTGGAAGAACCTTCAGGCGGTGCAGGATACGAAGAAGGCTGCTACGATCGAAGAGTTTCGTAACAAAAAATTCCGCTACATTCTTTCAGACACAACCGTAGAGATCGAGCGCATGGTCATCCGCCTGGAGAATCTTGCGATTGAGGGATCCTCTCTGGAACCGACTCTGCTGGAGCGCCTGCGGATTCATCTGGCGGAACTGGAGAAAATTGTGTCACAGCCACCGGAAAGAGTATATGCCTGGTGGAAAGACCTGGAAAGCGATTTTATTCGTCTGAACCAGAGCTATCAGGATTATATGCGCGACCTGAACAGTGTCCGGGCGGAAGAACTGATGAAGACGAAAGAGTTTCTCCTGTTCAAGGATCATCTGATCGAATACCTGCGTTCTTTCGTAAAAAGCCTCCAATTAAATGCGCCGATGATCGAACAGCAGCTGCGAAAGATTCCGGACGCTCAGACTGACGAACTTGTAAGCAAAGTAACTTCACATATCATGTCGATTCCGCAGATAGATACACAACGGAAAGAAGAGACGGTCTATGAGACCATTCTCGGTTCCTGGAAAAGCATCCGCGAATGGTTCACCGGAAGTGCCGGTCAGCCTTCGGAGGCTTCCCGTGTCTTCGATCTTACGAATGATATCATCCGCAGGATTACCCGCTATGCCGCCCGAATCAGTGAGCGCAGCAATACAGGCGCGAACCGAAGAGAAGAGTACCGGAAGCTGGCTTCTCTGTTCGCACAGTGCAGCGATATGAATGAAGCGCACCGGCTGGCCGCCTGTGTGTTCGGTATCGAGCGGCCGCTGCACCTAAAAGGCGATCTGGCGCGAAACACACAGAGCATCAACAGCAGTGTTTTTGAAGAGAGGCCGACCATGCTTACGCTGGCACCCCGCGTCCGCACTTACAAGGAGAGGGCAACCCGTACAGGAATCCCGGATCGCTCGGCGGAGAAGGAAGCAACAAGGAAGAGAGTCATCGAACAGGCTGAGCAGGAGCGAAAGCTCCGGTCCGGATACATCCATGACAGCATTCTCGACTTTGCTTCGCTTCCGCAGTTATCGCCCGCCGTGCGTGATACCTTTCTTGCCTGGCTGTCGAAAGCGCTGGAAAGCAGAGATTTCCACGCCAAGACGGAAGATGGCCTGAACTACAGAATTGAAAATCCGGAGGTAAAGGAAACCTGCACGCTGAACTGTGAGGACGGAACCTTCCGGATGCCGGCCTATCGCCTGGTATTCGATCTGCCGGAAGAATCATTAGAATAAACAGAAACCGGAAAAGGAATCAAACCTATGAATACACTGGAAACACTTCTGGATCGCCGCTGGATCTTAAAAAGCCGAGATCGGGATCTTTACTATCAGGTGAAGGATGATCTCGGCGGTATAAGAAAATTTGTCACAGAGAAACTTGGCTATCCACTGATTGTCAATCCGTACCTGGTGAAGCTGGAGAAGCTTCCCGCAAAGCCGGAGAACTGGATGGGAATCCTGGAATTCGAAGATAAGACGGAATACATCTTCTTCTGTCTAATCCTGATGTTTCTGGAAGAATCGGAAGAGCAGTTTCTGCTCTCCACACTGACGGAATATATCCAGAGCAACGACAGGAAAGAAGCCGTGGACTGGACAATTTACAGTATGCGCCGCCATCTGATCCGTGTAATCAAGTATTGTATCAGCTGCGGAATCCTGAAACAGAGTGATGGCAATGAGGAAAATTTCGCGAGGGATGAAGGCAGCGAAGTACTCTATGAGAATCCCGGTGTCTCCCGGTATTTTATGAAGAATTTCACGCAGGATATCATGACTTATCAATCCCCGGAGGATTTTCTGAAGGAAGAATGGATCGGCGTGGATGAAGACCGCGGAATTGTGCGCCGGCAGAGAGTTTACCGGCAACTGCTGATGACGCCCGGCCTATACCGGGACGGGGAAAATGAGGAAGACTTCGCCTATCTCCGGAATCAACGCAACCTGATCGCCAGCGATATGGAAGAATTCTTCGACTGCGAGCTGCAGGTGCATAAGAACAGCGCGTTCCTGGTTCTGGGAGAAGAATGCCACATGGGACGCACCTTCCCGGAGGAGAATACACTTTCGGACATTGCGCTCCTGTTCGCCGGAATCCTTCGAGAACAAATCGAAGCGGAGAGGATTGTCGTTCCTGTCAGCGAGCAGATCATCCTTCCGAGGGAGCAGTTTCTGATGATCCTGGAGGAATGCCGTCATCGGTGCGGCGCCGGTTTTCCAAAGAAATACCGGGAGCTTACCACCGGGGAATTCTGCCGGGAAGTTATGGAATATATGGAGCAGATCGAATGGATTCAAAAAGACGGAAACGAGATAAAGATCCGAAGTATCGCCGGTAAGATCACCGGCCGCTATCCAAAGGATTTCAACGGGGAAGAGGGAGGAAAACGTGAACAGCAAATGGCAGATTAATCGGGTTGGTCTGATTGACTTCTGGTATTATGATGAACAGGAATTTTATTTTCAGGACGGGCGTATGCTGCTTCGCGGCGCGAACGGTTCCGGAAAATCTGTAACCATGCAGAGCTTCCTTCCGCTTCTTCTGGACGGCAATATGCGTCCGGAACGTTTGGATCCTTTCGGCTCGCGGGCCAGAAAGATGGAGAATTACCTGTTAGATGAGAACGACGACCGGGAAGAACGGATCGGTTATCTCTCTATGGACTTAAAACGCCCGGCGAGCGAGCAGGATGCTTCTGTCGGCATCGGACT
>ENA-UOJJ01004025-UOJJ01004025.1-human-gut-metagenome-genome-assembly--contig:-CS66-NODE-4025-length-14566-cov-14.550272_pt1 | contig 14566 bp, 13 predicted proteins | sample MGYA00242343_ERZ723890 | MGnify/ENA metagenome assembly ERZ723890 | reverse complement strand
ATCAGTATGCGATCCAGTGCGTCATCGATGGCAAGGCTATCGACGCTGACTGGACCGGCACTCTGGCTACCGGCTCCGTGGTTCTGACCGAGCTGAACACTGATGTTGCCGCTGCCGGCACTCAGGAAGCTATCGATGCCGCCATTGCCAAGCTGGAGAGCGGTGAGCTGCATGTCTTCGACTGCGCCACCTTCACCACCAAGGCTGATGATACCATGAACCCCTTCAAGGTCGACTTCCTGAAGGTCGACGCTGACGGTCACATCACCTCCTACCTGGCCGACGTCGATACCGACGAGGCTTACACCGGTGATACCGAGGTCGTCGAGAACGGTTACTTCGCCGAGTCCGCGAAGCGTTCCGCTCCTTACTTCGATCTGCAGATCGATGGCATCAACCTGCTGAATACCGCTATGTAATGTCGTCCGAAACGGACAACATCCCAAGCCACAATGAGGTGGGCTGCGCAAGCAGCCCACCTTCTTCTTTTTCCACAGTGCTTTTGACGATTCTCACAAAGGATTTTCGACATTCTTGTATAACCTTACATTCTTTGTGTATACCTGACAAATTTTTTGCGAATTTTGATTTACAACCACTGATATCTGTGCTAGAATAAAGCGTATGGAATTTAGCCCCGGCGTGCTACGAGGTGTTGCAGCCATCTGCGCCGAAAGAAAGGATGACAGCCTTGGAAAACAAATGCGCGATCAAAATGGAGAATATCACCAAGCGCTTTGGTTCCGTGGTGGCCAATAACGCCATCAACATGGAACTGCGCGAGGGTGAGATCCTGTCTCTGCTGGGTGAAAACGGCAGCGGCAAGACCACTCTGATGAATATGCTCTCCGGTATCTATTTCCCTGATGAGGGACAAATCTACATCCACGATAAGCCCGTCACCATCGCGTCTCCCAAGGATGCATTTGATCTGGGCATCGGCATGATCCACCAGCACTTCAAGCTGGTCGATCTGTTCACCGCCACCGAGAATATCATTCTCGGTCTCGAGGGTAAGCTGGATCTGAACAATGCCCGCAAAAAGGTCAAGGACATCTGCGACAGATACGGCTTTGACATCGACCCCGACATGAAGATCTACGACATGTCCGTTTCCCAGAAGCAGACTGTCGAGATCGTCAAGGTGCTGTACCGCGGCGCGGATATCCTGATCCTGGATGAGCCCACCGCCGTGCTGACCCCGCAGGAGACGGACAAGCTCTTTGCCGTCATGCGCAACATGAAGGCCGACGGCAAGTCCCTCATCATCATCACCCACAAGCTGCACGAGGTGCTGGACGTGTCCGACCGCGTGGCCGTGCTCCGCAAGGGCGAGTATATCGGCGACGTGCAGACCAAGGATGCCGACCAGCAGTCCCTGACCGATATGATGGTGGGCCACAGCGTCACCCTGAATATCAACCGGCCCGAGCCCATCAACGTCACGCCCCGCCTGAAGCTGGACGGCCTGACCGTGTTTGACGAGCTGGGCGTCAAGCGTCTGGACAACGTCAGCTTTACCATCAACGCCGGCGAAGTGCTGGGCGTGGCAGGCGTGGCAGGCTCCGGCCAGCGCGAGCTGCTGGAGTCCATCGCGGGCCTGTATCCCATCCAGTCCGGCTCCGTCACCTTCTTCCCGCCCGAGGAAAACGCTCAGGCTCAGGAGCTGGTGGGCAAGGATCCCATGGATATCCGCAAGGCCGGTATCGCCATGAGCTTCGTCCCCGAGGATCGTCTGGGCATGGGTCTGGTGGGCTCCATGGGTATGACCGGCAACATGATGCTGCGCTCCTGGCGTAAGGGTAAGGGCGCGTTCCTGAACCGCAAGGATCCGGAAGCACTGGCCCAGCGCATCTGGCAGGAGCTGGAGGTCGTCACTCCCAGCACCAGCTTCCCCGTCCGCCGCATGTCCGGCGGTAACGTGCAGAAGGTTCTGGTGGGCCGTGAGATCGCCCAGCAGCCCTCTGTGCTGATGACCGCCTACGCTGTCCGCGGTCTGGATATCAATACATCCTATACCATTTACAATCTGCTGACCGAGCAGAAGATGAAGGGCGTGGCCGTCGTTTACGTCGGCGAGGATCTGGACGTGCTGCTGGAACTGTGCGACCGGATCGTGGTGCTCTGCGGCGGACAGGTGTCCGGCGTGGTGGACGCCCGTAAGACCAACAAGCTTGAAGTGGGCGCTCTGATGACCCGTGTGGAAGGAGGCGCGAAGGAAAATGCGTAAACAATCCCTTTTTCATATTTCCAAGCGTGACGCCCTTCCTCTGGGCAAGGCACTGCTGATCCGCGGCGGTATCCTGCTGCTGGCTCTGGTGTTCTGCGGTCTGGTCACAACGCTGCTGACCGGCCAGAACCCCATCAGCGTGTACGGCACTATTCTGGAGGGTGCCTTCGGCACCAGCCGCCGTATCGGCGTCACCGCCCGTAACGTGGCGATGCTGCTGGGTATCTCTCTGGCCGTGACTCCCGCCTTCAAAATGCGCTTCTGGAACATCGGCGCTGAAGGTCAGACCCTGATCGGCTGCCTGGCCACCACCGCCTGCATGATCATGCTGGACGACAAGCTGCCCAACGCCGCGCTGATCCTGGTATCCCTGATCGCCGCGCTGCTGGCCGGCGCTCTGTGGGGCTTCCTGCCCGCCTTCTTCAAGGCCAAGTGGAACACCAACGAGACCCTGTTCACCCTGATGATGAACTACATCGCCATGCAGTTGGCCTCCTTCTTCATCATTATCTGGGAGGTGCCCAAGGGCGCCGGTAAGATCGGTATCATCAACCAGTCTACCCGCGCAGGCTGGCTGCCGGAGCTCGGCAACGCCTACCTGCTGCCCATCCTGATCGTGGCCATCATGACCGGCCTGATGTACATCTATCTCCAGTACAGCAAGCACGGCTACGAGATCGCCGTTGTGGGCGAAAGCCAGCGCACCGCCAGCTACGCCGGTATCAAGGTGGATCGCGTCATCATCCGCACCATGGTGCTCTCCGGCGCGCTGTGCGCCCTGATGGGCTTCATGATGACCGCCGGCGTGGACCACACCCTGACCACCACCATCGTGGACAGCCGCGGCTTCACCGCCGTCATGGTCTCCTGGATGTCCAAGTTCAACCCCTTCATCATGATCGCCGCTTCCCTGCTGCTGGTGACAATGGACCGCGGCGCCAGCGAGGTGGCCAGCGCCCTGAGCCTGAATCACTCCTTCGCGGATATTCTGACCGGTATCATCCTGTTCTTCATTATTGCTACCGAGTTCTTTATCACCTATAAAGTCACCCTGCGTAAGAACAGCAAGAAGGAGGCGTAACAGATGGGCTTTGATTTTGTATCTTTCTTCCCCCGTGCGGTCATGCAGGGCATTCCCCTGCTGTTCGGCAGCACCGGCGAGATCCTGACGGAAAAATCCGGCAACCTGAACCTTGGTATCCCCGGCATCATGTATGTGGGCGGCATCAGCGGCGTCATCGGCTCGTTCTTCTATGAGCAGTCCGTCCCCGCCGCCGAAATGAACGGCTTCCTTGCCATCATGATCCCCATTCTCTGCTCTCTGTTGGGCTCTCTGCTGATGGGCCTGCTGTACTGCTTCCTGACCGTTACGCTGCGTGCCAACCAGAACGTGACCGGTCTGGCCATGACCACCTTCGGTGTGGGCGTGGGCAACTTCTTCGGCGGCTCCCTCATCAAGCTGACCAACAGTGAAGTCCCCTCCATTGCCCTGTCCAACACCAGTTTGTTCTTCAAGACCACTCTGCCCGGCGCCGGCAGCACCGGCTGGTTCGGCCAGCTGTTCCTGTCCTACGGTTTCCTGGCCTATGTGGCCATCATCATCGCGTTGGGCGCGTCCTACTTCCTGAACCACACCCGTCCCGGCCTGCACCTGCGCGCCGTGGGCGAGAGCGCCTCTACCGCCGACGCCGCCGGCATCAACGTGACCAAGTACAAGTACCTGGCCACCTGCATCGGCTCCATGATCGCGGGCCTGGGCGGACTGTACTACGTCATGGACTACGCCAACGGCGTGTGGTCCAACAACGCCTTCGGTGACCGCGGCTGGCTGGCTATCGCGCTGGTCATCTTCACCATCTGGCGTCCCAATGTCAGCATTCTGGCCTCCATCCTGTTCGGCGGCCTGTACATCATCAACATCTATCTGCCCACCCCCGGCGGTCAGATGGCTGTCAAGGAGCTGTACAAGATGCTGCCCTACGTCATCACCCTGCTGGTGCTGATCGTCGTCTCCCTGCGTAAGAAGCGGGAGGATCAGCCCCCTGCGTCCCTCGGTCTCTCCTACTTCCGCGAGGAACGCTGACCCTGATACGAAAAAGAGTAGGCCGCTTTGCGGCCTGCTCTTTTTTCCTACCTATTTTAACCAAAGGAGGACGCAATATGTCTACCCTGCTGCTGAAAAACATCTCCCAGCTTGTCACCTGCGATGACAACGACCGTCTGCTGACCAACGTTGACCTCTACTGTGAGGACGGCTTTATCAAGGCCATCGGCCCCGATCTGAGCGTCACCGCCGACGAGACCATCGACGCCAGCCGCATGCTGTGCTACCCCGGTCTGGTCAACACCCACCACCACCTGTATCAGGTGTTCTCCCGCAATCTGCCCCAAGTGCAGAACATGGAGCTGTTCGACTGGCTCAAGACCCTGTACGAAATCTGGAAGAATCTGGATGAGGACGTGATCCGCCTGTCCAGTCTCACCGGCATGGGTGAGCTGATGAAGCACGGCTGCACCACCTGCTTCGACCACCACTACGTGTTCCCCGCCGACAGCGGCGACCTACTGGGCGCACAGCTGGCGGCGGCGCAGGAGCTGGGCATCCGCATGTATCTCAGCCGCGGCAGCATGGACTTGAGCGTCAAGGACGGCGGCCTGCCGCCGGACAGCGTGGTACAGACGGTGGACGAGATCATGGCGGACTCCATCCGCTGCATCGAGAAGTACCACGATCCCGCCTACGGCTCTATGCACCGCGTGGCGCTGGCGCCCTGCTCCCCCTTCTCCGTGTCGGCGGAGCTGCTGCGGCAAAGCGCCCTTCTGGCCCGGCAGTACCACGTCCGGCTTCACACCCACCTGTGCGAGACCAAGGACGAGGAAAACTTCATGCTGGAGCGTGAGGGCGTCCGCCCCTTGGAATATATGCAGCGTCTGGGCTGGATCGGCGATGACGTGTGGTTTGCCCACGGCATCCACTTCAATGACGAGGAGCTGCGCCTGCTGGCGGACACCGGCACCGGCGTGGCCCACTGCCCCATCAGCAACATGAAGCTGTCCAGCGGCATCGCCCGCATTCCGGAAATGCTGGAGCTGGGCGTTCCCGTAGGCCTTGCCGTGGACGGCAGCGCCAGCAACGACGGCTCCAGTCTCATGGAGGAGCTGCGTGTGGCCTTCCTGCTGCACCGTCTGAATTCCAGCAAGGCCGCTCCCACCGGCTACGACATTCTAAAGATGGCTACACGGGGCAGCGCCCGTCTGCTGGGCCGTGACGATATCGGCCAGCTGGCGGTGGGCAAGTGCGCCGACCTGTTCCTGATCGACAGCCGCCGTCTGGAGCTGGTAGGCTCCTGCTTCGATGCCAAGTCCGTGCTGGGCACAGTAGGCGTCCGCGGAGCGGTGGATTACACGGTGGTGCATGGCCGCGTCACTGTTCGGGAAGGCCATCTGGCTACCGTGGATGAAGGCCGCGTAGCCGAAGCCGCCAACGCCAAGTGCAAGGCGTATTTGGAGATGTAATCGACGCGATGCACTTTTGTAAGGGCGGCCCTTGCGGCCGCCCACGTCACATCAGCACATAAACCGCACGGGCGACCGCAAGGGTCGCCCCTACGGATCATCAAAACCGCAGGGTTGACACACGGTCAGCCCTGCGGTATGTTATTATATATGTATCATTCCAGCTCACTGCGGTTGTCCGCCATGGTCTTGGCGAACAGCTCCGCGCTGCTGGGCGGCGTGTAGGTGATGGCGTTAGCGCCCGCCCGGATGGTGGCGGTAATGCTCTCGTCCGTAGGGCCGCCGGTGGCGATGATAGGCAGCTCCGGATATTTCGCCCGCAGCGCCGCCACGATCTCCGGCGTCCGTGCCGCGCCGGACACATTCACGAAGTCCACGCCTGCCGCCAGATACGGCTCGATATCCATCTTCTCCGAGATCACCGTGTACACCACCGGGATCTCCACCGCCTCCTTGATGGCGCGGATGGTGTCCAGCCCAATCTTGCTGTTGCACACCACGCCGTAAGCGCCCTGATGCTCCACATAGGCCGCCATGCTGGCGCTGCGGACGCCGTTGGTCAGTCCGCCGCCCACGCCGCAGAACACCGGCACCTCCGAGATGCCGATAATAGCCTGCGTGATGCTGGGCTGTGGCGTAAAGGGGTACACGGCGATCACCGCATCGGCGTTAATGTTCTTGATGATGGCCACGTCCGTGGAGAACACCAGCGACTTGATGCGGCGGCCGAACACCCGGATGCCGCTGCATTCGCTGATGCACCGGGGCACCGACAGGGTGTGCTTGCGCAGGTTGCCTTCGTAGACGGGGACATATTTTCTTACCATGCTCGCGCTCCTTCCTCTGTTCATCTTCCTTGGTTTATTGTAGCATGGTTTCCGTTTTCTGTAAATATATCCGATGCCAAGCGGATGAAAAATTCAGCTTTTGTTCACACTTATGTTACGTTTTTGTTAAGTGAGGTGCATTTTATGTCTGTTTCTGTCGTTTTAGGGGATATCACCCTTTCCCATGCGGACGCCATTGTCAACGCCGCCAACTGCTCCCTTCTGGGCGGAAGCGGCGTGGACGGCGCCATCCATCGGGCCGCCGGGCCGCGTCTTCTGGAGGCCTGCCGCGCCCTGAACGGCTGCGAGACCGGGCAGGCCAAGCTCACACCCGCCTTTGACCTGCCCTGCCGGTACGTGATCCACACCCCCGGCCCCATCTGGCGCGGAGGCCAATACGGCGAAGCGGCGCTGCTGACCTCCTGCTACCGCTCCTGTCTGGCGCTGGCGTGGGAGACCGGCTGCCGCAGCGTGGACTTTCCCTCCCTCTCCACGGGCGTCTACGGCTATCCCCTGCCCCAAGCGGCCCATATCGCCCTGCGGGAGCTGGTGACCTTCGACCGGGAGCACCCCGGCATGACCCTGCGGATGGTCTGCCACACGCCGGAGGCCCTGCGGGTCTATCAGGTGGACTGGAACATGTTCTATCAGGAGACAAAGCCCCACGAATGATAACCGGCAAAATTTGATAAGCCGTAGGGCGGGGTTCTACCCCGCCCCTACTCTTGACATCACCCCCTCTCTGTGCTACAATGTCACCAAAGTAAGAAAAGTTATACTTTTGAAACGGAGGGCATCATGAAAAGCACACGACGTGACGACCGGCACTACATGAGTTCGGTGCGGGTGGGGCCAAAGGGACAGATCGTGATCCCCAAGGAGGCCCGCGAGATGTTCGGCATCGAGCCGGGCGATATGCTGGTGCTGCTGGCGGACAAGAAACGGGGCATCGCCCTGCAGACGCCGGAGAAGCTGCACCCCATGCTGCGGCAGGTGTTCGACGGCATGCCGGAGGACGGGGAGGACGAGGAATGAACGCATTGGAAGTAAGGGGTCTGCGCAAGACCTACCCTGCTTTTACCCTGAAGGACGTGTCCTTCGACGTGCCCCAGGGCGCGGTGGTGGGTTTTATCGGCCGCAACGGCGCGGGCAAATCCACCACGTTGAAATCCATTCTGGGACTGGTACACCCTGACGGCGGCGACGTCCGCTTTTTCGGGCAGGACGTGCGGCAGCACGAGCGGGAATTCAAGGAGCAGATTGGCGTGGTGCTGGGCGGCATCGACTTCTACCCCCAGAAGAAGGTCAAGACCATCACCGACGTGACCCGGCGGTTTTACCGCAACTGGAACGAGACGAAATACCGCCACTATCTGGAGCTGTTCGGCATCGACGAGAGCAAGCGGGTGGATCAGCTGTCCAGCGGCATGAAGGTAAAGTATTTGCTGGCGCTGGCGCTGAGCCACAACGCCAAGCTGCTGATCCTGGACGAACCCACCAGCGGCCTTGACCCGGTGTCCCGTGACGAGCTGGTGGAGCTGTTCCGGGCCATCGTGGCGGACGGCCAGCGGAGCATCCTGTTCTCCACCCATATCACCTCCGATCTGGAGAAGTGCGCCAGCCACATCACCTTTATCAAGGACGGCGCGATCTTCCATAGCTCCACCGTGGCGGAGTTCATGGCGGCCTACGCCGACCGGGGCGCCACGCTGGAGGATATCATCGTTTCCGTGGAAAGGAGGGAACTGGATGAACGCGCTATTATATAAGCAGCTGCGGCTGGTGTGCCACCCCATGACGCCGGTGTTCTGCCTGTTCGGCGTCATGGTGCTGATCCCCAACTACCCCTATACCGTCATCTTTTTCTATGTGATGCTGGGGCTGTTCTTCACGTTTCTGAACGTCCGGGAACAGAAGGATATCTACTATTCCGCCATTCTGCCGGTTCCCAAGCGGGACACGGTAAAGGCAGGCTGCGTGCTGGTGGCGCTGGTGGAGCTGCTGTCGCTGGCGGTACTGGGGCCCTGCGCGCTGCTGGCAGTGCGTTTGCAGCCGGGCAAGGACAATCTGGTGGGCATGGATCCCAATCTGGCGCTGTTCGCGGCGGGCTTTCTGATGTACGCGGTGTTCAACGCCGTGTTCCTGACCTCCTTCTACCGCAGCGGCTATAAAGTGGGCGTGGCCTTCATCAAGGCGCTGATCCCCGTGACGCTGCTGATGATCGTGTGCGAGGCGCTGCCCCATTTTCCGGGGCTGGGCTGGCTGGACGATCTGGACGCCGCCACCCAGCTGCGGCTGCTGCCGGCGCTGGCGGTCAGCATCGTGGTATATGGGTTGGGTCTGCTGCTGACGTTCCGTAAGGCCGCAGCGCTGTACGAAAAGGTGGATTTGTAAAAACCGCCTTGCAGACTTAACAACCCCCGCTAGATCTTCGTAGGGGCGGGCGACTCTGCCCGCCCTAACGATGACTGTACCATTTTTAACAGGGCCGACAGAGTCGTCGGCCCCTACGAATGTTTACCGTATCTGCTGCGTTTATTATGTCTCCTCCCCTGTCCTCCACCCGGTAACAAAATTTTTACCAAAAGTTACAGTTTGGAAACAATTACCTGAAACCTCTTGACGGCTGGAAAAATTATGGTATATTGGTAACCGTAAAAACGAGAGATACGTTTTTGCAAATAATTTTTATGGAGGAACCAAACATGAAGAAGATTGTTGCTCTGGTTCTGAGCCTGGTTATGGCTCTGAGCCTGTGCACCGTCGCTTTCGCAGCTGGCTACGATCTGGAAGTCACTGTGAAGGGTCAGCACGAGAAGTATGACGACCTGAAGTTCGTCGAGCAGAAGGACGACGCTCTGCCTCACTATGAGGGCAAGACCTATGGCGAGTGGTTCTGCGAGACCACCGATCCCGACGTCTATGAAAGCGCTGACAACTTCGTTGTCACCTATCAGAAGGACGGCAAGGTCGTTTATCTGGTCTGCGTCAAGTCCGATTCCGGCACGTATGACTCCGCTAAGCGCAATGCTCTGAAGGCCACTGCTGTTGCTGAGCACAAGTATGTTGGCTGCGGCGATGAGAACGACAAGGCTCCCAAGAACTGCTACAAGGATGTCAAGAACGACAACTACTGGGTCAAGCTGGGCGCCAACGAGGAGTCCACTGGTATTTATGTCACCGTTGATGGCAAGTATGACAACGTGGTCGAAGTCCGTGCCGCTACCGTGTTCGGTGCGCCCGACTACAACAAGAACGCTGAAGTCGTTCCCGCTGGCCACCTGATGGTTCTGGTGAAGAAGAACATCGAGTACAAGACCTCCACCGACGGCAAGATCGTCAAGGACGTCAACGAGTACAAGTGCTACTTCTGCAACCGCACCTTCTACGGCTCCAACTATCAGTACAGCACCCCCGAGACCGCTGATGTGTACAGCTCCGAGTATGCCAAGCAGCTGGTCAACGCCGGCTTCGTCAATGTTGCCGACGGCGTGATCCTGGGCGATGTGGCTTACTACTGGACCACCGATAAGGACAACGGCACCAAGGCTGACAACAAGGGCGTCAACTCTGCCAAGACCTTCGACGCTGGTGTTGCCATGTATGTTGGCATGAGCCTGCTGTCCGTCGCTGGCGGCGCTGTCGTCATCGGCAAGAAGAAGGAGTTCTAATTTAGAATCTCATTCTGATTCATAAAAATAGACGCTCGCAAGAGCGTCTATTTTTTTGCCATTGGTTTGGGAGTAATGTGCGGCGGGGGGAAGCATCGGGTTCGCCAAACATTTCGTAGGGGCGGACGACTCTGTCCGCCCCACCCCTTGCCAATCCTCCCGTTTTCTGCTATAGTAGACCCACGAACCATCGATTAACAAGGGCAAACACGCCTGCCAACGCGTCTTTCCGGCGCTTTTTGCTCTTTTCGTCTTGGTGGGCGTCAGCCCACCTGCATCTCAAAAACCAAAAATCACTCGAAAATCCATCGCTGGCAGGTGCCTTGCAGTTTTGTCGGAGCAGAAATGTGTCCAGACAAGAAAAGGCCCGCAGGGAATACTTGACGTATTGCCAAGGGTCTTGACGCAGTATGGGCGCATTTCTGCCCGACAAAACCGTGTCTGCCCTTGTCAATCGATGGTATCATAAGGAGAGGCAACAATGGATCTTTGCGACCGCCGGGAGATACAGGCGCTTTTGGAGCGCCACGGCTTTCATTTTTCCAAGGCCATGGGCCAGAATTTTCTCATCGAGGGCTGGGTGCCCCGGGATATCGCCGACGCCAGCGGTGCGGACGAGCGCACCGGCGTGCTGGAGATTGGCCCCGGCATCGGCCCGCTGACGGCCCAGCTGGTGCACCGTGCCGCCAAGGTGGCATCGGTGGAGCTGGACGTGCGCCTCTACCCCGTGCTGCGGGAGACCATGTCCGGCGCGGACAACTTCACCCTCATCGAGGGCGACGCCATGAAGCTGGACTTCTCGCAGGTGATACAGGAGCATTTCGCCGGACTGCGGCCCATCCTCTGCGCCAATCTGCCCTATAACATCACCACCCCCATCCTGACCAAATGCGTGGAGAGCCGCTGCTTCGACAGTCTCACCGTCCTGATACAGAAAGAGGTGGCGGAGCGCATCTGCGCCAGGGCCGGCACGGCGGAGTACGGCGCGTTCACCGTACTGATGCAGTACTACACCGACCCCCAGCTGCTGTTCACCGTCCCCCCCACCTGCTTCCTGCCCGCCCCCAAGGTGACCTCCGCCGTGATCCACTGTCCCGTGCGGAAGGCGCCGCCGGTGGACGTGGTGTCCGAGTCCGCCCTGTGGCGGACGGTGAAGGCCGCCTTCGCCTTGCGGCGAAAAACGCTGGTGAACTCTCTGCAAACCGGCTACCAGCTGCCCAAGGAGCAGCTGACGGAAATCGTCACCGCCTGCGGTCTGGAGCCCTCCGTCCGTGGCGAACGCCTGACGCTGGAGGACTTCGCCCGCCTCACCAACACCCTGTCCGCCGCGGAGCAGGCCCGGTAACATTCACAAATCCTTCACGCTTTTTTGACGGAATGTATGGTATACTGGTTTCCGGAAATATCATGTGAAAATCGGGGGGATACTGCCTTGGAACTGAACAAAAAGACCATACGAAACATTCTGCTGATGGCGGCAGCCGTCATCGCCGTGTGGTGGCTGGTGAACCACTTCGACCTGCTGCTGAGCATTCTCCGCGCCATTCTCAGCATCCTCTCCCCCATCCTGATTGGCCTGATTCTGGCTTTCATCCTGAACCTGCTGCTGAATCCGCTGGAGCGGCTGTGGAACAGACTGTTCCTCAAGGAGAGCAGCAAGCCCATCGTAAAGAAGCTGCGCCGCCCCATCTGCCTGCTGCTGAGCTTTCTCATTGTGCTGGGCGTGATCTTCGCCGTGTGCTTCGTGGTGATCCCCCGTCTGGGCAGCACCGTGGTGGACATGGTGAACACCATCTCCGACTATGTCAAGACGCTGGACGTGCGGTACGACGACCTGCGCGTCTCGCTGGAGCAGTATGCCATCACTCTGCCGGAGATCGACCTGGGCAAAAACGACCTGCTGACCAAGCTCACCGACCTGCTGGCCAAGGGCGGCTCGGCCTTGCTGAACACCACCATCAGCGTCACCACGTCGGTGCTGTCGGCGGTGGTGAACCTGCTGATGGGCGTGGTGTTCTCCATCTACATACTGGCCCAGAAGGAAACGCTGGCCCGCCAGCTGAAAAAGCTGCTGTACCTGACGTTCCCGGAGCAGAAGGTCACGCCGTTTCTGGCGTTTCTGGGCCGCGTCAGCCGCACGTTCTCCCAGTTTATCACCGGCCAGACCATCGAGGCCGTCATTCTGGGCACGCTGGTGCTGCTGGGCATGCTGATCCTCCGCCTGCCCTACGCCCCGGTCATCGCCGTGCTGGTAGGCGTCACCGCCCTGATCCCCATTCTCGGCTCGTGGATCGGCGCCATCGTGGGCGCGCTGCTAATCCTGCCGGTGTCCTTCATGAAGGCCATCTGGTTCGTGGTGTTCCTCATCGTCCTGCAGCAGATCGAGGGCAACCTGATCTACCCCCATGTGGTGGGAAAATCCGTGGGCCTGCCGGGTATCTGGGTGTTCTTCGCCGTCATCGTGGGCAGCGGACTGGGCGGCGTCGCCGGTATGCTGCTGGGCGTCCCCGTCTGCGCCGTGATCTATGACGAGGTACGCCGCACCATGCGGAAAAAGGAAGCGGCACTGACGGTAAGCGACAATGAAAAGGTTTCCTGATCGTATATCCATAGGGCGGGGTTCTACCCCGCCCTTTCGATTTGATAATGTCATTTTCGATAATCCGTTCGTAGGGGCGGACGACTCTGTCCGCCCCTAACGTAGTGCTGTGGTTATCGTCAGGGCGGATAGGGTCGTCCGCCCCTACAGAGTTCTAGCATACCATACCGTAGGGCGGGCCCCACGTGACCCGCCCTACGGCATCTTGACACACCATCGGCCCCGCCCTACAACCGTCTATCGTATTGCAATCGTTTTGCTTTGGTGGGGAAAACTTGACAAATTTTGCCGAAAATGCTATACTTTGTGGCGTATTTTTCCACTTCCATCCCTCTTTCGGTTTATCCCGGCGGCAAGATGGATATCATCGAGGTATTATGAAAGAACGATTGCAACAACTTTGGCCCAACATCAAGTTTGCCTGGCGCTGCATGGGGGATAGCTGGAAAACCTTCGGCGAGACGGAGGAGGTTCGAGCCCTCAGGCGTGCTTTCCGGGTGTTCTGGTGGCGGTTGGGCGACGTGTTCGCGCTGATTGGGCGGCTGATCTGGGCATGGTTCCTGAACACACGCATGGTGCGCTCCGCGCGGGCGTGGTGGCAGCGGACGAAAAAGGCCGTGTGGGAGCTGCCCCAGTATCAGTTCCTGCGCCGCTTCTCCCACAAAATGCGGGAGCACGTCTGGATGCGCTGGCTACTGGTGGGCGCCATCGCCCTGCTGGTCTGCCTGCCCTGGTGCGTAACAGACACCACAGCGAAAACCTACACCTATCTGGTAGTCACAGATGAAGCCACCACGCTGGTGGACGGCTATCCCGACTTCACCTACGAAAGCGACGCGCTGCGGGTACGGGACGACACTGGCGGCGACGCCCAGATCATCCTGACCGCCGGACAGCAGGTGCTGATCCGCCACGGCGATGAGCTGCTGACGGTGGAGTCCTACAACGAGACGGTACAGAACCTACTGGAGCGCTATGACGTTCGCGTGGGAGCGGACGAAATGATCGGCGTGAACACCACCGGTCTCAAGACCCTGATCCACGTCAGCGACGAGCTGCGCTGCCGCCGCCGCGAAACAACGGTGGACACCTACAAGACCAAGGTGCTGTACGATTACCTGCTGCCCTACGGCGAGCATGTGATCCTACAGGAGGGCACGCCCGGTCTGATCACCGACACCTATGACGACGTGTACCGCAGCGGTGAAATGGTGAGCACCGTACTGGTAGACCGCAGCGACAGCACCGCCAAGGCTCAGATCGTCGTCTATGGCCGTCTGGTCAAGTCGGTGGAGCAGGACGACCGCATCGAGCGCGACGTGCCCTATGGCAGCGGCTCCAACGGCGGCTATCTGGTGTTCCAGTCCGGCTACAGCATGACCTATTACAACAAGATCACCTGCAACTCCACCGCCTACTACAGCGGCGGCGAGAAAGGCGCGGCGTGGACTACCGCCACCGGACACGCGGTGGGGCTGGGCATCGTCGCCGCCGACCCCAAGACCTTCCCCTATCACTCCCGCATGTTCATTCAGTCCTATGGTATGGGACAGGTGGAGGACACCGGTGGCATGAAGGGCAACGTCATCGACGTGTGGTTCCCCAGCTATTCCGACTGCGTTTCCTGGGGCCGCCGCAACGTGACCGTCTGGCTGCTGGATTGATAAAATGAATAAAAGGAGCGGAACCCGCAGGGTTCCGCTCCTTTTATTCATTTCTCCGC
>ENA-UOJJ01004017-UOJJ01004017.1-human-gut-metagenome-genome-assembly--contig:-CS66-NODE-4017-length-14576-cov-5.602713_pt1 | contig 14576 bp, 9 predicted proteins | sample MGYA00242343_ERZ723890 | MGnify/ENA metagenome assembly ERZ723890 | reverse complement strand
GTTGAAGTTCTGGGGCATGATCTCCGACGCCGGGATGGAGATATCGTACTCCTCGTTCAGGGCAGAAATGATTTGCAGAATGTCAAAAGAATCAAGGATGCCGTCGTCGATTAGGGTGGTGCAGGTGGAAAAGTCCACGTCCTCTTTGATCTCGCTCAAAATTTCCAGTAAACGTTCCATGATGAATTTCTCCTTTTTTATCTATAAGTTCGGCGTGTTGAGGGGGTACGTCGGCGTGATGCCGCGCACAAGGCGGGGCGCACCGTCCTGCCACAAAACGACCCGCGGCAGGTCGCGGCTGAGAAACAGCCCCAACCCCTCGGTGACGGAGTATGCCCCGGCGTTCTCAAAGACCAGCAGGTCGCCGGGGGCAAGGCCGTCCAACGGCATACTGCGCACCAGTACATCGTTGGTGGTACACAGGCTGCCGCAGAGGGTCCAATCCAGTGTCTCCCCTGCCTGGGCGGCAAAGTGGCGCAGGTGCGGGCGCTTCATGCCCATGATTTGGCCCAGGTAGTTCAGGTGGTTCATGCCGCCGTCCACAATGCAGTAGTGCTGGCCGTCGTGGTCCTTGCAGTCCATGGCAGTAGTCAGGTAATAGCCGCATTCGGCGGTGTAAAAGCGGCCCATCTCCACGGTCAAGTGCGCCCAGCGGGCGGCCTCCTGCAAGGCGGGGGCCAGCGTTTTGGCCGGGGCGAGGGTGTCGGTGAAATCGTCGCCGTTAAAATAAGGCACCGACAGGCCAGGACCGTATTCCAGCTCTGACAGGCGCAGGCCAAAGGTCTGCTCGATCTCGTCATAAAGCTCGCGCAGCATCGCCAGTTCCTTTTGCTGGTTCGCCAGCTTTTTGCGCTGGGTACCCACAAAATAGTGGATGCCGATGAACTCTAAATCGGGCGTTTCGGCGCGATGCGCCAGCGCGTGGAACAAATCCGTTTTGGACATACCGAACTGACTGCCCGCATTCAGCCGCAACAGCACCGGCAGGTGCTTGCCCGCCGCGAGGGCGGCCTCTTGCAGATAGCGCACCTGCAAAAGGGATTCCGCCGTGTAGCTGCCGACACCGTCTGCCACGGCGCGGACGATATCCACCGGCGTTTTGTTCACGCCAGAGTAGATGACGCGGGCGTCGGCGGCATGAAGCTGCTCGCAGATGGAAAGCTCGCCGGGGCTGCACACTTCCAGCCGCGCGGTGACGGAGGACATAGCGTGCAGCAAAAACGGATTGGCCTTGATGGAATAGCACAGCGCAATGTCTGGGCCGAAAATCTCCTCGATGGCCCGCACGCGGGCTTGCAGGGCGTCGGCATCAAAGACGAAGGTCGGCGTGCCGTAGGCAGCGGCAATGCTTTGTAAAGCGGCGTCAGTCATTTGCGTGCTCCTTTTTTCGTCAGGGCGGCCAGCGCCGTTCGGTCAATCTTGCCGTTTTTGTTCGTGGGGAGCTCGTCCAGCTGCTGAACCGTGTTGGGCTGCATAAAGGGCGGCAAGTTGGCTTTCAGCGCGGTCAGCAGGGCGGCTTTCTCGCAGCTGCCGGTGTAGAACAGGTGCAGCCGCTGTTTTTCGGCGTCAAAGATGCAGCAGGCACGGCTCACATCGTCACACCGCATGGCGGCGGCTTCGATCTCGCCCAGCTCGACGCGGTGGCCCATATGCTTGATTTGGAAATCCTTGCGGCCGATGTAGAATAAATCGCCGTTTTCATCATACCGCGCCAGATCGCCGGTGCGGTAAATGCGCTCGTACCAGTTGGGATTCAGCGGATTCCGGGTAAAGGCTTGGGCTGTGCGCACCGGGTCAGCGTAATAGCCCAGCGCCAGCGCCGTGCCGGAGACACAAAGCTCCCCTGCCTGGCCTGGTTCGGTCACAAGGGCGTCGCGTTCGTCCAGCAGAAAGACCTTCTCGTTCGGGAAGGCGCGGCCAATGGGAAGCACCTCGTCAGGGGCAAAATCCCGGTCAGGCAGGATGGCGTAGGTACAGTTGCAGGTGATTTCCGTAGGGCCGTAGAGGTTGACGAACCGGGCGGCGGGCAGCGCTTTCTTCCACTTCATCAGGTGCTTGATGGGCATGACCTCGCCGCTGAAAAGAACCTGGCGCACGGCGGAAGGCACGCGGTAGCCGAAGCCGTTCATGATGGAGACAAAGCACATGGCACTGACAGCCCAGACCAGCGTGGTGACAGCGTGGTCGGCCAGGTAGTCCATCAGCTTGGTAGGCTGGCTGAAATAGGCCCGGGGGATGATCTGCACCTTGGCCCCGGTGTAAAGGGCGGTGTACAGATCCTTGACCGAGACGTCAAAATCAAAGGGGGCCTGGTTGCCAAGGATATCGTCCCCGTTGATGCCAAAAATACCGGCAAACTGCGGGATGAAATCCAGCACCGAGCGGTGGCTGACCGTGACGCCCTTGGGCACGCCGGTACTGCCGCTGGTAAAGTTGATGTATAAGGGGTCAACGTCCACAGCCTGGACACGGCGGGCAGCCAGCAGTGCGGCGTCCTCATCGGCGGTCAGCAGACTTTCCAGAGGAAGAATCGGACCGGAATAGCTAAGCTTTGCTGCAGCGTCGGCGTGTTCGGCGTCGGTGATGAGCAATGCGGGGGCAAGTGTATCCAACACCTGCCGGGTGCGGGCGACGGGCTGGCGGGGGTCCAGCACCGAGTAGCAGCACCCCGCATAGACCGTGCCCAGCATAGCGGCAAAGGCCGGGGCAGATTTTTCGAGATAGAACGCTGCCGGGCGGCGGGGCGCGGTGCGGGCCGCCAGGGCACTGCCGCTGCGGCGGGCCAATTCTGCCAGCTGTGCCCAGGTGTAGTCCTGCTGCACATCCCCCACGGCGGGGGCATCGGGGCAGCGGGCGGCGGTGGCTTCAAGCCAATCCAGAATATTGGTTTGCATAAAAAACTCTTTTCTCAGAAATTCGCGTAAAGGAAACCAGTGGTGTCAGTCACGCAGATAAAGCTGATCAGCGTCAGGAAGATGACGAGATAGTACAGCGCCCAGCGCACGACCAGCGGCAGGCGCTGCACATCCGCGTAGGGGTCACGGCCGTTTTCCTTCAAAACACTATGTACAAAGACCAGTATGGTGCTGATGATTACGATGCCCCACGCAGGCCCCGAAACAGCGGAAAATGCGCCGGGGGCGTTTGCCGCCAGCGAGTCAAAGCGGAAATCCGTAAAGGTCTTTTGCAGGCAGAGCAGCCCGCGCATAAAACCGTTGCGGTCAAAGTACCAGCCGATGTTGACGATGACAAAGGTGCGCAGAATGCGAAACAGATGCCAGGCGCGGCTCTCGGTGGGGATATGCAGCGCAGCGTTGAGCTTTTTGAATGCGGGTTCCAGCAAGTCAGACAGAGCAATGACCGCGCCGTTATAGAGACCCCAGACGAGGTAGTGAATCTCCGGGCCGTGCCAGATGCCGACGACGGCGAACACCAGCAGGTTCGCCACAGCAGCGGGCAGTACGCGGCCAAAATGCTTGCCGCCGTGCTTGGTTGCCCATTTGCCGAAGCGCTGCATCGGCTTGGTCAGGGCGAAGGGGTAAAAGAGGTAGTCGCGCATCCATGCGCCGAGGGAGATATGCCAACGCCGCCAGAAATCCCCCAGTGAGGTGGAAAAATACGGCTGGCGGAAGTTGGGCATCATCTGGATATCATACAGCTGCGCGACGCCCAGCACCATATCGATACCGCCGGAAAAATCAGCGTACTGCTGCAAAGAATACAGCAAAATTGCCAGAAGCGCCATCGCGCCGGTAAGGCCGCTGGCATCCTCAACGTCCAAAATTGCGGCAATCGTCGGGGACGTCAGGTTGGAAATTGCGTATTTCTTCATCGCGCCGAAGGCGAACAGGAACAGCGCACGTTTGGTGCGCTCCCAATCCCAGGTATGACGGGACATGAACTGGGGTTCCAGCTCGCCGTAGCGGTTGATCGGCCCCTGCACGAGCTGCGGGAAAAAGCTGATGAACAAGAGAAAACGCGCAAAGTTTTTCTCAGCCGGGTGGCGGCCGCGGTAGCAGTCGATGAGGTAGCCCACAGCCTGAAATGTATAAAAGCTGATGCCAAGCGGCATGACCAGCCCCAGCGCCGACGGTGTGCTGGCGGCCCAAGCCCCGGAAAGCAGCGCCGCAAAGTGGGACCAATATTTAAAGTAGCCCAACACCAGAAAGTTCACAACCAGGATACCGGCCAGCACGCTCTTTTTGCGGCGGGTGGTTTGGGCCTTGATGGCCTTCTTTTCTTCTTTTGGCAAGCCGGGCTGTTTGCGGCGGGCGGCGGCATCGGTGTCCAATTTGGCAAGGCAAAGCCCACCGCCCCAGACCGTCAGCGCCGTAAAAAGCAAAAACGAAAAGTCCCGCCAGCCGCTGGCTGCAAAAAACACCAGACTCAACCCCAGCAGGCAGAGCCATTGGCGGGTGCGCAGCACGGTATAATACAGCAAAAGGCCGACCGTAACCAGCAGAACAAAGCTTAGGGAATAGAATTCCACACTACACCATCCGTATATTTAAAAATCAAGATAACATTCGTAATAACGCTCAAAATCTGCATCAGACCCGACTACCCGCGCATTGACGCGGAACTGATAGCTACCGTGTACTGTTGTGGGGTATTCGACCCAGGTACGGGTGTCGTAATCGGAAATTTTTGCGTATTCCGTCTCACCAGGGGCTTTGACCCAGAACTCATACTCAGCCTCGACTGAGGGACCGTGGTAGGAACCCGCCAGCAGCAGAATTTTGTCCGTTTGAATCTCCGGCGTCAGGTACACATTTGTGATATAGTTGACGGCGGCCAGGTATTCTTCCGGCGTCTCAAACAGGGCATCCACGTCAGCTCCCTCGTCCAGCAGGGTCAGGAACTTTGCCATGCACTGGCTGAAAGCGTGGCCGCCGGTGGTGTTCATGTGGGTGAAATCCTTGTAGTAATCCGGTTCAACGTTCGCGAACAGTTCCTGTTTGGCAAAGTTGAAGTCATAGTAAGATGCGCCGTAAAGCCCTGCCAGCTTTTTGAAAAAGGCATAATCGTCAAAATAAGTACCGTAGCTGATGACGTCCAGCGTCGTTTTTGGGGCGCTGATGACGAGCAGCGGTACGCCTTTCTCTTGGCAGAGCTGCATCATCGAGACAAGCTCATCAATGTGCTGCTGAGTGAATGGGTGGTTCGTCTGGTTCCAGGTATTCACATTGCCGACCGTGTCAAAATCGATGACGGTATCCCCTTCCGGCTGGCCGTGCGCCGCGCCGCGCGCAGCAATGCGGGCAGTCAGGGCGTTCCACTTCTGCCGGATGGTGGCGGGCCAATCGGTGGGCCAGTTGCCGCCCTGCCAGGGGAACAGCGCGTTCAGCGAATCCGCGTCGGTAAAGCGGTCGGCGCTGGTCATGTAACGCAGCAGTTCGGTGGGGCGGTCCTGCCAGCGGGAAGTCTGCAACTCGGCAGAGAGAAAAGCCTTTTGCGCCTTGGGGTATGGCTCCCCCGTCATATTGTACAGGTCCATGACCAGGATGACATACTGCGGTGTATGTTCCCGCAGCACGGATTCCAGTGCAATTTTGGACATATCCCAGCTTTGGGAGTTGGTTGCCATCAGCGCCACGGATTTGCCAGTGGCGGCGGCCAGTTCTTCCTCCGGCAAAGCGCAGGAGGCCAGCGACGAGCCAATGACGGCGATATCGACGGAATCTTTGCTGTGATAGTTGCGCCACATGGCAAGGCTGGAACCGTTATCCGGCGGCATAAAGCCGCACAAAAGCAGATTGATAAGCAAAAAGCCGACGAGAAAAGCGGCGATTTTGATGATATGTTTCTTCAAGCAGATGCTCCTAAAAATTAGACAAATCAGCCAATTTACCCAAAATGTGCGTATTGCTTATTATAGCGCATAAAACCTGTAACTACAATGGCTTTTCCTAAGAATCAGCAATTTTTACAACTGAAAACAAAAACTGCCGCGTTTTAGCAAAAAACGCGGCAGGGGGTTATCCAAGAAGCTGTTTGGCAAGGTCAGCGCTTGCCTTGGCGTCCTTGCAGTAGTAATCAGCACCGATATCGCGGGCGTAGTCAGGCGTCAGCACGGCACCGCCCACCATGACTTTGCAGTCGAGATTCGCGGCGTGCAGGGCTTCAATCGTGGCCTGCATGTTGGGCACGGTGGTCGTCATCAGGGCGGACAGGCCCACGAGCTTGGCCCCGGTCTGGCGCACAGCCTCGACCACGCGCTCGGGGTCAACGTCGCGGCCCAGGTCGAGCACGTCATAGCCGTAATTTTCCAAAATAACGCGGACGATGTTCTTGCCGATATCATGTACATCGCCCTTGACCGTGGCAATGACGATCTTGCCTTTGCTGCCCTGGGCCTGACCAGAGGCTGCAATCTTGGCTTTAATGGCTTCAAAAGCGGCCTGGGCAGCGGTGGCAGCCTGCAAAAGCTGCGGCAGGAACACGGTCCCCTTCTCAAAGCCGTCGCCCACGGCGTCCAGCGCGGGAATCAGCGAAGTATTGACCACATCCAGCGGCTCCCGCATGGTCAGGGCGGCATCGGCGGCGGCGCGGGCCTCGGCTTTCAGGCCGCGGCGCACAGCCTCAAACAGGGCGTCCCCGCCCGGCGCGGCGGCGCTGACTTCGGCCACCGTGGCAGCGGATTTGCTCGTTTGGGTCGTCTGAATCTGCACATCGGCGTAGGCGGCCACATAGTCGGTGCTCTGCGGATCCTGGCAGGTCAGCACGCGGTAGGCGCGCACGGCGGCCATCATTTCCGGCGTATTGGGGTTCATGATCGCCAGATCCAGCCCGGCAGACATCGCCATCGTCAAAAATGTGGTGTTCAGGTAGCCGCGGCACGGCAGGCCAAAGCTGATGTTGGATACGCCCAGCACGGTGCGCACGCCCAGCTCTTTTTTGCAGCGGGCCAGCGCTTGCAGCGTTTGGGTTGCGCCTTCCTGCTGAGCGCTGGCGGTCAGGCAGAGACAGTCAATGTAGATATCCTCGTCCGGGATGCCTGCGGCGTGGGCGGCGTCCACAATGCGGCGGGCAATGGCGACGCGGCCCTCCACTGTCGGTGGGATGCCGCCCTTATCCAGCGCCAGGCCGACGACGGCAGCACCGTACTTTTTGCAGAGCGGCAAAATCTTTTCCAGCGTCTCAGTCTCGCCGTTGACCGAGTTGACGATGGGCTTGCCGTTATAAATGCGCAATGCATGGGAAAGAGCCTCGGGGTTCGAGGAATCCAGCTGCAGCGGCAGATCGGTGACGGCCTGCAAATCCTTGACGAGCTGTTCCAGCGTGGCTGCTTCGTCGATGCCGGGCAAACCGGCGTTGACGTCCAGCACCTGGGCACCGGCCTCGGCCTGGGCCACGGCCTGGGTGCAGGGGTAAGCACTGTCGCCGTCGCGTAAAGCCTGCTGCAAGCGCTTTTTGCCGGTAGGGTTGATGCGCTCGCCCACGACGGTAATGCCGTTTACTTCCACAAAGCGGACCGGTGTACACAGGCAGCTGCGGCGGATTGGAATTTTACCAGCCGGGGCCAGCGGGCTGAACGTCTCGTGCAGTTTGGCGATAAAGGCGGGTGTGGTGCCGCAGCAGCCGCCCACCATCGAAACACCGATGGCAGCGTATTCTTTCATTTCGGCGGCAAAGCCGTCCGGATCCAGGTTGTAGCTGCCGTCCGGGTTGGGCAGACCCGCATTGGGTTTGACAAAGACCGGCACACCGGCGGGCACGCTGCGGCAAAGCCGCTGAGCAAAGGGCAAAATTTCCTTGGGGCCAAGCGAGCAGTTGATGCCCACGGCGTCCGCGCCGAGGCCTGCCGCCGTGACGGCGTAGCTTTCCACTGTGCAGCCGGTGAAGGTACGGCCCCGGCTCTCGAAGCTCATCGAGGTAAAGATCGGCAGGGTGCAGTTTTCTTTGGCGGCCAGGATGGCGGCTTTCAGCTCGTACAGGTCGGTCATCGTCTCCAAAAAGACGAGGTCGGCACCGGCTGCCGCGCCCGCACGGATGACCTGGGCAAACTCGGCATAGGCATCCTCAAAGCTCAAGGTGCCTGCGGGAACCAGCAGCTCACCCAGGGGGCCGATGTCCAGCGCCACCAGTGCGCCGGTAGTATCGGCGGCCTTGCGGGCGCAGGCGATGGATGCCGTGACGACATCCTCCACCGTATGGCCGCAGCCTGCCAGTTTTTTTGCATTGGCCCCAAAGGTGTTTGCCAGCAGGATATCAGCCCCGGCGTTGGCATAGTCGGTGTGGATGGCCGTCAGTACGTCAGGCATTTCCAGCGCGGCCAGCTCGGGTTTCTGCCCGGGCTGCAGACCGCGTGCCTGCAGCTGGGTACCCATGCCGCCGTCCAGAAAAACAAACCGCTTGCGGTCAAAAACTTCGCGGATCTGCATAAGATTCTCCCCTATCCCTCTTGATTGAAACAGGTCGTGCCGCGCTTGCGGAACGAACAGGTCTCTTTTAAATGGCAGGTCGCACAGCCTGCGCGGGTGCCGGTCACAGGATGATCGGCAATGCCTAAAATGGCGGTGGTGCTTTTGCGCGGGGTTAAAAGATGCTGCGGCGTCACGGCCAGGCCGCAGCCGCGAACGCTGTCTACTGCCAGGCAAAGCTCATCGTTCAAATCCAGCGGGCAGTCACCGTAGCCCGGCGCATAGCGGCCGGTCAGGTACAGGCCCTTCGCTTCGAACAGCGGGCGCTGCTCAGACTCCCACTCGTCGCAGACCTGTTCCAGCAGAACCGAAGCCAGTGCATCCGCAGCCGTCGCCGAGGCAATGTCGGTCAATTCCAAACGGCGCAGAAATTTATCGATCTCCGACCCGAGGGTCGCGGCCATCAGCAGTGCTTTATCACAGCCCTGCAAATGGCGGGCTAGGTCGGTGCCGCAGTTATCAAACGGCAGCACGGCCAGCGGCAGGACGCGCCACACAACATGGGGCGCGGCGATGGCGAGGATTTGCTTTTCCGCTTTATCCAGCAACGCGGCGGTAGCATCATCGGGCGTCCAGCCGGAGGCCCCCATGTACCGCAGCGCCGTGGCGCGGCGGATGGCGGCAGGCTTGCGGCGTTCCATTACAGCAAGTCCCTGATGCCGTCGTAGACCTTGGCGGCCACGGCGGCGTCGTTCATGGCGTACAGGTGGATGCCATCCGCGCCGCCTTCGATCAGGTCGCGCAGCTGGTTGACGGCGTAGTCGATGCCGGCATCGTACAGGCTGGCCGGGTCGTCCTGATAGCGGGAAATCATGCGGGTGAAGTCCGACGGCAGGCTGGCCGAGGACAGCGCTACGGTGCGCTCGATCTGGCTGCGCTTGACAATGGGCATGACGCCGGCCGAGACGGGCAGCGTGATACCGGCGCGTCGGGCCAGGTTCAGGAAGCGATAGAAGTGCATATTATCGAAGAACAGCTGGGTCAGCAGATGCTCGGCACCCGCTGCCTGCTTGATGCGCAGGTTCTCCACATCGTGCAGCAGGGTGTCGGCCTCGGGGTGGCCCTCCGGGTAGCAGGCACCGTGGACGGAGAAATTCGGCTTCTTCCATTTAATAAAGGAGGTCAGGTCACTGGCGTGCTTGAAGTCGGGGCTTTCGGGGCGGGCCGGGCTGCGGTCACCGCGCAGGGCCAGCACATCGCGGACGCCGACGGCCTCCAGCTGATCAAGGATTTCGGCAGCGCAGGTCTCGTCGTTGCCCATGCAGATGAGGTGTGCCAGTGTGGGAATGTGCAGCTCGTTCTGGATGTAGTCCGCTACCTCGGCGGTGGAAACGCCGCCCGCAGAGCCGCCCGCGCCGAAAGTCACGCTGATGAAGCCAGGAGTCAGCGCCTGCATCTTTTGCAGCGTGTCCTTGAGCTTGTCCATCTGGGTGGTCTGCTTCGGGGGAAAGCATTCAATCGAGAAAACGCAGCGCTTAGTTTTGAACTGTTCGGTGATCGTCATTTTTTTCTCCTTATTGTTACGCCGCAAGTTCGGCGGAATCCGCGGTGGTTTCCACAGTCAGAGTATCATTTTGCCAGATAAAGGTCAGGCTGCCCTGTAAGTCAGTCCGGTACGCCTCTGCGCCGACGGCAGCAAAATTTTGCAGCGCCGCGCGGTGCGGGTGGCCGTAATCATTGTTTAGCCCACAGCTGACGGCCACGGCCTGCGGGGCCGCAGCCTGCAAAAACGCAAGGCTGTTGGAGGTGTAAGAACCATGGTGACCAGCCTTGAAAAGGGTCGTGTGCAAGGAGGTGCCGTAGGTGTCCAAGAGCTGCTGCTCGGCGGCTTCCTCGGCGTCACCGGTGTCTAAAAAGCGGAAGTTACCTGCTGTGAACAGCGTGCAGAGCGAGGCATTGTTGACGCTGTCGTCCGCAGCCTCAGCACTGCCGCCCTGTAAAATCTGCAGCGTGCCGCCGCCTAAAGAGTAGTTGTCCCCCGCTTCGGTGGTGAGGATTTCCGCCCCGCTGTCGGCGGCCGCTTGCGCTAAATTGCGCGGCCAGTCGGCGGTGTCCTCGGGGCCGGGCTGCCAGTCTGGCAGCAGCAGTGTCTGAACCGGGTAATTTTGCAGCACCGTCCGGGCATTGCCGGTGTGGTCAGCGTGGGGATGGGTCAGCACAAGGTAGTCGAGTGTCTCGACCTCCAGTGCATCCAAATCGTACAGCAGCGCGTCCTCGGCTTCGGAAGGGCCGGTGTCGATCAGGCACCAGCGGCCATCCTGGCAGAGCAGCACGGCGTCGCCCTGCCCCACGTCCAGCACATAGACAACAGTGCTGCCGTCGGCGATTTGCGGGGCGCTTTCTTCGGTTTGCAGCGGCACACCGAAGAAAGTGCGCAGCTGCTGCCAGGTGGGAACAGGGCCTTTGCCGCCCGCAAACTGGATGACGAGCGCGGCGCAGAGCAGCACAAGCAGCAAAGCAGCCACCGCAATGCTGGCAGCCTTTTTGAAGCGGTTACTCGTCATACTGGCCGCCCAGCTTGCGCTCCTCCCACTCGGCCTTGGTCACCAGCACGGCGCGGGGCTTGGCACCCTCATAGGGGCCGATGATCTTTTCCTGCTCCATCTGATCCATGATACGGGCCGCGCGGGCGTAGCCCAGCTTGCAGCGGCGCTGCAACAGGCTGGTGCTGGCCTGCCCGGCATCGATGACGCATTCGACGGCCTGCTCAAACATGGCATCCAGTGCGCCGCCTGCGTCGCCGTCATCGTCGCTGCCCTTCTTGCTGCCCTTTTCGGCAACAGCGCGGCGCTCCATTTCGGCAATCATTTCTTCGTCGTACTGGGCGGAGGAAGTGGACTTGATAAAGCTCAGTACCGCGCCAATCTCTTCATCAGTCACGAAGGTGCCTTGCACGCGGACGGGTTTGGAGGCACCGACCGGCAGGAAGAGCATATCACCGTTGCCCAACAGCTTTTCGGCACCGCCGCTGTCCAGAATGGTTCGACTGTCGATCTGGCTGGAAACAGCAAAAGCGATACGACTGGGGATATTGGCTTTGATCAGGCCGGTGATGACGTCAACGCTGGGGCGCTGGGTGGCAACGATCAGGTGGATACCGGCGGCGCGGGCTTTTTGCGCGATACGGCAGATGTAGTCCTCGACCTCTTTGCCGGCAACCATCATCAAATCGGCCAACTCGTCAATGACGATGGCGATATAAGGCAGGTGTTCCATGCCGGTCTGGGCGGCCAGTTTGTTGTAGGCTTTGATCTCGCGGACATTATTTTCGGCAAAGAGCTTGTAGCGGCGCTCCATCTCGGCGACGCTGGCACCCAGCGCACCGGCGGCCTTGCGCGGCTCGGTGACGACAGGCATCAGAAGATGCGGGATGCCGTTATACTCGGCCAATTCAACGACCTTGGGGTCAATGAGAATGAGCTTGACATCCTCCGGCCCGGAACGGAACAGGAAGCTGATAATGATAGAGTTGACGCAGACGGATTTACCGCTGCCGGTGGAACCTGCAATCAGCAGGTGGGGCATCTTGCAAAGGTCGGCGACCTGGGCCGTACCGGCGATATCCTTGCCCAGGGCCATCGTCAGCGGGCTGCGCATGTTGACGTAGTTCTGCGACTCAAAGACAGAACGAATATTGACGGTAGAACGAATCTTATTGGGAACTTCGATGCCGACGGCGGGCTTGCCGGGGATGGGAGCCTCGATACGGACACCCGCAGTGGCCAGGTTCAGGGCGATATCATCGGCCAGGCTTGTGATGCGGCTGACCTTGATACCAGCCTGAGGCTGCAGTTCGTACCGGGTGACAGAGGGACCGCGGCAGATATCCAGCATCGTGGTCTTGACGCCGAAGCTGTCCAGCGTGTTGACGAGGATGTCGGCGTTCTTCTTCATTTCGCGGGCGGCACCGGCTTCATCGTCGGGGCGTGTGGGGTTAAAGAGGTTGACCGACGGATAGCAGTACGGCTCGGGGGGCTGCTCCTCCGATGTGGGCAGCCGCATGGCGTTGGGGTCTGCCTTAGCGGCGGATGGCGGTGTATGGATGGGCGCACTGGCCGAGTTGCCTACGGCGGTGGAAACCCGCACGCGGGCGGCCTCACCCTGCTGCGGCACGGTGAAGCTGTCCTGCGTCGTCTCGGTAACCGGGCGGGTCATGGTGGGCGCAGGCTGCGCGGCAGGCTCAGCGGCCAGCTCATCCAGCATCTCCGAGACAGAGCGGCCGGACTGCCAGGCGGCACTGACCGCACTGCCGGTATCGGTAAAGCTGCCGCCCAGCGTCGGGATAGCTGCGGGCGCAGGGGCCGGGGCGACAGGTGCAACAGGAACAGATGGAGCAGGCGTACCGCCCAGTGGGGCGGTAGTCTGGGCGGCCAAATCAGCCGGGGAAATGACCATTGTGTCACCCTGCACGCGGCCGGTCATATCCAGCTGCGGCAGCTGCACCGGCTCCGGCTCGGGTTCGTCCTCCACCGGGATCAGCGGCGTGTCGAACTGGGGCACCGGCGTCAGCGGAGTTTCAAACTCGGTGGGCTGCGGCAGGTCCAGCGTTGTCTCGGCGCTGACCTCCTGGGGAGCATAATAAGGCGCGTGGCCGCTCACGGCGCGATTGATCAGCGCATCCAGCTCATCCATCGGCTCCTGCGCGGGTGCCGGGGTGGGCGCGGGCGTGATGGGCGGCGTGTAGACGGGCACAGCGGGTTCCTCGGCAGGCTGTAACTGCAACTCAAAATCCTCCTGCGGCGCGGGGGCCGGGGCGGGCTGTGCCTGCTGGGCGTAATGGAAAGTGGTGCTTGTCTTGTTGGAGAGCGGGTCCATGCCGAAGGTGCCGCCCGGGCCGATGTTGACCGGCTCCAGAGGGTCGTGGGTCTGGGCTTTCAAACGGGCACTGTCGCTGGCAGCGGGGCCAAGATCCACGTCAAAATCCGGGCGCTGCTGGGCGGGCTGAGCCGCAAAGGGAGCCTGCGGTACCACTGGTGTGACCGGGCCTGCCGTGTAGGTCTGCTGGGCAGGCTGGACCGGTGCGGGCTGCTGCTTGGGAAAGCGGCTGGTGTCGGCGATGACGTCGTAGACCGGGTGATGCGGGCGGTTCGCGTCCGGCAGTGCGCCGGTCAGGTTCTCGACGCTCTCCTCCTCCGGCTTCTGGTTGAACAGGCGGGTGTCGTAGGCGGTCTCGGCGGAGGCGCGTTCCTCGCGCTTGGACTGCAAGGCCTGGTACTGATTGTTGACAAACAGCACGACGTCAGCCGGGGTGATAGCAAAGAAGAACATCAGCCCCAGCAGGAACACGAGCAGCATTAAAATATTGGATGCCGGGCGGCCAAACAAGGCCAGCAACGCCGCGCCGATGGGCGCACCGAGGACGCCGCCCTCCCAGAAATAGGTGCCGCCGCGGGTGAACAGCATCTTGATGACTTCCCACGCGCTGAGACCTTCGACGTTCAGTTTGGAGAAAATGACCGGTACGCTGGCGCAGAGCACGCCCATGAGCGACACCTTACCTGCAAACAGCGCCACGCGGTAGCCAGAGGCCAGCAGGTAGGCAAGGTAGAGCAAAAACGGCCCGACCAGGTAGGTCGTGACGCCGAAAATGCCGAAATACCAGCTGCGCAGCGTGCGCCAGACATTTTGTCCGGGTACAAGCACCAGCGCAACGCAGAGCAGACCCAGCCCCACCAACAGCACACTGCGGGCAAGGTTCGGGGTCTCAGCGCGGCGTTGGGCGCGGCTGGATGCCTGACGGCTGCGGGCAGATGATGCGGAACGCGACGACGAAGAACGCCCGGCGCTGCTGCGGGAAGAACCCGAGCGCGACGAGGAACTTGTACGTTTTTTGTTGCCGGAGCCGGAAGTGGATTTTTTACCGGAACGAGATTGTGCCATGTTTCAGTGATTCCCTCTCTTGTTACTCAGTACATATATAATAGGAAGTCTGCGGTCGCAGCAGACTGATAAGGACATACGACTTTTATTTTATCACGATTAGAAAATCTTGTAAAGCGAATTGGGGCGACAGACGGTTACAAAAAAAATAAATCCCCGCCCTGAGGGATGGGCGGGGATTTAAAGAAAGGAGGAGAAGAACACATGAAAAATGTGGTTAAAGCTATTTGACTTGGGGTTCATTTAGCTTGCAACTAAATTGTAACTGTTTTG
>ENA-UOJJ01004016-UOJJ01004016.1-human-gut-metagenome-genome-assembly--contig:-CS66-NODE-4016-length-14577-cov-5.728963_pt1 | contig 14577 bp, 29 predicted proteins | sample MGYA00242343_ERZ723890 | MGnify/ENA metagenome assembly ERZ723890 | reverse complement strand
GTACGCGATCTCAAACTGGTTTTCCTTGGTATCGTACTTGAAAAGCTCCGGGAACCAATTTGCGCCGTCCTTGAACTTCCCAGTCTCATAGTGTGCCAGCGCATTCAGAATGGTTTTCAGGGACTCACTGGGCTTATACTCAGGGACAGGACTGCTCATCCATTTGTTTTCATCACAATATACCCACGATCCGGTCAGGCGGAGCACATCGTTCTTGATCTCGAACTCTTCCACATACGGATCGGAACTCCAGTTTCTGTGATGAGACGCGTCCCAACACAACCGGAGAAACTCATTCATGGCTCGCTCCTGGAATGAGAATCCGCCCAGCTGTACAAAGATCTCATCCACAACCTGTTCATACCGGAGAGGGAGAGTACGCAAGGACTGTTCAAACTTATTCTTTTCAACCTTATAGGCGTCCAGCTTTCCCCGATAGGAGGCGATCTCGTCTTCGGTCATGTTCCGATATCCGCCCCAGGGCAAATCCGGCTCCTTCGGGCCAGTGGGAATGAGATGTTCCTCAATCTTGCTCTTGTCCAGCTCAACACTGTACTTGCGGCTGAAATAATTGACGACAGCCGAAATGAATGTGCGGTTTCTCTTCTTCATGGTGTCGTAAACACTGTCTACGTCACAATCGTTTCCCACATACCGGTCGATAAAGTCGTCGTCTGCGGTCAGGATTCCAGCCTGCTCTGCCTTGGCTGCGGCCATCGCCTCAGCAACCTTCTGGAGCGCCGGCCCAGCCTTATCAAAGGCTTCCTGCTGGCGGAGACAAAACGCCTTGTCATCCTCGGAAATTCTGTTGTCCGCCTTGATCTCGACGGCGGAGAACTTCTCCATCAAACTCATCTTTCTTCCTCACTTTCATTTTTGTTGTATCTACGAACAACGGTATCGGAGTATTTGTTGGCGTGCCTCACGGCCACGTGTTCCAAAGTCAGCTTCACGGCCACGATGACAAGCCCAAAGAGGATTTCCATATCAGCCACCTCACTTTATGGGGTGAGGCTTTTTATAGTGGAGCCTCCCAGACCACTACATTTTCAGAATGAAACTACTATTTGCTAACCTTTTCTCGGAAGTTTTTGTTGAACTGATCCTTGTAGGCAGCAACGCCGTTCCAGTCGTCATACACAACCTTCTCCGTCTGATCTCCCAGTTGGAAAACCAGGTTAGGTCTTGGCTCTCTACCATCCTCCGGTACCCGGCGCTCTCCGCACAAATACCACTTGGCAAAAAGCTGGTGGGCGTGTACCTCACGCAGATAATAACGCTGTGTCTCGACACCTCGGTAAACCTCTCGGCCTGTTCCGTCTTCGATGCCGACGAACATAACTTTGATGACTTTCTCAGGATTGTGTTCCAGGTCGTTGTACCAGGAATTTTGAGAACACTTCATAAACCACTCGTCGCAGATCTCAGAGTATTCCAGCTTTGCGTGCTGTTCGATATAGGTCAGCCCCAGCCGGTCGAACTCATCCTGTTTCATGAAGGACTCTGCCACGTGTCCGGCGTCATCCTGGCATATCAGCTTTACACGGTCTGCCAGACACGCCTCGGCGTTCATTCCGACGGCATTGAATTTTTCGTAATCCTGTGGGGTTATGACAGCAACCGTAATCTTCATACTGCTACCTCCTTATACTCAAATCTTAACGGTTCCACTCGGGCTATCCAATCAGGGGTTCCGTTCACCTGAGTACCCAGGCCATGCCAGGGCTTCTCGCGTCCAGCATAGAACATACTCTCAACATTCGCAGACATTTTTACGTACCTCCTAAATTTTGTTCTCGTTTGTTTTTTCTCCGGTTACTATACTTACAGAAAAGAACTGCGTTTTGCTAACCGTCTGTTTAATTATCCCAAATATCGTTGATATCAAAGGAAATGCGGACGTGCCCATCAACGGCAGAAATCACCGTGCCGTCGGCCTTGTTCATGATGGCCGTGAGAGCCGCTGTTTCTTCCTTGTTCAGAGTAGCGGCAGGGGAGAAGTCCAGCCAGAGAATGGCGTGCTTCTCTTTCATGTTCGGGTCATACCCGTCGATCATCCGCACGTCATCGCACATATTCATAAACTCCACCAGGTCGCTTTTGACGGCCTGGTAGAGCTTGATCTTGGAAAAGTTAGCACGTGTTCCGTTGAAGTTTTCGTTACGATCGTGCATCTCTGCGATCTCTTCAGGGGTGTAGTTTACGCGCATCCTTTCTTCCTCCTCAACTCCATGTACTCGGGATAACTCACCCCCATCAACTCGGCGGCGGCATGAAGCGCCTGCTTCTTATCTCCCAACGGGCCAGCAGGCACCTTGGGAGTCTCGATCTTGTGGGGGTACCAGCGGGAACTGCCCTTCTGCTTGGACACATCATAAGTAATGCTCATATGTTCCTCCTTATAAAAATGGTTTCTTACCAAACAGCACGCCAGCCGGGAGACTTGACCAGCTCATCCAGCTCGGCCTCTTTCTGGTCTGCCGCTTCCTGTTCCCCTTCGTCCGGGAAGTCGGAAACATCCAGATCATATACATCGACATCCATATTGGCATTGGCATAAACTGAACTTACCAAACCGCCCTTGACACAGATAGCTACCTCCGGTGCAACCTCTTCGCAACAGTTAAGATACTCGCACAGGTCGTCTACCTCATCGGCCATTTGGTTGTTGCTATCGTGGATTTCCGAGTCGCTGGTACATTTGTTTTCATATGCAGCATTTTCCTGCAAAGCACGCAGCCCGTCGATGATCAAGGAAACCTGAGCATCAGTCAAATCAATTTTCATTTCAAATCTCTCCTCTCAGAACTGGTGTTGATATATTCCATCACAGCTTGGTACAGCTCAGGCGACGCGGTGAAAAGAAAGACATCGTACATGGGATTGTCCCGGTCGGGAGCTACCTTGTAAGGGGTGAAACCCTTCTCAATCAAGAAACTGCACATTCTGGCCCGCTTGCATACATAGGTCTTCTGCTCGTTGGCGTTGTTCATCTCTTCAAGTCCTTTCAAAAAGTTGTTTAGAATTGCTTCACTATAATTACAGAGCCAGGGCGAGTTTTGCTAACCTCTAAAATAAAAAGCCCGCCGTAAAAACGGCGGGCAATCTATTAGGCCACGACAGATTTCAAGCGGGCACGGGGATTAGAGGCAAGCTGATACCACGCCTCACCATTTGAAAATCTGGCAGTACACACATATTCCTGGAATCCATATGCCTTGGCAAACTCGGCCAGCTTCCGGTTGATCTTCCGAACTTCCGACGCATACTTCCGATAGGCTACACTCCGACAGCAGTCAAAATAGTAATGGCAGTCATCGTTGGAATAATCCTGATCTTCGGTCAGATCGTGATTGATTTCCACATAGAATTGGACACCAGAATAGTATCCGCTTTGGAGCTTAACTTCATGGAACAGCAGGCCACGATTGAAGTCCAGCAGTTTGTCCTCGATCTCCTGGCGCTCGTCGTAGGCCGCGCACTCATCATAATACTGGTAGTCTTCCAGCTCGTTACACTCGCAGAACTCACATTCCGTATCGTCTGCGCTCAGGATTGCGCCGCATTCCGGGCAGCGCTTGGCGTCCTCATAGTAGTCCTTGGCGAACAAAGGGAAGTCCCTCATGGTACAGAAATTAGCAGCGCTCATTTTGTCATCCTCCTTAAAGTTGGTTGCTTGTGCTTGTACTATAATTACAGATGGCCTCCCAGTTTTGCTAACCGGGAGGCTACTTTTTTATTTGCCGTCATCAAATTCCCCGGCGTCGATCTCGTTGGAGATGGAGAACACTTCATAGGCGGCTTCATTCAGGCGTCCGATAGATGCAGTTGCGTGCGGCTCACGGTTTTTGATTGCGTCCGCCTCAGCCTCCAGCAAGTCCTGGACAAAAGCCAGAGCCTCGCCCACATCAGCATCCACCACAATGGTGGTGCTATGCTTGGCCTTGATCTCATCGAACTTCTCTTTGCTCATGTACATTAAAACTCGTCCTCCTTCACAAGGATTTCCCCAATGGATACCTCTGCGACATAGTTGAAGTCCAGCTTTTCCAGCAGCCGCTTCATGACCTCGTGGCGACTATTTGCGCTCACGATATATCCACGAGCTGAACCGCTGAATTGACGAACGACAACAGAATATCGCGGGCGAAAGTATTCATCTTCAAATTCTGCACGGCTCAACCCCTCTACCACATCTTTCCCGCAGGCCGGACACGCGGTAAAGGAATGCCCCTCGATCTCTTCGTCGTGCAGTTTATCCGCCGAAAAATATGAACCGCAGGCTTCACAGGAAATAATATGTCCGTTGTTACACTCGGACGGGACACAATCGCAACAAACATGGTATTCATTGTCTATGCCCTCATTGACAACAACACCTTCAAAATTTTCTTCATCGAAAGAACATCCGCAGATTTTGCAGGTTTTCATATTCAGCACCTCCACTATATTTACAGACCGTTTTGAAAAATTGCTAACCATAAAAATAAAAAAAGGAGAGGATTGCCCCTCTCCCTGATTTAGAAACACTCAAACCCCGTGATGACCAGCAACACATTGAATAGCACACGATGATAGTCGCTGTTATAAGGATTCTCCGCCACAGCTTTGAGATAGTATAGAGCATCGGTCAGCTCGTTTTTCAACTGCCCGTCATCCGGCAGATTTGACAGCTCAACCAGCTTTTCCGCTATGTCACAGCAATCATATTCCCACGGTCTATTGAATTGCCTGAGTTGATTTAGCCTATCCGTCCGTTCCATATATTATGCCTCACTTTCTACCAGGGCTTTCAATTCAGCCGGTGTATAGCTCTTGCTGTATGGTTTATTTCCGCCGCTGAGAACCAGACAGAATTTGCGGAACGTAACTCCGTTGATCTCTTCCAGCTCCTCCTCAAAGATACGATACCGGAAGTCCCCACGCTTAGGTGTCACCTTGTAGTGACTCAGCATAGCGGCCTGCGCCTGCTCAACCGTAGGGAAGTCGCCAACATTGACTGTCTTACCGGTCTTCGTAGACCGGGAAACATTGAAAATTCTCTCGCTCATCTTGGCATCTCCTCAGTAAATCAGAATCTGCTTAGAGAACAGCAACCACAGCCCCAGCGGAGCCAGCAGTACAACCGCCGTGCCGTCTCGATCTTCTACGGTTACGCCGGTGGAGCACATCCACAGCACCAGAGCACAGCAGGCCAGAACTCCCAGCCCCATCAGCCGCTGCTCGATTATCTTCTTGCGGTAATACCGCCGTTCATTTCTTGTCATTTGTGCTTGTCTCATTTTTTTTATCACCTCCTATTATATTTACAGAATGATTTACTTTGTTGCTAACCAAAAGAAAGAAAAAAGACGGAGAGAAAAATCCCTCCGCCTCTTTTTAGGCTACCACATCATTCTGAAGCTCGGCCATATGCTTTTTGGCCTCTTCCAGCAGGCGCTTTTCGCCCCATTCAGCGGTGAACTTTGCCAGCTCGTTCCAGTTGCGTTTCTGGTAGATGTTGTCGGTGATCTTTACCACGGCACCCAGGCCACGGCTACACCACATACCCGGCGTGCTGCTCGGAGTCCACAGGGAAAGGGAAAGGCGCGGCATCATGCCAATAGTCTTCTGATAGAAACAACCCAATCTCGGCTCCTCGCGTACCTCAGTCCATCCGATGTCGGCCTTCAGCACTTTGCCGTCCGGCAATTCGATGGAGCGTGTAGCCACCTTGTCATTCCAGATGATGAAGCGCTCCAGATCAAGCCGGAACCCGTTGCTCAGTTTTGCATTCCAGCGATCAACCTGCTCTCTCGTACATTGTGCCATTTTGTCTTCCTCCTTTACAGCAATAGGACTTTGCGTCCGTCAGATGTTATCCCGTACAAGGCACCGCCAACAGCATCAGCGGCCCGCCGTGCCTGCTCCAGGTTTGGTGTCTTTCCCATGTATTCCCCTTTCTCCGTGGGAGACTTTACGGGGCGGTAAACCTCGAAGGAAACGTATTTGTTTTCCATCACTGCACCTCCTGGTATAATTACAGAAGGGGAGAACGATTTGCTAACCGCCCTCCCCAAATTTTTATACTCCCAGTCCTCTCTTGAATTTCTCATAGTCGATGACGCAGATGATGGCGCTCATTGCGTCCAGATACTCCGCAGACTTATCAACCGCCTGCACGCCCTTCTTCTTATCCTCCAGATACTGGTCACGTGATTTATCAAACCACTGGCCGTAGATCATGACCACCATATCCCGGATATTCTGAAGCTCGATGTTGTTGCGCTTATCAATTTCCAGCACTTCGTAGATGGCCTTGGCCTCCTCGCCGGAGACGATACCCCGCACTTTCGGGGCGTATTTCTCCCTCAGCTCCTGGATGGCGTGAAAATCAGTTTTCGTTGTCATGTGTCATTCCTCCATTATTTTGACTTTCTATTTTAATTACAGAAAGAAAGGCAAATTTGCTAACCATGAAATAAAAAAAGAGGAAGGACTTTTTGCCCTTCCTCTTCGGTTTAGCTATACCTTATTCACACCATGGCTTTTTCCGTCCGGTACTGCTGAACCAGGGATAAACGCCGGACTCTCCGCGCTCATTGGAAAGGAACCGGGCCAGCCGCTTTTTGTCGTCCTCGTTCATCCAGCAGGTATAATTCGGATTATCCCAGCGTCCGTTATGGCGTTCCTTGCGTTGCATGGATTTGACAGCGGCCACCAGCAATTCTTGATTGATGTTCAGCATAGCGCAGATGTCGGCCAAAATGCTGCCAGTCGCTCCTGACTTTTCGAACAGCTCACCCAGACGGTATGCCTTGGAGCCATTTAGGGAAGGAATCCACAGGGTAGAGTCGGGAGCCAGCCCCAGCTCTTTTCTTGCGTCCAGACTGTATTTCATATAGTCCGCTTCAGCGTCCAGATAATCGCAGACGATGGAAACCAACTTTTCGACATCATACATGATGATCTCCTCCTATCAATAGCCAGCGGCACGGCCAAACTTAACGGCCTCTTCACCCTCTGCCAACTCCCGGATATACTCGATCTTTCCATTGGGGAGCTGCCACTGACGGATATAAAGGCGACCTCTGGCCCGTGCCTCTGTTTTATTCTTCACGGTAAAAACCGCTTCGCCCGTGCCGCCGTCATCATCAGTGATACAAACTGCATAGCGCTTCATTCTTTCAACCTCCGTTAATTTACTTTGTTGCTTGGAGCATTGCCCTTACACTATATTTACAGACGGTTTTTCAATCCTGCTAACCTAACCGGCAAAAAAAATAACAGGCCAGCCACCAGGCCAGCCCGTTTTTATCAGCCGTAAATCACGTCGCCGAAAATCGCATACTGCATAATGCAGTCAGCAGAAATTCCGTCGTACTCGTCGAAGTCGTCTGCGTTATGATCTTCCGCGTACTTTTTCCAGCCGTTCAGAAGTTTTTCCAGCGTCAGCTCGTGGTCTTTGTCGTCCTCACGGTCGTACACGGTCAGCTTGCCGCCGCTCTCCAGAATCTCGGCCAGCACGTCCTCATAGCAGGGCTTCATATCGGCCTTTTCTCTCTCTGCCAGCCGCTGCCGCGCCGCCTCGTAGTCCTTCTCATCGCTGCACAACTCGCCCCAGTAGTCAAAGCCACCGGCCTCGCAGGACACAGTCCACGATGTTCTCCGTTGTGATCTTCAATTCCTTTTCGATCTTAAATGTGTGTTCCATCTTTCATTCCTCCCGACAAATAACGTGCCGAATTTGCAAAAGCTCTTCAACCGTTCCATCTCTTAAAATCTCGCGGTTTTTGGCCTCGATCTCTTTGGCCTCCGCTTCGGTGATTTTCTTATCGCCCAGGTAGTAGCACTTCAATGGACTTGACCACCTCCCACTATAATTACAGACTGTTCCGATCATTTGCTAACCATTCAGTAAAATTTTCCGAAAAAGAAAAGGCGGGCCAGGTTTTCCCAGCCCGCCGATCTGTTATGCAACCGCGATTTTTCCGCTGTCCTCTTTTTCGATCTTCTCGCTTCCGTAGTAGCCTCTGATCTCGTCCAGCGTCAGAGACTTCTTGCTCCGCTTCTTGTATCCGTCGCGGTGGAAATACCACGCGGATTTGTTGCTGCTCCACCGGAAAGACAGGGCTTTCAGCTCTTCCTTGTGTGGTTTGGTGTCGCCAGTGACCCACACCCAGGAACCGCACACCTCGATCTCGATGCCCTCCATGTGAATCAGCTTTTCGATGATGTCCATGAACTCCGTGGCCGTCTCGGTCGTGGCCGTCCGTGCCGTGTAAAACTCGCCCTCTGCGTTTTTGTGGGTATCCTTCAGCCGGGAGAACAGTGCTTCATACTCAGCGTTAATCTCCTGCATATCCGAAGTTTTGCCGCCCCGGTCAGGATGATTTTGAAAAGCCAGCTTCTTGTATTGCTTTTTCAGGTCTTCCAGCGTCTCAGGATTATTGAACCACTTCATGTTTGTCAGCCTCCGTTATTTTCATTTGATTTCCAGGTATCTACTATAATTACAGAATGAAATTCGTATTTGCTAACCTAATCGGGAAATTATTTTCCCCATCCAGGCTCCCCAGGCCAGACTTCAGCACGCACAGCGCTAAACGGCACAAATATGTTGCGGATGGCTAACTCAGGATAATTCACGGACTCCGGGATTACTACTCGACCATCAGGCAAGATCGTTTCCCGGCGACTTCCGCCCAGGTGCTTTATAGCAGCCTCCACAGTGTCATACAAAGCGGAAATAATCAAGCTATTGTGATAAATTACAATGCTCGTTTCCCGTCCGCCAGCGTCCCGCAGCACTCTTACGCCCTCGCCAGTATCGTACTCGATAATATGAAAATTTCCGTCAGCCTTCAAAGAAATATAATATTTTGTCACGGTTAGAACCTCCATTCGTTTTCTGATATAATTACAGACAGAAACGGCGATTTGCTAACCACCCTGAAAATTTTTATACCACCAGCATTTGCTCCGCAAAGTCGTTGATCTGCTGCTCGCTCATCCATTCCGGCGCGGCTCCAATCTCACACAAGCGGCGGTAAATCATCCGCATCAGTTTGATCTGCTCGCGCTCGTTGCCTGCCCAGAGATGGCCCGCAAAGCGCCCACCGTTTCCCAGATAATACAGACAATCCGCTTCCAGCCGCCCCAGCATCTGATACAGGAACTCCGGCGAACTCTGGTTGATCTCCTGAATATCCATTTGCTTTCCTCCGTTCCAATGGTTGAAAATTTATTAACTCTTGATATAATTACAGAAAGAAAACAAGTTTTGCTAACCAATAGGAGAGATTTTTATGAGACTGTTTCGCCGTGTTCCAACCCCCTTTGCAATCACATATTTAGTTAGTAGCCTTCTCCGTGAGTCAGTCCAGAAACGAAAAGCGGACAAATATGCAGCTCAGGCCGTCCACTACTATAAACCGGGTGAATCTCCATATCCATCCCGTACCGTTGGTACTTTGGAAGAAGAACTTGAAAGATTAGATGATACGCTCAAAAAATACGAAGAACGAAAAAATGGACAATAAAAAAACGGCGGGAAAACTCCCGCCGTTCTCTTTTTCCGTTATCTCTGTTTATCCAGTAGCGCCCGGTATTTCTCCGGCATTCTGTTATAGCCTCTGACCTTGTGGCCGCTGCTCCACTCATTGATTGCCACCTCGCAGATAACATAGGTTTTCAGCTTTCCGGCGTCGTCGTATAACAGCACGTCGCCGTGTCCCAGCACGCCCTCCCGCATCTGGAGCATCTGCCCGCCTGCGTCCAGGTATTCCGCAATCAGTCTGCCCACACTGGAAGTCGTGTAAAGTGTTTGTACCTTTGGAGTAGTCCAGGGAAGTTTATTTGCCATGTTCAGCGCCTCCGTAAAGTTTTTTGTGTCCCTCTGTTATAATTACAGACACCGCGCCCGATCTGCTAACCGTTCCAAAAAATTTTCTTGCACGGCCCGGAAAACAGAAAAGCGGACGGGAGCCGTAGCCCTCGCCCGCCGTCCTGCTGTTAGATGAAATACATCTCACCGTTGATTTCCAGGGCGATGGCCTCTTGTCCCATCTCCCGCTTCAGCTCCTCGCACAGCTCCACCACGCGCCCGACGTGCTCCTGGAGCGCCGCATCCGCAGCGTAGGCGAAAACCACCGTTGTAGCCTCTGCCACCAGGCCAGCCGCCGGAGACATCCAGTAGCCCAGCGCCGGGGTGGAAGTCGCGCCGCCGAAAAGCTCGGAGAGGAGCGCCGCCGTTTTCTTGACCTGTTCCGTATTGTCCGCCGCCTGGTCAATGCCGTTTGTGGCGGGTACGTAAACCGTGATTTTGCTGGAGAGCTTCAAGCAATTTTTCAGAACCGCGTTATTGATAGTCATTTTTGTGTTCCCCTTTACGTTTTTTTATTGGGGGCCGGCGTTCCGTTTTACCGGCCCCGCTATTATTTACAGATTGATTTTCTTTGTTGCTAACCGTTCGGAAAAATTTCTTTTTAGGCAACACGCAGACTTTCCAGCGCCGCCCGCATCTTGACAATGCGTTTGTGTACGGCAACATTAGAGATTCCCACGGCTTTCCCGATCTCGCGCTCTGTCTTGTGCGCGGCCACCATTTCCAAAATCTGCCGCCCGATCTCGTCCAGCCCATCCCGGAACGCGTCCAGGTCTGCCCGGATGATGGCGCTTGTTTCGGTGTTCACCGTAGCATCTCCGCAGCAGGTTTCAAGGAAGCTCGCCGCGTTGCCCTCGCCGTCATTGATTTCCCAGTCATACGCCGCGCCGTGTTTGCTGTCGGCGTAGTACACCGCCGCAATGGAAGCCCGCGCCGCATTGTAGACGACGGACACCAGGCGCATCGGGCGCTTACCCTGAGCGGCCCGCCGTTCATTTGTTGCGGCCAGCTTGTCAAGGTCGGCCAGCTTGTCAAGAACCCGGATGCAGGTCTCGGACACGAACTCATCAAAATCATGGGTACGGAAGCAACCGAACGCGGGCACTTCAGAAAACTGCAGGTAATGGTCTTCGGTAGAATAGCCGATTTCATTCTTTGCTGCCTTGCGGATGCAAGCGGTCATCATGCGCACCTTGTCAGCGTCGGCCATGTTCGCCCATTCGCCAGCGATGGCGGCGGCGTTGGTCTCAGCGTTTGCGCCTTCAGCTTCAGCCCAGGCGATCTTCAGACATTCGCCCATCAGGACTTCAGACACCTTGCACCCCATCTCAGCCGCCGCCGCTTTGCGGATGGCCCATGCCCGCGCCATGATCTCGCCCATGTTGTAAACCTTTTTCATTGTTCATTCTCCTTTACGTTGATTTACTTTGTTGCTATTGAGAGGCGGTGGAGCCTGCCACCCGGAGAGGATACCCCCGGCCAACGGCCCCAGCGCCCGCCCTCTTTAACTGTCTATATCTTATCATAAAAGATCCCATCCGTCAATCATTTACTTTGTTGCTATATCCAAAAAGTTAGAAAAAGAGCCTATTTTACGACAAAACAGACATATTTATAGCGTAAAAAGTACAGAATACAGCCCATCATTTTCGTCATTATGCTGCATTTCTTATTGAATCTTTGTGCATTTTGCTGATTAGCAAGCCGGTTGGCCTGAGATCGCCGCCCATGCCCAGCACCAGCCCCAGCGCCCGCACAGACTGCCCCAGCACGGCCAGCAGGGGAGACGGACAACAGACACGGCACGAGAGCGGCCAGCCCTGCCGCCTGCCGTAGGAGAGCACGACACGCCCAGCACCCCGGCCAGACGGACACGCCGCCCGCCGCCCCTATGCCGCCAGCTTGCCCGCCCAGATCGAACAGACAGAGCCAGCAGGAGAACGCGAGGACATCCGAAGAGGGAGAAGAGAAGCACGAAGGGAGAAAGGGCGAAAAGATGAGGACTTGTGCCCGCTTGCCTATCGTTTTGCCGTCAAAGTCATATATAGACCGAACCCCGCCCCCAAACGGCCAGCCCAGCACCGCCCCAGGCCAGCAGGCACCCCAGCCCGCACCGGCTGAAGCTCCCAGTCTCCCGACGTACTCCCGCCCGTTTCTATCTCTGTCAATTCTGCTTTTGGAGAGTTTGCAGAACCCCGGCCTATTTTCGCCCGTCAGCAGACGAACAACGGCACCCCCGCCCGCCTGCCTGGACGCCACCGGCACCGGGGGAGCCTTCACATTTTCGCGCCCGCCCCGTTTCTCACGAAACGGCTTAGTACCTCTACTCTATCACGTACACCCCATATCCCCGTTTTTCACTCGGGAACAATCTCGACGATTCCCCAACAGTAAATGAATTAAACCCGTACCTCCAAAATCACATTTTTAGCCTTACAACCTCGGCTTTTCTGTCAACCCTCTATAATTCACCCCGTTTACAGTCGTATTCTTCTCCGATAGCAACAAAGAAAACTAATATTTTAATTGACTTTAGACCCCAGATGTGGTAGAATAAATTAAGGTAAGAGACAACAACTGACGGTCTTTTGCGACAAAGAAAATGAGGTGGACTATGGACACGCAACTTACTCTCTTTGATCAGCCTACGGCTCCTCAGATCAATACCGTACCGCCGACCAGCTGTAAAATCATTCAGTTCCCCGGTACCTCTGCTGTCGAACCTCCCAAGAAGGTCAACTACCGCAAAGGAGAAGAGCAGACGGTTTTCCCGATCAAGTCTCGTGAGCAGCTTGACGCTATGGCCTCCTGGCTACGGGCCAATGCTGATCCCAAATACCTGCTGGCATTCATCCTGGGTATCAACCTCGGCCTCAGAGCCAACGAGCTTCTGGAACTGAAGTGTTCTGATATTTTCTTCCCTGACGGCAAGATCCGCTACATTGTCGGAGACTACACCGATACCACCGACAAAATCTCAGTCTTTCAGGAGAAGGTAGACAAGCGACGTGGACTCTATCTGAATGAATCCTGTGTCCACGCTATTCAGTGGTACTATGGTAACGATGCCGGCCACTACTCTGATGGATATATCTTCGCTTCCCGTGAAGGTGGTCACATTGAAGTGGACACCCTGCGCAAGAAGTTGAAGGATGCGGCTAAGGCTTGCGGGATCAAGCAGAACATCGGTACCCATACCCTACGGAAGACTTTCGGATACTTCCACTACCAGAGCAACCACGACATTGTGTTCCTCCAGCGTCTTTTCGGTCATTCCAGCGCTCTCATCACCATGCGTTATATCGGTATCGCTGACGAGGAAGAGAAGAAAGCCTACCACGATGTTTCAATCGACCTGTTAGGGGACATTTGATTTTCTCTGGTGTCCACGCTGCCAGCCGGCAGAAGACTCAAGATACTGGGGATGGGTAGATGACTAAATCGAAAGTGTCTACCCCGCACCTACCTTTTGGGTTAGGCCGCTACCAACTCTCCGTATATCCGCGAGCGAAGCGAGCGGCCTAACTGCAAAAACTTCCCCTTTGCACATTGGCTATTTTTGCAACTTTTTAGACTACTTTGAGCGTAGCGATATTACCCCTTCCCCTTCTAAGGGACGATTTTCAAATACCCCGTTTGTTGACGAGCGTTTGAGCATCGAAATTTAGAATTTATCACCTCAAAAGTGATAATTCGATTTTGGGGTTCTGAACTTTTGAACATTTTTGGAGGTTTTACTATGTTCCTGAAGAAGCACTCCCAGCCGGAATGGACGCCGGCTGACCGGCAAAGAGAACGGCTGTTGCTGGACTACTTTGCCGCCGAAACAAATCTGGAAGAGCGAGCTAAGGCGGCGATCGTGCGCAAGGGTGTCATTGACCTCTACCCGGACGGCCCCGACAAAGATCGTGCCATCAAGGACTTTGAGGCGGCGAAACACTCTCTGCTCTGTGCGATCGGTACGGTGGATGGGCTGCGAAATGACATGAGGTCTTACATCGCGGCTCACGAGAAGGACTTCGAGGCTACGGCTCGATGGGCAGTCCCGAGTGTCAACATTTCCAGCCATACCATCATCGAAAAGGTCTACCGTGATTTCTTTGCGGCACGGTAATGAGGTACGGTCATGATCGAGATACAAAACACCGGTAGTCTCTTCTATCTTTCTCAAAACGAACATGAGGCTGTGGTCGTCACCACCAACGGCGTGATTCGTAAGAACGGAGATGCCGTACTCGGTAAAGGGCAGGCGCTGGAAGCGAAAAAGCTCGTTTCCGGTTTGGAACATCAGTTAGGTGAGTACCTGCGGCGGTATGGAAACCGCGCATTCTATATGGGTGTCCATAGGGTGGGGGGATCGCCTTACATCTCTGGTAACATTTCCTACCAAGCACCACTACCGCGACAATTCTGACCTGGATCTTATTATGAGATCTGCGGTACAGCTAAAAGAGATCGCCGCCAAGTTCCAGCTTTCCAAAATCTACCTTCCGCCTGTTGGCTGTGGTCTGGGCAAGCTGGACTATGAGAAGCAGGTGCGGCTTGTTCTCAATCAGGTATTGGATGACGACCGATTTGTGGTTGTCTTGGGATATAAGGGCCTCTGAGGAGGCACACCCGGACATATGCTCTGTATATATTGATACGAAATGATGGAGGTATAACATGGGAGTAAGTATCAGCGAGTTTAGAGGTGAGTATTATTTTCTGAG
>ENA-UOJJ01004009-UOJJ01004009.1-human-gut-metagenome-genome-assembly--contig:-CS66-NODE-4009-length-14617-cov-19.727853_pt1 | contig 14617 bp, 8 predicted proteins | sample MGYA00242343_ERZ723890 | MGnify/ENA metagenome assembly ERZ723890 | reverse complement strand
TATAATTCCAGGAATTACCTTCATGGAAACCGGGATTCGGTTCAAAGTTCTCTCCCTGTCTCGGATTAAACGGACTATAGAAAGTTCCGTCCGGAAGAATGGGACGGAATGTACCAAACTCCTTGCTATAATAATGCTTATATCCCAATGAACGTTTATAGAACATCTCCGCATCTTTCTTCTTTCCTAAAGCATCCGCAAAACGGGAAAGGGCAAAGTCGGCGATATAATATTCCAGTGCATGAGAAACAGAATTATCATACTGTTCACGGAGCGGCACATACCCTTTTGACATATAATCATCATTATCCGGACGCATTAAATTCTCTGCACCGGGTAATGTAGCCGACTTATACATCGCTTCATAAGCCAGATCTACATCAAAGTCACGCAATCCTTTCATCCATGTATCCACAATCACCGGAATACTCGGGTCACCTTCCATCGTAAGTGTCTCCCTTCCATACAACTCCCATTTAGGGAACCATCCGTGTTCGCGATACATGTCAAGCATCGTACGTACCATTTCCATCTGACGTTCAGGATAAACCAAAGTCAATAGTTGATGCACGTTTCGATAAGTATCCCACAAAGAGAATACGGTATATCGGGTTCCTTTCGTCGTCAGTATCTGATCGCTTTCCATAGCCGGATATTCACCATTCACATCTTGCAGAACATTCGGGTGAATCAGCAGATGATAAAGTGCCGTATAGAAAACAGTCTTCTGTGCATCCGTTCCTCCTTCTACCGTGATGCGAGACAAGTCATCGTTCCACTGTGCACGGGCATCAGATAACACTTGTTCAAAGTTCTTTCCTGCCTGTTCTTTATCCAGATTCAACCGAGCATTCTCTATACTTACAAAGGAAACTCCCATTTGCACCTCGACTTGCTCTCCTTCTTCCGTTTCAAAAGTGAAATAAGCACCCACATCGTCACCTGCTATTTCTTTTCCGTAGCGGGTATATAACTTATACTTACCCTGATCGGGGGCCCATTCAGCTTCCACCCCAGTCATCGGACGTTGCTTTTTCCAATATCCGGTTGCAGCAGGAACCTTATTTACTCTCATCACAAAATAGATGGGAAACACAGCCTGAGGATTATAACAGAATGTGCCAAGCAGTTTCATTCCCTCTATTTCACTGTCGCTTACACGGCGAAGCATGGCTCCACTTTCATTAGTCAAACCTTCGCCCAAATTTAAAAGTATATGACTTTTTCCTTTAGGAAAAGTGAAACGGGCAATGCCTGTACGTGGAGTAGCGGAAACTTCTGTCTTTACATTATATTTCGTAAGATAATTGGAGTAATAACCGGGAGAAGCCTGTTCGTCTTTATATTTACTCCCATATTCCTTATAGTCAACATTCAGCTCTCCAGTAGTAGGCATCAGCAATAAAGAACCCAGTTCCGGACAACCGACACCACTTAAATTCACATGAGAATATCCGGTAAAGAAACAATTGGTATGTTCATAAGGCGTGGACCACCAACGTGCATCTTTATCGTATGTATTATCGGCAGACCCCATTACATTGAAAGGTACTACAGACATCATTCCATTCGGACAAACAGCTCCGGGATTAGTCGTACCAAAGTTTGTTGTTCCAATAAAAGGATCTACATAGTCTATCAACAGACTCTTTTCCTTATTTGCAGGGGGGGCCTTACCCTCTCCCCCAAATACGGGAAGAAGGGTGAAAGCCAGTGTGCAAGTTAATAATATACGTCTCATATTCTTTTTAGATAATGCTCGTTCGTTTTGTGAAATCAATTATTTCCCGGATATAGCCGAAAGCCATTCCTACAACAGTGTCTGCAGCTCCATAATAGACAGCTACACGCTCTCCGTCCTGCAATGCTGCACAAGGAAATACCACATTTGGTACATCACCCTGAAGTTCATAAGGTGCAGCCGGACCTATCAGATATTCACGGGTACGGTAGAGCACCTTTTCCGGATGATCCTTATCAAGTATAGCTGACCCCATCGCATAGCGGAAACCGTTGCAAGTAGTGATAACTCCATGATAGAAAAGCAACCAGCCTTCATCAGTAAGGAAAGGTACCGAACCTGCACCAATCTTGGTACACTGCCAGGCACTTTCGGGGAAAGGAGTGACTTTCATTACACAACGATGTTCACCCCAATATTTCATATCCGGACTGTAGCTGATATAGATATCACCAAACGGGGTATGTCCATTGTCGCTTGGACGGCTTAGCATAGCATATTTGCCATCTATCTTTTGCGGGAAAAGTACTCCATTACGATTGAAAGGTAAGAAAGCATTTTCGCATTGGAAAAAATCTACAAAGTCAAACGTATAGGCAATACCGATTGTAGGTCCATGATAACCGTTGCACCACGTTACCCAGTAACGGTCTTCAATCCATGTAACACGCGGATCATATTTATATTCAGATTCAATCATCTCCGTATTACCAGCCTTAAACTGAATCGGTTCATGGCTAATATCCCAGTGAATACCATCTTTACTGAATCCTGTGAAGATATTCATCTGTACCGCTTTGTTATCACAACGGAATACACCGGCGAATCCATCTTTAAAAGGAACGACGGCACTATTGAAAATACTATTAGATGAAGGAATATGGTAGCGTCCGATCACCGGATTTTGTGAATAACGCCACATTACGTCTGTGCATCCGGCAGGACGTTCTTCCCAAGGAATTTGAATCTTATTCATAATAATTATTTATTTAGTAATTGGTTTTCTATTATCTCTCAAAAATAGCAATTTATTTTTTCTTTTTTGAATCATCATACGTAAAAGGTATAAAATAGGTCATCAAAAAAGCAGGAATCGTTGCGATCAGTACATAGATAAAGAAACTACGGTAGCCTAGTAAATCACTAAAATAACCGCTGACCATTCCCGGAAGCATAACTCCCAGGTTCATGATTCCAGAAGCGAATGCATAATGTGACATCTGATGCTTGCCCGGAGCAATCTGCTGCATCATGAATAAGGTCAGTCCGACAAAGCCAAAGCCATAACCGAAATACTCCATCGTTATACATGTTCCGATCAGATAAAGGCTGGTCGGTTGGACTACCGCCAGAAAAGTATATGCAATAAAAGGAAGATTGAATACACAGCAAAGTGTGAACAGTGTTTTCTTCAATCCATATCTGGCAACAAAAATTCCGCCTAGCAGAGAACCGATGACAAAGGCTGCAGAACCAAAAACTCCATTCAATGTACCTATCTCTTTCAATGATAATCCTAAACCACCGACCTCTCTGGATGCGCGCAAAAACAGAGGGGCAACTTTCATTATAAATCCTTCTGCCAATCGGTAGAGAATAATAAAGAAGATATAATAAACAATATGCCTTTTCGTAAAGAAGTTGCCAATCACATTGAGTAAATCCGTCACAATTTCTGAGGTGGTTTTCTTACCGGTAGCAGGGACTTGGGTAGACGGCAGCATTTTTATGTGATAAATACCGATCAACACCATTATTGCAGCAATTACAGCGAAAATAATCATCCATGCGGACGAATATGCACCTTTATTGGCATCAATCGATGCCCCTTCTATAGCTCCGAAATGCTCTGCCAACATACCGGCCAAAGCAACCAGCCCGCCATTTGCAACCAACTTTGCCACATTATAGAAAGCTCCTTGCACTCCAATATATTTCGCCTGGTCCTCTTTATTCAGTTCTGCCATATATACACCGTCACAAGCAATATCATGTGTGGCCCCGCTGAATGCAATCACCGCCATAGTGGAAATACTAATAGCAAAAAAATAATCAAAAAACAGCGAAAAAGCTACTACTCCAAATAATATACCACTCAATAGTTCGGTTACCAATACAAAGAACTTCTTAGTCCGATACATTTCAAGAAAAGGACTCCATAAGAATTTGAGTGTCCAGGGCATCATGATAAGGGAGGTCCAAAACGTTATCTGAGTATCGGATATACCCAAATCCTTAAACATGAATACTGAAACCAGATTGATAGCAATGAAGGGAAGTCCCATTGCAAAATAAGCGGTAGGAACCCAATAGACCGGGTTGATCGTTTTTCTTTGAGAAGCAGTTTTATTCTGTTGCATAATTCAATAGTATATAGATGAAAGGGTCATTTTTCTGACCCATCTATATATAATACAACTAAGAAGGGCAAACTACTAACGCTTGCCCCCACTTTTTTTTATTTTATTGTTACTTCGTCGATAAAAAACCACGAAGGATGGCCTACACCGTAATGCCATTCGGGACATTCTTTCGTACCGGTGACTTCAACTTTCACGTAACGGGCATGCACCGGCGTATCCGATTCAGTCTTCACTCCGCGGAACTCCACTTTGCCCGAACGGTTTTCCGGCATATCATGTGTTCCCCAATGCGTATAATTCTCTCCATCTTCAGAATAAGAATAAACCACCTTCAGAGGGAAAAGAATCCAGGCTCCGATCTGATGCAGGAAATCCGTCTCTATACTATGTATTTCTTTCTCTTTACCCAAATCTATAACAAAAGCACCGTCTGTTCCTTCCCAGCCAACCCAGCTTTCAACGAAAGCAGATCCTCCGAATAATCCGTCCACTAATGCCGTTTTTCCGATCTCTGCATATTTACCAGTAGGAGGAATAAGATAAGTGACCTTCGCTCCTATCGCAACGCTTTTTTCTGCACGGGGCATATATCTTTCCCGATACAACTGACAATATTCCACAGGAGAATTGGAACGCTCATTCAATGTCGGTACATTAAATTCTTTCACCCGTTTTTCAAAAAGTGCCAATTTCGGACTGATCTCATTCATATCCGTACCAATATCAGTACGGGCAATTTCTAATTCCGAATACTGAATGGGTAAGCGGGCACGCTGCACACGCTTCAGGAATTTATTATCTTCAGCCACCGCTTTCTCTGCATCATCAAACAGTTGATTATAACGTCGCATCAGTTGTGGTTTCAGCATTCCATATTTATGGGAAACAGGGGAATCATAAATCCACAATCTTTGTCCGCTGCCTATCAACGCTCCCTCCATCACCTTGATATACTGATAAAGGTATGGCGCAGCCTCTCCATAGTATCCATGCAGGAAATGCTGCATCAAAGAATCAACATTCGCTTCGGGATTCCACATTAACTTAGATACCAGATAGGCACGTAACTCAGCGAAATCTCCTCCCCTGCTTCCTGCAATCTGCGAGAAGTGCATAGTAGCATGATTCTTTTTGAACAGACGAATATTATCCTGCAAGATATGAAAATTAGGGAACGGAGCCAGATAATTATCAAAATTAATACCATAATCCCACACGAAAATATTATTAGTGATGGCAGACCAGCCTTCCATTGCTTTCACAAACTCTTTACCTGAGGCATTTTCCGTCAAAGTCACTTCACGGTCACAATCTATATCACAAAGCATGATATTCACATTCGGCAATGGCTTCACATGTTTCGGAGGATTCATCGTATACAGATAGGCAAGCGTGGAAAATTCCTTATCAGGAAAACGGGCAGCCAGTTTATTCAAAAAAGTAATGATACTTCCAGAAAGTGCTCCTTCATAATCATCTATTGCTTTACAGGCATCACATGTACAATTAGTGTAATTACCATCATTCTGACTCACAGACATAATATGCTTATCCGGATTTGCCTTAAAAATAGAATCAATCCGCTGAGCCACGATTTCAAAAACTTCCGGGTTACTCAGACACCATTGGCTCGCTTTCCCCGGATGGTGTTTGCCTTTAAAATAAGAATAATATTCCGGATGGTCTTTTCCATATACGGAAGCAGGAAGCAACTTATCAAAAGTATGCACCCAATAACCGGCAGCAAACACTTCATTTGGCTCTTCCAGCCTGTTCCACCATTTATATATGGAGTCTGTACGAATAGCATAACATTGTGTCTGGCGGTAACGGAAAGCCGGATTATCTATTTTATCGATAAGCGGCAGTTCGACTGTCTTCGCAGGGTTAAAAGAGTATTCGTTTTCTCCCCAATAATCCACTCCAAGATATTGTTCAAGTAAAGTTACAACTCCGTAGACTGCCCCATTCCCACTGCCTGAAATACGTAAGATTCCATCTTTCGTAGATAGGCTGAAACCGTCTTCTGTCACTCCAGCTGGGGTTTTGCTACTGATTATAATATCTCCTTTTTTTGCATTCTGCCCTTTTACAATGGGAAATGTACAACCTGAAATTCTCTGAAGGAACAATTGAAATAAATTTGCTGATATTTGATTAATCTGGTCATTTTCTGATAGAATAATCCTGGATTTAGTTTTTCCATTATCAACTAAAACGACTTGTGCTGTTGCAGGAATATAACAACATACTCCCAACAAACAAAGCAGCTGAAAAATAATACGGCGAATGATTCTCATAGCATTTCCTTTAATTAGTTTTTAGATAATACAATTCAAAAATATAAGATACTCAAGAAAAAAATCAGTTCTAAGTTTTATTAACAAAGAAAACTTAGAACTGATCACAACATGATATAAACAGCAAATAGCCCAAGCCCATTCAGTAATAAACTTGGGCCATTTTTTATTCAGTTTCAGTATAAATACCCACAGTATTAATATAAGGAGAATAATAAAGAGCTCCATGGAAAGTTACTCTTATATATTGCGCTTGTTTAGCCACAAGAAGAAGAATGTAACTTGTCTTATTTGCAAATCCTGAAGCTACACCAAAATCCTCATATTTCTCTCCATCATTACTTATCGCTATACTTGCACTTTCCGAAGAATAAAACCATTCATAGAAATGTAAAGCAATAGTTTTTATATTCTCTTGTTTTCCCAAATCGATATCAAGTATACTGCCATCCGGAACATAATCATACAAGTCGCTAGATTGTCCATTCAAAGTAAAACTCCAACCCGAATGGTCATTTATTACAGAACCTACCGGTTTGTCTACACAAGATAAAAATCCGACAAGTGCTGTTTTATAAACAATATATATAACTTTATTCTCGCCTATATCTGCTCCTACTCCATCAACATTCGTGATTGTCACTGGAATAACATAGTTAGTACCCAGCTGCACAGAAGCCATATCATCTGAAAAACTCAAGGCAACACTCTCTTCTGGAGTTGTTTTTCCTTGTTTAATCATTATTGTCGATTGCTTCAAACTTGCACTAGTCAGTAAAGAATAATCTGTGCCATGCAATGCATTATACGTTCCAACTAATGCCGGATTAATAGCAAGAGTAACTTTGGTGTCACCATCTGCGGCCCATGCCGATTTTAAGATACCGTCAAGCTTCCATTCACTGCTTAAATTTGTAAATCCTTGACTATACTGATACTCTAACAGATATTCTTTACTTGAAGTCAGTGTGACATGATTTGGTTTGTAAGTCGATTCAAATGTCAAGAATATCTTACTATTACTTTCACTCGCTGATACTCCTGTTCCATTAATAGAAGTTATAGCAATCGGGAGAATATAATTTTCCGATCCGTTCTTAAATTCTTCCATATTAGTATAATGCACTTTTAAAGTATCTGCAGAGATATATTCCCCTTGTTTTATATACAAAGTTGCATTTTCCAGTTCTGCATTTTGTAAAGCTACATAGCTCGTTCCATATTCACTGTTGTATGCATCTACCAATGACCTGTCAATAGCTAATTGGATGGTCAAATCTTGTGGTGCAGGTTTAGTACACCTGACAGGAGACAAAATATGTTCGGTGGCGATTTCTTTCAAAAAAGTTCCGTCTCCTTTATACTCTAAAGTAGCATTTGTTTCACTTGGTTTATAAATATAGACATAATTGATATCATACGGATCTGTTGCTTCGTCATCGTCACATGCTGTGACTAATGGCAATGACATAGCAAAAAATGTACTATATAATATATATTTAAATAATGCTTTCATATCATACTGTTTTAAATTATTGAGCAAATGAATATGTTTCCCATGTCACCTTTTGACGGTTTTCGTTACCTAGGTTAGAATTGCCAATTTCCACATCATGACCATTACCGGTTACATCGTGTAGTATTGTAGCTCCTTCACCTTCATTCATTGGCAGATACAACAACAAATTCTTGTCTGTATAGTCAACTTCGGTATACATAGATTTCTTTATCTGATTAACTGTGCGTGTAACTTTCCAAAAACGAACCTGACACATTTCACAGAAATCCGGAAAATATTCTTCTCCTGAAGAAATCATCTGAAATTGATCAATATTCATCGGTTGTCCTATTGAAGAAGATAATGAGGCAACTACAGTACCATTTTGGTACAATAAAGTAGTACCGGATGCTGCATCATAACTCACTGCAAAATGATACCATTTTTGTGCTTCTAAACCTTTTCCCTTAGTTGGATCACCTGTATCAAATTGAGACCCCATCGTTTTTACTTGTAGGAAATTATTTTTATAGCTACCATTCTCGGAATAGATTAAGTCACCAAACCGTATATATAGTTCTGTCCCTGAACCTCCTGAGTTTATTATAGCCTGATTATTCTTAGTATATCCACCGTTCCCTGATTTAGAGGTGACTTTACTCCACCATTCCAATGTATAATTTGGCAAAGCTAACCCCCAAGCTCCTTCCGGGGCTGCATGCATACCATTATACCATGTTAATTTAGGAACAGCTTGTTTCAAAGGCTTCACAAGAACCAATAAAAAACTGGAAGAGGATTCCGACTTCTCAATACCTCCTTCCACATTCTTAATACTGATGGGAATTGCATATTGAGCACCGCCTTCAGCTTCAAAACTTTTAATATCAACATTCACAGGATCTGCACTTACAGAACCTGCTTCAATTGTCACTGATTCAGGAAATGATATATATTCTTTAGGAGGCATTTTATAATTAGTTTCATTCTTCTTATTATAAGCATCTAATACAGATTCGTCAATAAATAAATTAGCTTTTATTGTTTGATTAATAATATTCACCAAACGTACAGTTAACGAAGTACGCGTCGTACCCTCTGTCAATGTCAATTCTTTAGTTTTGGATGTAGACGCTTCATTTATATAGACTAAATTATCTATAACATCATACTTAGCATTTTCACATGCAGTATGGACCAGTGCCAGTACCCCAAATGCCATTATTTTAAGTAAAGATATTCTCTTCATTGTTTAACCCTTTCTTTTAGTTATTAATAGGAGGATTCTGTGCAGCAATAGCTGCACGCACTGTGGGATAATCAGGATTTCCAGGATAATCATACTCAATATGATAAGCCCCCATACCTGCATGTTCTATTCCACAAGCCGGATGATAGCTCTGTTGCTCGGTAAAGTAATGCTTATCCACTGCTCTTTCAAAAGTTGCAGTCACAATAGATTTCCCCATAGCTTCTTTAAAGACATTAGGGTGACTTCTACGTACAGCTTCAAAGAAAGAATCCAATCCAGAATGTCCTAGTTCATAGGTCTGCCAAGCTATATAATCAAGACTTAGAACTGTTTCCTCTGAAAGCACTTCATAAAAGCTCAACCAACCTGCACCACCAGGGATATCAGCAACCAACATTTTCCCCGTCTTATCAAACTCCTCACGTAAAGTCTTCATAAACGCATTGGGTACTGATGGCATACTGGAGTTCATTAAAGTCCCCCAATCCTCAATATCATAATCAAATCCATCGATATTATATTTGTTACATGTATCTACAATAGCAAGTGCATATTTCTTAGCAGCCTCAATGCAAGATTGCTCATCTTTAGGATCAAAGCCCCAAAACGCTTCCTTCACTGCATCATCGTTACCCCCCGGTGTGAGATTATCACCAATATCTCCTGCGCGCCAACAAAGCACTGCTCTGGAACCCTTAGCCTGAAAGTCTTTTAAATCAGCCTGTTGCTCAACCGTCAGATTTCCCCAACAGAGCCAAAGGCTCACAAAATCCGTACTGTCCGGTAATCCACATAAAGCATATTGCATGGAAGAACCTCCCTTACCTGCCCAGTTACCAAACCAGCCAAACATAATCTTATGTGGAGAGTTAAAATAATCCTTCAAATTATTTTCATAACCTTGCGTAGGAGGTTCATAATAATCTTTCGCCTCTATGTCGGTCCAATCACTACATGCGATATTTAAGAATCCCTGCGAAAAAAAGAGAGAAATTCCTATTCCGTATATTATTTTTTTCAATTTGCTCGTTTTCATAATAAAAATTATTTTAACGTTCTGATTTAATTTTTCTTAGCCCACCAAAGATCTGTGGCAGAGTTATCTGCACCACCTAACATTGATACAGCTGCTTTCACATTTGCATTATTCGTATTATATTCTGACTGAGGGAAAGGCAAACGACGCATACCACGTTGTACTGTCACTCCGTCTGTATTCAGATTATTCACGATAGGAAATAGTTTAGGATAACCTGTACGACGAATGTCAGCCCACGTTTCCCAACCATTCGGAAAATTGGCAATCCACTTCTGAATCAAAATACGCTCCAAATTCTCTGTAACACTTGCTGATTCATTATATTTCGGAGTTATAGTTGACACTGCTGCTATATCCTTACCTGAATCCGAAGGGTCACTGTAAGCAGCAGGAACCTTTTCACTTTTCAAATAATCGCCAATAGTAGCTTTACGTTCTTCCATAGACACTGTCACTCCTGCGTCATAGAGTTCTTTGGGAGTTCCTCCCATATTCCATTTATACATCAATGCAGCTTCTGCACGTAAAAAATAAGCTTCAGACGCAGACATAATGAGCAATTCATCATCTATACCAATATTCAGGCGGGAGAATTTTGTATAATTTGCCTGAGTTGTAGCACTTTGGTAAATACCATTTCGCACTCCTATTTGTCCTCCACCGATAGAAGCATCTGCTTCTGATGCATATTTAGCCAAACGAGGATCATTATAACCGCTTAAATATGAAGTGATATTAGCACTGATACGAATTTCATTCCATGAAGAAGTAACACGATAATATGGATTCATACCGTCATTATATTTACTATATGCAGCATCTGATGCAGATGTCATCACACCAATTACATCAGAAACAGCTTCTTCTGCTTTCTCCTTGGCAAGTGCTGGAGAAACACTAGAAATGCGCATTGCCATACGAAGCTTTAAAGAATTGGCAAATTTCACCCATTTGTTAAAATCTCCATTAAATACAAGATCGTATTCTGATAAAGAACTCATATCTTCATTACCTAACACAGCTACTTTAAAAGCAGAAATCGCTTCATCCAAATCATCAAACATGTGTTTATAAAGATCCTCCATATTGTCATATTCTACAGTAAAAGCAGTTCCTGTAATTTGAGAATAAGGAATCGGTCCATAACAATCACTAATTTTAAGTGAAGCTGCCACACGAAGAATCTGTGCCCATTGATAAGCCAATCCTTTGCCATCAGAAAGATCACGTATCTGGAAATATCCGGTATAAATCTGTGGCATAGTAGTATCAAACATATTTCCATACCACCCAACTCTTGGATTGTAAGTATAATAATTACCTCCATTACCCCATTGGGCGATACAAGTAATTTCTCCACCATATTCAGATCCAATCATCTGATCCAACATCTGTGAATTGTTCTGTTGTCCTTGTACTAATGCAGGAATCATGCTTTTAATCAATGATCCAGTGATTGCATTATCACCCAGCATCTGGTCAGGCTTAGGTCCAAAAGGATTTGTATTGTACTCTTCAAATTTATCGGTACAACCTGTTGCTAGTGCTACTAACAAAGTACACACAGACAGTTTTGCAAACTTCTTTATTATCTTATTCTTTTTCATAATCTAAACTAGAATGTTAGTTTGACATTAAATCCGAGACTTCTCAAACTAGGTTGTTGAAAATAGTCAACCCCCTGATAGAAATTACTAGTGACAGAAGATGTACTTTCCGGATCATAAGGTGCTTTACAATAAATCATCCATAAATTCTTTCCTGTAAGCCCCAGTGTCATATTTACATGATTTTTGAACCATGTTTTAGGAAGTTGGTAGCTCAAGCTCAGTTCAGAAAGGCGAATATTCGTTGCACTATATGTATAATAAGTACCAACAGCGGTAGTTACTTTACTATAATATTCCTCAGCATCCACTTTACTGTCTCCAACCCATACACCGCCTGCCTGACGAGCAACTGCAGAACTTTCAGATACACCATATTTATCAATCATGGCTTGTGTATCCGATACAACTAATCCTCCAAAACGTCCGGTGAATGCAAATCCAAGATTCCATCCCTTCCAAGCAACACTACCATTCCATCCCAAATAATATTTAGGAAGAATAGAGCCAACCTTGCGATATTCCGTATTTTCAATAGCCAAACTTCCATTAGAGGGGTCTTTCCAAATATATCCATTAGGAGACTGACGCAAACGCTGATTGATATAAATATCTCCCATTGATCCGTTTTCATAGAGTCTTAAAGTCGGACCACCACTAGTTCCCAATGTTCCTTTTGAGTAATACTCCATTTCGATAGCTTCGCCGGTTTCCGGATTGATGGCACCATTCGCTAAACTAACGATCTTGTTTTGATTAAGAGTGTAAGTGAAATTTGTAGATACCTTCACTTTATCAAATGTATCAGAATATCCTAAAGCCAGCTCAATACCTTGATTTTGAATATTGCCAGTCTGCACAATATTATTCTTATATCCGGATGAAGCCGATGCATCAACATAGAATGTCTGATTGAAGGTATTAGAACGATAGAAGGTCATATCTAAATTAATACGGTTGCCAAGGAATTTAGCATTGACACCTAGTTCCCATGACTTTGTATTTTCTGGTTTCAGATTAGTATTATAATGACTTGCAGGATATTCATATGTATTTGTTTGCTCATTATAAGTATATTGCATTTGGGTAAGGTATCGATTAGGGGAAGAAGCGACCTCCGCCCACGAACCACGAACTTTCAAATAAGAAATAGCTTTTGGTAGCTTTACAGATTCACTAACAAGCCATGACAGACCAACAGACGGATAAAAGTAGGAACCTTTGCTGGTAAAAGCTAATTGAGATGCCCAGTCATTACGCCCAGTGACAGTCAAATACAATTGATGATTCCATCCTAATTCTGCACTTGCAAAAACACTTTGTACTTGATCATGCCATTTTGATTCATTACGCTTGGAAGTATTGACATTAATATTGCCATAATGGAAGAAATTAGGAATTTGCTCCAATCCTCCTTTTAGATACATAGCATCTTCCTGAATATCATTAATAGAAGCACCAACAGTTGCATTCAATGAAAGTTTGTCATCAAAGAAATTCTTATTTATGCTAGCCATTACATCAGCATAAACAGACCGATCATTTTGTTTAGTATGTCCATAATAACCTTTAGAACTACTTTCTGTAAAAGTACCTCGTGTACTAGCATAATACTTTTCATAACTATCGCTATCTGAATTATCCACACGTACTCGCCCTGTTACATTCACCCAATCTGTTATATCCCATTTCAGACTAGCATTAAACATATAACGACGTTTAGAAAGCTCATTCTGCATTCGATTCATAATCCAATATGGGTTTTGCATATCCAAATCAGTACCAAATATAGATTCCGGCCAATATTGTACCATAAGGTTTCGAGCCTCACTATAGCGTTCATACATCTGTACTTCCTGAAAGTTTTCACCTCGTGGAAAAAGATAAAGAGATACCAAGGGATTAAAATATTGTCCACTACCTACCATATTCTTATTATTTTGAATAATATATTGAGCTCCCAAATCAAGACTCAACTTATTATCACAGAATTTAGCGGTATTACGAATAGAGAAATTATAGCGGTTATAAGCATTATTAGGTAAGATACCTGTAGAGTTTGTAGTAGAGACAGATGCGTAAGTTTGATTTTGTTCAGTACCGGTGGTCAACGTGAAACCATTCATCTCCGTCATTCCCGTATTGAAGAAGTCAGATGGATCAAAGTTGCTAGGAGTATCCATCAAGCTCCCCCAACTGCCTAACTCTCCTTCACGATTACCATAAATATTCTGAAACTTCGGCATCATCATCGGAGATGAAAAACTTGTACTATTACTATAAGAAATTTGCACTTTTCCTACAGTACCTTTTTTAGTAGTGATAAGAATAACTCCATTAGAAGCATCCGAACCATACAAGGCTGCAGCGGAAGGTCCTGTTAAAATTGTCATGCTCTCAATATCTTCAGGATTAATATCAGCTACGCTATTAGATCCTGGCTGTTTGTTCATCGTACCTCCAGCATTATCTCCTGAATTTACATTAAACATTGGAATACCATCAATAACATAAAGTGCATTATCATTTTTCTCCAAAGACTTTGTACCACGCATAACTACACGAGCCGCAGCCCCAGCACCGGCTGAAGAAGCATTTATTGTTACGCCAGCTACTTTTCCTGATAAAGCATTAATAAAGTTAGCATCCTTTATATTAGTCAATTCATCTCCCTTTACTTGCTGTACATTATAACTCAACGCTTTTTGTTCACGTTTGATACCCAACGCAGTAACTACTACTTCGTCTAATGTCTGAGTATCTTCTCCCATCACAACCTTTAGGGGTTGGGCGTTAGCAAGCGTGATTGATTGGGAG
>ENA-UOJJ01004008-UOJJ01004008.1-human-gut-metagenome-genome-assembly--contig:-CS66-NODE-4008-length-14618-cov-6.079311_pt1 | contig 14618 bp, 10 predicted proteins | sample MGYA00242343_ERZ723890 | MGnify/ENA metagenome assembly ERZ723890 | reverse complement strand
GGCCTCCAGAGCTGCCATGATCTCCGGATTGCCCAAAGCCTTTCCCTCGGCGCCAAAGGGCCCGGCCGCATAAGGGTATCATTTAAAACCGTCCAGGGTTCAGTAAGTTGGGACACATGCTACACACCGTGTGGCATGTGTCCTGCTTTTAATTATACTTCAATTACATATCCTTGTTGAAATTAGAATACACTTGCGTTATCATTTTCTTTAGTCAATCACGATTTCCAAGAAAGGGCAAATAAGTATGGCTGATGTTGTTGATATTCCGGAATTCAGAGCATTTTATTATACAGATGATACGCCCCGCCAGTTTTATACCCTCCGGCGATACGAGGATGAGAGCGGGTCTGGGGAAATGCACTGTTATAATATTGCGCCAGGTATTCAACTGTCTTTTAATGATCTAAATCTAAGTTCTTGCTATCAGCCACTAAATGTCCAAAAAGATTTTTTAGAAATAAATTATTGCCTTGAGGGCGGACACGAAGTTGAAATGGTCGGAGGCGGAATTACCTTCTTGGGTGAAAAGGATTTAAGTATATCTGGCCTATACCATGATAAACGGGTTATTGTCAATTCAAGAATCCCTTTCAATAAATATAAAGGTATAACCATTCTCTTGGAGCTAGAAACAGCCCAGACGACTCTCGACAATGAATTCTCTAAGTGGCATATAGACTTGCAAAAAATCCGCACAACTCTATGTCCGGAAGGACGTGTTCTTTTAATAAAATCCAAACAAAAAATCGACCATATTTTTGCAGAGATCTTGAGCGTTGAGAACCAGATAAGATTGCCGTATTACTGGCTGAAAATCCTGGAAATCTTACTCTTATTAAGCCAACTGGATAACAGTTATGTGGAGCCGCCCCAACAGTTTACGGAGAAAGTATCCCGGCGGACTCAACAGGTCTATCAGTATATTATTGAAAATCCTTTTACACAAAAAAATATTTCTGAGATAGCAGAGATTTATGGGGTTTCGGAATCAAGTATGAAACGCTGCTTTAAGTCAATTTCCGGTGCTTCTCTAGGCACGTTTATGAAAAGGAAACGAATGGAGGCTGCTGCGGAATTACTTAGATCTGAGCCAGCATTGAGTGTGGGCGAAATTGCTAGTCTTGCAGGGTATGAAAATCAAGGGAAGTTTTCTGGGGCATTCAAATCAGTATATGAAATGACTCCAATCGCATATCGCATGAAATATTCGTGACCTAATTGGATTAAGGATTGACCTAAACGGTTATAGACGGATATATGATCTTGTGCTATCATAACTGACGTTAATTAGAGAATGGTGAAAAGAGCCGCGTTCAGCGGTTCTTTTTAAGGGTGTCAGTTAGAGATGTCTAACCGCGAGCGAATGGGGGGCAAATCAGTTGTTCAGTATGGGGATCAGTGCGCGAATTGTAAAACGTATTATAACCTTGCTAATTGTGATTTTAGGAGTCGTTACTCTCAGTTTTTGTTTGCAGATATTTACCGGTACAGATCCGGCAGAAATGCTTGTAAGAAAGACTACATTGTTCGCAACAGAAGATCAAATCCAAGCAATGAGAGTTGAACTTGGCCTGGATGGTACACTCTCTGAGCAATATGCAGATTATATAAAAGGACTACTTACCGGGGACTTGGGTATTTCAATTACCAATCGAAAGCCTGTCATTGATAATATTAGAAATGCCCTTCCTGTTACATGTATGTTAGTTATTATGTCTATGCTCTGGGTTGCTATTTTAACCGTTTTAATATCAGCGTTTTCTGTCATATGGAAAGACAAAGCATTTGACCATGCAACAAGAGTTATCTGCATAATTGGTATATGTGTTCCGAGTTTTTGGCTGGCACTCATTCTGCTAATTGCTTTTGCAGTTGAGATTCCGATATTTAGTGTGATTTCAGACGGGAGTATTAAATCCCTTATATTGCCATCTATTTCTATTGCCATTCCAATTGCTTGTATTTCTATCAGAGTTTTGCGCGCTGCTGTAATAAACGAATTAAAAAGTGACTATGTTACTTACGCTAAAGCGAGGGGGTTTTCCACATCTAAAATTGTATACGGCGAGGTCCTGAGGAACGCATTTCCATCGGCCATAACACTTTTCGCACAATATTGCGCATCAGTTTTTGGAACCTCTGCACTGATAGAAACTGTCTTTTCCATTCAGGGTCTTGGATACTATTTAACTGAAGCGTGCGAAAGTATGGATGTATATGGAATATCGGGTGTGGTACTTATTTGCGCAATCCTATTTGTTCTTTTTAATACTGCAGCAGACATCTTCTCGGGCATTATTTGCCCTGCGTATAGGAGGAAACGTGTATGAGGAAACATCCACAAATTGTCATTGGTGTTTTGCTTATTGCGTTATTTGTTTGTATTGCGATAACTGCACCCCTCCTTGCCCCAAATGACCCAAATGCAACAAACCTTGCACTAAAAAATGCCCCGCCATCAGCCGAGTATCCTCTTGGATGCGATCAAATGGGGCGGTGTGAACTTTCGCGCTTAATTTACGGAGCGCGATATTCACTAAGCCTTACGGTGCCTGTGCTGATAGTACTAGCAGCGATTGCATTGTTTATTGGATGCTACACTTCTTATAAAGGTGGCCTAATAGATGAGGTCATCCGATTGTTGTGCGATATATTTATGGCATTTCCGCTTTTAGTAATAGCAATGTCATTAGTGTCAGTTATTAACAATTCTGTTGCGAGCATTATCACTGCAATTGGTATTTCTATGTCTGCGTGGTTCTTACGCATGGCGCGTTCTTATGCAAAGACCGAGTGTGGAAAGGGGTATGTAGAATCCGCAAGAGTATCTGGTGCATCTGCAATGCGGATCGTACTTCACCACATTATCCCGAATGTATTGCCACAGTTTGTTGTCTATTTTACCACGGGAATAGCATCAGCAATTCTATCGGTATCAAGTTTTGCATTTTTGGGTGTGGGCCTTATTGCTGGTACTCCGGAGTGGGGAGCCATGCTTAATGACGCTCGAAACAGCATTTATACAAATCCCGCCCTAATTGTTTATCCCGGCATATGCCTCATTATCTGTTGTGCGGGCTTTAATTTATTAGGTGAAGGTATTCGGGATTTTATTGGCAAGGAGGACCAGATCAGTGTTTCTTGACGTCAGAGATCTCACTATTACTCTCAAAACGGGTGAAGAAATTGCAAAGGATATTTCTTTTTCAATAGATGGAGGAGAAATGTTGTCCATTGTGGGCAGCTCTGGGGCAGGAAAAACGACGGTATGCAAGGCCGTTATGGGCTTACTTAGTTCTAATTATTCCATTTCAGGTGAGGTGCTTTATAGGGGGGAAAACTTGCTGCACTGTTCAAAGAAACGATTGCAGGCAATCTACGGTAAAGAAATATGCTATATTATGCAAAACCCCATGACAGCATTTAATCCATCGCTGCGTATTGGAAGGCAATTAGAAAAAACATGTTACTTACATAACCCCCAAATATCGCGGCAGGAATTACAACTATTAGTGAGCAACACACTACAACAGTTGGGCCTTGATGATTTGAAACGGATACTGAAGAGTTACCCTGATGCCCTTTCAGGTGGGATGTTGCAGCGGATTATGATTGCAGCAGCACTAATCAATCAGCCTACTATATTGGTTGCTGATGAAGCGACTACAGCAATAGATGCCTGTAACCGAATTGAATTGATGCAATTACTTAGGCAGTTATGCAGTGGCGGCATGGCGATCTTATTTGTTACACATGATTTAAGAGCGGCGTCAATGGCAGATCGAATTTTAATAATGAATAATGGCCAGTTGGTCGAGGCAGGGACAACAGAGCAGATATTCAATGAACCTAAAGAAGAATATACAAAATATCTGCTTAGTGCTTGTACGTTGGAAAGGCGGTGATTATCTATGATTGAGGCGAAAGATGTAAGTTGCACTTTTGCCCGCAATCCGTTTTCCAAAGAGGGATTCATGGCGGTTTCCCCAGTTTCAATCCAATTCATTGATGGTGAACGGTATGCCATCGTTGGTGAGTCAGGGTCAGGTAAGACAACACTCGCCAGAATGATTGCGGGCCTCCAGCGTCCTACGACGGGGAATATCTATGTCGATGGGATGCCTGTTTACGGTAAACACAAGGTTCATACAAATTACTTCAAGGAAGTCCAAATTATTCAACAGGACTCTTCATCTGCATTAGATCCTAAAATGTCCGTGGGTAGATCAATCGAAGAACCTCTTTTGTGTTTTTTTCATTTAGACAAAGGAGAACGCAAAAAAAGGTGTCATGATCTGATGGATTTATGTAATTTGCCTGTTGAATACTACTCGCGTCTTCCCGCAGAATTATCTGGGGGCGAGCAAAAACGAGTCGCTATTGCAAGGGCCTTGGCAGCAGAACCTAAGTGTCTAATTTTTGATGAGGCAACAAATGGCTTTGACCTTCCTTTACGCAAGAAGATCATTGAAGAAATTGTTGACTTGCAGAGGAAACTCGCATTTACCCTTATATTTATTACACATGATATGGAGTTAGCCGTCGTTATTGCTGACGTAATTTTGGTTATGAGAAATTCCACCTTGATTGAACAGGTTGAATTTTCTGGAGATATATCAGTATTTACAAGCGAATACAGCAAGACGCTTTTATATGCGAGTGGAATTACTGATACATAATCATTGTTGGAATTGATCATAGCAGAAATAAAATGAAAGGATAGTTTGCGATGAAATTCAAAAGACTTGCAACGATTCTTATGGCTGCGGCCATGATGGTTTCGTTGGTTGCCTGTACAGGCGACAATGGCGAAAACTCAGAAACGCCTGTTACTTCGGGCAATGATGTTGTGGAGGAAACGGAAACCAACCACATCACTTTGGCCGAAAGTTGGGGATTTGAAAATTTCTATACAATTATGACGCCCGATGTATCGGCAAGCAACTTCGGTATCACATATTATCTTAGCAATTTCTACGATGTGCTTGTAGAATATCAAGATGGAGAATACGTTGGTGGTCTGGCCGAGGATTGGACAATTAGCGAAGATGGAACGGTCTACACATTCAATCTACGGCATGATGTGAAATTTTCTGATGGTAGCGATCTGACTGCGGAAGATGTTGCCAAATCGCTTTTGGCCGTTCCCATCAATTTGGGGCAATACAATGGAACCTATGGCCGTCTGTCTACAATTATTGAAGATGCAGTGGTCGTTGATGACTATACTGTTGAAATGCATCTGACGCAACCTTATTATAATGCGCTGCGGGAGCTGTGTTTGGCGAATCCATTCGGAATCGTATCGAGTGAACAACTTAATGATGATTTAACGAAAAAGGATACTTTTGAAACTGCAACCTATGGTACAGGTCCCTATATGTATGCTGGAGATAATGACGGGCAGACCTGGAATTTCGAGAGCAATCCCTACTATTGGGGTGAAAGACCTGATGTTGAGAGTTTTTCTATCAAGAGCATTCCTGACAATGATGCTAAAATTCTCGCATTGAAAAACGGGGAGATTGATTTTGTCGCAGGAATCACGAACGTCTCCAACGAAAGTTTTGTGGAAATGCAAAACACTGAGGGATTTGGCGCCAAGGTTGACGACAAATCTTTCCGCACCGGATATATTGGTTACAATTTAAGTAGCTCTATGTTCGGTGATGAAGTTGTTCGCCAAGCCATTACATTGGCCTTAGACAAAGATGCAATTTCTGAGAGCATTTATGGCGGCCTGTATGAAAAAGCAGATACATTCTTCCCGAAGACCCTACCCTATTGTGATGTAGAGCAAACCGTATACTCTTATGATATAGACAGGGCAAACCAATTGCTTGATGAAGCAGGATACATTGATACGGATGGCGATGGCATCCGTGAAAAGGACGGTGAGAAACTATCCTCTCCGTTCCAGTACCAAGCAGGCTCCGCTTCTGATGATAACTTGGTTGTTTATATCTGCGACCAGTTAGGGAAAATCGGAATCGAACTTACACCGCAGTCTGCACAAATGATGGACTGGTATGCAATGATTACAACTGGAGAGTACGGCCTTACCTTATTTAAAACACAAGGCGGTTTCTATGATCCGGGCAATACGATCGGTAATATCGATCCCAGCATGGCCATGGACCCAATTATCTCCCAGGTCGCTGCATACTTGCCGGGCGGTGCCGATCTGATTACAGAATTGGAATCTACTACTGACGAGGAACGAATCCAAGAGATTTATGGAATTATTTTGACTACGATGGCGGATCAGTGCCTTACTACACCTCTGGTGTATCCTCACCAACTTGCAGTATATAGTGATAAGATTGCAAACTACGATTTTCCGCCTGATGCAAACTTTACTGCTGTACAAAATATCACATTAAAGTGAGCATTTTCCCATTCTGCAAACGGCGTGCTATGCAAAACATAGCACGCCGTTTGTAGAAAGAGAAACGACATATTGCAAATAGATTACAGAGAAGTTATGTTAAACCATATATTTGCTCTGCCGGTTGAAAGGAGTCCAGATATTGGTGAGCAATCAATCAAAAGGAATTAAGCGGATTCTCAGTTTTGCCGGCAGATACAGGGGCCTCTTGACTTTTGCCCGTTGCCTTTCCGGCATCAGTGCGTTGTTTATTATAGGCCCTTTTATCTGTGTATATTTTGCGGCAAGAGAACTTATCGCTGTATTTTTAGGCGATCAATTGAATGGCCAAGCATTATTGAATTGGGGCCTTTTTGCATTAGGATTAGAACTCGTGGGAGTAGCACTCTACTTTTTGGCTTTGCTATCTTCTCATATCGTTGCGTTCCATATTCAAAAAAACCTGCAGATGGCAGCATTAAGGCACCTTGCTCATATGCCAATTGGCTATTTTAATGCCAATCCAAGCGGAAAATTGCGTAAAATAATTGATGAAAACAGTTTTCAAACGGAGACCTTTATTGCACATCAGTTGCCAGATTTAACAGGCGCCCAAGTAACCCTGATTGCTGGTGTTTGCTTTATGATCATTTTTGACTGGCGTATTGGAGTTCCACTTATTATCTTATATGGAATGGCCTTTTATCTGCAAAGCTCTCTCATGGGAAAGAATAGTGCTGAGTTTATGAGAATTTATCAAGACGCTCAAGAAACAATGAACCATGAGGCTGTTGAATATATTAGAGGAATCGCCGTTGTCAAGGTGTTCGGACAAACTGTAAAGTCGTTCGCCAAATTTCATAATGCGATAGAGACCTATAAAAAGTACGCACTTGCTTATACTATGTCTTGCAAGAAAGGCATGGTTGCATTTAATGCTATCGTAAACTCATCCTTTTTAGTGCTGGTTCCGATTGGCTTTCTAGTTGGATTTACGACCCCGACACTCAGAGATTTTATTCAAAGTTTTCTGTTTTACGTGATTTTCTCTCCGGCATGCGCAGTGATGCTTAATAAAATTATGTATATGACTAGTTATAAAATGCAGGCAGAGGAGTCTATGCGTAGAATCGATATGATTTTAACTTCTAAACAGCAACCAGAACCAGCGATCCCCCAATATCCTGATACATATGAGGTCGCTTTTGAAGATGTGACATTTGCATATGATAATACCGATCACCCCGCAGTTTCACATCTCACTTTTATGGCAAAAGCAGGAGCAATAACGGCCCTTGTGGGACACTCCGGGTCAGGTAAAAGCACAGCGGCCAGTCTGATCCCTCGGTTCTATGACGTGCAGGATGGCGCAGTAAAAATTGGCGGCGTTGACATCAGGGAAATCCCACAGGGTGATTTAATGAAAATGGTGGCATTTGTGTTCCAAGACCCCAAGTTGTTTAAGGATAGCCTATTAGAAAACATAAGAGCCGGAAGACCATCGGCAACCCGTGAGGAAGTTCTAAAGGCAGCTCATCTGGCGCAGTGCGACGACATACTGAAAAAGCTTCCAAACGGAATAGATACAATTATTGGAAGTCAAGGTATATACCTGTCCGGGGGCGAAACACAGCGCATTTCTATTGCCCGCGCTATTTTAAAAGATGCTCCTATTGTAGTTTTAGATGAGGCGACAGCATATGCTGACCCCGAAAATGAGCATCAAATCCAGAAGGCCTTTGATGGACTTATAAAGAATAAAACGGTTATTATGGTTGCACATCGGCTTTCGACTGTCCAGGATGCAGACCAAATATTGGTGATGAAAAACGGTGCGATAGCGGAAAGCGGAACACATTCTGATTTGATAAAGCATCAGGGCGAGTATGCTAAAATGTGGGACAATTATAACAAAACGGTGCAGTGGCATATAGAAAGTTGAGGTGCTGTCTATGCTAAAACGTGCGTTTGCATTAAGCGATCAAGGCGCAAAAGATTTAGCGAAAGGAATTATAGCAACTGCCTGCGCCAATTTGATACAGATCATTCCAGCAAGTTTGTTGTTGATGGTAGTAATGATGCTTTTAGAAAAAGCGGCGGGGACTCAAGTTAATGTAGGTCGGAATATTCCGTTCTTTGTCGGAATTACCCTGGTGCTTTTTGGCATGATCGCGATTGCCCAATTAGTACAATACAATTTGACATACACTGCTGCATATAAGGAAAGTGCAAACCGAAGAATTGTGCTGGCTGAAAAACTCAGAAAACTTCCACTGTCATTCTTTGAAAAGAAAAATTTAGCCGATCTGACAACTACTATTATGGGGGATTGTACAGCATTAGAAAGGACATTTTCTAATGCGATTCCACAGTTGTTAGGCACAATTCTTATGTTTGTTATTATGTCCGTGGGGCTGGCAGTTTTAGACTGGAGGATGGCTCTTTGTATTATTGTCCCGGTACCAGTTGCCTCAATTGTTGTTGTTCTTGCTCGTAAGGCACAGAGTAAGGCGGAACTTGAAAATCTGGAGGCAAAAAGGTGCGCCTATGACGCAGTACAAGAATATATTGATACTATAAAAGAATTAAAAGCATACTCAAAAACGGATGTATACTTGGATGAACTTGATAAAAAGTTAGAGAATGTTATTCGTTGTTCCTTCCGAAATGAGTTAGCCCCCGGAGCATCTACAACAGCTGCTCAGTTCATCCTGCGCTTTGGTTTAGTTGCTGTTTTGCTTATAGGGGGAAACTTGGTGATTGAAGGTATGCTTTCTATTCCCATGCTCATACTGTTCCTTCTTTTCGCTGGTCGAATCTATGATCCATTCACCAACTGTTTCATGCTATTAGCGGAGGTTTTTGCCGCACTTGTAAGCATTGGCCGGATGAAACAGATAGACAATACACAGGAACAAACCGGCTCAGACTGTTGCAATAACATTGGCTGCGATATTGAGTTCAAGGATGTTTACTTTTCTTATAACGAGGAACCAGTTCTGACAGGAGTATCTTTTGTAGCAAAGCAAGGCGAAATAACTGCTTTAGTCGGGCCATCTGGCAGTGGAAAATCAACAGTTTCAAAATTAGCAGCGCGTTTTTGGGACGCCGATTCCGGACTCATAACACTTGGAGGCATAGATGTCAAAACTGTTGAACCAGAAGTATTGTTAAAAAACTATGCAATCGTATTCCAGAATGTCACCCTTTTTGACGAATCGGTAATGGAAAATATACGGCTTGGCCGTAGCGGAGCTTCTGACGAAGATGTTAGAGCCGCAGCAAAGGCCGCCCAATGTGATGAGTTTATTGATCGTTTACCGCAAGGCTATGACACGAATATCGGGGAAAACGGAAGTAAATTATCCGGTGGCGAGCGCCAGCGCATTTCTATTGCCCGTGCCTTGCTAAAAAATGCTCCTGTTATTCTTCTCGATGAAGCAACTGCATCTATGGATGCAGAAAGTGAAACAATGGTACAAACTGCCTTGTCAGCGTTATTAAAAGGTAGGACAGTGATAGTTATTGCGCATCGAATGAGGACCATAGCAAATGCAGACAAGATAGTTGTTTTGGACAAAGGAAAAGTGACTGAAGTGGGGACTCCCAGCGAGTTGGCTAAAAAAGGCGGGTTGTATGCGCATTTGGTTGCACTCCAGCAGAAACAGCAAATGTCTTCCTTACCGACATGAACGTCCTAAGAGGGAAATATGAAAAGAAAACAGCAAGCCACCACATCGGGTGAAGATTATTTAGAGGCAATTTTAGTGCTCCAAATGCAGAAAGGAACAGTGCGCTCTGTTGATGTCGCCCGGCATATGGAGGTGTCAAAGCCCAGCGTGTGCCATGCGGTGGCGACCCTGCGGGATGGAGGTTTTCTGACGATGGACAGCGACTATTTCCTGCACCTGACCGATGTGGGCCGGGAAGTGGCGGAACAGATCTACGAAAAGCACCGTTTCTTTACCGAGTGTCTGATTGCCGCCGGCGTGGATCCGAAAACCGCAGAGGCAGATGCCTGCCGGATTGAGCACGTCATCAGCGACGAGAGTTTCCAAAAATTAAAGAAACAACTCATGTAACCTGTGGAGATCGAACTCATTACACCAAGAGTGTCTTTGAAATTGAGGATGACCAATATGCAAAACGATCCGCGCTCCCGAATTCTCCTATTGCTACAACTTCTCCTGAAGCAGACAGATGAGTACCACTATGCAACTGGCGCGGATATTCTCCGCTTTTGGGAGGCACATGGCACCCAAGCCAACCGGAAGAATGTTTACAGTGATATCCAACTGCTCATGGACTTCGGCCTGGACATCATCTGCATCAAAAGCACGCAGAACCGTTACTTTATCGGCTCCCGGCTGCTGGAGCTGCCGGAACTGAAACTGCTGGTGGACGCCGTGGAGTCCTCCCACCTCATCACGGAGAAGAAAAGCGCCGCCCTCATCGAGAAGTTGGGCCACCTCACAAGCCGGCACAACGCCGCGCTCCTGAACCGCCCCGTCTACATGGACGGCACGGCCAAGCCGGACAACGAGGCCGTGTACTACGCCATCGACGCCATCCAGACGGCGATCCACGAACAGCGGGCCATCTCCTTCCAGTATTTCGAGTACACGCCGAAAAAGGAAAAGATCCTGAAACATAAGGGGTACCGCTATGGCTTCAGCCCTTACGCCCTCATCTGGAACCGGGACTTCTACTACGCCGTGGGCTGGTCGGGAAAGCACAGGAAACTGGCCCAGTTCCGGGTGGACCGCATGACGGCCATCCAAGAAACCGACGCCCCTTACATAGCAGACCCGTTCTTTGACCCATCCAGTTATGTCCGGGAGGTCTTTGGCATGTACCACGACGCGCCCCAACGGGTGACGCTGCTGTGTGAAAACCGCACCATGCGGAGCGTCATAGACCACTTCGGGGAGGATATGGCCACGGAGGTGGTGGACGCCAACCATTTCCGGGTCAGCGTGGATGTGGCGCCCACCCCGCCGTTCTTCTCTTGGGTGTTCACCTTTGGCGGCGCCATCCGCATCGAGGGGCCTGCGGAGGTGCTGGAGAAGATGCGGGATATGGCCACGTGGCTGCATACATAAAAGCAAGAGGGATCCGCCCAGGAAACGCTGGGCAGATCCCTCTCACCTTTATAGAGCAGGAGGGCCGCTGCGGGGATACATTCCCCGCAGCGGTCCTCCTGATTTTAGTCCGAAAAGTATACCGGCCTGCCAATGGATGTAAAGCCCTCGATGCCGGTGATCACCACATTGTTGTATCCGCTGGCGCAGTGGATGATGAGCAGATTGCCGCTCTCATCCCTGCCGCCTACGATGCCCACATGGGAGTCCTCTGGATAGAATACCAGATCGCCGGGCAGCGCCTCGTCCCAAGAGATAGCGGAGCAGTAGGTATGCTGCGCGGAGGCTCCGCCGCCGTGCCCGATGATGTACTCGCCGCCTGTGGCATTATAGAATACCCAATCAACGTACCCTGAGCAATCCATCCCGTAGGGCCGGTAGGTGCCGGAACTGGAACTGCCGGGGGCCGTGACCTGCATGGTGGTCCCCCAGCGGGAGTCCCAGCCGAGGACGAGGCTCTTGCCGCCCCAGAAGTAATTGACCTTACCCACCAGCTGGCAGGCGGTTTCTATGATCTCCCGGCGCTCGGCGCTCAGGTCCGCCGGCAGTGAGGCAAGCAGTTCCTTGGCGTCGGCCTCTGTCACAGCCAGATTCCCAATGGCCCCGCCCAGCAGGTCGAGATTCTCCAACAGGTCATCCAGCATGTCGTTCTGCTCGTCGGTAAAGGCATAGTGCTCCCGCATCTCGTCCACGGTCTTTCCCGTGACTGAGATCGTCAGGATGGTTTCCGTCCAGCTGTCGTCCTCGCCGTCGTCCGGGTCGCTGTCCGGGTGATCTATGGTTTCCACCGCGGAGGAGAGGGCTGTCATTTCCCAGAACACCTCCTTCAGCCGTGCTACCCGGTCGGCATCCAGAGTGACCACATCCACACCGTCATTGGTCCCCGCGGTTTTCACCGCAAACACTGCCACGATCTCCCGCCAGTCCGGCGGGGCGCCGTCTATGATAATCTGGTCGTAGTCCCCGGCCTGCAGTTCCTCCAGCTTACCAGCGTATTCCACATTGATCTGGGCGATGGCCGTACTGAGCGCCACAGAGGTACTGTCAGCAGGCTCGTTGGCGAACAGGATACCAAAGGGGGAGGCGATTAACAGGCCGACGACACAAATCAGGACCAACAGGGCAAGGACGACAGATCCTCCCGCAGCCGCAGCGGCGATCAGGCTCTTGGCGGCGGCATAGATGGCCCGCAGGGCGTTTCCAGCCTTGGCAGCGGCCTTTTTCGCCGCACTCCCCGCCTGTTTTGCCGCCTGCCGGAACCGGGCCGTTTGCTGTGCCACATGGGCTGCTTTGGCGCTCTGGGCGGCACGGGTGGCCCCACGCCCCGTCTGGGCCGCAGCCCTCCCAGCATGGTCCGCTGTTTTTACCACCCGCCTGGAGGAGCCGGCAACCGGCTTTGCGTGGCGCACGGCCCTGCCACGGCCTGCCTCCTTTATGGCAGGTGTTTTGCGTTTCCCTTTTGGCAGGGGGCCGGCATCTTGGGCAGGCTCCACCTTTGACCGCATGGGCGATACAGTCCCGTCCCGCCTGCCCCCATTCCCATGTGCAGTTCTGCCGGAAGACCGGCGATCTCCTACAGGTTGCACAGGCTCTTGCCCGCTGCCTGCCGGCTGACGCATCCGCTCGACTCTGTCCTGCGCGGACTTCTGCGCTGCCTGCCGCCCGCGCTCCCGGATGAAGGGCTGCTGGCCCTGGGTGCGCTCTGGTGACAGGCCGGAAACCTGCGTTTCCGTTTGAGCGCGCAGGTATGCGTCCTTGGTCTTGATCCGCTGCCCGGCTTTTCCGACCGGTTCCGCTGGCTGGTCTGCCGCTGCGGCGTTGACACGGCTTTCATGCTCCCGTGTGCGGATTTCCGGCACGGGATCCACAGCGGTGGAATCCGCGGAACTGCCGTCGCGGGAGGCACGGTTCTTCCGCTTCTCTTTGATGAGCTTTTCCGCACCGCGCTCCATGCGGCGCATGCCACCCGCAGCGGTATCCTCGATCTGGTCGCCGCCGTAGTCATCCCGCCGTCCCTGCTGGGCGGCGTCACGGAGCTGCGTCCGCAGGTGGTTTGTCCCATCCTCCAGGCCGCGATGGACCAATTCCTTCGGTGCGGCCGTTATCTTCTCCCGGATGGAGGATGTAGCCTGCGGTTTCTCCTTGATTTTATCCATCTAAACACCTCCCTATGGAAACGGGCCGCATCACGCGGCCCGCCCCATCCCGATGGTGCCATCTGTGTCGGAAGGCTTGGTGGTCATCAGTTTATACAGCCGGTTCTTCGGGAAGTTATCCATAAAGGGCACGATGGCGCTGCCGCACTTGATGAGGCCGCGGCCGGAGTCCACATTGGTAATGTAGGAGAGCTGGTTGTCCGAGATGTTCAGCAGCCGGGCCAGTTCTGTCCGGTCCGTCGCCGCCTGGTTGAGCATGACGAGGAACTCGCTGTTGGCCAGCATGGTCCGGGCGGTGTGGGACTGCAGGAGGTCGTCCACATTCTGTGTGATGCCGGTGCAGCAGGCCCGGTATTTGCGGACGCGCTTCCAGAGGGTAAATAGGAAGTTCGCGCTGTACTCATGCTGGAACAGCAGGTAAATTTCGTCGATGTAGATCCAGGTATTGCGCCCCTGCTGGCGGTTGCGGATGATGCGGTTGAAGATGCTGTCCAGCACCACCAGCATGCCCACGGGCAGGAGCTGACGGCCCAGATCCCGGATGTCATAGCAGAGGATGCGGGAATTGGTGTCCACATTGGTGGGCTTGGCGAAGGTGTTCAGGCTGCCCTCGGTGAACAGCTCAATGGCCAGCGCCACATCCCGAGCCTCCGGCTCCGGCTGGCGCAGCAGCTCAGCGTGGAAATCCTGCAGGGTGGGCACCGCGCCGGTGTAGCCCCTGCGGATGTACTCCCGATAGCACTGGGCGGCGCAGCGGTCGATGATGGACTTCTCCTTGGCGGAGAGTTTCCCGGAACCCATGAGCTGCTCACACAGGGACAGCAGGAACTCGGACTTCAGCACCACCGGGTTCTCCCCGTCACCGTAACCCTGCTCCATGTCCATGGCATTGATGTGGTTGGGCGAGGTGGCGGACACCTCGATCACCTCGCCGCCCAGCCCCTCGATGAG
>ENA-UOJJ01004002-UOJJ01004002.1-human-gut-metagenome-genome-assembly--contig:-CS66-NODE-4002-length-14651-cov-8.676213_pt1 | contig 14651 bp, 10 predicted proteins | sample MGYA00242343_ERZ723890 | MGnify/ENA metagenome assembly ERZ723890 | reverse complement strand
TTTTTGTGACGGTTCAAATCGATTATGGTTACAGAAATTTTTTAAATATGCTATTAGGAGAGAATTGAATGAAATTACTTTGTATATCCCTTGGCTGCGATAAAAACCTGGTTGATGCAGAGCGTATGCTGGGTTCGCTGAGCCAGGACGGATACACGTTTACCGATGACGAGCAGGAGGCAGATGTCATTCTGGTCAATACCTGCTGCTTTATCAACGATGCCAAGGAGGAGAGTGTCAACACCATCTTAGAGATGGCAGAGTACAAAAAGAGCGGAACCTGCAAGGCGCTCTTAGTCAGCGGCTGTATGGCACAGCGTTACAAGGAAGAGATCCTGCAGGAGGTGCCGGAGGTGGACGGTATTCTCGGTACGACCAGCTATGATGAGGTCAGCAAGGTGCTGGCGGAGGCGCTGAAGGGCGAGCGGGTATCGGATTTCCACGATTTGTCCGAACTTCCGGAGACGAAGATGCGGAGCAAACGTCTGGTGACGACCGGCGGACATTATGCTTTTTTAAAGATTTCCGAGGGCTGTAACAAACGGTGTACCTATTGTATTATCCCGTCCCTGCGTGGACCGTACCGCAGTGTGCCGATGGAGCAGCTTCTCGCAGAGGCAAAGGAGCTTGCGGATCAGGGTGTGAAGGAACTGATTCTTGTCGCACAGGAGACGACGCTTTACGGCGTGGATTTGTATGGAGAGAAGACCCTGCCGAAACTTTTACATGAACTGGCACAGATCGATGGAATCGAATGGATCCGCATCCAGTACTGTTATCCGGAGGAGATCACCGAGGAGTTGATTCAGGCGATCAAGACGGAGGAAAAAGTCTGTCATTACCTGGATATTCCGATCCAGCACGCGAGCGATGCCGTTCTCAAGCGGATGGGACGCCGCACGAATCAGGCGGAGCTTCGGGAGCGGATCGCGCATCTGCGGGAAGAGATCCCAGATATTGCACTCCGTACGACCTTAATTTCCGGTTTCCCGGGTGAGACACAGGAGGATCATGAGGAACTGATGCGGTTCGTCGATGAGATGGAATTTGACCGCCTGGGCGTGTTTGCATATTCTGCAGAAGAGGACACACCGGCAGCCGGATATCCGGATCAGGTACCGCAGGAGGTCAAGGAAGACCGCCGCGACGAGATCATGGAGCTGCAGCAGGAGATTGCCTTTGAGAAAGCCGAGGATATGAAAGAACGTGTGCTTGAGGTTATGATCGAGGGAAAAGTGGCAGACGAGAATGCTTTCGTGGGACGTACCTATAAAGACGCGCCGAACGTAGATGGTTTGATTTTTGTCAATGCGGATGTTCCGCTGATGTCCGGCGATTTCTGCCGTGTCCGCGTAACGGGAGCACTCGAATATGATTTGATAGGAGAGTTGGCTGATGAATTTACCGAATAAGCTTACGACGCTTCGCGTCATCATGATTCCGTTTTTTGTGTTTTTCCTTCTCTGGCAGAATGGTGAAAACCGTACCTTCCGTATGATTGCACTGGCACTGTTTATCATAGCCAGCCTGACCGATCTTCTGGATGGAAAGATTGCCAGAAAGTACAATCTGGTTACGAACTTTGGAAAATTTATGGATCCGCTCGCGGACAAGCTTCTAGTGTGCTCGGCGCTCATCTGCCTGATTGAGCTGAACGCGCTTCCAGCCTGGATGGTTATCATCATCATCAGCCGGGAGTTTATCATCAGCGGATTCCGTCTGATCGCCTCGGACAACGGAGTTGTCATCGCCGCCAGCTATTGGGGCAAATTTAAGACGACGTTTCAGATGGTATCGGTGGTGTTATTGATTCTGGATATTCCGGCGCTTGCGTTTGTCACAACGATCTGTGTCTGGATCGCGCTGCTGCTGACGATTGTGTCACTTGTTGATTATATTTACAAGAATCATAAAATACTGACAGAAGGGAGTATCTGATATGATAGTCGAACTGATCTCGGTAGGAACAGAGCTGCTGCTTGGCAATATCGTCAATACCAATGCGCAGTATTTATCGGAAACGTGTGCAAAGCTGGGGCTTAACGTCTATTACCAGACGACGGTAGGGGACAACCGGGAGCGCATGACAGAAGTCTTCCGGACGGCGCTCTCAAGAGCCGATCTCGTTATCATCGGCGGCGGTCTGGGACCGACGGAGGATGATATCACGAAGGATGTCTGTGCGGAGCTGATGGGAATGCCGTTAGTCGAGGATCCGGAGGTGCGGGCACATCTGGAGGACTGGTACCGGCAGCGCAAGCGCACCGATATTCCGGATAGCAACTGGCGTCAGGCGCTGGTGCCGGAGGGCGCGGTGGTATTTTCCAACACAAACGGCACAGCTCCGGGACTTGCCCTGGAGAAAAACGGTAAGACCGCGATTCTTCTTCCGGGACCGCCGAACGAACTGTATCCGATGGTGGAAGATCAGGTTTGTGCTTATATTCAGAAACGATCTGACTGTGTGATCTATTCCCAGATGCTCAAAATCTGCGGATACGGGGAGAGCAAGGTGGAGGAGATGCTTCTCGACCTCATCGACCAGCAGACGAACCCGACGATTGCGACCTATGCAAAGACGAAAGAAGTACATCTGCGCGTGACCGCGAGAGCCGAGAGCGAAGACGCGGCAAAACAGCTGTTAAAACCGGTTATCAAAGAGATCAAGAAACGGTTCGGTAATGCGGTTTACACGACGGATGAGCATGAGAATCTGGAGGATGTCGTTGTCCGCCTCTTAAAGAAATACGACCTGACTGTGACAACCGCAGAGTCCTGCACAGGCGGTCTGATCGCCGGACGCATCGTCAACGTGCCGGGGGCTTCAGAGGTCTTTAACGAGGGATACGTGACGTATTCCAATAAGGCAAAGAAAAAGATCCTGGGCGTCAGTAAGGCGACCCTGAAAAAATACGGCGCGGTCAGCGAACAGACGGCGCGTGAGATGGCTGCAGGCGGTGTATTTACGACGGATGCGGATGCCTGTATCGCTGTGACCGGCATCGCCGGACCGGACGGCGGAACCGAGGAGAAACCGGTGGGACTCGTCTATATCGCATGTTATATGAAGGATAAAGTCAAAGTAGAGGAATACCATTTCCGCGGAAACCGCGAGAAGGTGCGTGAGCAGACGGTGATTCAGGCGCTGGATCTGCTGAGACGGTCGATTATTAAGAATTATAAAAAAGATTGATCACGTAAAGGAGGGAGAGCTGACAGGCGGGGAGAAATAGCCGGAAACGTGCTGTTTTTAGAGCGCCATGGATCAGGCTCTCCTTTTTTAGGAGGCGGGGACGATGATTTGGTATAAATATCTGTATCTGGGAGAAACTGCTAAAAAGCATCGTTTTTCGATTCTACAGAAACTCCGCCTCGGAAAGGTACAGCCGGGCGTTCACGTGATCACGCCTGCCTCAGGCGGACACAACCTGCTTGACATCCTGCCTGCCTATGTGCTCCGGCAGAATTATTACCGGGAGCAGGCGGATCTGCTGATCGTAGGGGTCGGCGCGAGCTACCAGGATGCCGTGGAGACGGTGGGGCGGATTGTGGATGAGACGTACCGCGAGACGGGTGGATTTGATGTGAAGACGTATCTGAGAGAGAAGGAAGACAGGCTGAGGAAAAAGAGGTAAGTATTTTGCAGCCTTTGATGAAGTTTTTTTGGACTGAAAATGTCTTTTGACCCCAACATCATATGATACGGAGCTGATACATGAATTTGTCAATGAAAGAATAAGAAGTGGGAGGGGATGGATTGCTGCATATTTTGTTCATAATCTTGAAAATACTCGGAATCCTGCTTCTTGTTATTCTGGGACTGTTGTTTCTGTGCCTGATGGCGGTTTTATTTGTCCCGATTCGATACCGGGGGAACGGAAGCTACCACAGTATCAAGGATTTTGGCGTGCATCTGCATATCCATTGGCTGCTTCATGCGGTGTCGCTGCGGATTGCTTATGAAAATGGGTTTCGATATGCGGTTAAGTTGTTTGGATTCCGGATTTTCGGGAGTGAGAGTGAAGAGAAAGATACGGAATCTGGGCGTGTGCGGGAAGGCACGCAGGCAGCGGATTCGGATGAGCTGGAATTTGTAAATGCGCAGGAGAAAACAGAGGATGATGATTTAGACACCGGTGATCTGATTTTGCGGGCGGAAGCAGCATCGGAGAAGACAGACGCCGCGATCGAGAAAGCGGAGGAAACTGCTAGGCTGCTGGAGGAGGCGGTGAAGAGACGGAGTGCGCAGAGGGAGGCGGAAATGTCTCAAGCTGTGAAGAATGCAGATGCATTTCCAGATGTGAAGGAGGCGGGAGTGTCCGAGGCAGAAGGAGAAACGCATCGGGCAAAGAATGAATTAAAATCAAATCCCAGCCAGGAAAAGCGTGAATCGTTCCTTCATAGAATCATTAGCTGGTTCAAACAAAAATGGAGCGCCCTGCGGCAATCCCTCTCAAAGCTGCTTACCCGAATCAACAACCTGGAGCACAAACGCCAATCCGTCCTTGCATTTATAGAAAATGAAGAAAATCAGAAGTCATTTCGCCTGATCAAACGCCAGCTCATGCGAGTTCTGCGGCATATATTTCCCAGAAAGCTGTCCGGGCAGGTTACGTTTGGCGTGGAGGATCCTTATTTGATGGGACAAATTTTGAGTGTGGCGGCTTTTTTGTATCCAGTTTACGGAAAGAAGATTGATTTGACTCCGGTCATGGATGCAAATGCGCTGGACGGGGAGCTTTCGTTCCGGGGCAGAGTCCAGATTGGCGTGCTGGCATTGATGGCGCTTCGGATCTGGATGGATAAGAATGTACGGACACAGGTTTATAAATATAGAAACCGAGGAGGAAGATAATATGGCAGACAATCAGTTTGCATCGACAATCGGTGCATTATTTCAGGGTATGGATGAGTTCGTCACGACAAAGACAGTCGTGGGAGAGCCGGTGACAGTTGGCGATGCGATTATACTTCCACTCGTGGATGTAACCTGCGGCATGGCGGCGGGCGCGTTTGGTCAGTCGGCGAAAGAGAAGAATGCGGGCGGCATGAGCGCCAAGATGACGCCGAGCGCGGTGCTGGTCATTCAAAATGGCATGACGAAGGTGGTCAATATCAAGCATCAGGATGCATTGACTAAGGTTCTTGACATGGCACCGGATCTTGTCAATAAATTTGTCGGCGGAAGCACCGGACCGATCGATGCGGAGACGATGCAGACAGCTGAGAAAATGGCGGGCGAGATGGAAGAGAAGAAATAAAGAAATTAAAATCAAAACGCTTCATAGAATGATCATAGCACACGATCGAATGTCAGATGTCTCTGGCAATGATCGCCTGCTATTTAACTTCTTTTGAAAACAGACATTTCAGAGAGGTATCATTCTATGAAGCGTTTATTTGGTTTAGTCCTTTTTTCAATGGGATTTGGCATGACCCTGGTGCTCATTTTCCCAAAGAATTTTCTATGGGTCAGCATCGCCATTTCTCTGATGATTGTCGGGTACAATATGTTTTGCCGATGAGATTCTATGCTTTTTCAAGCGGCAGAATCACTGTAAAGCAGCTACCCTCGTCCACCTGGCTGGATACCTCGATGGTACCGTGCATCAGGTCGATGATCCGTTTCGTGATGGAAAGTCCCAGCCCGTTGCCCTTTTCATTGGGATCAGAGTTCCTGCTGTAAAATTTTTCAAAGATCCGTTTCATCGTGGCGTCATCCATGCCGACGCCGGTATCGCGGATGGAGACACGCACCTTATCTCCTGTGATAACGAGTTTGGCAGAAAGCATACCGCCAGCCGGGGTGAATTTGATGGCATTTTGCAGGAGATTGATCCAGACCTGCTGCAGCATCTCACAGTTGCCGTAAAATTTGCACGCCGTCAAATCAATGTCGAGATTCAGATGCTTTTTCTCCCAGAGCGGTTCCAGCAGAAGAATCGCCTGACGGATTTGTTCGTCGAGGCTGAACATCGTGCGGCCGGTCACGATCTCCTGCTTTTCCAGGCGGGAAAGCAGAAGAATGTTGCCGGTCATCGTGGTAAGCTGGCGTGTGCTGTCGATGATGATGCGCGTGTATTCATTCCGGTCCGCCTCTGAGAGAGATGGATCCTGCAGCAATGTCGCATAGCCCTCGATGGCGGCGAGCGGTGTCTTGAACTCATGGGAAACCGTGGTCACGAAATCATTTCGCAGCGATTCGATGCTGTTTAACTCCTGCACCATACGGTTAAAATTGTCGGTTAGTTCACAGATCGCCTGCAAAGACTTCGAATTTGGCACATGAACAGAAAAGTCTCCGTCTGCTACCTGCTTAGCGGCAAGGCTTATGGAACCGATCGGGCGGAGGATTTTCGACCAGAGGAGCAGCGACAGCGCGATACTGAACGCAAGGCTGCTCAAAAATGACATCAGACTCGGAAAATTCGGACCGAAAATCCGAAAAACTTCGTGTTTATCTATTCCGCTTGTGAGCAGTGAGACAAAATATCCGGTCAGCATCGGCATCAACGAGGACACCAGGAAGAAAAAGACCAGGAGGGTCAGCCAGTAGAGAGGAATCTGGAAATATTTGGTAAAGTTCTTGCTGATCATGCTTCTGTTTTCACCGCCTTATAGCCGAGACCCCGCACGGTCATGATGATAAAATCATCGCAGTTTTTAAACCGTTCGCGCAGCCGGTTGACATGCACATCGACCGTCCGTTCGTCGGTTGTCGAGTCAAGCCCCCAGATTTCGTCCATGAGCTGCTGCCTCGTGAAAATCTTATTTGGATAAGAAAGTAATTTATATAGAAGGTAAAATTCTTTCTGCGGCAGAAGTGTCTCCTGCCCGTTGACCGTGACCGTCAGTGCATCGTAGTCGAGCATCGTATTTTGGCATACAATCCGATGCTCCGTCGCGATCTTGGCGCGTTTGAGCAGGGCGCCAACCCGCAGAACCATCTCATTGACATCGATCGGCTTCACCATGTAGTCATCCGTGCCTGCCTGAAAGCCGCGCTGCTTGTCTTCAAAGCGCTCTTTGGCGGTGATAATCAGGATCGGCATCGTAAATCCACTCGTCCGCAGGTGATCAATCAGTTCATATCCGTCCATTCCGGACATCATAATATCCGAAATAATGAGATCTACATATTCAGAATCTAAAAGAGATAATGCTTTTTCGCCGCTTTCTGCCGGAAGCGCCAGATAACCATTGTTGGTGAGTACCGTGCAGAACAGGGAACGCAGTTTCGCATCATCTTCTACCACAAGAATGTGAAACATATCCGTAAAACCTCCCTATAATTCAATTAAAAAGATGTAATATCATAAGTACTCATAGTATACCACATAAGTTTAAACTGATTGTGAACGGTGCAACACATTTTTTTCACGGTTCGTTTACATTCAGTTTATATGTAGTTGAAACTCGTTTAAAAATGGGATGTTATACTAGGGACAATTAGGAAAAACCAGAAAGGAATATGCGAAATGAGTAAACTATCTTCTCTGATGGAAGCGGCAAAGCAGAATAAAAAGAAAACAGCCATCATCGCGGTGGTGGTGGTGCTCGTACTTGCGGCGCTTTTTATGCGTTTCAAGGGTGGCAGCAAAGGAGGTTCAGGCGGCGGTCCGGGCGGTCCGGGCGGTATGCAGGACACGCAGATGGACAATGTGGCGACGGTTGCGGCTGAGAATCCAAAGAGCGGAACGATCGAGCGGACAACCAGCACATCCGGTACTGTCGAGGCATCGGACGTTGTCTATGTCTATGCGAAGGCATCCGGCGATGTGACGGGTGTCAACGTCAGCGTCGGTGATATGGTGACAGCGGGTCAGCTTCTCTGTACGATCAATACCGAACAGGTTGAGACGGCGAAAAATGCGATGGACTCCGCCTCTGTTAACCTGACCGAGGCACAGAGCAATTTAAGCCGTATGCAGCTTCTTTATCAGGGAGGAGATATTTCTGATCAGGAATGGGAGCAGTATCAGAACCAGGCGAAGACGGCACAGTTAAATTATGAATCGGCAAAATTAAACTACGATCGCCAGGTGGAATACAGTTCCGTGACCGCACCGATCTCCGGCAAGATTGAGACGATGGATATTGATGTATATGATCATGTCAACCAACAGGCGCAGCTCTGCGTTATCTCCGGTGAGGGAGATAAAAGGGTATCGTTCTACGTATCCGAGCGTGTTATGAGCAACTTAAACCAGGGCGACGCGATGACGATTGTAAAAGATGGAACGACTTATGATGGTGTGATTACCGATGTCAGCAGCATGGCGGACGAGAGCAACGGTCTGTTTAAGATAAAAGCAGAGCTGCCGGAGGCGAACAGCCTTTCAACGGGAAGTACTGTCAAGGTAACAGTAACTTCTGAGCGTGCAGAGAATGTCATGACCGTGCCGGTAGATGCGATCTACTATGATAACGGCGTTGGAAATGTCTATGTTTACCAGGACGGAACGGTACATAAAGTGGAAGTCGAAGTGGGGCTTTATAATACAGAGCTGGCGGAGATCAAGTCGGGGCTGACGGCAGATGATCTCGTCATCAGTACATGGAGTTCCCAGCTTTATGAGGGTTCAACCGTTAACTTAAAGGGTGAAGAAACAGACGCGGCAGCAGCGGATGAAGCTGGAAACCAGAAAGCCGATGCCCCGGCAGGCTCTGAAAATGGACAGAAAGCGGGCGCTCCGGCAGATGGCGGAAACGATCGGCCTGCGGGTGGTGCAGGTGCTCCGAAAAATAAAAAAAATGGACAGAAACAGTAGGACAGGAGGAATGTAAGACATGGGAGTAACGAAATATATCCTGAAACATCCGGTTACTACTGTCATGGCTCTGTTGTGTCTGGTTGTATTCGGCATTTCATCGGTCTTTTCGGCAAAGCTGGAGCAGATGCCGGATATGGAGACGCCGATGCTGATTATCATGGCAAATTATTCAGGCGCAGGACCGGAGGATATCAGCGAGCTGGTAACCGAACCGATCGAGGAGGCGATCGGCACGATGGAAGGCGTGGACACGATTTCCTCCACATCGAGCGATGGACGTTCGATGATCATGCTTCAGTACGATTACGGCACCGATATGGATGAGGCGTATGACAACTTAAAGCAGAAACTGGACAATATCCAGCGGGCGCTGCCGGATGATGTGGAACCGAGCGTTATGTCGATGAACTCCAATCAAGGAGACAGCATGATGCTTTCGATTGCACATAAGACGCAGACAAACCTCTACGATTATGTGGATCAGAAGATAGTACCTGAATTAGAGCGAATTTCTTCAATTGCAAACATTGAGACGCGAGGCGGTTCTTCTAAGTACGTCAGCATTGAATTACAGTCTGAAAAAATGGATCAGTACAATCTGACCATGCAGGATGTTGCGAGTGCGATCAGCGATGCAAACGTGGCATCCCCGTCGGGTGAGGCAGATGCCGGAAACCTGGAGCTTTCCGTTACTACCTCCTTAAAAACAGAACAGGTAAATGAGCTGCAGGATATTCCAATCAAGACGCCGGCAGGACAGATTATTTCTCTGTCAGATGTGGCAAATGTGTATGAGGCAACGAAAGACCGGGGCGGCATTTCCCGTTACAACGGTCAGGAGACGCTCTCCATTTCGATTCAGAAGCAGCAGGACAGCACAGATATGGAAGTGTCCTCGGCTGTAAAAGAGAAAGTTGAAGAATTGATGGCAGATGATTCGGATCTGACGATCACGGTTGCAAATGATACATCTGACACGATTCTTGATTCCTTAAAAGACGTAGCAGAGACAATGGTTCTGGCGGTTATCATCTCCATGTTCATCATTTTCCTGTTCTTTGGCGATTATAAGGCGTCCCTGATCGTAGGAAGTTCGATTCCGACTTCGATTTTGATGTCCTTGATTGCGATCACGATGGCAGGATTTTCGTTGAACGTTATCACGATGAGTGCGCTGGTACTCGGCGTCGGCATGATGGTCGATAACTCGATCGTTGTACTGGAGAGCTGTTTCCGTGCAACGGCGGAGCAGGAAGACAAAGGGGCGCTGGGCTATTTTTCAGCAGCGCTTCATGGAACCGGCATTGTCATCAACTCGATCATCGGTTCGACGATCACGACCTGTGTCGTATTCCTGCCGCTGGCATTCTTAAACGGTATGACCGGACAGATGTTCAAACCGCTGGGATTCACGATCGTGTTCTGTATGTCGGCGTCCCTGCTTTCTGCGATGACGGTGGTTCCGCTGTGTTATCTGTTCTACAAACCGAGCGAGGCGAAGCGCGCCCTGATGGGACGTCCGATTGAACGTTTACAGAAATGGTACCGCGGCATCATGGACCGTCTGTTAAACCACAAAGCGATGGTTATGGGATTTTCGGTTCTGGTACTTGTACTGACGGTAATTCTGGCGAGCGGAATGCAGACGGAGCTGATGACATCGGATGATACCGGTACGGTCAGTGTCAGCATTGAGACGCGTCCGGGTCTGAAACAGGAAAAGATCGAGGAAGCGCTGGCAGAAGCGGAGGCAATTGTTTCCGCGAGCGACCAGGTTGATTCGTACATGCTGCGTTACAACGGAGGCAGCGGCGAGATCAGTGCTTATCTGAAAGATGACCGTACCATGAAAACAGACGATGTAGCCGATCAGTGGCAGAAGGAGATGGATAACATTGCAAACTGTACGATCGACGTATCGGCATCGACTTCCATGAGCTTCATGGGAAGACAGCGCGGCTATGAAGTGATTCTTCACGGCACGCAGTATGATGAGTTAAAAGAAGTTAGTGATAAGATTGTCAAGGAAATGACAGTAAGAACGGATGTCATCAACATCCATTCAAGTATTGAGAATAATGCTCCGATCATTACCCTGAAGGTTGATCCGGTCATGGCAAAGGCGTATGGACTTACGGCTTCCAGTATCGGAACGACGATCAACCAGATGTTGAGCGGTATTGACGCGACGACACTTAAAATTGATGGCGAGGACATTACGGTAACGGTTGAGTATCCGGAGGGCGAGTACGAGACAGTTGATAACATAAAAGATATTATTTTGACGGGAACAAACGGACAGAAGGTGGCACTGACCGATGTGGCAAATGTCGTATTTGAGGACAGTCCGGCTTCGATTTCCAGAACCGACGGTGCATATGAGATCACAATCTCTGCCGATTACACCGGTGATAATGTACAGCAGCAAATAAACAGTGAGGTAATTACTCCGAACTTAAGCGGTACAATCAGCATTGGGCAGAACAGCCGTGACCGTATGATGAAGAGTGAGTTCAGCTCCCTGTACCGCGCGATTGCGATTGCAGTCTTCCTGGTATTCGTTGTCATGGCGGCACAGTTTGAGTCTGTGAAGTTTTCCATCATGGTTATGACGACCATCCCGTTCAGTTTGGTTGGTTCCTTCGGATTACTGAAGCTGACCGGCGTCAGCATCAGTATGACGTCCCTGCTTGGCTTCCTGATTCTGGTCGGAACTGTTGTAAATAACGGTATTCTCTACGTGGATACGGTCAACCAGTATCGCTCCACGATGGATCTGCGGACAGCGCTCATTGAGGCAGGTGCGACCCGTATCCGGCCGATTCTGATGACAAGTATGACAACCATCCTCTCGATGATTCCGATGGCACTGGCAATCGGAAGCAGCGGTTCCACGACACAGGGTCTGGCGATCGTAGATATCGGCGGTCTGACCGCAGGTGTGATCGTCGCGCTCTTCATGGTTCCGGTTTATTACGCACTGCTGAGCCGGAAACCGAAGGAAGAGATACCGGATGTGGATTAGATATAGGTTAATTGAAAAAATATTGTAGGAAATAAAATATTTGCTGCGGAAATTAAAATCAGATATATCGGAATGGAGTGACATACATGAATCAAAATAGAAGATTATGCCTGACCCGCCGGATTGCCTCTGGCGTGGCAGCCTGCTCACTGGGAGTATTCCTGGCGGCAGGTACGCCGGTTCAGGTATTGGCAGCCAGCCCGCAATTTGCATATTCCAGAGAAAAATGGGCTTCGCTGCAGGATGATAAGCTCGAATTTGACGAGATTGCTGATCTAATCCATGAGTACAACAGCACAGTGGAGAAGAACCGGATCGAGTACAAGGATTATCAGGGCAAAGACAGCAATGAGATCGCGCAGGAATATTATGACGCGGCAGATGAGATCGAGAGTAGTATCGAGTACCCGGATTCAGATGATGCGAATTATGGTTCCGCGCTGGCAGCAGCACAGAGAAGCGAGGCTTCCGCGACCCAGATGCGCGAGCAGGGCGATAATAACGTCGATGATGCGAATGTTAAGGCGTGGGGGTATACGCAGACCGAGAAATCGTTGGTACAGCAGGCGCAGAACCTGATGATCCAGTACTGGAATGCCCAGGAAAACTTAAAGAGTGTGCAGAACCAGGTGTCCAAGGCAGAAAAAGACTATGAGACGGCAAACTTAAAGCTTTCATCCGGAAGCGCGACCCAGACGGATGCGCTGGATGCCAAGGAGACTCTTTTAAAGGCGCAGGCGTCCATCACGACGGCGGAGAGCAATATTGCATCGACGAAGGAATCCCTGTGCCAGATGCTTGGATGGAAATATGGCGCATCAGTAGAAATCGGTGCATTACCGGACCCGCAGGAACAGATGAGTGTATCGGTCAACCTCGAAGAGGACATTGCGAAAGCACAGGAAAATAATTATCAGTTAAAGATTCTGGCACGTCAGGTCAACAACGCGATGACAAGCACCCTTAAAGAGCAGTACCAGACAACTCTGACCAGCGGGAAGGAGGCAGTCAAGTCGAATGTCCAGTCGGCTTATCAGAATCTGAAGCTGTCTGAGGCACAGTATGAACAGGCAAAACGCAGCCTTGAATTAGAAGAAAAGACGAAACAGACCAACGACCGCAAGCTGGCAGCCGGACTTATCAGCCAGAACGCATACCAGAGCGCAACCTATTCCTATGAATCGGCATCCGTGGCCAAAGAGACGGCAGCGATGTCGCTTCTCCAGGCGCAGTTCGCCTACCAGTGGGCGGTGGACGGCCTGGTGTCCACGCAGTAGAAAGGGGTGGGCGGATGATGCGAAATCTGAAAGGAAAATGGATGAACGCGGAAGCTGGGACAGAGCAAAAGATGCGCAAGGGGCAAGAAAGAGACCGAAGCGGTGCAAGTGCTTTGGATGTGCATCTGGACGGTCATAATGTGAAACGAATCGGAAAAAGCAGATTGAGTCGTTCGATCGGAATTGCCCTGGCGGCTTGTATTCTTGTATCGAGCCCGGCGCAGGCGGCGAAAACGCCTTTGATTTCCGGCACAGAAAGTGATTCAGACAGCGAAGCAGATGGTCCGGCGCTGGAAGATGGCACCATAACCGAAAATAGCGCAGACAATACGATCGCCAGCCAGTCGGGCTCCTATACGGAGGAACAGCTAGCGGATTCTGTGATAGAGTACGGGGAACTGGAGGCGCTGGTGCGGCGCGGCAATGGAACGGCTGTCAGCGCCGATTACAGTTATCAGGACAGCCTTGCCGTCTACCAGGAAGCCTACGATGCGATGATTTCCGGTGCCCGGGATATGAACTATAAAGCAGATGAGCTTGAAGATGCGGGCGGAGATGAGGCACTGATCGGCACCTATGAGCGAAATGCACAAACGCTGTCGATGGCAGCGAAGCAGTATAAAAAGTCGCTCACTTCCTTAAATTCGGCGTCAAGCCGTGCGTCCAGAAACCGGACGGTCTGGCAGGTCGTAAAGACCGCACAGATCCAGTGGGGCACCTGCCGGCAGCTTCAGGACGAGGTGGGGGCGGCTGCCAAGACGGCAGAGAACTATCAGGCGCAGGTGGATCGCAAAGAGCGGGAACTGGCAGCGGGGCTTTGCACGGAGACGGATCTGCTGCAGGCTCAGAAAAACCTGCTAAGCGCCCAGACAGCATTACAATCCACGACCGATCAGGCAAATAAGGCGCTGCGCCAGCTTGCCATTTTACTTGGAAAGAGCGGAACTTCTATTACGCTGGGGGAAATTCCAGCCGTATCGGCAACGGAACTGGCTTCTATGAATCTGGATGCGGACCGCGCGGCAGCTGTCGTTGCAAGTTCCAGTGTCAAATCAGCCAGACGATCCTCCGCAACCGGAGATGCGGCGCGCAAGCTGCGCCATCAGCAGATCGAGGAAGCCGAGAGCGCCGCAAGCGCCTCAGCGGATGAGCAGTACGCTGAGATAGCGGCATTAAGCCTAGAACGCGACGCGGCGCAGGCAGCCTACCAGTCTGCCGAAAAAACATACGGCGCCACCCAGATTAAGTATCAGTCCGGTGCGATTAATAAAGCAACGTATTTACAGGGTGAGGCGTCTTATCTGCAGAAAAAAGCAGAACTAGAGACTGCCGAGATTTCCCTGCGGACGGCGTATGATGCGTATGAGTGGATGTTGAAAGGGGTTGCGTGAGAAGAGTGTGATTGCGCTTCCTGAGATTGTATAATTTTTTGTATGGATATGTGGAATAGAATTTTATAAGATGGGCTTGAAAAAGACGGCACTGCCCGGATGGGTGGTGTCGTTTTGTTACTGTTCACAGGTAGGCACTTTTGAAACCGAAAGTGCCGTAAGAAAACGTGGTGGCAGCAGGAAT
>ENA-UOJJ01003995-UOJJ01003995.1-human-gut-metagenome-genome-assembly--contig:-CS66-NODE-3995-length-14675-cov-4.703967_pt1 | contig 14675 bp, 15 predicted proteins | sample MGYA00242343_ERZ723890 | MGnify/ENA metagenome assembly ERZ723890 | reverse complement strand
CGAGAACCGGGTCCCGCGTTACCACCTAAATTCACAGAAAGCTCGCACTTCCTGCCTCGATAAGTGACCATACTGAAAAAAAATCACGTCTGCGCTCTGACAGCTAAATATTTTCCTGCTTAAAACGCTTTCAAATCCTCTTCAGAACTATCACCCCGGCATGATAACGTATGCCACTCCGTCACAGCCTACTGGATTTCTGTAAGCAGCCCCAGTGCCTGTCCGTTCCTAGTGCTTCTCACATTTCAAGAATCGTTCGGTGCAAAGCTCCGGGATGTATTCACAATGGATCTCTGCACGCGCCTCTCACCCTCCGGCAGCTCTCTGTGTGCTCTTTCCAAGGCTACTTGTTCCCTTCAAAGCCTTTCTCATTTAATACTTGCAAGTATACAAAGCCATCCTGTGTTTGTCAAGGAATTTGCCTTTATTTTTTAACAACTTACTGTGATAAAGTATCCTGTGTTTTATTTTTGTGGCTTATACCCAGTCTACAAAGAAAGTATGGTCCTTGTATGTCTCATATACAACCTTCTTAAAGTTCAGTGACTGTTTCCAGAATGCGGAAGTCATCATAAAGTATTTATAATTGAAATCCTTTTTCTTCATGCCGCTGACAGTACGCGGAGTGCCATTTGCCACATATGCGTTAAAGCTGTCCAATGCCTGCTGTGCTGCTGCATAAGCACTTGCCCGGTCTTCGAACATGCCGTTCAGGCGCTTCTGAAGGGAACCATTCGTCACAACGGAATACTGTGCAAATTTCGTGGAGCCTTCGTAAACCACATAGCGGACACTGGATGGGAATTCACTGTCAAGGGTACGGTTCAGAATACAAAGTGCAACCGCCTTCATTCCTGCAATTCCCTGGTCTCCTGCCTCGGACTCGCACATGGCAGCCAGAATATCAAGGTCCGATTTGGTTCCATCTGCAATACCAGGATGTGTCTTAAACTGGCTCATGATTGTAAAATTACGTGCATGCCCGGCATCATACCAGGTGAAAACAGTGCTGCTGTTATTGTTGCTGTTGTTATTGTTGTTGCTGTTATTCTTTTTCTCTGTGGCAACCCCATTGGCATCAAAGGTATAGATGGTTCCGCCGATCGTAGCTGTGGTATTCATGTACATAACACCACTGGAATTGAAATAATAGCTCTTATTTCCCAGCTTCAGCCAGCCAGTCTGTGCCTTCCCATCTGTAGGACTAAAGTAATAGTGTTTGGTTCCAACAGTTCCAAAACCTTTCTGGTAACGGACGCCGGTGCTCTTCTTAAAATAGTAAATGCTTCCGTCAATCGTCTTAAGTCCTGTATACATATAGCCGGTGCCTGGGTTAAAATAGCGGGTATTCTTCTTGGAATCTGTAACCCAGCCGGTCAGCATAACGCCGTTACCCGTAAAGTAACGCTTTTCGCCCTTTCTGTTCTTCTGCCAGCCTTTTAGCATAGCACCGGTACCGCTGGTAAAATAGTATTTCCTGCCATTTAAAGTCAGCCAGCCGCGGACCAGCTTGCCGTTGGAAGGCTTGAAATATCTGGTAGTGCTTCCACTTTTTAAGAAGCCAGTTACCATGACCCCCTTGCCCTTGGTAAAATACCGGATGTATTTTCCCTTGCTGTTCTTTTGCCATCCTTTGAGCTGAACGCCGGTCTTTTTGTTAAAATAATATTTCTTACCGTTTAAAGTCAGCCAGCCCTTTTTCCTGGCTCCGCTGGATGTTATGTAGTAGGTCTTGCCTTTGATGGTCTTGAAGCCTGCCTTCGCAGCCTGGACGTCCTTAGTCATCATGGGCGTAGCAAGCAAAATCAGCAGGATAAGCACCCCCAGTACAAAACCTCTGTGTTCTTTTCTTCCTTCTCTTTCCATACCTTTCCCTTTCTAAAAAAGAACAGCACTTGGATACCTCCAGGTAAAACTGTCCTTATTCTGTCGAAAATATGTCAAATCGGTTTCAAAGATTACAAAATTATTACGTTTTGATTTATTATAACGAAATTCCACATTTCTGTCAACTGCTTTGTAACACCACCCCTGTCCCCTCCATATGATGAACTGTAAACATTTTCTGGAGGTAACAGCATGAGTGATTTAGCTGCTACAAACTGTGGATGCAGTGACGACAGATCCGGTTGCGGATGCGGTAACTGTGGATGCAACAATGGTTGCGGATGTGACAATGGATGTGGTCTTTCCTTCGGAAACGGCTCCTGTGGATGCAACATTCTCTGGATCATCATTCTCCTTTGTGCATGCGGCGGCAACGGCATTGGCTGCAACAACGGATGTGGCAATGGAAACGGTGACTGCTGCTGGATCATCATCATCCTTCTGCTTCTCTGCGGTGGATGGGGAAACGGCTGCGGATGCTGATGTAAAGGCTTCACACAGGAAAAGAGCCTGCATTGCCAGGCTTTTTCCTGTAAATCCGGGACAGAGGAAATCACCCCTGTCCCTTTTCTATTTCATCTTTGTTTCCCTGTTTTTCTGCAGCAGGCTGTTTCATTTATTTTTCTCTTCTTTCCAGTTATTTTCAGCAATACCCCCCTTTTGCCTTTTCCATAATTCTTTGTTTGCTGCTCCCTTACTTTCCTGTTTTTTTCTCACACACTCCAGATCCAGTTCATAAATTGCATTTCCATCTATCACAAGTCCTTCATTTTTTCTGTCCATAACACTTCCCCCAGTTTCTTTCATACTTTACGGAAACTGCTTTCAATTTCCTTTGCTATTTTTTGCAGCCTCCTAATATACAATATGTCAAACGGTATCTCCCCGTCATATTTTAATAATAAAAACATAGATATAAAAAAGGGATTCCTATGGAACAAGAATATATCGCACAGACTACACTCGACCAGATGGTGGGAACTGACCAGGGACAGCTGTTAAAAGCTCTGATTCCTTATTTTCCGCCCAGACAGCAGCAGTTTTTATCTGTATTTGCAAAAGCGAAAGAGCTTTCCAACACACTGACTCTTTTTTCGAACCCACCTGCGGCCATGCGCATACAGGCAGCATCTGCCCCGGCACAGCCAATGGAGCTTTTAAGCGACCTGCGCCGCTACTGCTTTGGAAATACCAGAAAAACTTTGGACCAGATCAACAATATGATAGCAATGGTGGAAATGCTCAGGATCATGAACGTGCCCTCCTCACAAGACACCCCGAAGGATAATTGCGAAGAAGAACGCCAGTAAGAAAACAATGCTGTCTCTTGTCAAAATATTGGAAAAAGGAGTGATTCTTTATGGAAGAAAACTGGCAGGATAATCCCAGACTTGCAGGCATGGACCGGAGCAAGCTTGATCTGCTCCAGCAGATGGCACAGCAGGGCGCGGGGAAATCCCCCTCTGACCTGCTGCCTTTTATTATGAACGCTGCCTCCCAGGGGCGAAATGCCGGATTGCACTTTAACCCGCAGGAGATCAATACCATCATTGAAGTCCTGAAAATGGGAAAAAGCCCCCAGGAGCGGGCGAAACTGGATAAAGTGGTAAATTTAATGAAGATGATGAAATAAGCCAATCCAATATTATTTTATTCCCTCATATGCACCCATTATGCATTCCCTCAGAAGAACCAGCGCGCTTGCCACTGCCTGCTGACGGATCTTGGTACGGTTTCCAGTGAAATGATACTCCTGGGTGACGGTCTGTCCGTTATAGCAGCAGCCCATAAATACAGTGCCAACCGGAGTTTCCCTCGTTCCGCCATCCGGACCTGCAAGGCCGGTAATAGAAAGGCTGATATCCGCTCCAGAAGCAGCACAACAGCCCTTTGCCATCTGTTTGGCACATTTTGCAGAAACTGCACCAACTGTCTTCAGAGTGGATTTCTTCACTCCAAGGCATTCTCTCTTGGCACGGTTGCTGTAAGTAACAAAGCCATGGCTGAATACCTGGGAAGCACCTGGCACATTTACAATACGTGCAGCAATGGCACCACCTGTACAGGATTCAGCAAGAGCCAGTGTCAGTTCCTTCTCTTTCAGAAGCTCCACAACAGATTCTTCCAATGTTTTATCTGCAGCCAGAGCAAATACATTTTTGCCGAAACGTTTTTTCAGTTCCTTTACCACTGGCTTGATCAGCTTTTTGCAGGCTTTCTCGTCTTCGCCTTTGGCTGTGATGCGAAGATGGACCTCTCCTGTTTTTGCATAAGGGGCAAGGGTAGGATTGGTCTGGGCTCCGATCATGTCCTGAATATCTGCAGCCACCTGGCTCTCTCCGATTCCGCAGATCTTTACTACCTGGGAGCAGATGATCTCCGGCTGTTTCTTGCGGAGATAAGGATAAACAGCTTCCTCAAACATGGGGATCAGCTCATTTGGCGGTCCTGGAAGAAGAATGGCGGTTTTGCCGTTTTTCTCAAGGATCAGGCCAGGGGCTGTTCCGTTGTGATTATCCAACACAATGGCACCCTCAGGCACCTGCGCCTGTTTATAATTGTTGGAGGTCACACGTCTGTCCGGATGATTTTTCTGATACTCTTTCATATAACGCTCAATCCGCTTTCTGGAATGGGGATCTTCTGAAAGAGGGAGCTCCATCACCTCTGCGCACACCTCTTTGGTCAGGTCATCCTCGGTTGGTCCAAGGCCGCCTGTAAGGATTACCACATCGGACCGGTCAAGAGCAGATGCGATCACGGCCTTCATTCTGTCGTGGTTATCACCAACCACAGATTCATAATAAACAGAAAGACCAAGCTGGGCACATTTTTCAGAAAGATATGCACTGTTGGTGTTTACAATATTTCCCAGTAAAATTTCAGTTCCCACTGCTACAAGCTCTGCAATCATTTTTATACCTCTTTTCTGGTTTCTTATGAATTCAGCCAACATCTCTAACTGAATAAAGATGTTGGCTGTTTTATATGCGAATATTTATTCCTGCATGGAAATTACATTTTTGTTCTGAACAATATAGGTGATCAGAGAGATCACAGTCAGAGCCAGTGATACCCATACAAAAATCTGTGTCAGGATTTCAAAGAATCCCCCAAAGTTCAGAATCAGAAGAATGATCATGATCATCTGGGATGCTGTTTTGAATTTGCCCCAGTAGTTAGCAGCAATCACAACACCGTTCTCCGCTGCGATCAGTCTGAAACCACTGATAATAAATTCTCTTGCAATGATAATGATAACAAACCATGCCGGCAAACGGTCAAGCCCGATCATACAGATCAGTGCGGAACAAACCAGCAGCTTGTCTGCAAGGGGATCCATAAATTTACCAAAATTGGTAACCAGATTGTTCTTGCGCGCAAGATGGCCATCAAACCAGTCGGTAATACTTGCCACTACGAAAATAGCAAGGCAGATATAGCGGTTTGCCTCTCCGCCCCAGCCTGTCAGAATAAATAATACAAAAAACGGCACCAGGATCATTCTGGCTACAGTTAATTTATTCGGTGTATTCATCTTCCAGCTCTCCTATCAAATCGTATTCCAGAGCACCGGTAACCCGGACTCTCGCAAAGTCTCCTGTCATGAGAAGCTCACCGGTCTGTACGAAAATATATCCGTCAACCTTCGGCGCATCTCCGTAAGTACGCCCGATATACGCACTCTCTCCGGATACCTTGCCCTCGATCATGACGGTCAGTACCTGACCTACACGTTTCTCACCTTTCTCAAGAGAAATTTCCTGCTGAAGTTCCATGATTTCATCACGTCTGGCTTCCTTGACTTCCTCAGGGATCTGACCTTCCATAGTAGCTGCCGGGGTATCTTCCTCGGCAGAGTATGGAAAAACGCCAAGGCGGTCAAACTCAATCTCATCCACAAACTCCATCAATTCATCATGGTCTTCCTGGGTCTCACCAGGAAAACCGCTAATCAGACTGGTACGAAGGAAAATATCCGGAATCTCCCGGCGCAGCTTGCCGATAATATCCACCAGTTCCTGCCTGGTAGTGCGGCGTCCCATACGCTTCAGAACGCGGTCACTTGCATGCTGGATTGGAAGATCCAGGTAGTGACAGATCTTTTTCTCTTCCTTCATGGTCTGTATCAATTCATCGTAAATCTCCTCCGGATAACAGTACAGAATACGGATCCAGCGGATTCCTTTAATCCTGCAAAGCTCTTTCAGAAGGACATGGAGAGATTTCTTTCCATAAATATCCTTTCCATACACGGTAGTTTCCTGGGCAACCAGGATCAGCTCTTTTACGCCTTTCTCTGCCAGTGACTGTGCTTCCTTTACAAGCTGTTCCATAGGAACACTTCTGTAGCTGCCCCGCAGCTTGGGGATAATACAGTAAGTGCAATGCTTGTCACAGCCCTCTGCGATTTTCAGATATGCAAAGTGTCCGCCTGTAGTCAGCATACGCTTACCGGAAATATCCGGAAGAAAATCAATGCTTTTGTACTCTTCGAAATGTCTGCCTGCCTCAGCTTCATTCACGGCTTTAATAATGTCACCGTAAGAAGTTGTACCAAGGATTGCATCCACTTCAGGTATTTCCTCTGAAATTTCTTTCTTATAACGCTGTGCCATACATCCGGTAACGATCAGCACCTTGCAGGTACCTGCTTTTTTCTTCTCTGCCATCTCAAGAATGGTGTTAACACTCTCTTCTTTGGCATCCCCGATGAAACAACAGGTGTTGACAATGATCACTTCTGCTTCGTCTTCATCGTCAACGATCTGATGTCCGTCTGCTGCAAGCATTCCAAGCATTTCCTCAGAATCTACCAGGTTCTTATCACATCCAAGGGAAATGAACAGTAATTTCATATTATTCTGCACTCTCCTCAGACTCAGTAGATACAGCTGCTGCATTCTCTTCTACAGCTACTTTCTCTGCTGTATGGCCTGCGATCTCTGCCAGATCCTCTTCCTCATGTTTGCCAGGAAGGATTTTAACCTTACCATTGTATAATTCGTCGATGGCGATGGAAAGCGGTTTCTTGCCCTTTACATTATCTGCTAATGGCTTAGCTCCGCCGATCAGCTGGCGTGCACGTTTGCTGGTAGCAAGGATCAGGGAATAACGGCTGTTGAGCACCATGCTCTCGTCGTCGTCCTCATTGTTTGTATTGATTGCTTCAATCAGCTCAGAATAAGATGGATGGATCATATCTATACTCCTTTCAAAATTGTGATTATTGTTATTATTTTCATAAAGATTTGTGGATTCGAATGTATATTTGTGCATATAGCCACAAATCATTATTTCTTCATTCACAGAAACCGTTTTGATCAATAGGTTATTCTGCACTTCTGCCAAATCCCCATCACTGCTTCAAAAAACAGGTAGGGCTTAAATAAAATTTTTACCCCATTGGTGTAGGGCAGTTTTAACTATACCAGTTACTCCTCCATAAACCTGGCAGCCTGTGCCTGGATCTCATGGATAAAATCCAGATTTCTCTTCATAGCGAAGTGCTCACTCTGGATAATATTATGAAGCCTGTCCACAGCTTCGTCAAGCTGATCATTTACCAGAAGGTAATCGTACTCCTCAACTCCTTCTGCTTCCTGTGCAGCCCTTGCAAGCCGCTGGCGGATCACTTCCTTAGTCTCAGTGCCTCTGCCTACAAGACGCTCCTTTAATTCTTCCATGGAAGGTGCTGTAACAAATACCAGAACTGCCTCCGGAAATTTCTTCTTAATCTTGCGTGCACCCTGGATCTCAATCTCCAGAATCACGTCCCGTCCTGCTGAGAGCTGCTCCTCCACATAGGCCTTCGGTGTGCCGTAGTAATTCTCAACGTACTGGGCATATTCAATCAGCTGATCCTTACAGATCATCTGCTCAAACTCTTCTTTTGTATGGAAAAAATATTCTCTTCCGTCTTCTTCCCCTGGTCTGGGGTTTCTGGTGGTAGCGGATACTGACAATGCATAATTGTCATACTTCCCCATCAGGCTTTTCATAATGGTACCTTTTCCTGCTCCGGAAAAACCGGAAACAACTACCAAAACTCCTCTACTCATGGTCCTCTCCCTTACTTTCTATTACTTCTGCAAATCTGCGGGCTATGGTGTCCGGCTGGATCGCAGACAATATCAGAATGTCGTCTGAAGTGACGATTACAGATTTGGTCTTCCTGCCCTGTGTGGCATCCACCAGGGAATTGGAACCTTTTACACTCTGAACCATTCGTTTCACCGGTGCGGCATCCGGGTTTACCACAGCTACGATTTTCTGGGAATTCACCATATTGCCGAATCCGATATTGATTAATTTTGCCATGTTTTCACCCTTCTGTCAAGATAAGGAGAGCTTACGTCCAAAAATTATTGCTGTTCACTCTGCAAACAGTAACCGTAAGCTTCGTAGCCCTACGAATTGTGACTCTGCTTTGCAGCTCCCACAATCCTCCCAGCATTGGGAATCCGCTTGGTTACTCCACATTCTGAACCTGTTCCCTGATCTTCTCAATTTCTGTTTTCAGATCAATTGCAATATTGGAAATCACCAGATCACTGGACTTGGACAGAATCGTATTCGCCTCCCGGTTCATCTCCTGTGCCATAAAGTCAAGCTTACGTCCGATGCCTTCTTTCTCCTCCAGCATCTTCTTCATGCCCTGGATGTGGCTGTGGAGACGGACGGTCTCCTCGTCGTTGCATATCTTATCAGAAAACAGGATCACCTCTGCGGCAATTCTGGATTCCTCGATCTGGGAATCCTCAAGAAGCTCGTGCACCTTCGCTTCCAGCTTCTCCCTGTAGGAATCCACCACCTCAGGGGAACGTGCCTCCACCTGATTTACCTTCTCATCAAGCGCATCCAGCTTGGTGATCAAATCATTCTTCAGATTCCCGCCTTCTCTTGCACGTGCCTGGGCAAATTTCTCACAAGCCTCCCGAAGCGGACCCTCCAGTACTGCCCACAACGCCTCTTCATCTACAGACTGTTCTTCCATAGTCAGGACATCCGGATAACGGGAAAGGGCACCTGCTTTCACATCATTCTCAAGGCCAAATTCTTCTGCCATCTGGCGGATGTAGGCCAGATATTCGCTGGCAAGCTCCTTATTGTATTTCAGTGCATCGCAGCTTAAGGTATAATCTTCATATGTGATAAATACATCTACCTTTCCGCGCTGCATGTATGTCTTCATAAGGTTCCGGATGGCACCCTCCAGGAAGCTCAGCTTCCTTGGCATCTTAATACTCAGATCCAGATATCTGTGATTGACGGATTTTATCTCAACGGTGATCTTCCGCTCTTTTGTGATCACCTCGGCTCTTCCAAAGCCTGTCATGCTCTTTATCATAGTAATCTCTTTCTGTATTTTTTTTCGAAAATTGTCTCCAAAAGGACTTGATTTCTTATCGTAATTCTCCACCCTATGGTCTGACAATACTTCTACGCATACAGATTTATTATAGTTCATTCCAAAACCCTAGTCAAATCCTTTTTTTGCTGTTATAATGAAGTTCGCGCGTTACTGTTCATTGGTAACGTTCCGCAAGGCGTTTTTTGTGAACAAAGTTCACAAGAAGGTTGTTATCTGAAAGGAGTTTTCTTTATGGCTTTTGATGGAATCACCATTGCTGCAATGGTTTCTGAATTAAATAAAAACCTCTCCGGCGGCCGCATCAATAAGATCGCCCAGCCAGAGAACGATGAACTGCTGATCACGGGAAAGGGTGCGAACGGCCAGAAGCGTCTGCTTCTCTCCGCCAGTGCTTCCCTTCCATTAATTTATTTTACAGCCAGGAACCGGATCAGTCCTCTCACAGCTCCCAACTTCTGCATGCTGCTCCGCAAACACATCGGCAGCGCCAGGATCACAGGCATCCGGCAGCCTGGACTGGAGCGTGTGGTGGAATTTGAGCTGGAGCATCTGAACGAGCTTGGAGATGTCTGCCACAAGGTTCTGATCATGGAGCTGATGGGCAAGCACAGCAACATTATTTTCTGCGATGACCAGAGTATGATCCTGGACAGCATCAAGCACGTATCCTGCAATGTAAGCTCCGTCCGCGAGGTTCTTCCGGGACGTCCTTATTTTATCCCCCATACCCAGGATAAGCTGGATCCTCTTACCATTTCCAGAGAAGACTTTATGGAAAAGGTCTGCGGCAGATCCAATGCCATCTCCAAGGCCCTTTACCAGACACTTACCGGTTTTAGCCCGGTTATGGCCCAGGAGCTTTGCTATCGTGCTTCCATTGATGGAAATGACGATGCCCAGGCACTGGATGCAGATGTAAAAGAACAGCTTTACACAGAATTTTCCAATTTAATGGGCCAGATCAAAAAAGAGGAATTCACCCCTACGATTATTTTCAAAGGGGACGAGCCGGTTGAATACGGCGTTCTTCCTTTTACCCAGTATGGGGAGGGCTTTACCAGCCAGACTTTTGAGTCTGTGTCTGAAATGCTGGAAACCTACTATGCTTCCCGTGACACCATCACCCGGATCCGCCAGAAATCAGCGGACCTTCGCAAAATCGTCCAGACAGCCCTTGAACGCAACCGCAAGAAGCTCAGCCTTCAGCAGAAGCAGATGAAGGACACGGAAAAAAAGGACAAATACAAAATTAACGGCGAGCTGCTCAACACCTATGGCTACGGTCTGGAAGAAGGCTGCAAATCCTTCAAAGCCGTAAACTATTATAATGGAGAGGAAATCACCATTCCTCTTGATCCAGCCCTGACACCCCAGGAGAATTCCAAGAAATATTTTGACCGTTACAGCAAGCTGAAACGTACCCAGGAGGCCCTGGAGGTTCAGATCGCCGATACCTCCAGCGAGATCGAGCACCTGGAATCCATTTCCAACGCCCTTGATATTGCAGCTGAAGAAAGCGATCTTTCCCAGATCAAGGAAGAGCTGATGGAATATGGCTATGTGAAACGGCACTATGGCAACAAAAAGGGTGCCAAGATGCAGGTGAAATCCAAGCCCTTCCATTATGTTTCCAGTGATGGCTATGATATTTATGTGGGAAAAAACAACTACCAGAATGATGAGCTGACCTTTAAATTTGCCACTGGCAACGACTGGTGGTTCCATGCCAAAAAGATGCCTGGCTCCCACGTAGTTGTAAAGACAAAGGACGGCACCCTTCCGGACCGCACCTTTGAGGAAGCTGGCAATCTGGCAGCCTTTTATTCCAAAGGCCGCACTGCTCCCAAGGTAGAAATTGATTATCTTCAGAAAAAAAATGTAAAAAAGCCGGCAGGGGCAAAGCCTGGATTTGTAGTTTATTATACCAACTATTCTCTCATGGCATCCCCGGATATTACAGGGATTAAGCAGTTGTCCTGATAACGGCATTTTACCTTTTCAGTGATTCCGAAAATTTACAGAAAGACTGTTGTGCAGAATCACAGCCAATACACATTATTTTAAGAACAGGAGTTACCTATGAGTATTTTGAACGTTGAACACCTTACCCATGGCTTTGGTGACAGAGCCATTTTCCAGGACGTGTCTTTCCGTCTTCTGAAGGGAGAACACATCGGCCTGGTAGGCGCCAACGGAGAGGGAAAATCCACCTTCTTCAACATTGTAACCGACAAATTAATGCCAGATGAAGGCAAAATCCAGTGGGCCAAAAATGTGCGCGTAGGCTACCTGGACCAGCATTCCATCCTTGCTCCTGGCATGACCATCCGTGACATACTGAAATCTGCTTTTTCCTGGCTCTTTGAGCAGGAGGAAAGAATGAATACCATCTGCGATTCCCTGGGCGAAGCTTCCCCGGAAGAGATGGAAACGCTTATGGAAGAACTGGGAACCATCCAGGATACCCTGACCATGCATGACTTCTATGTCATTGATTCCAAGGTGGAGGAAGTTGCCCGGGCTCTTGGTCTTCTGGATTTGGGACTGGACCGTGATGTTACAGACCTTAGCGGCGGACAGAGAACCAAGGTACTCCTTGCCAAGCTGCTTCTTGAGAAGCCGTACATTCTCCTTCTGGACGAGCCTACCAACTATCTGGACGAAGAGCATATTGCATGGCTGAAGCGTTATCTCCAGGATTATGAAAATGCTTTTATCCTTATTTCCCACGATATTCCTTTCCTTAATGATGTGATCAACATTGTTTACCACATGGAAAATCAGGAGCTGAACCGCTATGTAGGGGATTATGACCATTTCCAGGAGGTTTACGAAGTGAAAAAGGCCCAGCTGGAAGCTGCTTACCGGCGCCAGCAGCAGGAAATCAGTGAGTTGAAGGATTTCGTTGCCCGAAACAAAGCCCGTGTTTCTACCCGTAACATGGCTATGTCCCGCCAGAAAAAGCTGGACAAAATGGATGTGATCGAACTGGCTGCTGAGAAGCCCAAGCCAGAATTTCATTTTAAACAGGGACGCACCCCTGGCAAAAATATTTTCGAGATCAAAAACCTTGTGATTGGATATGAGGAACCCCTTTCCCGTCCGCTCACCCTTTCCATGGAAAGAGGCCAGAAGATTGCCCTTGTAGGCGCCAACGGAATTGGAAAAACCACTTTGCTGAAAAGTATTCTTGGGCTGATTCCTGCACTAAAAGGAACAAGGGAATTGGGGGACAACCTCCAGCTTGGATATTTCGAGCAGGAAGTAAAAGGGGATAATAAGACCACCTGTATTGATGAGATCTGGGCAGAATTTCCCTCTTACACCCAGTATGAGGTCCGCTCCGCCCTTGCCAAATGCGGACTTACCACCAAGCATATTGAAAGCCAGGTCCGTGTGCTCAGCGGCGGTGAGCAGGCCAAGGTCCGCCTCTGCAAGCTGGTGAATAAAGAGACAAATGTCCTTCTTCTGGACGAGCCTACCAACCATCTGGATGTGGATGCCAAGGAGGCACTAAAGGAAGCGTTGAAAGAATACCGGGGAAGCGTGCTTCTTATCTGCCATGAACCGGAGTTTTACCAGGATGTGGTTTCACAGGTATGGGACTGCAGTAAGTGGACCACAAAGATTCTGTAAAGGAAACAAAAACAGCATTTCAGCAGTGAAATTTCTCTCTTCTGCCGAAATGCTGTTCTTTATTTTCTTATTCGTTTTCTCAAATGGTTCTATAACCAGTCTTCGGACTATTCCGATCAGGTGAACTGAATAATTCCAGATACCTTGTCGTAAGCGCTGTCCCAATCCTGGCTGCTGGAAATACCCTTGATGGTACCCTTAATTGCAATCTTGCCTAAAGCAGAGAAACTGGAAACGTCAGCTTTCATTCCTTTATTGGTAATAAATGCGTAAGTTCCCCATACAGTATCTGGGGAATAGGTCTTGGCTTTCAGCTTGATATTGCTGAAAACTGCATTCACAGAATCCCCTTTCTTTCTGGCAGATCCCTCTACACGAAGATAAAGGGTCCGATTTGCAAGCTTTTTGTTCTTCACAGTCTTTACCAGTTTACCATCAATATAGCACTTGCAGGTTCCGTTCTTCTCAACGGCCAGCATCAGATGATAAGTTTTCTTGGTCGCGCCCTGTTTTACCCAGTAGTAATCCTGTCCTCCAGGATTGTTGCTGCGTACGTTCTCGACCATAAACATAGTCTTGCCTGTGTACGGGGCTCTTGCATACTGGTCATACTGAATGCCGAAGCTAATGGCAGATGTGGGGGTAACGGCCACTAATTTCGCATGATAGCCAGTACCGGATCCGGAAAGATTTACATCAGCCTCAATGGTATAGGCGGAAGTTGTGTTCTCAATGGTTGCTTTCGCAGCAGCTGGCTTCGCAGCCGGAACTTTGTAGACAATTTTCTTTCCAGTTTTGTTATAGGAGCTGGTTTTTCTGCCCTTATAAGCTTTTACAGTATAGTAGTAAGTTTTACCACTCACTACCTTCTTATCCACATAGGATGTTTTCGAACCGCCGCGAACGGTGGCAAGCTTCTTCCAGGAACTGCTTCCCACTTTACGATAAACGTAATAGCCGGATGCTCTAGCGCTCTTCTTCCAGGTGAACTTCACAGTCTTGTCCACACGCACTGCGCTTACAAGCTTGGGTGCCTTTAAGGATGCTGCCTGAACGGTCTGTGCGTTTCCAACTGAATAAACTGGAAATACAAGCATGAAGACCAGTAAAAACAGCATGATTTTCTTGATGCTTTTTCTGTTCATATTTCTCCTCCTCTTTCCCTATTATCGCGGCAGCCGCCATAGTCTCATGCAGGCATGGGCTTTGGCCCGCTATCGCGTAAATTCTAAAAAGCGGAGAATCCCAACATCTGGAAATCTCCGCTTCAATTATACTACTTATTCATCAGTAGCGTCAACCTTGCTTGCCCGTGCTTCAATCTCTTTCTGCTGGATATCTCCAGGAGCCTGCTCGTAACGGGCGAACTCATAGGAGAAGTCACCGCTTCCACCAGTCATGGAACGAAGATCTGTGGAATATCCATAGATTTCAAGAAGCGGAACGTCAGCTTCAATAATGGTATTGCCGTTATGATCCGGATTCATTCCAAGAACACGGCCACGGCGCTTATTCAGATCACCCATAGCGTCACCGGTGTATTTATCCGGAACGGTAACCTTCATGGAAACGATTGGCTCTAACAGTACAGGAGATGCTTCCATGAAGCCCTTCTTGAATGCAAGGATAGTAGCCATCTTAAATGCCATCTCTGAGGAATCTACCGGATGATAGGATCCATCGTACAGAGTAGCCTTTACACCAACTACCGGATATGCTGCAAGAGGTCCCTTCTGAACACATTCCTGAAGTCCCTTCTCAACTGCCGGGAAGTAGT
>ENA-UOJJ01003991-UOJJ01003991.1-human-gut-metagenome-genome-assembly--contig:-CS66-NODE-3991-length-14682-cov-17.560470_pt1 | contig 14682 bp, 9 predicted proteins | sample MGYA00242343_ERZ723890 | MGnify/ENA metagenome assembly ERZ723890 | reverse complement strand
TGATGGCCTTTGCGATCATCTCGTCGGGGATGCCGGTGCCGCCGTGCAGGACCAGGGGGATGTTATTCGTGGCCTTGTGGATGCGGTCCAGAGCCTCGAAGTCCAGGCCCTTCCAGTTGGCCGGGTAGACACCGTGGATGTTGCCGATGCCGGCTGCCAGGAAATCAATGCCCAGATCGGTGATCTTTGCGCACTCCGCAGGGTCTGCGATCTCGCCAGCGCCCACGACGCCGTCCTCGACGCCGCCGATGGAACCGACCTCAGCTTCGATGCTCAGGCCCTTGGAATGTGCCAGAGCGACCAGCTCCTTGGTCTTCTCCACGTTCTCCTCAATGGAGTAGTGGCTGCCGTCGAACATGATGGAAGAGAAACCGGCTTCCACGCAGGCCTTGCAGCCTTCGTAGGTGCCGTGGTCCAGATGCAGAGCAACGGGAACGGTGATCCCCATGGAATCGACCATTGCGCTGACCATCGCAGCAACGGTCTTGAAACCGGTCATGTACTTGCCGGCACCCTCGGAGACGCCCAGGATGACGGGGCTCTTCATCTCCTCGCAGGCGGTCAGCACAGCCTTGGTCCACTCCAGGTTGTTGATGTTGAACTGGGGCACACCGTAGTGGCCGTCGCGTGCCTTGATGAGCATTTCGGTTGCATTTACCAACATTATTCATTACCTCCGCAAATTCATATTATTGGGGTGAAAAGTCGTTTGAGAATGCGACTTTGCGTATCCCTTAACGAACCTGTAAGGTTAGTATACCCCAAACAAACTATAAAATCAATCCAAATTTTCAACATGGTTTCCAGTTCGTCAAAATGATGTTGGAGATTGTGGCAAAATGCGGGAACGAGACATTCAAAAAATAGTCATATTTCCGACTTGAATTTTACAAAAAGTACGGCGGCTTCTGCACGGAAAATTTCCTCACGGTTGAAAACCCGGTGGAAAGTGTGGAATTCCACCCGGAAAGTGGGCGCAGATGCTTGATTTTTGAACACTTTCAACGGAGTTTTCAACATGTGGAAAAGAAAGGTCCGTTTTACAAAGTGTATATGGACTCGAATGTGGAAAACTTTTGCCGAAAAAAATATACCGATAAAATGACAAGGGGGCTGCTCTCTGCCGACCGGAACAAAATTCAGGCGGGAAAAAAGGGGAATCCTATGGCAAAGGCGGGGCGGTTATGTTATACTTTACTATGACAATCTGTCGAATTTCGTAAACAGTGAAACAAAAAGGGCCTGTCCCTTTTCGATAAATGGAAGGAGAATACAATGGACGAACAGAAAATGCCGCGCCGCCCCCGCCGCGCTGCGGAGGACACGCCGAAGAATGAGAGCCTGGTCTACGGCAAGAACCCTGTGACCGAGCTGCTCAAGAGCGGCTCCGGCGTGGATACGGTGCTGCTGGCCGAGGGCATGGCCCCCGCTGTGGCGGCGTACTTCACCGCCATGGCCAAGGAGGCCGGGGCCACCGTCAAGCGGGTCCACCCCAACAAGCTCCGCCTGATGACCGGCACCGAGAGCCACCAGGGCGTGGCTGCGTTTGCCAGCGAGATCGAGTATGCCACCGTGGAAGACCTGCTGGCAGCGGCCAAGGCGAAGGGGGAGCCGCCCTTCCTCGTGCTGAGCGACGGCATCGAAGACCCCCACAATCTGGGCGCAGTGATGCGCAGCGCACTGCTCTGCGGTGCCCACGGCATCGTCATCCCCAAGCGGGGCGGCGCTTCCGTGACCCCCACCGTCATCAAATCCAGCGCCGGTGCTGCGGAGCGTCTGCCCGTGGCCCGCGTGGCCAACATCGGCGAGACCATCCGCCGCCTGAAGGACCAGGGCGTTTTCGTCTACTGTGCCGATATGGACGGTGTGCCCCTGCGCAAGAATAACCTCACCGGCCCCATCGCGCTGGTGCTGGGCAGTGAGGGCAGCGGCGTCTCGCAACTGGTGAAAAAGCTCTGCGACGGCGTGGTGCGGCTGGATATGGCCGCACAGGGCACCGGCGTGGACAGCTTCAACGTCTCGGTGGCGGCTGGCATCATTTTGTATGAGATCCAGAGCCAGCGAGCAGGCGAATAAACGCGGACTGCTCCGCAGAGATTGAGCAGGGAGGTACAACGAATGGCGAAGAATGATGCCCGTAAAAACGGCTTTGAAAAAACGAACCCGGAGGACCTCGCAGCCAAGGAAGAGAAATTCCGCACCTTTTTCAGCACCAGTGTGGCGCAGGTGCCCGATGAGATGAAGCACCGGGACGACGAAAAGCAGGAGCCTGCAAAGCAGAAGACCCAGAGCAGCATCCTGGGCCGCATCCTAGGCCGCGCCAAGGAGGAGGCAGAGCCTGCCTCCGAAAAGCCTGCCATGCCGCAGGAACTTCCGCCGACGGGTGAGATCCGGCTGGGCGGGGAAGACGAGGCCGCGGAGCCGAAGGCCGATCTGGAGCTGGCCGCAGACTTCTTTGTGGCAGAGGAGCCGGAATCGCCGGTGCGGCCTGCCCCGGCCGCCCCGGCCGAGCGGAAGTCGGCTACCGAAAAGCAGCCCGTTCCGCAGCCGAAATATGAGAAGAACTATGTGCGCGGCCCGCTGACCCCGCAGGAGCAGAAGGAACATGCCGAGATGCAGGAACTCAAGGCCCTGCTCTTCCCGGCCCCGAAACCGGCCCGGCCCGAAGCGGACACGCCCGCCCCGCAGGAGGTGCTGGGCGTCGAGACCGCCGCATTGGAGGCCGAGGAAAAGGCCCGCGCGGCCCTGCCGAAGATGGTCTTCGCCGAGGACCAGACCTGCAGGCCGGAGCCGGAAGAGGCCCGACCGGAGCCGACCCAGCCCTTCCGCTTCTTTGGGGAAGGCGACGACGAAGCCGCGCCTGCGGCCCCCACGCGGGAGACGCCGCCCAGCATGGACGACAGCATGAGCATCCCGTTGTTAGGCCTTGAGGAGGAACCGGAAGCGCCGGTTTCCGCACCGGATGCTGCACCCGCCGAAGCTGCCCAGCCTGCGGAAGCGGCAGCAAAAGCCGCGCCCGGCGAAGCATCCGCAGCCGAGACGCCTACGGCCCCGGCAGAGGAAGCTGCCGCAGAGCCTGCCGAAGAATCTACCCCCGAAACCGTGGGCGAGAAGCTGCATAAGATGAGCGCAGAACTCACGCTGCGCTGTGTGCTCAGCGGCATCCTGGCTGTGGTGCTGCTCCACTTCGGTCTGACGGCGGCGGGCCTGCTGGCACCCATTGCCTCGCTGGACCCGGTCGTCGCTCCGGCGGCATTCTACGCCGCCAACCTGCTGGTGTTGGCTGCGGCGCTGGCCGTGGCCTACCCCGTCCTGCGGGACGGTCTGAGCGGCCTGAAAAAAGACCGCCGCCCCAGTGCGGACACCATGCCCGCGCTGGCCGCCTGCGGTGCGGCGCTGGAAGCCGCCATCGCCCTGCTCAATGCCAGGAGCTACCAGACGTCCAGCTGGACGCTGCTGTCCGGCATCGCGGCGCTGGGGCTGTTCATGGCCCTGCTGGGCAGCCGGGTGCAGCTGGCCGCTGTGAAAAACGGCTACGACCTGGCCACCAAAGACCCGGCCGGGCTGCAGGGGGCGTTCCGGGTCAAGGACAAGGACCTGATCCGGATGCTTGCCCGCAGTCTGGACGAAAAGGACCCCTGGGTCCTGCTCAGCCGCCCGGTCCAGTGGGACGACGCCCTGCTGGAACAGAGCTTTGGCGAGCGCACCAGTGAGCGCCGCGCCCGCAAGACGTCGTACATCCTGCTGGGGGCTGCGGTGCTCAGCGGTCTGGCGTTCCTGCTGTTCGGCGGCGGGCTCAACGGCATGGCTGCGGCCATGACCGCCATGCTCTGCATGGGCGCTCCGCTCTCCTCCACGCTGGTGGCCGGTCTGGCCACCCTGCGGCTGCAAAAGAGCGCCGCCGCTGCCGGTGCGGTCATTCCCGGCTGGGCCGCGATCGAAGAACTGGGCGGCGTGGACACCGTGCAGGTGGACGCCGACGAGCTTTTCACTGCGGACAGCGTGAATCTGGAGGACATCCGCATCTTCAAGGGGGGCCGCATCGACCGCGCCATCCTCTATGCGGCCAGCATCCTGAATCAGAGCTGCGAGACTCTGCGCGGCCTGTTCCGCCAGATCATTGAGGACCGCACCGACATCCTCTACCCCGTCAAGGATCTGGAGCTCCACTACGGTCTCGGCTTTGCGGCCTGGTGCGATAACAACCGCGTCCTGATCGGCAACCGCGCCTATATGGAAAAGGAGGGCGTCCCCGTGCCCGAAACGGAGTACGAGGAAGAGCACTCCCAGCATGGAACTTTGCAGATCTTGTATCTGGCGGTTTCGGGCAACCTTCACGCCATGTTCGTGCTGCACTCCACAGGCGGGCGGAATGCGGCCCGCGGGCTGGAAGTGCTGCAGAAGGAGAACATCCGCCTTCTGGTCACCTGCAAAGACCCCAGCCTGACCGCCAGGCACATCACCGACGCCTACCATCTGCCGGAGGGCATGATCACCCTGCTGGAACAGGACCAGTGCGACGCCCTGAACGCTGCCCCGGCGCAGCCGGAGAACGCCGCCCGCTGCTGTATGCTGCACGATGAGGGCTTCGTCAGCCTCATCGGCGGTCTCCGCGCCGCCGAGCAGGCCCAGAACGCCGAGACGGCGGCCACCACGGTGCAGCTGGTGTCGGTCTGGTTCTCGGTGGCTATCGGTGTACTGCTGACCTATGCGGGCAGCATTGGCACCCTGTCCGTTGCCGCCGTGCTGATGTATCAGGCCGCGTGGAGCGCCCTCAGCCTGGCCGTCTGCGCGCTGAAGCAACACTGACAAAAACAACAGAAAACGAACGATCAGCCCAGGAGGCTGCGATACTCCCTTCGTCATCGCTTGCGCGATGACACCTCCCTCAAAGAGGGAGGCTTTTCCGGCCTACCGCCACGCCAAGGCCCCCTCTCCGAGGGGGCTGGCACGGCAACGCCGTGACTGGGGGAGGCCCGCAGCCTCTTTTTTGTTGCAATCCCACCGGAAATGTGTCATAATCGGAAAAAAGATAACAGAGGGGAGAGAACAAAATGGCTTATCGGGCAGCGGTCTGCGACGACAGCGCAGCGGATGCGGACTATGTGCGTGGCATCGTGGCGCATTGGGCAGAGCAGCGGGGCGTCGCGCTGGAATGCCGGGCCTTTTCCTCGGCGGAACAGTTCCTGTTCTGCTACGCAGAGGATAAAAACTTTGATTTATTACTATTGGATGTAGAAATGCCCGGCGCAGATGGTGTCACGCTGGCCAAAACGGTCCGGCAGGAGAACGAAGCCGTGCAGATCGTCTTCATCACCGGCTACTCGGATTATATCGCCGAGGGCTACGATGTGGCCGCGCTCCATTACCTGATGAAGCCGGTCCGCCCCGAAAAGCTCTGTGCCGTGCTCGACCGCGCGTGGGAGAAGCACCGCCGGAACGAGCGCTGCCTGAACCTCGAACGTTCCGGTGAGATGCTCCGTCTGCCGCTGTACGAGGTGCGGTATCTGGATGTGCACCAGAACTATGTGACCGTCCACGCCAGGCAGGACTATACCCTCAAGCGGACGCTGGCTGAGTTCGAGGCAGAGCTGGACGAGCAGTTCTTCCGGGTGGGGCGGGGGATGATCCTGAACCTGAAGCAGATCCGCCGCGTGACCAAAAAGGAGGTCGTTCTGGCGGACGGCACAGTGCTGCCCCTGCCGCGCGGCAGCTATGAGCCGCTGAACCGGGCCATCATCGAGAGGACATGAGGCAGAGAAAGGAAAAACAGATGCTGAAACTTTTTTCAAGGCTTTTGGATCACCGCATCGAAGCCTACCAGCGGGAGCTCATCGAGACGCATTACAAAGAGGTGGACAACATGTACCGCCAGATGCGGGGCTGGCGGCATGATTACCGCGGCCACATCCAGACCATGAAGGTCCTGGCGGCACAGGGGGATCTGGAAGGCATCCGGGCCTACCTTGACCAGCTGGACACCGACCTGAACACCGTGGACCTTGCGGTCAAGACGGGCAACGCCATGGCGGATGCCATCCTCAACAGCAAGATCTCCCTCGCGAAGAGCCGGAACATTCCGGTGCAGATCGACGCCCATATCCCGGTCCGGCTGAAGATGAGCGAGCTGGATCTCTGCTGCATACTCGGCAACCTGTTCGACAACGCCATGGATGCCAGCGCCGCCCTGCCCGAAGCCGAACGCCTCATCCGGGTGTATCTGGATATGAAGGGTACCCAGCTCTACATCTCGTTCACCAACTTCACGGCCAGCCAGAAGCAGACAAAACTTGCCGGGCGGTTCGCCACCACCAAGGGCGAGGGCCACGGCTTCGGTCTGGTGCGCATCGACGCCATCGTCGAAAAACTGGACGGCTACCTCAGCCGCAACAGCGAGGATGGAGCCTTCACGACGGAGATCTTGATCCCGCAAATGTAAAAATGGAACTTCGTACAACCTCTCCGTCAATGCTTCGCATTGCCACCTCTCCTTGTAGGAGAGGCTTTGGCAGTCCTCGCAACGTCTCCGGTTTCGCCAGTGGCTCCCCCTTTGGGGGAGCTGGCGAGCGCAAGCGAGACTGAGAGGGTTGTACCACATCCTGCATTTCCGTATCGCATCATGTTTTCCGGAAGGCGATCCTTCGTACAACCTCTCCGTCAATGCTTCGCATTGCCACCTCTCCTTGTAGGAGAGGCTTTGGCAGTCCTCGCAACGTCTCCGGTTTCGCCAGAGGCTCTCCTACCAGGAGAGCTGTCGAGCGCAAGCGAGACTGAGAGGTTGTACAACGGAGAGGTTGTACCAAGGAAACCATTGCAATTCATCCCCCAAAATGAACCGTTCTTCCCCGATTTGTGCCGGGGACGATTTTTTGTGGTAGGATAGGCCCAGACGAACGAAAGGGGAATCCCACATGGAAACGGGAACGAACAAAACGAAGCAAAAACCAAAATACGACCTCTGGCAGATCACGGCCTATATGCTGGGCGTGGCATGGCGGGGCAGACATTGGACGGTGTTCACGGTCGGCATCTCGCTGGCGCTGGTCACGGCGGGCAGGACCATCGCGGAGCTGCTGTTTGCCCCGGCGGTGCTCCGGGTGTTGGAACAGGGGATGGCGCTGGGCCGTCTGCTGGCGGTCATTGGCGGTTTTTCCGTGCTGCTGGTCGCACTGACCTTCCTGCAAAGTTACCTGAGCGAACTGAATCTCTTTGGAAAAATGAACGTCCGGGTCGATATCCTGGACCTCTCGGCCCGCAAGCGGGCCGGCACCTCCTACCCGAACCTGCTGGACAAGCGCTTTCTGGACCTGAGCGCCAAGGCCGACCGGGCCGGAAGCACCAACAATGAATCCGTCGAAGCATTCTGGGTGAGCTGGGGCGAGATCCTGACCAACCTCTTCGGCTTCGGGGCCTACCTGCTGCTGTTGTCCGGCCTGAACGCCTGGCTCTGCCTGCTGGTCTGCGCCACATCGGTCGTCAGCTATCTGGCGTCCCGGCGGATCAACGAGTGGGGCTACCGCCACCGCGAGGAGGAAGCCGGGTATGTGAAGCGGCTGGCCTACGTGCAGAAGGTCGCCACCGACCGGCAGTACGGCAAGGATATCCGCATCTTCGGCCTGCGGGAGTGGGTGGAAGAACTCTGGGAGAGCACGATGCGGCTCTACCACGGCTTCCTGCTCCGGCGGGAGACGGCCTACCTCTGGGCCAATGTCATCGACCTGGCCCTGCTGCTGGTGCGCAACGGCGCGGCCTATGCCTACCTGATCTGGCTGACACTGGAACAGGGCCTGCCGGTCTCGCAATTCCTGCTCTATTTCGGTGCGGCCACCGGTTTTGCCCAGTGGGTCAGCGGCATTCTGGAAAAGTTTGCAAAACTGCACAAGCAGTGTCTCGATATCTCCACCGTGCGGGAATTTCTCGAATATCCGGAACCGTTCCGCTTTGAGGACGGCCTCCCGCTGAAAAAGCGGCTGGACACCCCCTATGAGCTGCGGCTCGAAGGGGTCAGCTACCGGTACCCCGGCGCGGAGAAGGACACCATCCACAAGCTCGACCTGACCGTCCGCCCCGGCGAGAACCTTGCCATCGTGGGCCTGAACGGTGCGGGCAAGACCACGCTGGTCAAGCTGCTCTGCGGCTTCCTCGATCCCACCGAGGGCCGCGTCCTGCTCAATGGGCAGGACATCCGCCCGTATAACCGCCGGGATTATTACAAGCTGTTCGCGGCGGTGTTCCAGGATTTCTCGGTCCTGTCAGCCACTGTGGCCGAGAATGTGGCCCAGTGCCGCACCGGCATCGACGAGGCCCGCGTCTGGCACTGCCTGGACGAAGCGGGCCTGACCGAAAAGGTGCAGAGCCTGCCCAAACAGCTGGAAACACAGATCGGCCGGGAGGTCTACGAAGACGGCGTCGAGCTGTCCGGCGGGCAGACCCAGCGGCTGATGCTGGCCCGTGCGCTGTACAAGGATGCGCCTGTGCTGGTGCTGGATGAGCCGACCGCCGCGCTCGACCCCATCGCCGAGAACGACATCTACCAGAAATACAACGAGATGACGGCAGGCAAGACCAGCCTGTTCATCTCGCACCGGCTGGCCTCCACCCGCTTCTGCGACCGCATCCTCTATCTGAAGGACGGCCGGGTGGCCGAGGAGGGCACCCACGAAGAGCTGCTGAAACGGGGCGGCGGCTACGCCGACCTGTTTGAGGTGCAGAGCCAGTATTACCGGGAGGAGAACGAAGCATGAGCGCATCGAACAAAACAATCACCATCCGGCAGGGGTGCCGGTACGCCTGGCGGGAGTGGAATATCTTCTGGAAGCTGTCGCCGAAGTTTTTCTATGCTACCTTTGCCAGTGCCGCCCTCACGGCGCTGAGCCCTTATGCCACGGTCTGGCTGTCGGCCCAGCTGGTGGGCGAACTGTCCGGCGGGCGGGACCCGCACCGGCTGATGGTCTGGGTGCTCTGGACCCTGGGCACGACCGCCGTGCTGACCCTTCTGCGCGCGGCAGCGTTCCACTGGAAGGAAGCGGAAACGGACGATCTCTGGCGGCGGCAGACCCGAACGTATATGGACAAGCAGATGTCCCTCGACTACGTGGATGAGGACAGCCAGCGGGTCTATGACATGTACAGCCAGATCCAGCAGGACGCCAGGCTATCGGGTGCGGGCGGCACGGTCTGCATTTTGCAGGTGGAGAAGATTGCCACGGCACTGTTCCAGATTCTGGGCGGCGTGGTGCTCTGCTGGGGGCTGTTCACCGCGGCGGTGCCGGATGAGCGGCTGGCCTTTCTGGGGCACCCGCTGTTTCTGGCGGCGTTCTGGGCCGTGATGGTCTGCACCGCCTGCCTGTCGCCCGCGTTCGCGGGGCAGGCGGCCAAATATATGCCGCTGCTGCAGGAGTCCGGGAAGCTGGGCAACCGGATGTTCCATGTCCAGCTCACCCTGCCGGAAGAGCCGAAGAACGCCCCCGACCTGCGGATGTACGACCAGTACCAGAATGTCGTCAGCGGCTATATGGTGGGTCTGTGGGATGCCTTCGCGAGGCTGCGCCGGGGCGCGATGGGGATCTTCCGGTCGGCCTCCTCGGCGGTGCCGGCGCTGCTGATGGGGCTGGTCTATCTCTTCGTCTGCCTCAAGGCCTGCGGCGGGGCGTTCGGTCTGGATGCCGTGACGCAGTACCTCGGTGCGGCCGCCAACCTGTTCCAGGGCGTTGTCACCCTTGTGAACATGCTGGCCGAGATGGAGATCAACGGCGTCTATATGAAAAACATCTTCGATTACCTCGACCTGCCCAACAACATGTATCAGGGCAGTCTGACCACCGAAAAGCGGAGCGACCGCCAGTATACGGTGGAGTTCCGGGATGTCTCCTTCCGCTACCCCGGCAGCGCGCAGTACGCCCTGCGCCACCTGAACATGAAGTTCAAGGTCGGCGGGCGGCTGGCCGTGGTGGGGATGAACGGCAGCGGCAAAACGACCTTCATCAAGCTGCTCTGCCGCCTGTACGACCCCACCGAGGGAGTCATCCTGTTGAACGGGATCGACATCCGGAAGTACCGCTACGACGAGTACATGGACATCTTCTCGGTCGTCTTTCAGGATTTCCGGCTGCTGGCCCTCCCGCTGGGCCAGAATGTCGCGGCCTGCACCGGATACGATGCCGCCCGCGTGACCGACTGCCTGCAAAAGGCGGGCTTCCGCGACCGGCTGGCGGCGATGCCGCAGGGGCTGGACACGGCGCTGTATCAGGAGCTGGACGAGAACGGCGTGACCGTCTCCGGCGGCGAGGCACAGAAGATCGCCATCGCGCGGGCTTTGTACAAGGATGCGCCCTTCATCATCCTGGATGAACCAACTGCCGCGCTCGACCCCGTGGCCGAGGCGGAGATCTACGCCAAGTTCAACGAGATCGCGGGGGACAAAACGGCCATCTACATCAGCCACCGGCTGTCTTCCTGCAAGTTCTGCGATGAGATCGCTGTCTTCGACCACGGCGAGGTCATCCAGCAGGGCACCCACGAGCACCTGCTGGCCGACAGCGCCGGAAAATACTATGAGCTGTGGAACGCGCAGGCCCAATATTACACGGAGGAACCGGCATAAAGATATTGTCCGGATGGGATTTTTTGCACAGTTTTTGCTGCAAAAAACTATGCGTTTCCACAAAAAGCGGCTCGAATTGTGAACTCTTAGGGCGAACGGCTTGAAAAGAATTTGCATCCTGTGTACAATGAAACGAAAGTGAGAACGATCATGACGCGGAAAAAGTACCTGTGTGCGGCACTCCAATTCTTTGAAGCGAAAAAGGAGGGACGTTCGACCCTATGAGACATTCTTTTCACCCGATGGGACGGGCGCTCTGTGCCCTGCTGCTGGGGGCAACGCTGACCCTCTCGCCGCTGGCGGCGCAGGCAGCGCCCCGCGCGGAGAACAGTTCCGCAAAGCTCGCGCTGGAAGTGACCGAGATGGAGCTGGAGATCACGGCGGACGACCCGCGCCCCAAAGCCTACCTTTACACCGGCGGGCAGAGCGATTATTACTTCATCGTCTGGATGAGCAGCAATCCCAGTGTGGCCACCGTGGACGGCGACGGCAAGGTGACGGCCCGCAGTGTGGGCAAGGCCACCATCACCGCCATCTCGGACCACGGCGACCGCGCCGCCTGCGAAGTCACCGTCACCCGCAAGGGGGAGGAGGCCGAGGCGCAGAAACCCACCCTCAGCGAGACCAGTCTGGAACTGGTGCAGCAGTACGATGTCCTGCACCCAGCCAAGCAGCTCACGCTGACCAACAGCGACCATTCCTTTATTTATGTGTACCAGTGGCGCAGCAGCGACCCCAACATCGCCTCGGTCGATGACAAAGGCGTCGTGACGGCCCAGAAGCCGGGCAGCGCCACCATCACGGCTTTTGCTTCCAACGGGCAGGCGCTGCGGTGCGCCGTCACGGTCACATCCGAGGTCGGCAAGGTCACACTGAACAAGGCAGACCTGCTGCTCAAGAAGGTGGGCAGTCAGGAGGCCCTGTGCGCCACGGTGGCCGTGGAGAGCGGCGGCAGTGTGCCCATCACCTGGGTCACCAGCAATCCGGGCGTTGCCACGGTGGACACCAACGGCGTCGTGACGGCTGTGGCCGACGGCGAAGCAAAGATCACCGCCCTTTCGCCCAGCGGCCGATACGCGGTGTGCAGTGTGGTCGTCGGCCTGGCCGGGGACAAATACGACACCGAAGAGGACCTGGCCGACGAGCTCAAGCTCCCGGACCCTTATGTGGCCGTCCGGCTGAATCGGCTTTCCTGAGCATAAAAATAAGCCGCGCCTTCGCAGGTGCGGCTTATTTTCATGCGGTCAGATCTCGTTGCCGGAGCCACGAGAAGATCCGAAATTTCACGAAAAATTTTTCACACCCCAGGCAGGAACAGCATCGTCCCGCGGGCGGCCATCATGGGCTGGAACGCGCAGCTGAACAGCCCGCACGCCACGGCCAGCACCAGGGCGAAGAGCAACAGCAGCATCAGACGGGGAGCGTGGGAAGACCTGCGGGAACCGTGCTTGCGCTGCATGGCGCATCCTCCTTTCCGGAACATCATCTGTCCCCAGCCTATGCACCCGCTGCGCCGATTGTGCACCGGGGCGAAGTGTGGTACACTAAAGGGGAACGATACGGAGGACTTTTTATGCTGACCATTACTCTGCTGGGCACAGCGGCCACCATGCCCCTGCCCGACCGCGCCCTGACGGCGGCGGTGGCCGAATGCGGCGGGCACAGCCTGCTGTTCGACTGCGGCGAGGGCACCCAGACCGCTGCCCGCCGCGCCGGGGTCAACCTGATGAAGCTGGACGCCATCTGCCTGACCCACTACCACGGCGACCATATCTTCGGCCTGCCCGGCCTGCTGCAAACGCTGGGCTGTCAGGGCCGCACCCGGCCGCTGACGATCTTTGGCCCGGCCGAGGGGATGGAGCCGGTCCGGAGCGCCATCCGCACCCTGACCGGCCCCCAGCCCTATGCCATCCGGGCTGTGCCGCTGGGCACCGACCCCGTCCGGCTGGAAACGCTGGCCCCCGGCTGGCCGGTGGGGGCCGAACTGCTGCCCTTCCGGACGAAGCATCGGGTCCCCAGCCGGGGCTACCGGCTGGACCTGCCCCGCGCAGGCCGCTTTGACCCAGCCAGAGCCAGAGCGCTGGGGGTGCCGGTGCAGCAGTGGAGATTGTTGCAGCGCGGGGAGCCGGTCACTCTGGAAGATGGGGCAGTCATTGCACCCGGACAGGTGCTGGGTGCACCCCGCAGAGGGCTGCGGTTCGTGTTCTCCGGCGATACGGCCCCCTGCGCCGCGCTGGAACAGGCCGCGCAGGATGCCGACCTGCTCCTTTGTGATGCCACCTATCCGGACGATGCGCAGCAGGCCCAGGCGAAACAGTATGGGCACAGCACCTTTCGGCAGGACGCTGAACTGGCGGCGCGGGCCGGGGTGCGGCGGCTTTGGCTCATGCACTATTCGCCCATCATCACCGACCCGGAAGCCGCCCGCCCGGCGGCGGAAGCGGCCTTCCCGGCGGTGGAATGCGGCGTGGACGGACAACAGATCATTTTGCGATACGACGAGGAACCTTCATGACAGCTGAGACCATTTCCTTCCCGCTGGACCCCGGTGCAGCGGCCCTGATGACGCGCCTTCATGCGGCGGGCCATGCCGCCTATGCGGTGGGCGGCTGTGTGCGGGACAGTCTGCTTGGCCAGACCCCGCACGACTGGGATCTCTGCACCAGCGCGACCCCCGAACAGGTGCTGGAGTTGTTCGGGGAAGCGCACTGCATCCCGACGGGATTGCAGCACGGCACCGTGACCGTCAAACACGGCGGAGAATTGTACGAGATCACGACCTTCCGCACCGAGGGGGCGTATTCCGACGGCCGCCACCCGGACCACGTCGCCTTTGTGCCGGACGTAAAAGAAGACCTGGCCCGGCGGGATTTCACCATCAACGCCATGGCTTATAACGCCGAAGAAGGGCTCATCGACCCGTTCGGCGGGCAGAGCGACCTTGCCGCCGGCATCGTGCGGGCGGTGGGGGAGCCGCAGCGCCGGTTCGAGGAAGACGCCCTGCGCATCCTGCGGCTCTACCGGTTCGCGGCCCGGTTCGGCTTTGCCATCGACCTGGCCACCGGGCAGGCGGCCAGAGCGCTCTGCCGCCATCTGGACTGCGTGTCCGAAGAGCGCATCGCGGAGGAGCTGAGCCGCCTGCTGGCTGCTCCGGCACCGGGGGCCTATCTGGAAGCGGAGGTGCTGGCGGTCATCTTCCCGGAACTGGATGCGGCAGAGCTTCCGGAAAGCCGACGCATCCTCGACGCGCTGGAGCCGGGCATGGAACACGTCCCGGTTCGGCTGGCGGCGCTGCTGTGCCCGCTGGGCGAAGCCGGTGCAAGAGCGGCGCTCAAGCGGCTCAAGTGCTCCAACGCCCTGACCGGCACGGTGGCGACGCTGGTGGAGGAGAGTCGGGAGCTTCTTCCTCAGACACGAATCGGGCCATTCCATTGCCCGCCCCATTGCCTGCGGCAACAGGGCCCCACCCACCGGACGGTCTTCGGAAGAACTTCCGACTCTCCTTTGGAAGAAACACGGATTCAGACGAAGCGCCTTCTGGGAAAGTATGGTCTGCACATGGTAGAGCAGTTGGATGCGCTCTGTGGGGCAATCGCGCCGGACCGGGTGGCGGAGTTTGCTGTGCAAGCCGAGCTGGCCCGTCAGTTGGAAGCGGACGGTGCCTGCTGCCGGATCAACCAGCTGGCCGTGAATGGCCGGGACCTGATGGACGCAGGCATCCGGCCGGGGCCGGGGCTGCGCCGGGTGCTGGACGCTCTGCTGGAACAGGTGCTCACCGAGCAGCTCCCCAATGAGAAAGCGGCGCTTCTGGCCGTAGCGGCGCAGGTCGCTGCGTCTTGACAAGCGAACGAACGTGCGGTAGTATAATACTACTGCTTTTGTATGTTATAACATGAGGAACAAAATGACAGAAACACAGAATGCAAACCGCCCCGGTGCGCTCATTGCGATGAGCGGCGGCGTAGACAGCTCGGTTGCAGCCTGGCTGATGCAGCAGAAGGGCTATGCCTGCACCAGCATCACGATGCGGCTCACCCGCAACGAGACGCTGGGCCAGTCCGGCTTTCACACCTGCTGCT
>ENA-UOJJ01003990-UOJJ01003990.1-human-gut-metagenome-genome-assembly--contig:-CS66-NODE-3990-length-14683-cov-9.611909_pt1 | contig 14683 bp, 10 predicted proteins | sample MGYA00242343_ERZ723890 | MGnify/ENA metagenome assembly ERZ723890 | reverse complement strand
CGGCTTCTTCTACTCCACTTGGGGCATCAACTTCACCCTGCTGGGCAACTCTCTTGAAACCCCGACCTCTGAGGGCGGCAAGGAAGAAGTTGGCAACGGCATCTACGGCGACTACGCAGTCTGCCAGGGTCCTCAGCCTTATTACTGGGGCGGCACCTGGATCTGCGCTGCTGCCGGCACCGATAACATCCCCACCATCAAGGACGTTATGCTGAAGCTGACCTGCGACTCCGACATCATGACCCAGATCACCAAGGATACCCAGGACTACACCAACTGCAAGAGCGCTATGGACGCCATCGCCGCCGATCCCGACTTCGGCTCCGACTTCCTGGGCGGCCAGAACCACATTGCTCTGTTCGCAGAGGTTGCACCTACCATCGATATGTCTAACGCCGGCCCCTATGACCAGGGCTGCAACGAGACCTTCCAGAGCTGCTTCAAGGATTACTTCGACGGCACCGTCGACATCGACACCGCAAAGCAGAACTTTGAGGATCAGATCAAGGTCAAGTATCCTGAGCTGACCAGCGTGGAATGGCCCGCATAAGTTGGGACTTACACCTGAACACGAAACCGTAAACGCCATGCCAGGGGCGGGGGAGAGACGCCCGCCCCTGGTTTTGTTTTAACCGTAAGGCCGTTGGCCTGTAACATGTAAAAGGCTCTGCCCCCAGCAGGGCAATGCCCGTACAGCTAAGGAGGGCGAGACTTATGAAAACCAAGAAAAAAGGCATGAGCTACGCCAAATGGGGTTACATCTTCCTGGCACCGTTCTTCATCACCTTTTTCATTTTCCAGTTCTGGCCGCTGGCTACCACCATCTACTATTCCTTCTTTGAGTATTTCCGCAGCGGCCTAAAGATCATCGGCCCTAACTTTGTTGGCTTGAAAAACTACGCTGCCATGATCAAAGAAGTGCCAAAATACTTTGGCAACACGATGATCATGTGGCTGATGGGCTTTATCCCGCAGATCGTGGTCTCGCTGCTGCTGGCGGCCTGGTTCACCGACCTGCGGCTGAAACTAAAGTTCCAGGGGTTCTTTAAAACGGTCATCTACATGCCCAACCTGATCATGGCTTCGGCGTTTGCCATGCTGTTCTTTACGCTGTTCTCCAACGCCGAGACCGCGCCCATCAACTCCATCCTGCTCAAACTCGGCATCGTGAGCGAGCCGGTGCGCTGGCTATCCAACGTCTGGACGGCGCGCGGCCTGGTGGGCTTGATGAACTTCCTGATGTGGTTCGGCAACACCACCATCATCCTGATGGCGGCCATCATGGGCGTTGACCCCGGCCTGTACGAGGCCGCCGAGCTGGACGGTGCTTCCTCGACCCAGATGTTCTGGAAGATCACCATCCCGCTCATCCGCCCGCTGCTGGTGTATACCCTCATCACCAGCCTGATCGGCGGCTTGCAGATGTTCGATGTACCGCAGGTTTTGACCAACGGCAAGGGCGACCCCAACGGCACGACCAACACGATCATCATGTACCTGAACCAGCATTTGTACAGCAAGAACTACGGTACAGCCGGTGCTATCTCGGTGCTGATGTTCCTGCTTTGCGCAGTGCTTTGCGTCATCATCTACTTTACCCTTACCCAGGAGGATGACGGCCTGACCCGTGAGCAGCGCAAGGCCGAGAAAGCCCGCGTCAAGGCAGCCAAAGCCGCCGCCAAACACCACTGAAAGGAGCGTGAAGATTTATGCCGAGCAATACCAAAACCGCGGAAACGACCCACACCAAGGCAAGCAAAATTCACGACCCTATGCTTACTTTGCAGCGCGCCGTTGCCTACATTGTGTTGTTTGTGCTGTGCTTTGTCTGCCTGTTCTTCTTCTATGTGCTCATCGTCAACGCCACGCACAACAACTTTACCATCCAGCAGGGGTTTGACCCGCTGCCCCGGGGCAGCTTCGCGGTCAACTTCTACAACACCACCCACGACGCCAACGTGCCGATCCTGACCGGCCTGCGCAACAGCCTCATCGTTTCGGCGGCCTGCGCGGCGCTGTCGGTCTATTTCAGCGCGCTGACGGCCTACGCCATCTACGCCTACGACTTCAAGCTGCGCAAGCTGGCGTTCACGGTCATCCTGCTTATCATGACGATGCCGACGCAGGTGTCGGCACTGGGCTTTCTGAATTTGATGGACAAGATGAAGATGACCAACACCCTGTGGCCGCTGATCCTGCCCAGCATTGCCGCACCCACCGTGTTCTTCTTCATGAAGCAGTACATGGATTCCAGCCTGCCGCGGGATATCATTGATGCAGCGCGCATTGATGGCAGCGGTGAGTTCCACACCTTCAACGCGGTCATTCTGCCGATCCTCAAGCCCGCCATGGCGGTGCAGGCCATCTTCAGCTTTGTGGGCGCGTGGAACAACTACTTTATCCCGGCGCTGATCATCAACGACGCCAAGTGGAAGACGGTGCCCATCCTGGTTGCACAGCTGCGCAGCGCGGACTTCCTCAAGTTCGATATGGGCAAGGTGTACATGATGATCACCATCGCGATCTTGCCGGTTATGATCGTCTACCTGCTTCTCTCGAAATATATCGTGCGAGGGGTTGCATTGGGCAGCGTTAAGGGGTAAACTATTACTGAGCCGAGGTGCAGTGCCAACGCGCTGCACCTTTTTTATTTTGTGTAGAGATTAGAAGGCTGCACGGTGCGCTGTAGGGACTGATGCAAGCATCCGCCCCTACATCCTCGTTTTTATCAGCAACCAGAGGGAGAAGAATATGCCATTTCCAAAGAAATTTGTTTGGGGTGCGGCTACTGCATCCTATCAGATAGAGGGCGGCGCGTTTGAGGACGGGCGTGGGGCGTCCATCTGGGATACCTTCAGCCATACGCCGGGCAAGACCAAGGGTGGCGACACCGGCGACGTCGCCTGCGACAGCTATCACCGCTGGGCCGAGGACATCGAGATCATGAAGGCCCTGCACCTGCAAGCCTACCGCTTTTCCATCGCCTGGCCGCGCATTTTCCCGGCTGGCACCGGCGCGGTGAACCCTGCGGGCCTTGCCTGGTACGACCGGTTTGTGGACGCGCTGCTGGCGGCGGGCATCGAGCCGTATGTGACGCTCTACCACTGGGACCTGCCCCAGGCATTGCAGGATAAGGGCGGCTGGCTGAACGCCGACACCGCCAGGGCCTTTGCCGTGTACGCTGCCACGGTGGCGGCGCACTTTAAGGGACGTGTAAAATATTACTTTACCCTCAACGAGCCGCAGTGCAGCGTGGGGCTGGGCTACAGCACGGGTGTGCATGCGCCGGGCTATAAACTAGACGATGCAGCGGTGTTTACTGCCTGGCATAACACGATCTATGCACACTGCCTGGCGGCGGATGCCATCCGCAAAGCCGACCCCGATGCCAAGGTGGGCATGGCTCCCACCGGGCGCATCTGCACCCCGGCCACTGACAGCCCCGCCGATATTGCCGCCGCCCGCGAAGCTACCTTCGCCCTGGCGGACGGCGATTGGACCTTCACCTACACCCCGGCGCTGGACCCGGTGTGCGGCCGCGGCTGGCCCAAAATTGCGGGCGGGCAGGCCCAGCGGGTGGTGGATGCCATCCCGCAGGAGCAGCTGGACGCCCTGCCGCTGGGGCGGTTGGACTTTATCGGCATGAACATCTACAACTCCGTCGCGGTGCGTGCCGGAGCCGACGGCAAGCCGGAATTCTGCCCCCGCGCCGCCGGTCATCCGCGCACGGCCATCGGCTGGCCCATCACCCCCGAAGCCATGGAGTGGGGCCCGCGGTTCCTCCATGAGCGGTACGGCCTGCCCATCTTTATCACGGAGAACGGCCTTTCCTGCACCGACCGCATCCACCTGGACGGCAAGGTGCACGACCCGGAGCGCATCGACTTTACCCACCGCTACCTGCTTGCCCTGCGGCAGGGGATAGAGGCCGGGGCCAATGTGCAGGGTTACTTCCACTGGTCGCTGCTGGATAACTTTGAGTGGAGCGAGGGATACAACGAGCGGTTTGGCCTGGTGTATGTAGACTACCCCACCGGCACCCGCACCCCCAAGGACAGCGCGGCATGGTATAGGGAGACGATTGACGCCAACGGCGGCAATTTATAATGGAAAAGGTGATTATGAACAGAAAAAATAAACGGGGATTCACGCTGGTAGAATTGATCGTGGTGCTGGTAATCCTGGCAATTTTGGCGTCCCTGCTGATCCCGGCGCTGACGGGGTATGTGACCAAAGCAAAAAAGCAGGCGGTCATCACCGAAGCGCGGGATGTGTGGACGGCTTCGCAGGCTGCGCTGACCGAATGTTACGCCCTGTACCCGGAAAGCTTTAACGACAAAAGCAATTCCTGCAGATTTACCATTACCGTAAACGGCGTGACCTACAATAATGTGGGCCACATCACAAACGGCGCACTGCACGCGATACAGAAAAACCCGAACGATAAGACTGAGGCGGGCAGCTCCAGCCGGAGAGTGGCCGCCCAGGTGCTGAAGTATCTGGAGAGCGACGGCAAAAATCCGCGCTATACCTTTGGCAACGGCGGCCTGATCAGCAGCGCTATCAAGCCGAGCGCCTACTTTAAAAGTAAGCCTAAGAAAACGGACGTTATCATCCAGATCTTCCATACGAAGGAGGGGCAGATCGTAGCCATCAACTTTGCAAAGGATGGCTATATGGCAACCATTGTGCCGGGCCAGGAAACGACCTGCGAGTATGACGGAGCCTGTATTGCCTCCAAGGGCTGAGATAGCTGAGATAAGAGAATAAAAATAGGCTCCCCTCATCACAAGGGGAGCCTTTGCTGTACCTATTTATATTGTATAAATCAGAACAGGCCGGTGATCTTGCCGTTCACGTCCACGTCAATATCCATGGCGGCGGGGTGCTTGGGCAGGCCGGGCATCGTCATGATGCTGCCGCAGACGACGACCACAAAGCCCGCACCGGCGGAGAGCCGCACCTCGCGGACGTTGAGGGTGAAGCCCTCCGGTGCGCCGGTCAGCTTGGCGTTGTCGCTGAAGGAATACTGCGTCTTGGCGATGCAGACCGGCAGGCTGCCGTAGCCCAGGGCGGTCAGTTCATCCAGCGTCTTTTTGGCGGCGGGGGTGTAGCTGACATTGCCGGCACGGTAGATATTCTTCGCCACAGCGCTGATTTTATCCGTAAGCGGTGCGTCCAGCCCGTAGGTGTACTTGACCTGCGCGTTCTCGTCCAGAATGGACAGCACGGTCTCGGCCAGGGCTTTGCCGCCCTCGCCGCCCTTGGCGAACACCTCGCTCAACGCGCAAGGCACACCGGCCTTGGCGCAGACGTCGTAGATGACGGCCATCTCCTCCTCGGTGTCGGTGGGGAAGGCGTTGATGCCCACGCAGACCGGCAGGCCGAAGCCCTGCAAATTCTCGATGTGACGTGCCAGATTCACAGCGCCAGCCTTCACGGCCTCGGCGTTGGGTTTGCTCAGGTCGGGCTTGGCAACGCCGCCGTGGGATTTCAGCGCACGGACGGTAGCAACCAGCACCACAGCGGCGGGATGCAGCCCAGCCGCGCGGCACTTGATGTCCAGGAACTTCTCGGCGCCCAGGTCGGCGCCGAAACCGGCCTCGGTGATGACGTAGTCGGCCAGCTTCAGGCTCAGCTTGGTGGCGATAACACTGTTGCAGCCGTGGGCAATGTTGGCGAACGGGCCGCCGTGGATGATGGCAGGGTTGTGCTCCAGCGTCTGCACCAGGTTGGGGTCAAGGGCGTCCTTCAGCAAGGCGGTCATGGCACCGGCCGCGCCGATCTGGCCGGCGGTGACGGGCTGGCCATCGTAGGTGTAGGCGCAGACGATGCGGGACAGCCGCTCTTTCAGGTCGTTCAGGTCGGTGGCCAGGCAGAACACAGCCATGACCTCGCTGGCGACGGTGATGTCAAAGCCGTCCTCCCGCGGGGTGCCGTTGACCTTGCCGCCCAGGCCGTCCACGATGAACCGCAGCTGGCGGTCGTTCATGTCCATGCAGCGTTTCCAGGTGATGCGGCGGGGGTCGATGTTGAGCGGGTTGCCCTGCTGGATGGAGTTGTCGATCATGGCGGCCAGCAGGTTGTTGGCGGCACCGATGGCGTGGATGTCGCCGGTAAAGTGGAGGTTGATGTCCTCCATGGGCACGACCTGGGCGTAGCCGCCGCCGGCCGCGCCGCCCTTGATGCCGAACACGGGGCCCAGGGACGGCTCACGCAGGCAGAGCATCGTTTTTTTGCCCAGGGCGTTCATGGCGTCGGCCAGGCCCACGCTGGTGGTGGTCTTGCCTTCGCCGGCCGGGGTGGGGCTGATGGCGGTGACCAGGATCAGCTTGCCCTCGGGCTTGTCGGCCTTGACCAGCAGGTGGTTCAGCTTGGCCTTGTAGTGGCCGTAGGGGATGATGTCCTCGCCCTGCAGGCCCAGCTTGGCGGCAATTTCGGTGATGGGCTGCATTTTGGCGGCCTGGGCAATTTCGATGTCGCTCAACATTGTACGATTCCTCCGTTTTTGTAAAAAACAATAAAGGGCTGCACACACCATACTCCAGTGTATGCAGCCCAGACGGTCGGCTTAACGGCAAGGTGAAAATCCGCGTCCCCTGTGGTAACTCCACAAAACTCCGTCGGTCAGCGGCCTTGCGATGTATTTACTGTAGCATAGGGGAGAAGGTTTGTCAAGGGGTACTCATTAAAGGCTCCCCTTTGAGGGGAGCCTTTAGACGCTCCCTTTCCCGCAGCCCCACTTTTTAAAGTACCGCCCCATACTCACCAGCTGCATCTTAAACTTGCCCGCGTCCCGCATGGGGGCGCGGTGCCAGGCGTGGACGGCGCTGAACTGCGGAGCCAGCCAGACGGTGCCCTCCCGCAGGACTTTCTGGGTCAGGTCGGCATCCTCGACATACATAAAATAGGCGGGGTCAAAGCCGCCGATCTTTTGCAGCACGTCGGTGCGCACGGCCATAAAGCTGCCGGTGCAGAACTCGATGCGCCGGGGTGCGGTCAAATCCTCGTCCTGCATGGTGTAGTGGTCGTCGGCTTTTTTAAACGCTCCACCGAACTTTGGTGCCAGCTGGCGGGCCAGCAGCAGCCAGGGCGTGGGCTTGCGCCGGGGCAGGTGCTGCAGACGGCCGTCGGGGTAGTGCAGCTGCGGGGTGGCCATGGCCGCGCCGGGCTGGGCCAGCAGCCATTCGGCCATCGGCTGCAAAATATCCCCGGTCAGAACAATGTCGGGGTTTAAGATAAAATGCACGCTGCTATGCAGTTTACCAAGCACGGCGTTGTGGCCGCGGCCAAAGCCGACGTTCTCCGGCAGGCAGAGCACCTGCACGCGGGGGTCGGCCCAATCGGTGTCGGCCAGCTGCTTGCCGCAGCCGTCGGGACTGGCATTATCGACGATGTACAGTGCAAAATCCGGCGCGGGGGTAAAATGCAGGATGCTGCGCACTGCGGCGCAGACTTCCTCGTAATCGCAATACGCCACAATACAGGCGGAAATGGTGGGCATGGGTGGTCTCCTACAATCAGGTATTGCTGTTCTTTGTAGGGGGCGATGACGAGCATCGACCCTTACAGGGAACGGGACATAGGCAAAGCCTTTTCTTATTTTTCCAGCGCTTCCAAATGGTTCAAATCATACGGGGTATCCTGGTAGACGTAGTAGTTCAGCCAGTTGGTGTACAGCAGGTAGCCGTGGGCGCGCCAGCGGAACAGCGGGTCGCGGGCGGGGTCGTCGTCGGGGTAGTAGTTGCAGGGCACGTTAATGGGCTTGCCCGCCTTGACGTCCCGCTTGTACTCGGCGTCCAGGGTGTACTTGTCGTACTCGGGGTGGCCGATGACGAAGATCTGGCGGCCGGATTCGGTGGAGAGCAGCATCGGGCCTGCTGCATCGCTCTCGGCCAGCACGCGCAGGTCAGGGCAGGCGTCGATGGCGGCGCGGTCCAGCCCGGCCCAACGGCTGTGGGGGGCGTAGAACACCTCATCGAAGCCGCGCACCAGCGGGTTGGAGGGGCGGGTCACGCGATGCTCAAAGACGCCGAACATTTTTTCTGGCAGATGCACCTTGGGAATGCCAAAATGGTAGTACAACCCGGCCAGCGCACCCCAGCACAGGTGGATGGTGGAGTAGACGTTCTCCTTGGTGTAGTCCATGATGGTACACAGCTCGTCCCAGTAGTCCACATCCTCGTAGTCCAGGTCCTCGATGGGCGCACCGGTGATGATCATGCCGTCGAAGCGCTCGTTTCGTATCTCGTCGAAGCTTTTGTAGAAGGCCTTCATGTGCTCCGGCGGGGTGTGGGTGGTGTCGTGGGTGGCGGTTTTCAAAAAGGTGATCTGCACCTGCAGCGGGCTGTTGGCCAGCAGCCGGGCCAGCTGGGTCTCGGTGACGATCTTGGTGGGCATCAGGTTCAAAATCAGGATGCGCAGCGGGCGGATATGCTGGCTCTGGGCACGCTCGCGGTGCATGACAAACACGTTCTCGCGGCTAAGCTCGTCGAACGCGGGCAGCTCTTTCGGGATAATCAGCGGCATAATGGTTCTCCTTGGCATGTGGCCTTACATTATTATATATATTGTAAGGGGTTGCGAGGGAAAATGCAAGGATTTTGTTTGGATGCCGCGAAAGGCTCCCCTTGAGGGGAGCTCCGCCGTTAGGCGGTGAAGGGTGGCCCATACGCAGAGTAATTGCATCTACACAAACGCGTCGGCTAAAGTAGCCACCCCTCAGGCCGCTTCGCGTCCAGCTCCCCTCAAGGGGAGCCTTTTTGCGCGGCATCTATTTCTCTTGTTCACAAATCTTTTGCAATTTACCCTATTGACATTTTGCATCATCGTGCTACAATATTAGCAGTCGAACAGATAGAGTGCTAATAAATAAGCGACCAGCGGAGAGATGACCAAAAGGAAACGCAGCTGGATGGCACTAACGTCCGTTCGTGCATATAAATCAAATTCTGCGGTATCTGCAAAATAAGGAGGTACGCACTATGGACATGAATCAATTTACCCAAAAAGCAAGAGAGGCGCTGCAAGCTGCGCAGCGCATCGCTGTGGAGTATTCCAATAATACCGTCGAGCAGGAGCATCTGCTCGCAGCACTGGCTCAGCAGCAGGATGGCCTCATCCCGCAAATGCTGACCAACATGGGCGCTGACCCCAACGCCTTCGCCCAGGCGGCCCTGCAAAAGGTCGAGGCTCTGCCCCGGGTGACCGGCAGCGGCCGTGACCCTAACCAAATCTATATTGGCACTGACCTTGACAGAGCGCTAAACGCCGCTGAGGCCCAGGCCAAGCAGATGAAAGACGAATATATCAGCGTGGAGCATGTGTTCCTGGGCGTTTTGCAGCGCCCCGGCAAGGGTGCGGCAGAGCTGTTCAAGGCGTTCAGCATCACGACAGAAAAGTTCATGCAGACGTTAAGTTCTGTGCGTGGCAACCAGCGCGTGACCAGCGATAACCCCGAGGACACCTACAATGCGCTGAAGAAATACGGCCAGGATCTGGTGGAGATGGCCAAGGCCAACAAGCTTGACCCCGTCATCGGCCGTGACACCGAGATCCGTAACGTCATCCGCATCCTGAGCCGTAAGCGCAAGAACAACCCCGTGCTCATCGGTGAAGCTGGCGTCGGTAAGACCGCTATCGCCGAGGGCCTGGCACAGCGCATCGTAAAGGGCGATGTACCGGAAAATTTGAAGGACCGCACCGTGTTCAGCCTGGACATGGGTGCGCTGGTCGCGGGCGCTAAGTACCGCGGCGAGTTTGAGGAACGCTTAAAGAGTGTGCTGAACGAGGTCAAGAAGTCCGAGGGCAAGATCATCCTCTTTATCGATGAGTTGCACACCATCGTGGGCGCGGGCAAGACCGACGGCGCTATGGACGCTGGCAATCTGCTGAAGCCTATGCTGGCCCGCGGCGAACTGCACTGCATCGGCGCGACTACGCTGGATGAGTACCGTGAGTACATCGAGAAAGACCCTGCGTTGGAACGTCGTTTTCAGCCGGTCATGGTCAACGAGCCGACCGTCGAGGACACTATCTCCATCCTGCGTGGCCTGAAAGAGCGGTACGAAGTGTTCCACGGCGTGAAGATTCAGGACGCTGCGCTGATTGCAGCAGCCACCCTGTCCGACCGCTATATCACCGACCGTTTCCTGCCTGATAAGGCTATCGACCTGGTGGATGAAGCCTGCGCCATGGTCAAGACCGAGCTGGATTCGATGCCCGCCGAACTGGACGAGATGAACCACCGCATCACCCAGCTGCAGATTGAGGAAGCCTCTCTGAAGAAGGAGACCGACGAACTCTCCAAGCAGCGTCTGGCCGCTTTGGAAAAGGAGATGGCCGAACTCCGCGACAGCTTCAACAGCAAGAAGGCCCAGTGGGAGAACGAGAAGAACGCCGTCAACAAGGTGCAAAGTTTGCGTGCTGACGTAGAAAGTACAAAGGCTGAAATTGAGAAAGCTACCCGCACCGGCGACTACGCCAAGGCCGGCGAGCTGCAATACGGCAAGCTGCCCAACCTGCAGAAACAGCTGGAAGAGGAAGAAAAAATCGCTGATGCCAAGAAGGAATCCAGCCTGCTGCGTGACCGCGTGACCGATGAGGAGATCGCCCGCATCGTGGCCCGCTGGACCGGCATCCCTGTGGCTAAGCTGGTGGAGGGCGAGCGCGAAAAGCTGCTGCGCCTGCCGGACGTGCTGCATCAGCGCGTCATCGGCCAGGACGAGGCCGTGCAAAAGGTGGCAGACGCCATCTTGCGCTCTCGTGCCGGTATTGCTAATCCTAACAGACCTATCGGCAGCTTCCTGTTCCTGGGCCCCACCGGCGTCGGCAAGACCGAGCTGGCCAAGGCGCTGGCGCAATCCCTGTTCGACGATGAGAAGAACATGGTGCGTATCGACATGACCGAGTACATGGAGAAATTCAGTGTCTCCCGTCTGATCGGTGCGCCTCCGGGATACGTCGGCTACGAGGAGGGCGGTCAGCTGACCGAGGCTGTGCGCCGTCATCCTTACAGCGTCGTGCTGTTCGATGAGGTGGAAAAAGCACATCCTGACGTATTTAATATCCTGCTGCAAGTCCTGGACGACGGCCGCATCACCGACAGCCAGGGCCGCACGGTGGACTTTAAGAACACCGTCATCATCCTGACCTCCAACCTGGGCTCCGACCTGATTCTGGAAGATTTGGAAAAGTCCCGTGCCGAGGGCAAGAACGAGCTGTCCGACGAGGCCAGGAACGCCATCGACCAGATGCTCAAACGGCAGTTCCGTCCCGAGTTCCTGAACCGTCTGGACGACATCGTCTACTACAAGAGCCTGACCAAACAGGAAATTGGCAGTATCGTTGACTTAATGCTAACCGACCTGCGCAAGCGCCTGGCCGACAAGCAGCTGAACCTGGTCGTCACCGAGGCCGCCAAGAACTCCATCATCGACGGCGGCTACGACCCGATCTACGGTGCCCGCCCGCTGAAGCGGTACATCCAGTCCCATGTGGAAACGATGATTGCGAAAGAGATCATCGCCGGTGCCCACAGCGCCGGGGATACCCTGACCGTGGACGCGGATGAAAATGGGCGGCTGTATTTGAGGTAAGGGCAAGGCTCCCCTCAAGGGGAGCCTCTAAGCAGCAACATTCATAAACAGCGAAATCTCCCGCTGATTGGGCGCAAACCCAGTCGGCGGGAGATTTTGTTTACCTTATTATAATAGGGGCGTATTCTGCACCCCTCACAGCCCCCGGCACAGGCCTACGGCTTTGCCCTCGATATGCACCTCGGCCAGCGCAGCGCCGGTGTAGGTCATCAGCGGGTAGGCGGGGTTGAGTGGCTGCAAAACCATCGTAGTGCCGTCAAAACTTACCTTCTTCAGCGTGGCTTCGTCACCAATGCGCACCACCGCGATCTCCCCGTTCTCCACCTCGGGCTGGCTGCGCACGGCTACCAGGTCGCCGTCCATGATCTGCGGGGCCATGCTGTCGCCCCGGCAGGTCAGGATGAAATCCGCGTGCCACTCCTCGGGCACGGCCACCTCGCCCTCAATGTTCTGCTCGGCCAAAATCGGCATGCCGCAGGCAATGCGCCCCACCAGCGGCAGGCGCTTCAGGCGGGGCAGCGGCTCGCAACCCGGGGGCAGGGCAGGGCCGTCCACACCCATCAGGTAGGCGGTGGTGGTGTGCAGCGCGTTGGCAAACAGCTCCACCTTGGCCTGCGGGATGTCCGCTTTGCCGTTCTCGATCTTGCTGATCGAGCTTTTGTCCTTGTAGCCCAGCTGTTGGGCCAGGTCTTCCACGGTCAGGCCCAGTTCCAGCCGCCGCGCCCTGATGCGGTCGTAAATAGTTGACATAGCTTCGCTCCTTTTCTATTAGTATAACACAGCGTGGAAAATAATTCAAGAGATTTCGCAAAAATAGTTGACTTTTATTCCACTTTGTGGTAGGATAAGGGTGTGGAATCAGGTTCTACTTTAGGCTGACGCAACTTTTGCGGATTTATTTTTTGTGGGGAAGTGGAACTACATTCAACGAGAACGGCAATCTATAAAAAAGGAGAGAGAACACATGCACAACCACATTTACCCGCAGCCTATCTGCTGCAAGAAAGCGGGGTGAGCGCTTGCTGCTGAAAAAAGATTTGTCGCAGTGCAAAGACCTGCGAACCGTTGAGCATCTGGCCCAGCAGTTTGGCTGGTACGCCGCCGCCTGGACGCCGCAGGAGCCGCACCTCATCTGCTCGGACGAGCAGTTTACCGAATTTGCCAAGGCCCTGGGCAAGCTGGCGGTGACCCAGGATGGCGAAAACCTGCTGTATTTTCTGGCGCTTGCCGCAGAAACCGCGCAGGAACGTAAAAACCGCATGGACCGCATTTTGGAGCGCAAGCTGTTTTACGAGACCAGCACCGTCATCACCGAGGCGGACATCGCCCGCTGCCACAACGACCAGCTGGCCACGCCACCCGGCGTGCGCAAGGCCGACGCGATGGAAACGCTGCACTTTCTGGCCCCGCCGGAGGAGGAAAAACAGGACGATACAGCGCCAAACGGTATCGTGTCCATCTCGGCCAAAGACTTGCAGGACAAGGAGTTCAAGCCCATCAAGTGGGTGGTGGATGGCCTGCTGCCCCAAGGTCTGGCGCTGCTGGTGGCCCCGCCCAAGTACGGCAAAAGCTGGCTGATGCTGGACCTCTGCCTTTCGGTGGCGTCCGGACAAAAGTTTTTGGACATGCCTACGAACAAAACCAACTGCCTCTACCTGGCACTGGAGGACAACCAGCGCCGCCTGCAGGACCGCATGAACCGTGTGCTGCAGGGCGAGCGTGCGCCTGACGGCTTTGCGCTGGCCACCGGCTCTCTGGATTTGCAGGACGGCCTGCTGGACCAGCTGACCAATTACCTGAACTTCAACCCCGGCTGCGGGCTGGTGGTCATCGACACGTTGCAGCGGGTGCGCCGCACCACCGGCAAGGCAATAAACGCCTACCAGGCCGACTACAAGGATGTGGGCATCCTGCAAAAGTTTGCGTCTGAACGCGAAATTTGCATTGTGCTGGTACACCACCTGCGCAAGATGAAGGACGAGACCGACCCCTTTGCCCAGATCAGCGGCACCAACGGCATCTTCGGCGCGGCGGATTCTGCCTTCGTGATGACCCGCGACCGCCGCGTGGACGACACGACCAAACTCTCGGTGACCGGCCGCGACCTGGAGGAATTTGAGCTGGCCCTGCGCCTGGACAAGACCCAATGCCGCTGGCAAAACCTGGGTGACGCTGAGGCCCGCGCCCGCGAGCAGGCCCGCAAAGAATACGAAAACAGCGCCCTGGTGCAGACCATCCGCAAGCTGGTAGAGCGCAACCACGGCAGCTGGCGCGGCACCGCCAGGGAGATACTGGAGGCCGGCAAGCTGTTGACCAGGCGGTTTATTGCGGAGAGCCCGAAAGATGTTGGCGTACGAGTGAAGAAGTTAGAAAACGAGATGAGGGAGTTTGATGGGATTGTTTATGAGAGAGTGAAGAGAGGCACAAGCGGCGCATTGCACTATTTTTGTAAAGAAAACATGCAGGTTCAAAATGAGGTACAACTTGATTTAAGCAAACAAGTAGCCTAATGTAAATTTACTATCCTATTCATCTTATTCATTATATTCGTTATATTCATTATATTCGTTGCCACTGTGATGTAATGAATAGGATGAATATAATGAATAGGATGGTGATAATAGTAATAATGAAAACAGCACAGTATAGCACTGGCTACTTTATGTTGTAGAGCATGTAGGGGCGAACATCGTTCGCCCGCCAACCTTGCGCTGCATCCACCTTCGGGCCATGGCTGCGCACTGACCAAACGCCCACGGGCGAACACTGTTCGCCCCTACAACGTGCTTTTGGCGGGCTGCGTCTACAAAAAAGCGCCCCGCAAGGCAACAACAACCTTGCGAAGCGTGTCGAATTATGCTATACTGATAACGCCGCCATCGGCGGCAAGGTGCTGCACAACAACGGCAGGCGGTTGGCCCCACTTCCCGAGAGGGGGTGAGACCATGCGAATCACGATGCACATCGGCAGTTTTACTGTGACGATCATCATCAAAAAACGCAAGAACCGCCACCCTGCACGGTGACGGTTCTTAGATGAACCTATAATCCAAAAGGGCTAACCGCTTGTCGCAGCGCCTTTTCTA
>ENA-UOJJ01003987-UOJJ01003987.1-human-gut-metagenome-genome-assembly--contig:-CS66-NODE-3987-length-14693-cov-5.357767_pt1 | contig 14693 bp, 10 predicted proteins | sample MGYA00242343_ERZ723890 | MGnify/ENA metagenome assembly ERZ723890 | reverse complement strand
CGATCAGATACTTGTGCCAGACCTCCTGCGGCGCGGTCATGCCGAGGCAATCATAAATCGCGCGGATGCCCCGGCGGAGCTTATCTTCAAAATCGATCGAGTTATCGATCACGCGCAGATTCGGGTGCGCCTGCCACGCCCGGAGCGTCAGCTCATCTTTTTCCCGCGCCGTCTCAAGCGGCTCATAGCGCGCCTCATTTCCGAAATTATAGGCAAATTCCGCCCCCTTCGCGCAGGACACGAGGTGCAGAACCGCGTCGTATCCGGAGAGCACCTCCTGCTCAGTCTTTCCGAAATAGGCCAGAATGTCCCGGAACTGCTCGTCGGTGATATATGCCTTGTCGTCAAACAGCGCCCGGTCGTAAATGATGAGGACGTTCTCCTCCGGAACCATCTCGGCACCCTTGAGCGCCAGCCGTTCCTTATGCAGCTGGTCGCCGATGACAAAATACTGAAAATCCAGCATCGACACACAGTTCCCGAACGGACGGATGCCGAAGCCCGAAATGAGCTCCGTCGCCGTCTCCGGGATCGTGATCACCTTCCAGCCGTCGTCCTGCTTGAACTCCTTGAGAATGCGGCTGATGAGCGTCGTTTTACCGGCTGCGGGGCCTCCGGTCAGGACGATTCTTGTGATGCGCTTTGCCATAGTGCTGGCTCCTCTCCATGTTCTGCCCATATTGTACCATTCTCAGGCAAAAATGCAAGGGCGGCGCGGAAAAATGCTCCGCGCTGCCCCTGTTTTCTGTCTGTTACTGCTCAAACTGGCTGTTATAAAGCTTCGCGTAGAAGCCGTTCTGTGCCAGAAGCTCCTCGTGCTTGCCCTGCTCGATGACGTGCCCGTCCTTCATAACGAGAATCACGTCCGCCTCGCGGATGGTCGAGAGCCGGTGCGCCACAATGAAGCTCGTCCGTCCGGTCATCATCTGCGAGAACGCGTGCTGAATCTTGAGCTCGGTTCTCGTATCAATAGAGCTCGTCGCTTCATCGAGAATCAGCATCGGCGGCAGCGCCAGCATCACGCGCGCAATACAAAGAAGCTGCCGCTGTCCCTGCGAAAGAAGCCCGCCGCCATCGGTAATGACGGTGTCGTACCCTTCGGGAAGGCGTCTGATAAAGCCGTCCGCGTGGCACGCCTTGGCCGCCGCAACAATCTCGTCTTCCGCCGCATTGGGCTTTCCGAGCGCGATATTCTCGCGCACCGTTCCGGTTTTGATCCATGTATCCTGCAAAACCATACCGAAATTCTGCCGCAGGCTCCGGCGCGTGAGATCCGTAATTTTCTCGCCCGAGACGCGGATTTCTCCGCCGTTCACATCGTAAAAGCGCATGAGAAGGTTAATGAGCGTCGTCTTGCCGCAGCCCGTCGGGCCGACGATCGCCACACGCTCGCCCGGGCGCACCGAAACGTTGAGGTCTTCAATGAGCGGCCGGTCCGGTACGTACCGGAAGCTGACGTTCCTGAGCTCCACGCGTCCGTCGGCATGCTCCAACGTAACAGCACTCTCCGCGTCCGCTGTCTCCGACGGCTCGTCGATGAGCTCAAACACACGCCCCGCGCAGGCCATCGCGTTCTGAAGCTCGGTCACAACGCCGGAAATATCGTTGAAGGGCTTCGCATACTGGTTCGCGTAGCTGAGGAACACAGAAAGTCCGCCCACCGTAATACCGCCCGCAACCGCCACCAGCGCGCCCGTCAGCGCCACACAGGCGTAGACGATGCTGTTGACAAATCGCGTGACGGGGTTCGTCAGAGACGAGAAAAACGTCGCGCGCAGCGTGTATTTTTGCAGCCGTCCGTTAATTTCGTCGAACGCCTCCACGGCTCTGCCCTCCCGCGAAAACGCCTGCACGACCCGTTCACCGTCTAACATCTCGCCGACGAGAGCCGTCTGCTCACCGAGCGTTTTTGATTGCATGCGGAACATGTCATACGTCCTTGTCGCGATGAACTTCGCCGCAAAAAGCGACAGCGGCGTGAGAATGACGACGACCAGCGTAATGCGCCAGTCTAAGCTCAGCATGAACCCGAGCGTCCCCGCAATCGTCAGTACGCCCGTAAAAAGCTGCGTGAAGCCAAGGAGCAATCCGTCCGCGAACTGCTCGGTATCGGAGATCATCCGGCTGACGATCTCGCCCGACGGATGCGCGTCCAGATAGGCCAGCGGCAGCATCTGCAAATGCGAAAACGCCTCCTGGCGCACCTCGCGCGTGACACAGAAGGTGATCTTGTTGTTGATGATGTTCATGAGCCACTGGCTAAGCGCCACAATGCCCGCCGTCACGGCGATCTGCACGCCGATCGTCCCGAGCGCCGCAAAGTCGACCTGTCCCGGTCCGACAATTTCGTCAATCGCCCGGCCAACTAAGATCGGCACAAACAGCGTCCCCGCTACGCTCACAAGCGCCAGCAGAAAACTCAGCACCACCAGATGCTTCTGGCCCTCAAGATTCTGAATGACCCGTTTTAAGGTTCTGGAAGAGGAAGCTTTTTCTTTCATCTTGCATCCTCCTTTTTAAACTGCGACTCGTAAATTTCGCGGTACACCTCGCACGTTTGCAGCAGTTCCTCGTGCGTTCCGCGCCCGGCAAGCCTGCCGTCATCCAGTACGAGAATCTCGTCGGCAAACCGGATCGAGGCCGTTCTCTGCGAGATAATGACAACTGCCGGCTTCCAAGGAAGCTCTCTGAGCGCATGCCGCAGCGCCGCATCCGTCGCGAAATCCAGAGCCGACGCGCTGTCGTCCAGAATCAGGACTTCCGGCTTTCTCACCAGTGCGCGCGCGATCGTGAGCCGCTGCCGCTGCCCGCCGGAGAAGTTCCGTCCGCCGGTCTCGACCTCGTAATCTAAGCCCTCCGACTTTCCGTCCACGACCTCCTGCGCCTGCGCAGCCTTGAGCGCATCGCAAATCGCATCGTCCGCCGCGTTCTCGTCGCCCCAGAGAAGGTTTTCCCGGATGGTGCCCTTGAAAAGCAGCGCCTTCTGCGGCACAAGGCCGATTTTTCTTCGGAGCGTCTCCAAGGGATACTGCCGCACGTCGCAGCCGTCGACCTTCACGCAGCCCTCCTGCACATCGTAAAAGCGCGGAATGAGGCCGATGAGCGTCGATTTTCCAGAGCCCGTGCCGCCGATGATGCCGAGCGTTTTGCCGTGCTCGAGCGTAAAGGAAATGTCGCTCAAAGCGGGCGCGCCGCCCGTCGGATAGGTAAACGTCACGCCGTCAAACTCGACCGCGGGCACGTCTTCCTGCTCCTCCGGATTTTCCTGCGGCACATCGAGACTGCTCTCGAGCGCCAGGATCGCCGCCACCCGCTTTGCGCTCGCCGCAGCCTTCGTCATACTGAGAATGAGGTTCGCCATCTTGATGAGCTCGACGAGGATCTGCGACATGTAGTTATAAAGCGCCAGCACCTGTCCCTGTGTCAAAATCCCCTTATAGACCTGCCCTCCGCCCACGCGCAGCACCGCGATGATGGCAAGGTTGATCATCACATACGTCACGGGGTTGAGTAACGCCGAAATTTTGCCGACAAACAGCTGCGAGGATAGAAGCTCTCTGCTCTTTTCCTCAAAGCTCTCAGTCTCCTGCCTCTCTTTTCCGAACGCGCGAATGACGCGCACGCCGGAGAGATTCTCCTTCGCCGCGCCAAGCACGCCGTCCAGCCGCCCCTGCACCTTTTTGTAGAGCGGAATGCAGCTGAACATAATGCCGAACACGACCGCAAACAAAAGCGGAATGATGACGGCAAAGACCCACGCGCTCTTTACATCGATCGTAAAGGCCATGATCATCGCGCCGAACACCACGAACGGGGACCGGAGCAGCAGCCGCAGCGCCAGATTCAGTCCCGTCTGCACCTGATTCATGTCGCTCGTCATGCGCGTCATAAGCGTCGACGTACCGAGCTTATCGAGCTCTGCGTAGGAAAGGCTCTGCACCTTCCCGAACAACGCGTGCCGCACGCTTGCCGTAAAGCCGATGGCGGCCTTCGCCGCAAAATACTGCGCGGTCACGGAGCTGGCAAGGCCAAGTAAGCCCAGTCCAATGAGAAGCAGGCAGCGCTTTACAATAAAGCCGCTGTCGCCCGCGCCGATACCGGTATCGATGATGTCCGCCACGACCAGCGGCACCAGCAGCTCCAGAAGCGCCTCCAGGAGCTTAAAAAGCGGCCCCAGAATGCTCTCGAGCGTATAGGGCTTGAGGTAAACGCCCAATCGTTTCATTGCCTTTTCTTCATCTCTTTCTTTGTCTTATGAAATATCAAACGCGCCGCTTTCCTCCAGCTCCCGCGCGATTACATCCCCGATGGGAGACTTCATGGAATTTGTGAGCCCCGTTTCGCGCAGCGCATCGGTCAGGAAATAGTCCTCGTCCGACATGCTCGCCACGCGCAGATACGTATCCATCGCGTCGTTCGGGCTCTCGGCCAAGCGCGCATAGAGCTCCAGCGCCGGAATGGCCGAGACGGCATAGCTGATGTAGTAGAGCGGCTGCTGGAAGTTGTGGATGACCTCCGTCCACTCGTACTCATACCCGTCATATGGCTCGAAGCCGTAGCTCGCGTAGACCTCGCGGTAAATATCCAGAAGCCTGTCCTTCGTGAGATCGGACTCGGCGTAAATTCTTTGCTGGAACTCATCGTACATCGCGCCCGTGACCACACTGTATACTAAGTTTAAAAGCGTCTGCGCGCGAAGAATCTCCGCATCGTCTCCAAAGAGATCTTCGTAGAACTGCAGGAACATGACCTCCATGCCCTGCGACTGAAGCTCGCTCAGATCGTAATCGATCACGCCGTAGAGCGCATCCGATCCGTGGTAATAGCCCGCCAGCCAGTGGCCGAACTCATGGAACATATCCGTGTAATCCGCGTAGGAGTCATAGGGGCAGTTGAAAATAAACGGAACGTCAAACGAATACAGATACGACGTATACCCCGTGGGCAGCTTCTTTTCCGAATACGAAATATCATACAGGCTGTGCTCTACGAGGTATTCCGCCGCCTCGCGAACCTCCGGGCTCATGCGCGCCGTGCCGTACAAAAGCGCGTCGATCACATTCTGGCCTGTAATGCCGCCTGTGCTAGAAATTCCGCTGTCTGAAAGCGCCTGCGAGAGGCTGTCCGAGTATTTGGCAAGAAGCGGGGCGAAATCCTCCTTTGCTGTCTGCCAGATCTTCTGCGCGTCAGCGGGCGTATAATCCCGCGAATAGAATGCGCTGTAGGCGTAGTCCGCATAGGAAGCGCTTCCTGCAAGCTCCGCCATCTGGGAGCGCACCTTTACGAGCTCCAGATACACATCCGCCGCCGCGTCAACATCCAGCTCTTCCTGCGCGCTCAGAGCCGCGTACTGGCGCACAAGCTCCGACTCCTGCGCACTGAGGTCCATGCTTTCCTGCGAGGACTCCTGATCGTAGCTTTTGAAAATCTCAACCTGCCACGTCTCAAATTCCCGGCTCAAAAGCCTCGAATGTTCTCCCTCGGATATCTTGTGCAGCGTCTGATGATACAAATCCGCCGCATCGTAATAGGCCTGCGTCTGCCGCAACGCACGCTCGGCAAGCGCCTCATCCGTCGCGTCCCGGTCGCTCTCCAGCGCCAGAAGCGAGGCCGCCGTGTCGATTTTCACCAGCATCTGCTCGGCCTCGAAACACGCTCTGTGAAACGCCTCGCGGCTGTTTTTCTCCGCGGCCGCCGTGATGGCCTCGCAGTAAGGCGCGTAAGCCTCGCAGGTGATCTCCCCGAGCTGCATCTCATCATAGTCGAGCTCGTCTCGCGCCAGCAGCTCAAAATAGCCGTCTCCCGCCAGCGTCTCTATCTCCTGCACCTGCCCGGCCGGAGCCTGCTCTTGCGGTGTCTGCGTCTGCTGCAGTTCTTCGTATAAGCTGTCCAGCGCGTCCTGCGCAACCGGAACCGGCAGACAGCCGCACAGTCCCAGCAGCAAAATCACGCAAAGCGCCAGCGCCAGTATTCTCGTTCCAAGCCTCATCCGTTCCTCCATTCTCCGCGTTCGCAGCTGTTTCTTGCCTCGTATTATATGCGATTTTTCGCGTTCTGTCCATTCGAAAAGCATACAAAAGCGCGCGGAGGACGCTCCCCCGCGCATATAAACTGCCCCGTATTCTCAGCCGAGTCCCGTCCATCGCTCGCCGTCGCCGCAGGCGCGCGCCGTGTGGTCGATTGCTGCCTCCTGCATCGCGAGAAAGTACGGCGCTTCGGTATCCAGGTTATCCGAAAAAAGCGGCATGCCGACAAGCAAATCCGAAAGCGACTGCGGCGTTCTGCCAAGAATCCGGTTCAAAATCTCCGCCAGTTCCGCCCGCGAAAGCGCCTGCTCTTTGGAAAATACCGCGCCATGCAGCCCCATGACCCAGCCGTTTCCCGCCTCAAACGTCACGTCCTGCGCCGCCCAGCCGCTCGATAGCGCCGCAAGCGCCTCCTTCCCCGATTCCTGCGCGCGCACGCGCTCGAGAATAACGGAAAGCTCCTCGCCCGTCACGCCGTCATCCGGCCGGAAATTTCCGTTGCCGTCTCCCAGCATCAGCCGCAGGCCCGCCATCGTGCGGACGGCCTCATATGCCCAGTGATTGCGCCCGACGTCCCGAAACGCGCTTTCCGCAGTGAGCTCCCTCCTCGCGTCCGGGCTTATCATCCGGTACAAAATCTCCGCCAGCTCCGCCCGCGTCACCTGCTTTTCCGGCCTTATGCTCCCGTCCGGAAAGCCCTGCAAATACGCCCCGTGAAATGCCTCCTGCGCAAAGCACGGCACGCGCAAGGCCGCCAATACCAGAAGCGCCAGCAGCATTTTCCGAAAAATTTTCATGCTCCATTCCTCTTTTCCCGCGAGCCGTTCCCGCGTTCCGGTTCTCATTCTGACACAGCTTCCCGGAAAAATCGGTCGTTTCCGCGCACCCGGCATGCAGATTTTCAGAAAAATCCGCAAGAAACACGGTGCGAAATTTTCTCTTGACAAATGGCTACCGGAGTGGTAGAGTTTAGCCATTCAAACCAGTGAAGAAGTGTGAGTAAGCAATCACACCCCTTGCCAAAGAGAGCTGCGGACGGTGGAAGCGCGGCGCAGGGCGGTTGCCGAATGGGCTTCTGAGGGCAAGCCGAAGTCAGTAGGTGAGCCGGAGTTGGCGCTCCGTTACAAAAGGCCGGTATGTGATAGCATACGCAAAGAGGGCGCGCAAGCGTCAAGCCGGGTGGCACCGCAGGAGTTTTATCCCTCCTGTCCCAGCAGTTCGTACTGTAGGGACAGGAGGGTTTTCGTATTTCCGGAATGTCCCGCAAAAACTTCCGTGCAAATTCAAAGAAAGGTGGACAAGAACATGTCTCAAGAAATCCCGTACAAAATTTATCTCTCCGAAAGCGAAATGCCCACGGCATGGTACAATCTCCGCGCCGACATGAAAAACAAGCCCGCGCCGCTGCTGAATCCCGGAACCGGCAAACCCATGGGCTTTGACGATCTGCGCGGCGTCTTCTGCGACGAGCTTGTCCGTCAGGAGTTAGATAATGACACGCCGTACATCGAAATTCCGGAGGAAATCCGTAATTTCTACAAGATGTACCGCCCGTCGCCGCTGGTGCGCGCGTATTGCCTCGAGAAAAAGCTCGGCACGCCCGCGAAAATCTACTATAAGTTCGAGGGCAACAACACCTCGGGCTCCCATAAATTAAACTCCGCCATCGCGCAGGCGTATTATGCCAAGCAGCAGGGACTCACCGGCGTCACGACCGAAACCGGCGCGGGCCAGTGGGGCACGGCTCTTTCGATGGCCTGCGCGTATCTGGGACTGGACTGCAAGGTCTACATGGTCAAGTGCTCCTACGAGCAGAAGCCCTTCCGCCGCGAGGTCATGCGCACCTATGGCGCGAGCGTCACGCCATCTCCCTCCAACACGACGAACGTCGGCCGGAAAATTCTCGAAAAAGACCCGAACACGACCGGATCTCTCGGCTGCGCAATCAGCGAGGCCGTCGAGGCCGCGACGACGACGCCCGGCTACCGGTACGTCCTCGGCAGCGTTCTCAATCAGGTGCTGCTCCACCAGTCGGTCATCGGTCTGGAGGCCAAGGCTGCGCTTGATAAATACGGCGTCAAGCCCGACATCATCATCGGCTGCGCCGGCGGCGGCTCGAACCTCGGCGGCTTGATTGCGCCCTTTATGGGCCAGAAGCTCCGCGGAGAAGCCGACTACCGCATCATCGCCGTTGAGCCCGCGTCCTGCCCGAGCTTCACGCGCGGCAAGTTCGCCTATGACTTCTGCGATACCGGTATGGTCTGCCCTCTGGCCAAAATGTACACGCTCGGCTCCGGCTTCATCCCCTCTGCCAACCACGCAGGCGGCCTTCGGTACCACGGAATGAGCTCGACGCTCTCGCAGCTGTACCACGACGGGCTCATGGAGGCGCGCGCCGTTGAGCAGACGAGCGTCTTTGAAGCAGCCGAATACTTTGCAAGAGTCGAAGGTATCCTTCCCGCGCCCGAGTCCAGCCACGCCATCCGCGCCGCCATCGACGAAGCACTCAAATGCAAGGAAACCGGCGAAGAAAAGACGATCCTCTTCGGCCTCACCGGCACTGGCTATTTCGATCTCTACGCCTACGAAGCCTTCAATAACGGCACCATGACCGACACCATCCCCACCGACGAGCAGCTGGCCGCAAGCCTCGCAGCCCTTCCGCAGATCGGCTGAGTTTCCCAAGATACGAAGCATCCCCGCACAGAACCTCTGTACGGGGATGCTTTTATATTTCCTCTTCGACGAACGTCCGGAACGCTGTCGGCAGCGCCACATCCGTTTTGCGCCGCGCATCGCTCGCCCAGACAAATTCCGGGCTTTTCTCCTTGCATACTATATAATAACAGCGCATGCGCCAGATGATGTGCGTGAACACATGCACCCGCTCGACACTTTTGAGAAGCTCCGCCGGCTCGCATCCGGCCTTTTCCGCAAACGAAAGCGCCTGCGCCGCATCCAGCTTCCCCTCCACGTTCGGAAGCTCCCAGAGCCCCGCGAGAAGTCCCCGGCTCTCCCGTTTCCGAACGGCAAGGCAGCCGTCGCACGTGAGATAGAATACCGTTTTCTCTTCCTCCCGCTTCGCCTTCTTTGCTTCTTTTACGGGGTATTTTTCCCACGTGCCATACGCGTTTGCAAGGCATAGCTCCTGCAAAGGACAGCTTTCACACTTCGGCGCGCCGTTCGGAACGCACACCATTGCGCCGAGCTCCATGAGCGCCTGCGTGAGCGTTCCGCGCGGTCCCGCCTCATAAAGGGGCAAGAGCGCCTCGCGGTAAGCAGTTTTTGTCTTCTGATTTGTGACCGGCGCGCCGTCTTCCATCACGCGGGAAAGCACGCGCAGAACATTGCCGTCCACCGCCGGGGTCGGCAAATCAAAGCAGATCGAGCAGATTGCCCCCGCCGTGTAATCGCCCACGCCCGGCAGCGCGCGCACAGCCTCGTACGTCCCAGGAAATTCTCCCCCGAACTCCTCCATGATTGCCTTTGCGGCCTTTTGCAAATTCCGCACGCGGCTATAGTACCCGAGCCCCTCCCAGAGCTTCGTCAGCCGGTCGGGTGGGCAGTCGGACAGCGCTTTGATCGTTGGAAGCTCGGATAAGAACCGCGCGTAATAGCCCTTCACGGCCTCCACTCTCGTCTGCTGGAGCATGATCTCCGACAGCCACACATGATACGGCTCCTTATCCTGCCGCCACGGGAGCTCCCGATGCCCCGCGTCGTACCACATGCAAAGCTTCTCCCCCAATTTTTCCGGCAACGGCCTCATATCCTTCACGCTCCCTTCGCAATGCACCTATTGTATCCGCCCCTTACGCGCTTGTCAAATCACCGCAGCGCCGCTATAATGGACATGTTCGAAAACACAACATTTCTGATAAGGAGCGAACGCATGAAGCTCAATAGCCGCCGCACAATTCTAACCGGTCTCGCGTTTTTGTCCATCTGCGCCTTCTGGCAGATGTACGACAACGTCATCCCGCTCATTCTCACCAAAACCTTCCACATGAACGAAACCCTCTCCGGCGCGATCATGGCGGCAGACAATATTCTCGCGCTCTTCCTCCTTCCGTTTTTCGGCGCGCGTTCGGACAAAACGAACACAAAAATCGGAAAGCGCATGCCCTACATCCTCTTCGGAACCGGCTGCGCAGTCATCCTCATGAACCTTCTGCCGCTGATCGACAACAGCTATGCGGCCGCCCCTTCTTCCTTTAAGACGGTAAGCTTTGTCATCGTCCTCGGCCTTTTGCTTATCGCCATGGGAACCTACCGCTCCCCCGCCGTCGCGCTTATGCCGGACCTCACGCCGAAGCCTCTTCGCTCGCGTGCGAACGCTATCATCAACCTCATGGGTGCCGTCGGCGGCATGGTGTACCTTGGCGTTGCGGCAATTTTATACTCGCAGAAGCGTCTGGATGCGATAGGGCTTACGAAGGCGGACCGTCTCGACTATCAGCCGCTGTTTCTGATCGTCTCGGCTATCATGTTTGTCTCCGTCGGTGTTCTGTTTCTCAAGATCAAAGAGCCAAAGCTCACAAAGGAAACTCAGGAATTAGAGGCGCAGCATCCCGAATGGAACCTCGCTGAAACGGACGCCTCCGGACACGAGGTGCTCCCGAAGCCCGTCAAAAAAAGCCTCGGCTTTCTGCTCGCGTCCATCGCCCTGTGGTTCGCGGGCTATAACGGCGTGACCACGTGGTTCACGACCTACGTCGCAAGCGTCATGGGCCAGGGCCTCGGCGGCGCTTCTACGTGCCTTCTCATCGCGACCGGCGGCGCAATCGTCTCCTACATTCCTGTCGGCGCGCTGGCCTCCAAAATCGGGCGCAAGAAGACCATCCAGCTGGGCGTACTTTTACTTGCCGCATGCTTTGCACTCGGCTATGTGCTCACGACGCACTTTTCTTCCATCAACGCCGTCATGTTCCTCGTCTTCGCGCTCGTGGGGCTTGCGTGGGCGGCCATCAATGTAAACTCCCTTCCGATGGTCGTCGAGATGTGCCGGGGCTCGGATATCGGCAAGTTTACCGGCTACTACTACACCGCCTCCATGGCCGCGCAGGTCGTGACCCCGGTGCTCGCCGGAACGCTCATGCGAAACATCAGCTACAAAATTCTCTTCCCCTACGCGGCCGTTTTCGTCTGCCTGTCCTTCGTCACCATGTGCTTCGTGCGCCACGGAGACGGCAAGGCCGGGGCCAACACCGGTCTTTCCGCATTCGAAGATATCGACTAATTTATAAAAGAAGGCGTTTTTATGCTTACCGTACTTATCATTCTTCTGGTGCTTGCCGCATTGTATCTTCTTACCCTGCAAGGCCGGCGCAATCACCCGCTCTGGGAAACCTTCCTCCATCAGCGCTTCTGTCACCGGGGCTACCACGACAAGCCGCAGATCCCTGAAAACAGTCTCCCCGCCTTCCGCCGCGCGATTGAACGCGGCTGGGGTGCAGAGCTCGACGTGCACCTATTAAAAGACGGTACGCTCGCCGTGTTCCACGACTCCGACCTCTCCCGCTGCGCAGGCGTTTCCGGCATGATCGAGGACCTGACGCTTCCGGAATTAAAAAAGCTCCGCCTCGAGGGAACGGACGAGCAAATCCCGCTCTTTGACGAGGTGCTCGCGCTGTTTGAGGATGCAACGCCTCTCATCATCGAGCTCAAGAGCGCAAATGGCAATCACTTTGCCCTCTCAAAGGCCGTCTGTGAGCGGCTAGATTCCTATAAAGGAACGTTCTGCATTGAATCGTTCGACCCATTCTGCGTGCTGGACGTCAAGAAGCTCCGCCCCGAGATCTGCCGCGGCCAGCTGTCGATGAATTTCTGCAAGGACCCGTCCGGCCTGCCGTTTTATAAGCGCGTGATCGCGGGCAATATGCTTCTGAACTTCCTCACGCGCCCGGACTTCATCGCCTACAAATTTGAAGACCGCAAGGCCCTTTCCCCCACGCTCTGCCGGACGCTCTGGGGCATTCAGGAGGTCAGCTGGACGATTCGCCAAAAAGAAGACCTTCTGGAAGCGGAGCAGGCGGGCTCCATCGGCATTTTCGAGTGCTTTGACCCGGACGAGCCGTAATTTTTTCGCCCGCCTCTTCCTTTTTGCTTCGAGCGTGCTACAATAGTAGCCGCACAGAGCACGCTGTTGCGGAAAATTGCGCCCTGCCGGTCCAAATTGAAAGGGAGATGGCGCATCATGTGGATTTTATATGCGTTCGGCTCGGCGCTGTTTGCGGGGCTGACGGCGGTGCTCGCCAAGTGCGGCATCCGCAAAACGGACTCGACGGTTGCAACCGCCATCCGGACGATCGTCGTTCTGATCTTTTCATGGCTGATGGTGTTCATCGTCGGCTCGCAAAGCCAGCTGTCAAGCCTCGACGGCAAGACGCTTCTGTTTCTGGTGCTCTCAGGCCTTGCGACCGGCGCAAGCTGGCTTTGCTATTTCCACGCGCTGCAAATCGGCGATATCAACAAGGTCGTCCCCGTCGATAAATCGAGCACAGTTCTCACCATTCTGCTCGCCGTCCTCTTCCTCCATGAGAGCCTGAGCCTTCCGAAGGGCGTCGGTATTGTGCTCATTGCCATCGGCACATATCTCATGATCGAGAAAAAGCAATCGACCGGCGCTGCAAAGGAAAGCGCGAGCTGGCTTTTATACGCGGCGGGCTCTGCCGTCTTCGCGAGCTTAACGTCCATTCTCGGCAAAGTCGGCATCTCCGGTGTCGAGTCGAACCTCGGCACAGCCATCCGCACGGGCGTGGTGCTCGTGATGTCGTGGACGATGGTCTTCGTGACCGGAAAAAGCGCGAAGCTTCGCGAGCTTCCCAAAGGCGAGCTCGGCTTTATCTGCCTGTCAGGCCTCGCCACCGGCGCAAGCTGGCTGTGCTACTATAAGGCCCTGCAAGACGGCCCCGCAAGTGTCGTCGCGCCCATCGACAAGCTGAGCATTCTCATCACGATTCTCTTTTCTTACCTCGTCTTCCACGAGAAGCTGTCTAAAAAATCCGCCCTCGGCCTTGCAATTCTCGTCGGCGGTACGCTTTTGATGCTGCTCTGAACAAAAAAACACTTGGGTGCATCCGAATTCCGGCAAACACGCCGGGCTCGAGATGCACCCTTGCATTTTCTTCCGCTGCTTGGTATGATAGGGTTATGGAAAAAAGAGTGTCTTATTATGTCAGCCGCAAGAGCTTTCTTGTCTGGCTGAGCGCTTTGGTCATGACGGCTTCGGCAGCACTCCGCATCGCATATTCCTGCGGGAAAGGCGCAGATGCATCGACGGTGTGGTTCCAGATTGTGCTTCCGGTCGCGGCCTGCCTGATCTTCGTGCTCATGATCTTACTTGGCGGCGAGGAGCGGTTCTACCGTACCGCCATTCCGGCCTTCATGCTCGCCATCTACTATAGCGTGCGCGTCTCAGCGGTTCTTCCGAGCCTGAGCCTGCGCTTCGTGTTCTGGGTCGCGTACCTTGCCATGGCAGGGCTCTACGCCGCTACAGTCTCCGGCCGCCTGCGCAACAATTGGGTGCTGGTTCTGCTGCTGGCCGCCGCGATCGCCGTTCTTGCTTACACGCACCGCATAGCCTTTACCGGCGGCAACTGGTCTGGCCGCGTGGGCTTTTTGCCGGAGCTTCTGTTTTTGACGGGCGGCTTTTTTGCCGTTCTTGCCATGCAGCCGCACGCCGACGGAAAGTACCACCCCACTTGGGGCGACCGCGTGGACGGCCGCAAGCTCCGGACGCTGGACCCCGTGCAGGTTGTCGCAAACTACATCATGCCGACGCGCGTCGGGTCTTCCAACTTCGTGCGGGACTCTGTGGAGATCACTGCCATGGAGCGCTACATCCGCGAAAAGCGCCGCGCGGGGCTTACAAGCTTCGGCATTACGCATGTGTTCTTAGCAGCTTACGTGCGCACCGTGGCCAAATACCCGGCGCTCAACCGCTTCTTATCCGGCCAGCAGGTCTACAGCCGCGGCGATGATATCCAGTTCTGCATGATGGTCAAGGAGGAGATGTCCACCGACGCTCCTGAGAGCGCGATGAAGCTCCACCTGACGCCCACCGACTCGGTCGAGGATATCTACCGCAAGATGACCGAGCAGGTCACGCGCATCAAAGAGGCCTCCGACGCAAGCGACTTTGATAAGACGGCGAAGCTTCTGTCCCTCATTCCGGGCATTGTGTTTAAGTTCGTCGTCTGGCTTTTGAAGGTCGCGGACTATTTTGGTCTTCTTCCGAAGTTCTTACTCGAGGTCAGCCCGTTCCACGGCTCGATCTTCTTTACCTCCATGGGCTCGCTCGGCATTCCGCCGATCGTCCATCACCTCTATGATTTCGGCAACCTCCCGGTCTTCTGCGCCTTCGGCTGCAAGTATCGGAAGAATGAAATTGACATGGAGGGCAATCTCGTCCAGCGCAAGTACATCGACTTCACCGTCAACACCGACGAGCGCATCTGCGACGGCTTCTATTTTGCAACCGCCCTCAAGCACATGAAAAAATTCCTCCAGCACCCCGAGCGCCTCGACGAGCCTTTAGATGAGGTCGTCAAGGACGTGGACTGACGCTTAAAAACCTCGTAGAGTTTCGCCATCCGCAGATGGCGAAATAAAGTAGAATACATTTTATCCGGCGGCTTTGCTGACAGGAAAAATACCGCTCACCTC
>ENA-UOJJ01003976-UOJJ01003976.1-human-gut-metagenome-genome-assembly--contig:-CS66-NODE-3976-length-14733-cov-5.996049_pt1 | contig 14733 bp, 11 predicted proteins | sample MGYA00242343_ERZ723890 | MGnify/ENA metagenome assembly ERZ723890 | reverse complement strand
CGCACCAAAGGGCTTTCCGCTCGCCCTTTGGAAACCTTCGGGCATCGAAGTTGGCGAGAAACCCATAGGCGGCAGCCCCACCTTTCGCGCCGTAGTCGGCGCGTCAGGCCCGCTGGCGAGATTTTTTACAGCCAAGCTGATACGGCGGTGCTTGACAGCCCCCTTTTGTTGCCGACTACAGTGATTAAACGCTCTGCACCCCCTATCACAAATAACGTCGAAAGGAGCCCTTCCCGCAATGAAACATACCAACCTGACCATGGGCATCCTCTTCGGCTTCTTCCTGCTCTGCGCCCTGTCCATGGGCAACCGGGTCTATTTCGTGCTGGCGACCATCATTTTCTTGAGCTGGGTGTTCGCCTTCGTCAGCGTGCGGATGGCCGAAAAAACCGTGCAGGTGTCCAATGCCCTGAGCGGCCAGAAGGTCAACCGGGGCGAGGTGGTCAGTATGGAGATCGCCGTCAGCCATAAGGGCCTTCTGCCTATCGCCCCCATCGCCCTGCATATGCGCGCCACCAGCAATACCCCCGCCGGCGTGATCTATCTGACCCATCTGGGCAAGCGCCGCCAGCGGGTGACCCACCGCTTCGTGGCCGACCATGTGGGCGCTATGTTCCCCGGCGTGGAAAGCTATGTGGTCAGCGATATTTTCGGCTTTTTCAAAAAAGAACATCAGCCCGATCTGGCGGGTCAGGAGCTGCTGGTGCTGCCCGTGCCTTTCGAGGTGGAGCCGCTGACCTTCGCCGCCGGGGATATGGGCGTGGAAACCATGAAGCGGGCCATGGAGGATCCCTCCAGCCCCAGCGATTTCCGCAATTATCAGCAGGGCGACCCGCTGAAGCGCATTCATTGGAAGATGAGCGCCCGGAAGCGGGAGTTGATCGTCCGGCAGTTTGAGGAACCGGCCCTGCCGGACGCACTGGTGATGCTGGATACTTCCCCGCCCCATCTGAATGAGGGTGTGCCGAAGGAAAATGCCGCCTTTTTGCAGGACGCGCTGCTGGAAACGGCTGCGTCCGTGGTGGCCTGCCAGATCCGGCAGGATAATCAGGTACGGCTGCCGCTGGTGGGGGACCGGCCCATGGAGTATTCCAGCAACATGGGCCTGCCCGTGCTGCTGGAGGAGCTGGCCCGCTGCACCTTCAACGAGACGGAGCGCTTTGAGCGGGTGCTGATGATGCAGATGGCCGAGCTGCGCAAGCTGGGCGCGGTGGTCGTCATCACCACTCGCCTGACCTCCGAGGTGGCCGACCTGCTGATCCGCATGAAGCGCATGGGCCCCAATGTACGCCTGTATTATGTCACCTTCCGCACCGACCGGCCCGAGCGGCTGGCGCTGGTGGGACGGCTGCAGCAGGCGGGCGTGGAGGTCAACTACGTCACGCCTCAGGGGAGTTGAAAAACGCGATGAAGAAACCCGCATTTTTATCAAACGAACGCCTGAGCCGCCTGATGACCGCCCTCCTGCTGGCGCTGGGCCTGTTGTGGCCCATGCTGTGGGCGCTGGGCGTGGAAAGCGCGTTCGTGACGGCCACGCTGGCGACGGCGGCGCTGACCGCGCTGATGACCTTTCAGGCTGCGGGCAAAAAAGCCCGGGTGATCTGCTTTTCCCTGCTGGGAGCGCTGTTGATCGGGCAGTTTTTCCTGCCGGGCGGCGGCTTTTTCCCTTCTTCGGTGGAGGCCGTCAAGGCCATTTCACTGTACTTTAACGGCGTGACGACCGCGCCGCTGCTGTTCTCCTCCCAGATCGCGCTGCTGCTGGCCGTGGCCGCGGCCGTGATCGGCTACGCCTTCTCCGCCCGGGGCGTGGGGTACATCCCCGCTACCGCCATGGTGGTGATGGTGCTTTTCGGCCTGTGGAGCATGGGCAAGCAGGGCTTCCTCTGGTACGCCGCCCCCGCGCTGGTGGCGCTGCTGCTCCTGATCGCCCAGAGTTCCCATGAAAAAAGCAATCTGTTTCAGGTGCTGCCCATGGCGGCGATGCTGGTGGCGCTGGGGCGGCTGATCGCCCCCGGTCAGAACGTGGTGCTGGGGCCGCTGCATGAGGCGGCCATGAATCTGAAGCAGACCATTACCGACTACCTGTTCTTTACCGAGCCCCGCAACGTGTTCACGCTGGGCAGCTACGGCTATTATCCCATGGGCAGCGGCAAGCTGGGCGGCGAGGCCGAGCCGACCGAGTACCCGGTCATGACGGTAAAGACCTCCCAGAAGACCCTGCTGCGGGCTGTGACCAAGGACGAATACACTGGCCGCAGCTGGCGGGACACCTCCTCCGGACGGCGGTATCTGTACGTCAACCCCCGCTGGAGGAGCCTGCGGCAGGAGGTTTTTCTGGAAAATATGCCCGCAGAGACGGTGCTGAAGGCTAGCAACCTGCTGGATCAGAAGGCCATTTCCGTTCAGATGCAGAACAGCGCGGCTTCCACGGTTTTCACGCCCGTCTTCCTTCGCTCCCTGACCACCTACGGCAGCATGGTGCCCTATTTCAACGAGGCCAGCGAGCTGTTCATCACCCGGGACCTGATCTCGGGCGACCGTTACACTGTCTATGCCCCGGTGATCGAGGGCGGCGACGCTTCGCTGGGCGCGCTCGTCAACGCCGCGCCCAAGAACGACCCCTATTACGCCCAGATCGCCGCCAAGTATACCGCGCTGCCCGGCCATCTGGAAGAACGGGTCTATCAGGATATGCGCAGCATGATCGCCGACGCGGCCACGCCCTATGAGCAGGCCTGCGCCATTCTGCGGCATTTGCAGCGCTACTACCGCTATACCCTCAGCCCGGTCACGCCGCCGGAAAATCAGGACTTCGTTACCTACTTCCTGTACGTGGGCAAGGAGGGCTACTGCACCTACTTTGCGTCCGCCATGACGGTGCTGTGCCGGATGGCGGGCCTGCCCGCACGGTATGTGGAGGGCTTTCTGGCCCAGCCCGATTCCAGCGGTTTCGCCTATGTGACGGGCCAGAACGCCCACGCGTGGACGGAGGTCTATTTCGAGGGCTTCGGCTGGGTGCCCTTCGACCCCACCCCTGCCCAGCAGAATCTGGATCAGCAGCCCCCGCAGAACGACCCGGAGCCGGAACCCACGCCGACCCCCAGCCCGGAACCGCCGCAGGACGAGCCGGATCAGCCCACGCCCAGCCCGGAAAACCCGGAGCAGAGCAACGAACCGGACGATACCGATACCCCGGACGACGAGCCCGACCAGAAAGACCCGCCCTCTCCGTGGCTGTGGCTGCTGCTCCTGTTGCTGGCGGCCGTGGCCGCGGTCTGCGTCAGGATTTTCCTGCGGATGCCGGATCGGATGGCCAAAAAGCAGCAGAACGTATCGGATCAGATCTTCCTGTATGGCAGCGCCGCCTATACCCTGATGAAGCTGACGGGCCGCACGCCCCGGAAGGGAGAAACGCCTCTGCGCTTTGCCCGCCGCATGGATAAGCAGCGCGCCTTTGCCGTGCCGGTCACGCCCCTGTGGCGCATGATGGCCCTGAGCAACTACAGCCGTCTGGAACCCACGGAAAAACTGGCCGGTCAGGCGCGGGATATCTTCAACGCCCTGTACAAGCCTCAAGGCCTGTGGGTGAAGCTGCGCTTTATGCTGGCCGCTGGCTTCGGGAAAAACTGCTACCGCAGTCTGGATACGGAGCTGGTGCATCAGGAGCCGGAAAGCCCCTTCGGCAAGTACAAGGACAGTCTGAAACAGGCTGCACAGGCCCCTAAAAAAAACAAGCAGAAATAAAAGACGGCCCGCCGGGTGCCCCTCGGCGGGCCGCAGACTGTCGGAAAAGCCTGATCGGCCACTATCGCCCGTGAACAGCGCTTCGCTGGTTCACGGGAAAGAACTGGGGTACAAAGTTTCGTGGCTCCGCCGCTGGCCCCCGGCACGGGGCAGCGTATCCTGCACCGCCGATTTTTGGACAAAAAAGACCCGCCGGAAGTGATCCTCCCGGCGGGCCATTTTTTTACCATTCAGCGGCAAAATTTTTCGATGTACTGATCCAGACACTTCTGGATGACCTTCTTCGCATCCTCCGCGCCCCGCACCTCGTCCACCATGGTCTCCTTTTGCTCCAGATTTTTGTAGACGGTGAAGAAGTGGGACATTTCCGTGAAGATGTGGGAGGGCAGCTCGCTGACATCGTGGTAGCTGTTGTAGGTGGGATCCTTGAAGGGGATGGCGATGATCTTTTCATCCAGCTTGCCCTGATCCAGCATGGTAATGACGCCGATGGGGTAGCAGCGCACCAGACTTAAGGGCTGGATCACCTCGCTGCAGAGCACCAGCACGTCCAGCGGGTCGTTGTCGTCCGCGTAGGTGCGGGGGATCAGGCCGTAGTTGGCGGGATAGTGGGTGGAGGTGTACAGGATGCGGTCCAGGATCAGGGAACCCGTTTCTTTGTCCAGCTCGTATTTTTTCTTGCTGCCCTTTTCGATCTCGATGACGGCGATAAAGTCCTCCGCCGTGATGCGGGAAGGGGAAATGTCATGCCAGATATTGCTCATAATCGTTGCTCCTTTCATGATGGAAAGCAGACGGAACGCTATGCCAGCGCGATCCAGTACCGCTTTGTGCGAACGCCGTCGTGCTCGTATGTACTGTCGAACACGCCGCCGTTTTTCACAATGACTTTTTCACTGGCGGGGTTGTCCTCGCTGCAGGTGACCAACACCCGGCTCAGCCCCAGCTGCCGGGCGTGGGGGAGAAGCTGCCGGAGCATTTCCCCGGCGTAGCCCTTGCCCCGCTCACTGGGACGCACGGAATAGCCGATGTGTCCGCCCCATGTGGAGAGCACCGGATGGTCGATGGAATGGCGCAGGTCGATCATGCCCACGACCCGGCGGTCCTTCAGCCGCAGGGCCAGATAGGTGTCGGAGGGCACCAGCCCCTCGGGGCAGGTCTCGGGTCGGGTCAGGCGGCGAACCCGATCCAGCCAACGGGCTGCGTCCTCAAAATTTTCCAGCCCGGAGCAGCCGTCCATGCTGCTGCCCGCGTCCAGCATTTCCTGCCGGTAGGCGCGAATCTGAGATAGAAACACCACCGAGGGCCGCACCAGCTGCAGGGAATCCGGGCCTTCGCCCAGATTGCTGAGCTTTTCCACCAGGCGAGCGCCCCGTTGGGCTGTCCGGGGCAGCACCGCTTTGATGACCTCGGAAGCGCCGGCGGAGAACAAGGCCTGCAGCGTCAGACGGACGCTGCGCCGGGTGTCCGGGTCGATCTCCTTCAGTGCTTCCAGCATTTTCAGCGCCCGATCCCGCCAGTCGTCGGTAAAATCCGTTACCAACTCGATGCGCGCCGCCTCCAGCACGGTATAGAGCACCTCCACGAAGGTCTTTCGGGCTTCGCTGTCCAGCCCGGCCATCCAGCTGTGAAGGGCTTCGTCGGTGATGCGGCCCGTCATGTCCAGCCCTTCCAGACAGACGAAATGCCCGCCCCGCACCTGCCACGTCATGGCGTCGTGCTGCAGGATGCCCACGGCGTCCGACTCCACCACGGTGTAAACGGGATGATAGTACATCAGCATCCCCACGACGCTGCTCTGGGGAATATAGCTGTGGATGCGGTCCTTGACGGCCTGATAGCCCTCGGCGTAGAGCTGGGGCTGATACATGCCTGGCCCATCGAAGCTGTAGGCGGCCCGGAGCCGCTGTTGCGCCTGCTCCCCCGCAAAAGACGCGGCGTAGACCGACAGATTGCCGCCCTTGCTGTGGCCGGTCAGCTCCAGCGGCCCCTCCGTCCGGGCGGCAATATCCGCCACATATCGGGCGGCTTCCTCCTGCGCGGGCACCACCATGAAGGACATGTTCATATCCTCCACCCAGCCTGCGATATTCAGGTCGGTGCCCCGGAAGCTGATGCAGACCGCGCCGTCGTCCAGATCGTAGCAGGCGGCGCAGAACTGGATATTTTGTTCGCGGTCGATGTGGTTCACATAGTCGTGCACCTGCCAGTCCTGATAGCGGGGCAGACCGGCGCAGACCTCCGTCAGTCGGTAGCGCTTCTGCTGAAAGCGGTCCAGCTTTTCCGGCTCCACATAGTCCCGCAGAAAGGCCCAGCATTCCCGGACGGTATGGCTTTCCCCGCGATCCAGAAAGCCCTCGAAGGGCATGTAGACCAGCTGGGTCAGGATCAGACTGTCCAGCGCGTCGAAGGCCCGCTCCGCCAGCCGCTGCCCGCCGATCTGAAGCGCGTGGTCCTGAATGTTCGGCATACCGTTCCTCCCGTCCGCGCCGCCGGTCAAAGAGGGGGCGCATCGGCATTTTAGCACGGCTGGGCGGGGATTGGCAAGGGGATGAACTTAAACCGGGTAGCGCCGGTACTGGCCGGGCGTAAAGCCGGTGTAGCGGCGGAACAGCTTGCAGAAATGGGCTTCGTCGCAGAAACCCAAATGAAAGGCAATATCCGCCACACTGAGGGTGTCGTCGGTCAGCAGCTGGCGGGCCTTATCCAACCGCAGCTGAAGCCAGTACTGCTTGGGCGAAAGCCCCACGCAGGCCCGGAAGGCCCGGTAGAAGGCGGCTTCGCTCATGCCGCACAGCTCCGCCAGCCGGGGGATGCTCAGGCCGCCCGCAAGGTTGCGGCGGATGTGCTCCAACGCGGGCTGCAGGGCCATGAGCCGCTGCCCGGCAAACCCGGGGCTCTGGCGCAGCAGGTAGATCAGTTCATACAGCTTGGCCTGCAAAAGCAGCTGGGAGCCGTGAACGTCCCAGTACAGGCTGGCGAGCTGGCGGAGGAGCAGCTCGCATTGCCCAGCCAACGCAGCCGGGGGCACGATGGGGGAAAACTCGCCCAGCCGTGCGGGCTGCCCGGCTTCGTCCAGCGCCAAAAACTTGACGCACAGGTTGGTAACGATTCTGGGACCGTGGGGCAGGTTGACGTTTGGGTGGACGGGATTGTCCACCTGCAGGGCGAAGCGGCTGCCCCGGGGCGTATAGAAAATGTCGCCCTGCCGGGGATGGAACACCGCGCCGCTATCCAGCCGCAGGGTAAAGGCGCAGCCGCTTTCCTCCGGCAGAAAGAACAGCAGCGCGTCCTCCGGCCGGGGGGACTCCAGGTAGCTGTTCTGCCCCCGGTCGGCCCAGAACTGGGGCGCGGCGCTTACAAGATGCAGGCGCAGAGCGTCAAAATCTTCCGAAAGCGGCATGGCCTTCTTCCTCCCGGCTGATCGAAAAATACAAAAGAAAAGAGAAACATACCTTGCGCGGGTTATCTGACAACCGTACAATCATTTCCGTAAAAGTATAGCATGAACGTTGCAAAATCGAAAGAATCTGCCGAAAAATTTCAAGCAGGGGAGGAAAACCGGCGGCGGAACGCCGGGAACAGGAACGATGGAAAAATACTTTGGCGTTTGCTATTACCCGGAACTGTACCCCAAAGAGAAACAGGAAGCCTTTATCCGGGAGGACATCGAGAATATGCGCCGGGCCCGCTTCAACGTGGTGCGCATGGCGGAATTCTGCTGGTGCCTGATGGAACCCCGAGAGGGCGTGTACGATTTTGACTGGCTGGAGGAGATCGTCGACCAGCTGGGGCAAAACGGCATTTACACCGTGTTGTGCACCCCCACCGCCTGTCAGCCCGTCTGGATGGCCCGCCGGTATCCTGAAACACTGTATGTGGACAATCTGGGCGTGCAGCGCAGCTACGGCGGGCGGCACTATCACTGCTACAATTCGCCCGTTTTCCGGGACTTTACGGAAAAAATCTGTCTGGAAATGAGCCGCCGTTTCGGGCACAATCCTTATGTACTGGGCTTTCAGGTGGATAACGAGATGGGGCAGGAGCATTCGGGCCGCTGCCAGTGCCCCGTCTGCCGCCGTAAGTTCAAGGAAGCCATGAAGGAAAAATTTCATGGGGATATCGGCGCGCTGAACGAAGCCTTCGGTTCCCTGTTCTGGGGGCAGCGCTTCGACGGTTTTGAACAGGTGGAGCCGCCCGCCGCCGGTTCCCGGGAAGACGCGAAAAGCAATCTGGGCTGGCGGGGCACCAATATGCCCGCCCTGCGGCTGGAATTTGAGCGCTTCGCCAGCGACAGTCTGGTGGATTACTTCCGTCTGCAGCGGGACGCGCTGCGCCGCTTCAGCGACAAGCCCGTCACCCACAATACCACCCATCTGGGTACCAACGCCATCGACTACTTCAAACTGGCCCGCTATGAGGACGTGGCGGCGGTGGATCATTACCCCTACGCGCTGGACGAGACCAAGGCGGGCTCTGCGTCGGTCTACGCCATGGCCCGCAGCTACAAGCGGCGGGATTTCTGGCTGCTGGAGACCCTCTGCGGCGGCGGCCACGGCAACTGGGCCTATCAGGGAATGCCCATGGGCACGCCCGGCACCTTCCGTCAGAACATGGCCTTTGCCTACGCTTCCGGCGCGGAGCTGATCACGGCGTTCAAGTACTCCGTGTTTCCTTCCGGGTTTGAGAATCTGGGCTCGGCGCTCATCGACCTGAATCGCATCCCGGGCCGGCGGTATGAGGAGTTTTGTCAGGCCGGACAGGATCTGGCGGCCTGCGAGCCGATCCTGAACCGCACCAAAGTGGTCTCCGAAGTGGCCGTGGTGCTGGACTACAACAGCCTGTGGGCCAACCGCATCAAGCCCATCCACAAGGAATTTACCTACGAAGGCTACGCGCAGCAGCTGGTGGGGCAGCTGGCGGCGCTGGGCGTGAATGTGGATCTGATCGGCGCCGACCATCCGCTGGACGGCTATCGGCTGGTCCTCGTGCCCTTTGCGCCCATCCTGCCGGAGGACTTCCGTCGGAAGTGCCGGGACTATGCCGAAAAGGGCGGGCACTTGCTGGCCATGACCATGGCGTTCAGCAGGGATGAATGGGGCAGCGGCATTTTCGAAAAAAGCCCGGTGGGCATGACGGACTTTTTCGGGATGCATGTGGTGGAGATGGAGCCGGTCTTTGACGGCCAGACCGACGCGCCGGTGCGGATCGGGGAACTGACCATCCGAAGCCACTTCTGGCAGGAAACACTGGAATCCGAGGGCGCGGAGGTGCTGGGCGTATTTCGCGGCACTTACCGGGACGGCTGGCCTGTGCTGACCGAGCATCCCTATGGAAAGGGCAGCGCCCTGTATCTGGGCACGGCTCCGGCCCCCGAGGACGCGCCCGCGCTGCTTCGCTGGCTGCTGGAACGCTGCGGCGTTTCGCTGCCGCCGGTGGAGATGGCCTACGGTCTCAGCGTGGTGACCCGGTTTTCCGAAACGGAACGGTACATTTTTGTTTTTAACTCCCTGCCCCGGGAGCAGGTCTGCCGCCTGACGCGCTCGCTGGAGGCGGACTACGGCATCGGCGAGTTGGCGGGGCAGACGCTCCGTCTTCCGGCCAAAGGGTTCCAGATCCTTCACGAACGCCGGGAAGGGTGAAAAGAACGCTCCATAGCTTTGTGGACGGCGTGTTCGACTTGACGGCGGTGGTGTACGACCTGTCCGTGACGGGCGTGTTCCTGTTCCTGTCCGTGCAGGCGCTGGAGAAGAGGAGGTGGAGTGAATGAAGACCGCAAATCCCGGAAAGAAACCGTCCAAACTCCGCCAGATGTTTGGCAGCCGCTTCAAGGCGGGCAGCTATTCCGCTTTTGCCGCGGCAGTGGTCATCGCCATCGCCGTACTGGCCAATCTGGCGGTGCAGGCCCTTCCCCAGACGGCCACCCAGCTGGATCTGACGGCCCAGTCCCTGTATACCCTGTCCGACCAGACCAAGCGCATTGCCGCCAGTCTGGATACGGATGTGAACCTGTACCTGCTGGCCCTGCGGGGCAACGAGGACGATACCATCTCCCGCCTGTTGCAGAGCTATGCGGAGCTGAACAGCCACATTCATGTGTCCAACGTGGATCCCACGGAGCAGCCCACGTTTTTGGACACTTATGATCTGGACATCAACCAGCTGTATGCCAACAGTGTGCTGGTGGACGGCGGCGGACGCAGCCGTCTGGTCAGCTACAGCGACATTTATGTGACCGACTACAGCATGAACTACAGCACCTACCAGTACGATACCTCCACCAGCTTTGACGGCGAGAACGCGCTGACCAACGCCATTCACTATGTGTCCAGCCAGAACCTGCCTAAGGTGTACCAACTTACCGGCCATGGCGAAAGCGAACTCAGCGACTACATGGAGGAACTGCTGGCGGGCGACAACGTGGAGACCGAGACGCTGAGTCTGCTTTCCATGGAGAGCGTGCCCGAGGACGCCAGCGTGGTCATGATTAACGCGCCGACCAGCGATTTGAGCGCCGACGAGGCCGAAATGCTGGTTCAGTATGTGGAAAACGGCGGACGGCTGTTGCTGCTGACCGGCTACATCGAGCAGGGAAAAATGGAGAATCTGCTCACTGTGACCAAAGCCATGGGCCTGACCGTCGGTCAGGGGCTCATCATGGAGGGCGACGGCCAGATGCATCTGAACCGTTATCCCCATTATCTGCTGCCCACGTTGGAAAGCCACACCATCACCAGCCCCTTTACCAGCGGGCGGTACTATATTCTGGTGCCCATGGCGCAGCCTCTTGAGGAGACGGAAGATTCTTCCGCCGCGGTCACGTGGTTGCTGACAACCTCCGAAAGCGCCTATACCAAGGCGGCAGGCATGAACGCCGCCACCGTGGAAAAAGAGGACGGCGACGAGGAAGGCCAGTTCCATGTGGCGGCTGCATCCGAGCTGGGCGAAGGGCGGCTGGTGTGGATCGCTTCGTCGGAATTTTTGGACGACAACGTGAACGCCATGGTGTCCGGGGCCAACGGCAATCTGCTGATGAACGCCGTGGACTGGATGGCCGGACAGGAGGAGACCATTTCCATCCGCTCCAAGAGTCTGGATGAGGACGGTCTGACCGTGACCGGCGCGGAAAACTCCCTGTGGAGCGCCGTGATGATCGGCATTCTCCCCGCCGCGCTGATCGCGCTGGGCATTGTGATCTGCATAAGGAGGAAACGGCGTTGAAACGTGGCAAGAGAGCATTGATTCTGGCCGGCGTACTGGCCGTGCTGGTGCTGGTTTACGTAGGCGTACAGAAGGGCGTATCCTCCCAGCCCGAGGCTGTGACGGAGGAAAGCGGATCCTATCCGCTGACCTCCCATACGGCGGAGGAGCTGACGAGCCTGCAATGGACTTCCGGCGATGGGGAGGAGCAGGAGACCTTGCACTTTGTCAAAACGGACGGCCAATGGCGCGTGGAGGGAGACGAAGCCTTTCCCGTGAAGCAGGACAGCGTTGAAGGTCTGGCGGAAACGCTGACGGCGCTGAAGGCGGACCGAAAGCTGGAAAATGTGGAAAAACCCGAAGATTACGGCCTGTTGGAACCGGCTTTTACCCTGACAGCGGGCTGGAGCGACGGCACGGAAACCGTCTATTCCATGGGCGATGAAACGCCTTTCGGAGACGGGTACTACCTGAGCCTTTCCGGGGAGGACGGCACGGTCTATACCGTGGCGGATGCGCTGAGCGGCGATTTCAGCGGAAGCCTGCTGTCCTTTGCCCAGTCGGAAGAACTGCCCGCTGTGGAAAACGTGACCCGGCTGGTGGTGGGCGATACGCTGGACGTGAAAGGAACTGCTGAAAAGACGGAAGGCGAAGGATCCTCCCTGCGCTGGACGTGGAAAGCTACCGGCGAAAAATTGGACGGCAGCGAAGTGGAAGCCCTGATTGACGAAGCTAAAAACCTGAGATGGACGGAGCTCAAGGCGGTCAACGCCGATGATGAAGCCCTGTCCGGCTACGGCCTGACGGACGAACAGGCCACGGCCATCACCCTGTATGACGGCGAGACCATCGTCTGGAAGCTGCTGGCGGGAGCTGAAGCAGACGAGGGCGGGCACTATGTCCGTCTGCCGGATTCCGCCATGGTGTACACGGCGGACGTTGCCTCTCTGCTGGAAGCGGACGTCGGCTCGCTGTATGACGCCGCATTGACCGAACTGACAGCGGAAGAAGTCAGCACGATCTCCGTCAAGGCGGGCGATCAGCTGTGGGAGTACGCCGCGGACATCGTCGAAACGGCAGCTGAGAATTCCGACGCAAACGGCGATACCGATACGGAAACCGCAGCCGAAACTCCCCGGTGGGAGCAGCTGTTTGAAAAGTTCTCCGCCATGAAGGCCACAGGCCGCGTCGCCGAAACGCCCGGCACCACGCCGGTGCTGGAGGCTCAGATCGTCACCAGAACGGGCGGGAAGGAAACCTTCGTTTTCTTCCTCTACGATGAAAGCAGTTATCTGATGCCCATCAACGAGACGACGGGGTATCTTTTCTCCGCCGACAAGGCGGATCAGCTGCTGCGCATCCTGCGCCTGTGGGACGCCGAATAAGGGGACCCGGGAGAGAAGCCGCCTGCGCAAACGGGCGGCTCCTTCGTGCCTTCCAAAAAATCCTTCTCAAACCGTTGAAAAGATTGTTTTTTTCTTGCATTTTGCGAATAAGTCTGCTATAATCTACCCGATTACGCACCTTTGTCGATGGCGCGTTTGTGCTTCGCCTGACGGCGGAGTGACCGCGCTGAAGCGACGCAAAGGGTGGATACAACAAGGAGGAACCCCAAATGGCAGTTATTTCCATGAAACAGCTCCTGGAAGCGGGCGTGCACTTCGGTCATCAGACTCGCCGCTGGAACCCCAAAATGGCCCCTTACATCTTCACCGAGCGCAATGGCATCTACATCATCGACCTGCAGAAGACCGTCCGCAAGGTGGACGAAGCCTACAATTTCGTGCGCGATCTGGCCATGGAAGGCAAGAGCATCCTGTTCGTCGGCACCAAGAAGCAGGCTCAGGAGAGCATCGCTTCCGAAGCGCAGCGCTGCAACATGTACTATGTCAACAACCGCTGGCTGGGCGGTATGCTGACCAACTTCCGCACCATCCGCACCCGCGTGGAGCGCCTGAACCAGATCGACAAGATGGAACAGCAGGGCCAGTTCGAACTGCTGCCCAAGAAGGAAGTCATCAAGCTGCAGAACGAGCGCGAAAAGCTGGAAAACAACCTGGGCGGCATCCGCGAAATGAAGAAGCTGCCCGGCGCGCTGTTCATCGTTGACCCCCGCAAGGAACACATCGCCGTGTCCGAAGCCCGTGCTCTGGGCATCCCGATCGTCGCCATCGTGGACACCAACTGCGATCCTGACGAAGTGGACTACGTCATCCCCGGCAACGACGACGCCATCCGTGCGGTCAAGCTGATCGCCGGCAAGCTGGCGGACGCCGTTCTGGAAGGCAAGCAGGGCGAGCAGGACGCCGCCGGCGAAGCCGCTCCCGAAGAAGAAACCGCCAAGGTGGAAGAATAATTCAGCACAAAGACTGCCAGAGGGAAGCTTCTCCCTCTGGCCCTCCCTGTTTATTTTATTAAAAAAGGAGAGATCCCTATGGCGAATATTACCGCTCAGATGGTAAAGGAACTGCGCGAAATGACCCAGGCCGGTATGATGGACTGCAAAAAGGCCCTGACCGAAGCCGAGGGCGTAATGGAAAAGGCCATCGAATGGCTGCGTGAAAAGGGCCTTGCCGCCGCCGCCAAGAAGGCCGGCCGTATCGCCGCCGAAGGTCTGGTCGCCAGCTATGTATCCGACGACGCGTCCGTGGGCGTGATCGTGGAAGTGAACTGCGAGACCGACTTCGTTGCCAACACCGACAACTTCAAGGCCTTCTGCGCCAAGGTCGCCAAGCACATCGCGCTGGCCAAGCCCGCTGACGTGGACGAGCTGCTGGCTCAGAAGTATGTGGATGACGAAAGCAAGACCATCACCGACTTGGTGAGCGATGCGACCGTTGCTATCGGCGAGAAGATCTCTATCCGCCGCTTCGCCCGCTTCGAGACCAAGGACGGCGCTGTGGAAAGCTACATCCACATGGGCGGCAAGATCGGCGTTCTGGTGGAGACCAAGAACGACAATCCCGCTACCTTCTCCGCGCCCGCTTTCAAGGCGTTCTATCATGACGTGGCCCTGCAGATCGCCGCTGCCCGTCCTTCCTATGTCCGCAAGGACGAAGTGCCCTCTGAGAACCTGAACAAGGAAAAGGAAATCCTCCGTGCTCAGGCTCTGAACGAAGGCAAGCCCGAGAAGATCGTGGACAAGATGGTCGAAGGCCGTATCGAGAAGTACTACAAGGAAGTCTGCCTGCTGGAGCAGCCCTTCGTGAAGGACAGCGACAAGAGCATCAAGCAGGTCATGGCCGAGACCGCCAAGGAGATCGGCGCGAACATTGATATCGTGCGCTTCGAGCGTTTTGAGCGCGGCGAAGGCATCGAAAAGCGCCAGGACAACTTTGCGGAAGAAATCGCCGCTCAGATGGCTGCCAAGGCCTGAAACCTTGACGGTGGACTGCTCGTCGTAGGCGCGCAGGGAGCTCGGGAGACATGAAAGTGGACTTCAGAGTTACCGCCGCTCGGGCAGGGGTAGTACCCCTGCACCCCAGACCGCGCCCAAAGGGCGCGGGACTAGTCGTGGGAAAGCTGCTTGGCGGTGAAGTTACCGCCGCTCGGCGACAGGCCTCGCGGCTCGCAGCTTGGGTCGGAATTTCATCGGTGAGTTTTACATGAAAGTATTGATTTGTCTATGACAAATGCAAACCCCATCGCCCAACGACCTGACCGCGCTTGCGCGGTCAGCGGTGGGATTCTCAAGGGTTATAACCTTTGAGTGGGGATTTTCGGGGGCAAAGCCCCAGAATGAAGCAAAAAAGCATCTGTCAATGACAATGCAAACCCCATCGCCCAACG
>ENA-UOJJ01003972-UOJJ01003972.1-human-gut-metagenome-genome-assembly--contig:-CS66-NODE-3972-length-14756-cov-9.840283_pt1 | contig 14756 bp, 15 predicted proteins | sample MGYA00242343_ERZ723890 | MGnify/ENA metagenome assembly ERZ723890 | reverse complement strand
TTCTGCGCGTTGATCTTCGCGCACTCGTCGTCGCCGGTCAGGCGGGCCTTGCACAGCTCGATGAACCAGTCGCAGTAGGTGTCCCAGATGAAGTCGTAGACCTTTGCGGACGCGACGCCGATCTCAAAGGCGTCCATGTTGTCGGTGACTTCCTTCACGAGCGTGTTGAGCTTGCTCAGCACCCACTTGTCCTCCAGCTCCAGCTGCTCGGGCAGCTCGACATGGTCGATGGTGAGGTTCATCATCACGAAGCGGCTCGCGTTCCAGATCTTGTTGGCGAAGTTGCGCATGGCCTCGCACTTCTCAACGTAGAAGCGCGTGTCGTTGCCGGGAGAGTTGCCGGTGATGAGGTTGAAGCGCAGCGCGTCCGCGCCGTACTTCTCGGCCATCTCCAGCGGGTCGATGCCGTTGCCGAGGGACTTGGACATCTTGCGGCCCTTGTCGTCGCGGACGAGGCCGTGGATGAAGACGGTCTTGAACGGCTCCTTCTTCATCTGCTCCATGCCGGAGAAGATCATGCGCGCGACCCAGAAGAAGATGATGTCGTAGCCCGTGACCATGACGGACGTGGGATACCAGTACTTGAGGTCGGCGGAGTCCAGATCGGGCCAGCCGAGCGTGGAGAACGGCCAGAGCGCGGAGGAGAACCAGGTGTCGAGCACGTCCTCCTCGCGGGTGAGGTGCGTGCTGCCGCACTTTTCGCACTTACTCGGGTCCTCACGGCTGACATTGATGTGGCCGCAGTCGTCGCAGTACCACGCGGGGATCTGGTGACCCCACCACAGCTGACGGGAGATGCACCAGTCATGCACATTCTCCATCCAGTTGATATAGGTCTTGGTGAAGCGCTCGGGCACAAACTTGATGGTGCCGTCCTGCACGACGCGGATGGCCTCCTTGGCGAGCGGCTCCATCTTCACGAACCACTGCGCGGAGATGAGGGGCTCGACATCGTTGTGGCAGCGGTAGCAGGTGCCGACGTTGTGGGAGTACGGCTCGGTCTTGACGAGGTAGCCCTGCTCCTCAAGGTCCTTGACGATGGCATTGCGGCACTCGTAGCGGTCCATGCCGTTGTAGGGGCCGCCGTTTTCGTTGATGGTGCCGTCGTCGGCGATGACGCGGATGACCTCAAGGTTGTGGCGCAGGCCGACCTCGAAGTCGTTCGGGTCGTGGGCGGGGGTCATCTTGACCGCGCCCGTGCCGAAGCCGATCTCGCAGTATTCGTCGCCCACGATGGGAATTTCGCGGTTCATGATCGGCAGGATGCACTTCTTGCCGATGAGGTGCTTGAACTTCTCGTCCTCGGGGTTGACCGCGACGCCGGTATCGCCCATCATCGTCTCGGGACGGGTGGTAGCGACGACAATGTCGCCGCTGCCGTCGGCGAGCGGATAGCGGATATACCAGAGGTGACCGGGCTTATCGACGTACTCGACCTCCGCGTCGGACAGCGCCGTCAGGCAATGCGGGCACCAGTTGATGATGCGGCTGCCCTTATAAATGAGGCCCTTGTCGTACAGCTCGCAGAAGGTCTCGCGCACGGCCCTGGAGCAGCCCTCGTCCATCGTGAAGCGGGAGCGGGACCAGTCACAGCTCGCGCCCATCTTCTTCTGCTGCTCGACGATGCGGTTGCCGTACTTTTCCTTCCACTGCCACACGCGCTGTAAAAACTTCTCGCGGCCGAGGTCGTAGCGCGTCAGGCCCTCCTTGGTGCGCAGCTCCTCTTCGACCTTGATCTGCGTGGCGATGCCCGCGTGGTCAGTGCCGGGGAGCCACAGGGCGGAGTAGCCCTGCATGCGCTTAAAGCGCGTCAGGATGTCCTGCAGCGTCGAGTCCATTGCATGGCCCATGTGCAGCTGGCCGGTGACGTTCGGCGGCGGCATGACGATGGAAAACGGCTTCTTGTCGGGGTCCGGGGTCGCCTTGAAGCAGTCGTTGTCCATCCACATCCGGTAGATGCGGCCCTCAACCTGCTGGGGCTCATACACTTTCGGTAGCTCATTCATTGGTTTTCTCCTGTCTTTATGGTAAATTTCTGATTTTTAATGCTTGAAAAGCTGATACTTGGCCTTCATGAGCTGCTTTTGGCGGCGCTCGGAAATGTCGTAGTATTCCACGGTCTTATCGCCCTTGAGCCAGCGATCCATGCAGCTGCGGAACTCCTCGACCGTGCCCTCGCGGAGCGCGTCCTTGGGCAGCGCAAGGTATTGTCTGGAGCGCCCGCCGCCGCGGCAAAGCTCAAAAATGCGGTCACTCTCGGTCACGCGGTTGAGATTTTGAAAGTCCCACTCGCCGGCCTTGCCGTCCTCGTTGTAAATTTCAACGGCGGGGCTGTCCTCGGTGATCTCAATGCGCAGCACCTTATTCAGGTCGGCGTAGGTCTGATCTCTCCGCCCGCGGTAGAGCAGCTTGAGAAACGCCTTGGGGTTGCCGCTCGTATAGTCCAGATAGCCCTGCTGGAACAGGATCACGCCGACGACCAGCGCCGCGACCTGCACGGCCTCCGTCATGTCCTTATGCCGGAATACGACGATCAGGACACACAGCACGACCGTCGCCGCGCACAGTATGACAGCCCTCGTCCAGTTGCGCTTGCGGTTGCTGACGTGGCGCAGCAGGATCTCCTGCTCGGCGGCGAGATCGTAGTCGCTCGCCTTGGCTTCAAATACGAATTTCATCTTCTCTCTCCTGTTATCGTTTTGATTTTCGCTCAGATATATTCCACCGTTTTGCCGGTCTTTGCCTCGATGAACGCGCGGAAATCCGCACTGTCGCCGACCACAAAGCAATCCTCCGGCAGGATATAGGCGTGCAGCTTGTCCACAAAGAGGAAATAGCGGTCCCGATAGTGATACAAGCGCTCGAACGCATGATACGGCACCGATGCCGCGGCCTTGCTGCTGCTCTGCGCCAGCCCCTCGTCGCTGAACTTTATCGTCAAGTTCTCGACCTGAAGCGTCTGTTTCCTTGTGCCCCATGCGTTGATTCGGTTGTAGAAAACAGAGACGAGGAGCAGGATCACGCCCAATAAGATCCATACGACGCCATTCAGCGTCATCCCCGGCAGCGTCAGAACAGCTACGCCGCTCCCTAAAATCCCCATCCCCAAGACCGTGCAGAAGATGCGCATGATGCGGCTGCGCCACTTGCGCATGATCCTGCTCGACAGCTTGCTGAGAGCCAGAATATCTTCCTTCCGGTAGCTGTGGTCAAAGCGCAGCACAAAGTAGTCCATAGAGCCTTCCTTTCAAAGAAAAACGCCCTGAGCATTTCTGCTCAGGGCGAACCAAAAAGTCCGTGTTACCACCTGAATTCCCGCCCGGTCGGCGGACACTCGCGACTCTGTAACGGGAGTTCCCGTCCGGCCTACTGCATCGTTCAGCCCGGCTGCTCCACGGCGACTTCGGCGGCCCGCTCACGAGGGACTTGCACCATCCGCCCTCTCTCTGCGCTTCGTGAGCCGCGTACTCTTCCGCTTCCTTGCTTTTTCGGCTGTTATTATATGCAATATCGACCGACTTGTCAAGACATCTTGAGAATCTCGCGCTTGAGCCGCGCGATGATGCGCTTTTCCAGCCTTGAGATGTAGCTTTGCGAAATGCCGAGGTAGTCGGCGACCTCCTTCTGCGTCTTTTCCTCCCGCCCGCCGAGGCCGAAGCGCAGCGTGATGATCTCGCGCTCGCGCTCGGAAAGTCGGCTGACCGCGGTCGTCAGCAGCTGGCGGTCCACGTCGTCCTCGATGGGGCGAAGCACCGTGTCGCCGTCCGTGCCGAGAATATCCGAGAGCAGCAGCTCGTTGCCGTCCCAGTCCGTGTTGAGCGGCTCGTCGAAGCTGACCTCCGCCTTCTGATTGGCGTTTTTGCGTAGATACATGAGTATTTCGTTCTCGATGCAGCGCGAGGCATAGGTCGCGAGCTTGATGTTCTTGTCGCTGCGGTAGGTGTTGATGGCCTTGATGAGACCGATGGTGCCGATGGAGATAAGATCCTCGATGTTGATGCCGGTGTTGTCGAAGCGGCGGGCGATGTAGGCGACGAGACGCAGGTTGTGCTCGATGAGAATTTGCCGCACCTCAAAGTCGCCCTCGTCGAGCCGCGCGATCATCTGTGCCTCCACGTCGCGCGAGAGCGGCGGCGGGAGCGAATCGCTGCCGCCGATGTAGAAGATCCCCGCGCGCGGCAGCAGCCCGTGCCGTGCAAGCCACGCGCAAAGCCTATTCCAAAGCCGCCTGAACCAACTCATGTGCCCCCTCCTGTTCCTCCATGCGCCATACGCCCTGAAAGCCGCTGTCGCCGTAAATGTCCGGCGAAACGGCGACCAGCCGCCGTCCCAAGTCCCTGCCGTTCACGCGAACGCTGTCGCAGTAAAACGCCCGCAGCCCCCCGCTGCCGCCCGCCGTCGTGCAGGAAAGCGTTATGTAACCCTCCTCACACTCCGGCAGCAGCGCGCGCAGGGCGCTCTGCCCGATGACCGGAACGCTCTCCCCGGTGAGGGGATCGGTGAGCAGATTGCCGCTGTCGTGCAGCAGTCGAAGCGTGACGGTCTTCCCGCCGCGCGTGAGCGTTACGCGCAGCAGCTCCCCGCCGTCGTGCCGCGCTCCGCCGCGAAAAACGGTCGAGAGCAGCAGATAGGTCACGCCCATCGCGCCGAGCAGCACGCCCCATGGAAGCTGTGCAAAGATCACGCCGCGCGCGACGCGCTCCAATGTGCCGCAGCATTGACCGAGCAGCAGCACACCCCCGCCGAGAGCGCAGGAGAGCAGCAGCGTCAGCAGTCCCAGCTTGAGCGCCCGCCCCGTGCCGCGGAAGGCGAGCAGCGCCATCCCGACGAATGCCGCGGCGTTCAGCCACGGCGAGCACGGCAGAACGAGCCGGAGCACGGCGTAGGCCGCGCCGAAGGCCGCCGCACCGAGGAGCCGCAGCCGCGGCACCGTCCGCCCCGCGAGCCGCGCCGCCGACAGCAGCAGCAGATAGTCCGCCGCGCCGTTCACCAGCGCCGCAAGGTCCCAGTAGACCACCATGCCGGTCACCCCCCCTCCATGCCGTCAGCATACCACAGCGCGGACGCGGAAAAAGGACGAAACAGGGCCGTCCGCACAAAATGTACGGACGGCCCTGCATTCAATTCTTATTATACAAGAAATGGAATGACCATGCTCGCGAGCAGCGAGACGATCATCACGACCACCAGAATGAGCGCCATCGCGCGCGTTTTCTTATTCATCGGCTTTCTCCTCCCGTTCGAGAATCTTCTTAATGCCCTTCTCTGCCTTGGCGCGCGGCAGCATCACCTCATGGCCGCAGCCGGTGCATCTGAGCTTCACGTCCATGCCCACGCGCGTGATCTCAAAGATCTTCTCGCCGCAGGGGTGCGGCTTTTTCATTTCGACCCTGTCGCGGAGCCTAATGTCCATCGGCATTCTTGATCGCCTCCCAGTATTTCGCCGCGGCCTGCTCGACCTTATTGTCGCCGTAGCGATAGTAGACCGCGTTTTTGATCGGGTCGGGCAGGTATTGCTGCTTCACCCAATGGTTCGGGAACTCGTGCGGGTACTTGTAGCCCTGCTCGCGCTCAAGGCCCGTGGAGTCCGCGTGGACGTTTTGCAGCTCGCGCGGGATATCACCGGTCCTGCCGCGCCTGACGTCGGCCCACGCCGCGTTGATGCCCTCGACCACGCTGTTGGATTTCGGCGCGGTGGCAAGCAGGATCGCCGCCTGCGCCAGCGGCAGCTGCGCTTCGGGAAGTCCCAGCTGCATCGCGGTATCCACGCAGGCCTTCACGATGGCGACCGCCTGCGGGTATGCCATGCCGATATCCTCGCTCGCCGAGCACAAAAGCCGCCGACAGGGCGTCACGAGGTCGCCCGCTTCGAGGAAACGCGCAAGGTAATGGAGCGCCGCGTCGGGGTCGCTGCCGCGCAGCGACTTCATCAGCGCCGAGGCTATGTCGTACATCGCGTCGCCGCCCTTATCGTAGCGCATCGCGCTGCGCTGCGCCACCTGTAAGGCGTCTTCGCTTGTCAGCAGAAGCTCGCCGTCCTTTGTCTCCGCCGCCTCATAAAGCCGCTCGCAGGCGTTGATGGCCTTGCGCACATCGCCGCCGCATTGGGTCGCGAGGAGCATGGGCACGCCCTCCTCCCACGCAAGCGGGAGCGGGCTGCGCTCCTTGAGGATGCCGAGCGCCCGCTCAACGGCGGGCAGCAGCTCGCGCGGCTCGACCTGCTTGAACTCGAACACCGTCGAGCGCGAGAGCAGCGCGTTGTAAACATAGAAAAACGGATTCTCCGTCGTGGACGCGATGAGCGTGATGGAGCCGTTCTCCATGAACTCCAACAGGCTCTGCTGCTGCTTCTTGTTGAAATACTGAATTTCGTCGAGATAGAGCAGAATGCCCCCGGGCGCCATCAGCGTGCCGACGCTCGCGATGATGTCCTTCACGTCCTGTAAGCTCGCGGTCGTCGCGTTGAGCCGGTAGAGCGTTTTATTCGTCTTGTTGGCGATGATGTTGGCGATGGTTGTTTTTCCCGTGCCGGAGGGGCCGTAGAAGATCATGTTCGCGCTCGTGCCCGCGTCGATCAGACGGCGCAGCACGCCGCCCGGTCCGATCAGATGGCGCTGGCCCACGACCTCGTCCAGGCTCTGCGGGCGAATTTCGTCCGCGAGCGGTCTTGTGCTCATGCTATCCCCTCCTCAATTGCTGCGGCTGCATTTCTCCGCGTCGATGGCCAGCACGACCATCAGCGCGTGCAGCGCGTCGGCGGGGTCCGCCACGTCGATGACATAGGTGTCCGTCCAGTGGAACAGCTCCTTGCCGATCGTCGCAACTGTGCCGCGCGAGGCGCTGACGATGGTGTAATCCCATTCCATGAACTGCCCCTCGACCGCCCAATCGCTGCCCTCCACGGTGAAATGCGGCACAAAAAACGTAAATTCCTTTTTGATCGTGCCGATGCAGCGGTCGGATTCATACAGGTCAAATTTCGGCAGGAAGGTCAGCACACGCTGCTGCACTGTGCCGATGTGCTCGCCGGCGGCGTTGAGGATATGTAAGCAATGGCCCCATGCGAGCTTGCCCTCGACCGTGAAGACCGTCGCACCGTTATCGTCATAAATGTCATAGCTGTCGAACCATGAAAAAAAGCGCTGCTTGAAGAGTAAGCGCATGGCGGCACCTCCATTTCCCCAGTGCTTTTATCATAGCATATTTTTTCTCGTTTGCCCACACTTTTTCTGTCGATTTTTTGGGAAATGTGTGGTATGCTTTTGGCAAGAATGATTTGGGAGGTCACCCCATGAAATCCAAAGCCGCTGTCCGCCGTATCGTTGAGGCGCTGAAGACGCTCTACCCCGACGCCATGTGCTCGCTGCAATACCAAAAGGATTATGAGCTGCTTTTCGCCGTGCGGCTCTCCGCCCAGTGCACCGATGCGCGCGTGAACATGGTCACCCCCGCGCTGTACGCAAGGTTCCCGACGCTCGAGGCGTTCGCCAACGCCGGCTATGAAGAGGTCGGCGAAGCCATCAAGTCCTGCGGCTTTTACAATACCAAGTCCAAAGACCTCGTCGAGTGCGCGAAAATTCTCCTTGAAAAGTACGGCGGCAGGGTCCCCGGCACGATGGAGGAGCTGACGAGTCTCCCCGGCATCGGGCGCAAGACCGCGAACCTCATTCTCGGCGATATCTATCACCAGCCCGCCTACGTCTGCGACACGCACTGCATCCGCATCACGGGCCGTCTCGGTCTCACCGACGGCAGTAAGGACCCGCTGAGCGTGGAAAAGCAGCTGCGCGCCGTCCTCCCGCCGGAGGAGTCGAGTGATTTCTGCCACCGCATGGTGCTCTTCGGCCGCGACCGCTGCACCGCCCGCAAGGCGAACTGCGACGGCTGCCCGCTGCGCGCCGACTGCGACTTCGGGAAGGCACGGAGCAAGAAGGCATAAAACAGAAAACCTGAAAGCGTGTCTGCGATTTCGCAGGCACGTTTTTTCGTTCCCGCTCATATACTGCTTTGAACGAATCGGAACGGAGGCACGGACATGGATCAAAATACCGCTCAGCTCATTGAAAAATTCCGCAGGAATCCCGCCATGGCGCAGTCGCTCCTGCAATCCGGCGACGGACAGAAGCTCATGCAGATGCTCACTCGGCAGGACGGCGGCGCGGCGCTCAACCGCGCGGCGCAGAGCGCCGCGATGGGCAACACCAAGGAGCTCGCGGCAATGCTCTCGAGCCTGATGCAGAGCCCCGAGGGCATGGCGGTGATGAGCCGCATCAGCGAGAGCGCGAAAAAATAAGCGAAACGGAGGGCGGGCCGCATGAGCGAGCTGGAAGACAAACTCAATAGTCTGCTCTCCAACCAGGACGCGATGGCGCAGGTCATGCAGCTCGCGCAGAGCCTGTCGCAGTCAGGTGCGGGAGCGGCGGACGGCGGGAGCGCTGCCCCGCCTCCCCCGCCGCAGAGCGGATCGCCGTCGGGAAATGCCATGCCGGGCGCGGGCGACCTGAATGCCATGCTCTCACAGCTCACCGGCGGGCTGGACCCCGCACTTTTATCGCGGCTCCTACCGGTGTTGAGCCAGATGAACCGGAACGAGAGCAGCGAGACCTCCGCGCTCCTCTACGCGCTGCAGCCCTTTCTGCGCGACAAGCGGCGCGACAAGGTCGCGCGGGCGGCGCAGCTCGCCAAGCTCATCCATCTGGCCAAGGTATTTCTGACGACGCGGGAGGAGTAGCCGTGTACAATCGTTATCTGCGCAACGATCAGGGCGTTTACACCTGCGTCCCGCAGGAGGAGTCACGCCGACCGCCGCCTCCGCATCGCGAGTCTCCCCCAAGGGAGCCGCCGCGGGATATGCCTCCTCCCCCGCCGAACGGCGGCGGACCGGAAGCCGACGGCGGCGCGTTCCGCGAGGGCTTTCCGTTTCTCGACAGTCTTTTGGAAAAGCTCCATTTGCAGGATCTCGACGGCGCGGACCTGATGCTGCTGCTCCTGCTCTTCTTTCTCTTTGAGGAAAAGGCGGACGACGAGCTGCTCATCGCTCTCGGATTGCTGCTCATTCTATGAAAAACGACTGACCGCCGGTCAGTCGTTTTCGCTTATCTCCTTGGTCGCGGCAACAGCCGGCTCATAGAGCACCGTGCCGTTCGGCAGGGTGAAATCCTCCGCGTCCACGCCGTCGTAGCTGACCGTCAGCGCCGCCATGCGGTAGACGACCGCATCGTCGCATTCGCGCTCCGCCGCGGCAAGCAGCCCGGAGCTTACGCTGACCCAGTAGCGCTCAACATAGCCCGCGTCGTCGGGCTCCGTCTCCACATAGATGCAGTTCACGCCCTCGAGCGCGCGGTAATCCGCCGCCGCGATGCGCTCCGGCGGCAGCGCGAGGATGTCCTCATAGGTCAATATTCCCTGCTCCGCGTCCTGCGTGAGCGCGGAGGCACCGGAATAGACCTTTCGGCTGCTGCCGTACCAGATGTAGACCGCATCATCGCCGGTAATGACATGGCGGGTCTGTCCGTCCGTCTCCGTGACGTCGAGCCGAAGCCAGCCGTCTGCGGCAGCCGCCGTAATGACGCTCACGCCGCTGCCGCCGCTCCAGTAGCGCTCGACCGTGATGGTGCGCGTGTACACGCGCGGGCGCGCGAGCACCTCAATGGCGCTCTGCACCGTGTCGGGCCGGATCTCCACGCGGTCAACGGCCTCGTTGTCCACAATGGGACCGCTCGGCTCCGTTGTGCTCGGTTCCGGCGGCAGCACGATCTTCTCCGGCTCGCGCAGACTGCCGCGCACCATAAAGGCGACGACGAGCAGGACCAGCAGGATGCACGCGATGCCGATCGGCGTCATTTTCTGTTTTCCCATCCTGCCGCCTCCTTTCCGCCGCAGTCCTTTAAGCCCTGTGATCCTCCGGCCGCTCCGCGCGCAGGCCGAAGTACCATTCGATCGCGTCCGCGATGCGCGCGCAGGCATGACCGTCGCCGTAGGGATTGACCGCGTGGGCCATCGCCGCGTAGGCGGCGGGATCGTTCAGCAGCTCGTTTGCCAGCGCAAGGATCGCGTCACGCTCCACGCCCGCGAGCTTCACCGTGCCAGCGGCGACCGCCTCGGGGCGTTCCGTCTCGCGCCGCAGGACAAGCACCGGCTTGCCGAGCGCTGGGGCCTCCTCCTGCAAGCCGCCGGAGTCGGTCATGACCATATAGCAGCGCGCCATCAGGTTGTGCATCTCGTCCGCGCTCAGCGGCGCGATCAGGTGTACGTTCCCGATGCCGTCCAGATGCCGGTGGGCGCACTCCTGCACCACCGGAGAGAGATGCACCGGATAGACCAGCTCCGCCTCCGGGTGCGTCCCGGCAAGCTCCGCGAGCGCGGACATGATGTCCTCCATCGGCTGTCCGTAATTCTCGCGCCGGTGGCAGGTCACAAGGATGACCTTCCTGCTCGCGTAGTCCAGCTCGTTGAGCAGCTCTGTCGTAAAGCGATAGTCCTTGCGTACCGTTGTTTTCAAAGCGTCAATGACCGTGTTGCCGGTGACGAACACGCCCTCGGTCACGCTCTCGCGTGCAAGGTTCGCGCGGTTATTCTCCGTGGGGCAGAAATAAAGGTCGGCGAGCCGCGTGACGAGCTGACGGTTCATCTCCTCGGGATAGGGTGAATACTTATCATAGGTGCGCAGCCCCGCCTCGACGTGGCCGATCTTCACCTTGTGGTAAAAGGCCGAGAGCGCGCCGGCAAAGGTCGTGGAGGTATCGCCGTGGACAAGGATCATATCGGGCGCAAAGCGGTCGATGACCTCGTCCATACCGGTCAGGCACTTGCAGGTGATGGTCGAGAGCGTCTGGCGCGGGGTCATAATGTCGAGGTCGGCGTCCGCCTTGAGGCCAAAGACCTGCATGACGCTGTCGAGCATCTCGCGGTGCTGCGCCGTCACGCAGCAAAGGCTCTCAATGCCCTCGCGCTGCGCGAGCTCCTTGACGAGCGGAGCCATCTTGATCGCCTCCGGCCGCGTGCCGAAGACGCTCATCACTTTAATTTTCTTCATGCTTTTCTTCCTTCTCCTCCGGCGCAGGCGCGGCAGACTTTGCCTGCATTTCCTCCTGCTCCAGTTCCTTTTCGTGGGCGGTCTCCGCGATCTCGCGCGGGAAAATGACGCGCGAGGCGACATAGGCCACCGCCGCGAGCGTAAGGAGCAGCAGCATTGCCTTCAGCTCGCCGCTCGTCGTGAGCACGACGGCGGACAGTCCCAGCAGACTGCTCACCACATACAGCGCCGCCACCGTCTGCTTCTGGTTGAGTCCCATATCCATCATGCGGTGGTGGATGTGCCCGCGGTCCGGCGTCATGGGGCTCTGCCCGCGCGCCACGCGGCGCACGATGGCAAAGGCCGTGTCGAAGATCGGCAGTCCCAGCACCAGAAACGGCACCGCGAACGAAACGATAGCGTAATACTTAAAGAGGCCCTGAATGGAATAGGTCGCTAAAATGTAACCCAAAAAGGTCGAGCCGGTGTCGCCCATGAACATCTTCGCCGGGTTCTTATTGTACGGCATGAAGCCGAGGCACGCGCCCGCGAGCGCCGCCATCACGATGGCGACCTGCTGCTCGGAGACAAGAATGGCAATGACGAGCATCGTCATCGCGCTGATGGTCGAAACGCCGCTGGCCAGACCGTCAAGCCCGTCGATGAGGTTCACGGCGTTCGTCACGCCGACGATCCACAGCACCGTCACGGGATACTTCATCCAGCCGAGCGACCAGTAGGGCGCGTCGGAAAAGACGTTGGGGTTCGTCAGGATCTCGATCACCACGCCGTGATACACGGCGACCAGCGCCGCACAGATCTGCACGAGAAATTTAAACTTCGCGCGCAGCGGCGTCATATCGTCCACCACGCCGAGCACCACAATGATGACTGCTCCGAGCAGGATGCCCTTCATCTGGTGGTCGATGTGGACAAAAAGCAGGATGCTGACCATGAAGCCGAGGAAGATCGCAAGCCCGCCCAGCCGCGGCACCGGCTTCTTGTGCATCCGGCGGCTGTCTTTCGGCACGTCGATCGCGCCGATCTTATAGGCAAACGACTTCACGAGCGGGCACATGATGAAGCTCACGACCATCGCGCACACGAGCGCGGCGCCCACCCAAAGCAAAAGCTCTTTCTGAATATTCATGTTCCCTCTTACCTGGCGACGAAGCCGACCTTCTTGTAGACCTTGCGCAGCGTCTTTTCCGCGAGGTAGGACGCCTTCTGCGCGCCGTCCTTGTAAACGCTCTCAAGGTATGCCTTGTCCGCCGTCAGGCGCTCGGCCTCCTCACGGATGGGGCGCAGCAGCTCGATGACCGACTCGGCCACGGCGGGCTTGAAGATGCCGTAGCCCTGTCCGGCAAACGCGGCCTCCGCCTCGGCGACGGTCTTGCCGGTCGCGGCGCAGTAGATGGAAAGCAGGTTGGAAATGCCGGGCTTATTCTCTTTATCGAACTTCACGCAGGCGTCGCAGTCCGTCACCGCGCGCTTGAACTTGCGCATGATATCCTCGGGCTTGTCCATCATGTAAACGCAGCCGTCGGGGTCGGACTTGGACATCTTGCTCGTCGGGTCGCCGAGGCTCATCACGCGCGCGCCCATCTTCGGGATAAACGGCTCGGGCAACGTGAAGGTGTCGCCGTACACGCCGTTGAAGCGCTGCGCGATGTCGCGGCAGAGCTCGACGTGCTGCTTCTGATCCTGACCGACCGGCACGAGGTCGGCCTGATAGACGAGAATATCCGCCGCCATCAGCACCGGGTAGGTGAACAGGCCCGCGGTGATGTTGTCCGCGTGCTTGGCGGCCTTGTCCTTGAATTGCGTCATGCGGCTCAGCTCGCCGAACTGCGTGTAGCAGCCGAGCACCCACGAAAGCTCCGCGTGCTGGGGCACATGGCTCTGAATGAACATGATGTTCTTCGCGGGATCAAGCCCGCAGGCGATGTACTGCGCGAGCTGGTTGACCGAACGGCGGCGCAGGTCGGCGGGATTCTGGCGCACGGTGATCGCGTGCATATCCACGATGCAGTACAGGCAGTCGTACTCATCCTGCAGGCTCACCCAGTTCTTGATGGCGCCCATGTAGGAGCCGAGCGTCAGCTCGCCGCTGGGCTGGATGCCGCTGAAAATTCTCTTTTTGGCCGGAGCGTTTGCTTCCATAATGTTTTTCCTCGTTTCTATCGTGATTGGCGCACAGGGCGCGGGAAGTGCCTATATTCTCAATTTGATATCATACCACACTTATTCTAAAAAGACAAGAGAACCTTGACAAGCGCGGGCACAAAATGTAAACTGAAGAACACTGAAATTTTTGCTTCAGGAGGTCACCCCATGTCCCTTGATATGACGTACTTCAACGAGATGGAGGCGAAGATCCCGCACGGCAAGGTCCGCACGCGCTTCGCTCCCTCCCCCACGGGCTATATGCACGTCGGCAACCTGCGCACCGCGCTCTACACCTGGCTCATTGCGCGCAACGCGGGCGGCACCTTCATCCTCCGCATCGAGGATACCGACCAGGGCCGCCTCATCGAGGGCGCGACCGACGTCATCTACCGCACGCTGGCCGAGTGCGGACTCGACCACGACGAAGGCCCCGACGTCGGCGGCCCCGTGGCTCCCTACATCCAGTCCGAGCGCCGCGACACCTACGGCAAATACGCCGAGCTGCTCGTCGAGCGCGGCGGCGCCTATTACTGCTTCTGCGAAAAGACGGAGAGCGCCGAGGATTCCGGCGAGTTCGACCGCGCGGACGATCCCTGCCGCGACCTGCCGCTTGAGGAAGCAAAGGCCCGCGTCGCCGCCGGCGAGCCCTACGTCGTCCGCCAGCGCATCCCCAAGGAGGGCACCACCACCTTCCACGACGCCATCTTCGGCGACATCACGGTGGAGAACAAAACGCTTGACGACCAGGTGCTTTTGAAGCGCGACGGCCTGCCGACCTACAACTTCGCCAACGTCATCGACGATCATCTCATGGGCATCACCCATGTAGTCCGCGGCAGCGAGTACCTTTCCTCCGCGCCGAAGTACAACCTGCTCTACGAGGCGTTCGGCTGGGAGGTCCCGACCTATGTCCACTGCTCCCCCGTCATGCGCGACAGCCAGCACAAAATGTCCAAGCGCCACGGCGACCCGAGCTATGAGGACCTCAAGGCGCAGGGCTTCCTGACGCCCGCCATTCTGAACTATGTGGCGCTCCTCGGCTGGTCGCCGCGCGGCGAGCGCGCCGAGCAGGAGTTCTTCACCATGTCCGAGCTGGCCGAGGCCTTCGACATCGCGGGCATCTCCAAGTCCCCCGCCATTTTCGACATCGAAAAGCTCACCTACTTCAACGCCAACTATATCCGCAATATGGCGTCCGAGGACTTCGCCAAGGCCGCCGAGCCGTTCATCCGCCAGAGCGTGAAGAATGAGGCGTACTCCGCTCCTGAGATCGCGGCGCTGCTGCAGGCACGCTGCGAGAAGCTCACCGACATTCCCGAGAAGGTCGATTTCTTCGACGCCCTCCCCGACTACGACCTCGCGTTCTACACGAACAAAAAGTCCAAGACCGACGCGGCGGTGTCGCTCGAGATGCTGCAGAAGGTTCTCCCAAAGCTCGAGGCGCTGAACGACTGGTCCACCGACGGCATCCACGATATGCTCATCGCGTTCGCGGAGGAGCTGGGCGTGAAGAACGCCACGCTCATGTGGCCCCTGCGCATCGCCTGCGCCGGTAAGCTCGTCACCCCCGGCG
>ENA-UOJJ01003965-UOJJ01003965.1-human-gut-metagenome-genome-assembly--contig:-CS66-NODE-3965-length-14780-cov-5.372564_pt1 | contig 14780 bp, 13 predicted proteins | sample MGYA00242343_ERZ723890 | MGnify/ENA metagenome assembly ERZ723890 | reverse complement strand
ATGTGTCCGTGTAGAAGAGGGTCGGCTTTTTCCCGGAAATAGCATCGATAACGTAGCTTTAATGCATTTCCGATGACTATAATGGCTTAATTGCGGTCTTTTGGCATCGCAATCGTCCGAAAAATTGTTTTTCGATGCTTTTAACAACTTCTGGAGCCAGTTACCTCACGTAGCAATCTCTTACTTTTGCCCTACTGGCGAGTTGAAGCGACTGGCAGCTAATAGGCGTGCAGGCCCCCGCCGGAAACGCAGCACCCGTGACCGGACTGAGCCTTTTCTGATGACTCCTGCAGGGAACTGCCGCAGAATTGAAGTTCCGCGAATAACCTGCTCTAAGGTAGAGCTTCGAGGAATCCCGCTGATGACTTGCCCCAAGGTAGAGCTTCGAGGAATCCCGCGGATAACCTGTATCAGTCTGGAACTTTGAGGAATCCCGCGGATAACCTGTATCAGTCTGGCACTTTGAGGAATCCCGCGGATAACTTGCACCAGTGTAGAACTTCGTAAATATCAGTTTTAGCGCAAAAGTAGATTGATGTGATAAGGGGAAATGTTGTAAGCAGTAAATATTTTGTATGAGATAGCAAAAAAGTCAAAAGTATGGTACAATAATGATTAACATTAGACTTTTTCTGAAAAGCGTTGAGAATCAAAATTTTAAGGAGAAATGATATGCGTATTGCAGTAACTTATCAGGATGGGAAGGTATTTCCTCATTTCGGGCATACCGAGCAGTTTAAGCTCTATGAAGTGGAAAATAATCAGGTGATTCGGAGCATGGTGATTCCTTCGACAGGCTTTGGCCATGGCGCGCTGGCGAATTTCCTGAAGCAGGCAGGCGTGCAGCTGGTGATCTGCGGTGGTATCGGCGGAGGCGCGATTGCGGCTCTGAATGCAGCCGGGATTCTCTTAAAGGCAGGTGTTGGCGGAGACGCTGACCTGGCAGTGCAGCATTTCCTGGAGGGAAAGCTTCCGGATGTGGTTCCGGTGTGCAGTCATCATGCGGAGGGACACAGTTGCGGAAACCACGGGGAAGACGGCAGCTGCGGTCACCATGGAACGGATGGAAGTTGTGGAGAACATTGTCACTAAATAAGTATATAGTATAGCAGCTCTTACTAGGCAGGAATTGTCAGGTCATGCTGGTTTTTGCAAATATCATAGAATTTCAGGAAAGAGGTCGAGAATCTTGTAAGAGAGCATCAGATGCTCCGCTGTATCCGGTGTCTCTCTGCTGATTCCGGCGATCTCGTTAAATTTCTTCAGTCGGTAATCCATCGTATTCCGGTGGATATTGAGGTGTTGTGCGGCTGCGGTTGCGCTGCCGAGTTCCAGTGTCAGGCGTCTGGACAGAGCAAATTCTGTGTGATATTCTCTGTCATACCGGTAGACGGCGATCAGCTGCGGCATGCAGTAATCGCGGATGTTGTCCGCAGCAGCAAGCTGCAGGATCGCGTAATACATGGCATAGCGATCAAAATAATGGATGGAATCTTCCGGGTGGAGCTTTTTTCCCAGACTCAAAATGGATCGTGTCTGCTTATAGCGGTGTGGGTATTCCAGAATCTGATCGAATTCATTGCTGATGGTGGCGTGCAGGCGATATTTCTGCAGGAAAGGCATTAGCTGTCTGGCTGCCGGGGCGAATTTCTTCCGGTCGAAGAGCAGGATCAACTGGTGATTTCGTTCCAGAATTCTGGCATCCGGGAACATGAGGGACAGATGATTCTTATATGCCATGATAGCCTGGCAGCTTTCTTCCTGGGTGCGGATTTCGTCGATGACGGCAATCCGGAAATGATGGGTCAGCTTCCAACCGAATCCGGCAGCTCGCTCCCGAAAGAGTTCTTCCGTGTAGGCATGATCCGGCTCCATCAGTTCTGCCAGCAGGCTTTCCGCGTGGCTGGTGTTCGGCAGAATATTCTCTTTCTCCAGGAGTACAGTCAGAGCGCCAGCGAGAAAGTCCATGATCTCGATATCACCGTCCTGAAATGGCTGATTGTAGGCGGCAGCCAGAAACCATCCAAAATATTGATGACGAATCATCAGTCGGCAGATCAGCCGGCTGCTTTTTTTCGTGGAGGCAAGCAGAAAGGTCTGAGGGGTGCGCCGGATCATTTCAAGTACAGAATCATAATCGTATTTTTTGAATAAGTCAGCTGTTACATAACCGAGCTGAAAGACGCTGTTCAGAATCTCGTCGTCCACGCGCATGGTATCAAGAGAGGAATGTGCCAGCATTCGTGTCGTAAAATCCTGGAGCAGGATCGGGTTCCCAAGCAGATGAGAAGCGATTTCAAGGAGCTCTGTGATGGAGGTACAGTCGAAAAGCGCGTGACTCAAGGTAATCTTTGCGTCTGTAACCCGGTTGGAGGTGGACTGAAGCTTTATCAGGCGAACATACAGGTCTGCTTCGGCGATATCGGAAGTACAGAGAATATAATTGGAAGGCCAGATGACCTGTGACAGATCCTCCTGATCTTTTATGAGAAGAAAGAGGGAATCTGAGCCATAGCAGCGCAGCGCTGTATAGTTGCTGAGCAGAGAAATATAGAGCGTATCGTCAGCGAACGAGGAGGATGCCATGGACAGCTTACAGACCTGGCGAATCCGGATGGCATCGTTCGTGATTTCGGTCCTGATGACGGAAGCCGGAGAAAGTGATTCGAAAATCTGTGATAACTTCATAATCATGCACCTGCCAAACTGTGAAAATTTTACTATCTTTTTTCCACAAATACACACTCTAAATTCTATTTTAACAAATAGTGAGAAAAAATCAAGCGAAAAGTATTGTGAATCTTTCACAAAAAGGCAGGTCCTTTTTTGAGAATTTTTCATGATGCCTGGAAGTATGAAATAGAGTATGCTAGTTGTATCTGAAGGACGTCCGAAGGGAAAACACATCTAAGGAAAAACGTATTTGAGGGAAAACACATTCGAGGGGAACACATCCGAACGGAAGTAAAGGACGAAAATATTCGGACGGAATCATCCGGGAGGAAAGCGCGAAAAGGAGGAAACACTATGGATTATCAAAGTCTGATCAACAGTTCTGCGTTGACCATTTTTGTAGCAGTTGTTCTTTTGCTTGTTACCACTGTGTGCGTGATTTACCTGCGCAACGGATGGAATGAGGCGAAGCGCCTGGGAGTTACGACGGCGGAGATGAAGAAGATTGTACTGAACTGTATCGGTATCAGTCTGGTACCGTCGATTCCGATTGTTCTGAGCGTTATCGTTATGGCTCCGGTGCTGGGCGTTGCCCTTCCATGGCTGAGAACTTCCGTTATCGGTTCCGCGAACAATGAACTGATCTCGGCGACGATGGCTGCTTCCGCAACCGGCGTGGAATTTACTACGACAGATATGACGCCGCAGGCATGGATTAATGCCGCCTGGGCGATGACGCTTGGCTGCTCGGTTGCGCTTCCGATCGTACTGGTTGTTCTGAAGCCTGTCTGTAAGACATATGACGTCTTCCGCAAGAAAGACAGCCGCTGGATCAGTATCTTCAGTCTGTGTGCATTGGTAACGGTAATCGCGGCATTCTCGATTAACAGTGGCAAGAAGGGCATTATTCCGAGTGCGGTAATTATCGGCTGCTTTATTTTCTCATATCTCTGCAATCTCGCAGCGAAGAATCCGAAGCTGAAATGGCTGAAGGATTATGCATTCCCGCTCACTATACTTTTCGGTCTGGTACTGTCGATGATTATTACGCCGTTCTTATCTTAAGGAAAAGGAGGACATGAAATATGAGCAGTTTTGAGATTAAGATGCACCGTGATGGCAGAATTTATGGATGGTCTATGCTTTTGGCGATCTGTGCGTTCCCGTTATTTGCTTCGATTAAATACAACATCTGGCCGAACTTCGGCGCGATCTGGCCGGGTGTTCTGACCATGTGGATTCTGATGGCTTCCTACGTATTGAGCGAGATGATCGCTTTCCCGCCGATTCTTGGTCCCGGAAGCCTGTACCTGACCTATATCACCGGCAATCTGCAGAATCAGAAGATTCCCTGTGCGCTCTCCGCTATGAGTATTGCTGGAATTGAAGCCGGTACGGAAAAGGCAAACGCGGTATCCGTAATCGCAGTTGCAGTATCCAGTATTACGACTACCGTGATTATTGCTCTTGGTATTCTGCTGATGACTCCGCTGACGCCGGTACTGAATTCTCCGGTTCTCGCTCCGGCATTTAACAACGTGGTTCCTGCTATTTTCGGCGCGCTGGCCGGATTATGGCTCTTGAAGGAAATCAAGGTATCGCTCGTATCCGTAGTTGTATGTCTGATTGCGATTCTGGTGCTGAAGATTGATCTGCAGTGGGTACTGTTGGGCGGTATCGCAGCGACGATTATTATTGCAAGACTGATGTATAGCAAGGGCATGCTGAAGGAGTAATGGACGGAAGCTGTGGGATAACACAGCGATGCGTTTCCATCATAGGAGTGGTGGATTACGTATCGGAGAGTCTGGTTAAGGAGGATAGATAGATGGGATCGGTTTTATTTAAGAAGATAAATGTAGTTGACGTGCGTCAGCAGAGGATTCTTCCCAGCATGGATGTCCTTGTGGAAGGAAAGAAGATTGCAGTCATCGCGGAACATATCGCAGAGACGGCGGATCGCGTTATCGACGGAGAGGGACTGTATTTGACGCCCGGCATCATTGATCTGCATGTACACAGCACTTGGGACGGCAGCGCAATCTCCGAGGATCTGGATGAGATGTACGGTCCGTATCAGGCATTTCTGCGGAGTGTGCAGAATGTGGAAGAATCCCTGAAGAAGGGCGTGACGACGATTCGTGAAGTGGGAAGCCCGAAGGATCTTTCTGTAGAGACGGCCTGGGCGGTCGAGCGCGGATATATAAAAGGCAGCCGCGTGATCCCGTGCGGATCGGCGATCCAGAGCGTGTACGGTCATGTTCCTTCGATCGGTACGATTGCCAATACGAAGGATGAGCTTCTGGTTGCGATTCGCGAGAAGAAAGCGCTCTTTGTAAAGAAGGGCATCCGCTGCCAGTGGATTAAGATTATGGATACTGGTGGAGCTGCCGGTTTGGAGGACATCGGACCGAGCATGTACGATCAGGATCAGCTGCAGTTTATCGTGCATGAGGCGCATCGACTGCATATGAAGATAGCCGTTCATGCGGTTTCCCGCGACGGCATTATCGAATGTATTAAGGCCGGCATCGATACGATCGAGCATGGGCCGGATATTCCGGATGAATACCTGGATGTGATGAAGGAGAAGGGACTGACTCTGGTTCCGACGCTGGCGATCTACAAGATCCTCAGCGAAGGTGTGGGTGTGCTCAGTGATTTTATGGTAGAGCGCTCGCTGAAGGTGACGAATCAGCAGCGGGATACATTCGGCAGAGCCAGAGCGAAGGGCGTGCGCATCGCTCTCGGCACGGACGCCGGTTCGCCACTGTTCGGCCCTCATCCGGTGGCATTCAAGGAGATGCACATGATGAACCTCTACGGCATGTCGAAGGAGGAAGTTGTTACCAGTGCGACTCTGACTGCAGCCGAAGTGCTTGGCATGGAGCACGAGATTGGTTCTGTTGAGCCTGGAAAGCTGGCGGATCTGCTGGTTCTGGAGACAAATCCCTATGAAGATCTGGATGCATTCACGAAGCATCTGGTGAGTGTATATAAAGAAGGAATGCTTGTTTAGCTTCCCTGTTATAGGCGAAAATGAAGAAACATAAGCCATACCCCCCATGAAGAGAGGCTTCCATCCTGCGCAGGCGGGAGCCTCTTCTTCTAATGTTGTGTACCTGCTTTTGTATGTTTATTTCGCTGATAGTGAGCGGATGTCCTGACACAGCGCATCCACGTTCTCCGGGCGGGTTGCCCAGCTGGTGCAGAAGCGAATGGCACTGTGCGAATTGTCAATCCGTTCCTGATAGCAGTACATGTATTTCCGGGAAAGCTTCTCACACAGGTCGTCCGGCAGAATCGGGAAGACCTGATTCGTGTGACTTCTGGCCAGGAAGGAGAAGCCACATTCCTGCAGGGTATTGCGGATCTGTTCCGCCAGCTGATCGGCATGCTTTCCCAGTTTCCAGTAAAGACCATCCTCGAACAGGGTCTGGAACTGGATGCCGAGCAGGCGCCCTTTCGCCAGCATACCGCCGTGCCGCTTGATCATATAGCGGAAATCCTGATTCAACGTCTTATTCGTGATCACAACTGCTTCGCCGAAGAGCGCTCCCATCTTGGTTCCTCCGGCATAGAAGACATCGCAGTGCGCAGCAAGAAATTCCGGCGTGATATCGCAGTCAGAAGCCATCAGACCGTATCCCAGACGGGCGCCGTCAACGAAAAGATACATATGAAATTCTTCGCAGGCCTGATACAGCGCTTCCAGTTCTGCTTTCGTGTACAGAGTTCCAAGCTCCGTCGGCAGGGAAATATATACCATGCCGGGCTGAACCTCATGCTCACGGTCGCTGTTGGCGTAGTGCGCGCGGCAGTAATGGGATACCTGTGCGGCTGTGATCTTTCCCATGGATGTGGGCATCGCAAGAACCTTGTGGGAGGTAGCTTCTATCGCTCCGGTCTCATGGACAAAAATGTGACCGGTACTCGCGCAGATTACGCCTTGATAAGGCTTTAATGCGGCGGCAATCACTGTGGCGTTCGCCTGTGTACCGCCGACCAGAAAGTGTACGCCGGCGTCCGGAACGCCGAAAACACGGCGGATCGTATTGCGAGCTTCCTCGCAATAGTCGTCGCAGCCGTAGCCGATGGTTTGCTCATAATTTGTCTCTGTCAGGCGCTTCAGGATCGACTCGTGAGCGCCTTCTGTATAATCGCACTGAAACTGGATCATGGTTGATATATTTTCCTTTCTTTGAATTCGTTCATACGAGCATGACTCATTCGTGTCTGCCGTACAGGCTTTATATTACAAATTTATACCCCAACCCCCACACGGTTACAATATATTGCGGGGTCTTGGGGTTATCTTCAATTTTATTTCTCAGATGGTTGATATGCACCATAATGGTATTGTCGTCCACTTCCCAGTCGCCCCAGATCTGCTGGTACAGCTGTTCCTTCGAGAAAACCTGTCCGATATGCTCCAGGAAGAAGGAGATCATCATGGTTTCTTTGGAAGAAAGCGGGATTTCCTTCCCGTCCTTCCTTAATTTCAGCGTTGTCTTGTCGAATTGGAAGGGCCCTGCCTTTGCCACCGAGGAAGACAAACTGCTGCTCTGCTTGTTGCGGCGGATCATGGCTTTCACTTTGGCTCCCAGGACAACTGGATTGAACGGCTTGGTAATATAATCATCCGCGCCCAGCTCCAGACCGTAGAGCGTATCATAATCCTCATTTCTTCCGCTTACGATAATGACCGGTGTGGAGATATTGCGCTGGCGGATCGCCTCCAGAAAATGAAACCCATCTATGCCGCCCATATTAATATCGAGAAGAATCAGGTCAAAGGTGTGAGCGCGCACCTGATCCAGAGCGGCTTCACCGCTTCCAACGACAGAGGGAATTAGCTGATTGCTGGTCATTACTTTTTCTAATAATCTCTGAACGGTAGGATCATCGTCGATGATCAGTACGTGTTCTTCTGCCATGGAAATGAAAGTCCCCTTTCTGTAATTTGCAATATTGCTGCCATGTCAGTCTTGGATATCATTCATACATATAATAAGGAAAAATGAAGAAAAACGCAAGCAAAATTGACAGCATTTCGGGGATGCTATAGAATAAATTGTAACTATTCAAAGCCACGAAATCGAGCGGAAGCTCTGAATAGTTGCAATTTCTTAAAGATATTTAAGATTACTTCAGAAATATTTAAGATACCGGAGGTATGATAATGGCATCGAAGGACATCATCGATAAAACATTGGACAAATGGGATGAAACTTACGTGCAGGAAAGCAAAAAGAAGATCAGAAAGAAAATCATATTTTTGCTGGCCGGTGTTATACTTCTGGCCGGTATCCTGGCTGTGGCTGTATATCTCATGCTGTCCAGCTATCAGAAGAGCGTGGTGAACGGACAGGTACAACAGATGGTCTATCTGGTGCAGTCTGTCACCAACAGCATCGAAGAGTATGTGGATGAATATGAAGTCACGCTGAATGTGATGCTTCAGGATCCTGTCTTTCTCGAAGCAGAAGAAGCCTGCCTGGCAGGCGAAGCAGAAGAGATGGAGGGCTACCTGAAAGCACAGCAGAATCTCCGAAGCGGAACGCTTGGCCTGGTCGGGTATCGCAGCCCGGACGGTCGGCAGTACGTCTCGGAACAGCCGGAAGAGTATAGTGAGATCAGGCAGATGACGAACGCTGTGAACGCTGTACAGCTTGCGCTGGTACAGATGGGAGAAAAGAACTTCTATCTTAAGATTTCTGCGGAAACATCCGGCGGCGGAAACCTTGGTCTCTTCTTAAGCATCCGCAGTCTCTATGAGAAGACAGCATCGTATATTTCTCTCGGTGAAGAAGGCTACATTATGCTGAAGACCTCCGATGGGCGCATCCTGACGCATCCGGCGGAGAATCAGATCGGCATGTATGTCATCAAGGATCGTCAGAAAGAGCACCCGGAATATGATCTGACTGAGCTGCAGGCGATGGTTGAGAAGCAGCTGGCCGGAGAGACCGGAACGGCGATGTACGCTTCCTACTGGTGGCCGGAGAACCCGCCGCGAAGAGTGCGGAAGGTATCCGCCTACCAGCCAGCGCATCTGGGGGATGATTTCCTGATCGTAAGCGCAGTGATCGACTATGACGAGATCTCGCTTCCGGTCAGCAACGGAGTGATCCGTATCCTTGTAGTTGCCGGTTTTCTGGGAGCGCTTCTGATCATGCTGCTGGCACTTCTGGCGGTACTCTGGAGAAGCATGAACCGCTTCCAGGCGGAGAATGCGTATCTGCGAAAACTGAATGAACAGCTGGAGGAACTCCGGGCCAGAGAAGAGAAGCTTGCACATCAGCAGAGGCTTCAGCTTCTGGGAACTATGACCGGTGGAATCGCCCATGAATTTAACAATTTGCTGACTCCCATTATGGGATATTCCGCCATGCTCCTGATGGATGCGGAGGAAGGTTCCGAACAGAAGCAGGATCTGCAGGAGATTTACGATTCTGCGGAGAAGGCGAAGGAGATCATCGACCAGCTGTCACGGTTTTCTGGTAAGAATGCCGAGAAGACATTCCGGAGTATTCCGATTGCGGAAGTGGTGGACAAAGCGATGCTGATGGTGGAATCCATCTGCCCGAAGAGCGTAACACTGGACAGATGCCTGGAGAAGACGGAAGTCTCCATTATGGGGAATCCGACGCAGATCCATCAGCTTCTTCTGAACCTTTGCAACAATGCGTTCTACGCGATGAAAGATACGGAGAATGCGCGTCTCATCCTGGAAAGCCATGTGGTAAAGGGCGAGAAAAAAGTGAATCCTTTCTTCAAGGGAAAGGAGAAGCAGATGTTTAACCGGTTGAGTGTCAGGAACAATGGCTGCGGGATGAGCCCGGAGACATTGGAACAGATTTACGTCCCCTTCTTTACAACAAAGAAAGCGGGAGAGGGAACAGGACTTGGCTTGTCCGTTGTGCATCGGATCATAGATGCTCACGGTGGTCTCCTTTGCGTGACCAGCCAGCCGGGAGAAGGCACGGAATTCGTGATCTGGCTTCCGGTACACATCAATTAAGGATGGAGAAAACAAATGAGCGAAACTATTGTAGGTATTCTTGGTTTTTTAACCATTGCGGCTATCGTAGTCACTCTGTTTAAGAGTAAGACTCTGCCGAGTATTGCGTTTATCGTATTCCCTACGATTCTTGCTGTGATCCTTGTGATCGGCGGTTATTATGATTTTGAACAAGTAGGAAAGCTGATTAAGAGCGGCTTCAGCAGCACGAGCCCGACGGCAGCCCTGTTCGTATTCAGTGTTCTGTATTTCGGTATCATGACCGATGCCGGTATGTTCGACGTTATTATCGACAAGCTGATGAAGCTGGTCGGTGACAATGTCATCGGTGTATCTGTAATGACAGCGGTTATCGCGCTGATCGGCCATCTGGATGGCGGCGGCGCCTCCACGTTTTGTATCGTGGTTCCTGCGATGCTTCCGGTATACAAGAAGATGCACATGCGTCCGACCAGCATGCTGACAGTTTCTGTACTGGCTATGGGTGTTCTGAATCTGATGCCCTGGGCCGGTCCGACCATGCGTGCGGCAACTGTTCTTGGCGTAGAGGCAGCTAGCCTGTGGAGCACGCTGATTCCGATTCAGATCTTCGGTATTGCTCTTGTGTTCGTAGTAGCTGTTATCTTCGGTCTTAAGGAGAAGGCACGTGGTGCAGGTCTGCACGGCAAGCTGCATGAGATTGAAGGCGAAGTTGTTCTGGATGATGCGCAGGAGAAGGAGAAGAACGAGCTGGCTCGACCGAAGCTGTTCATTTTCAACATCATTCTGACGATTGCAGTTATCGCTCTGCTGATTTATGATATTTTCCCCAGCTACGTACCGTTTATGTTCGGTGTAGCGATCGCGATCCTGGTAAACTATCCGGGCGCAAAGATGCAGAAGAAGATCATCAACAGCCACGCGGGTCCCGCGCTGATGATGTGTTCCACTCTGATGGGCGCAGCTGTCCTGATGGGTATTCTCGTTAAGAGCGTAACCGTAGGTGATGTGGAAGTGGCAAGTGTTATCACCTGCATGTCGGATCTGATTTCCGCAATCCTTCCCGCATTCCTGGGTCGTCATCTGCCTTTGGTTATCGGTATCCTCAGTGTACCGCTGGCTCTGGCATTCGATACTGACAGCTACTTCTACGGAATGCTTCCGGTTATGATCGGTATCGGCGAAGGTTTCGGTGTTGCAGCAATGCCGATCGCAGTTGCCATGGTTGTATGCCGTAACTGCGCAACCTTCATCAGCCCCATGGTACCGGCCACTCTGCTGGGTGTCGGTCTGGCGGATGTGGATATCAAGGATCATATCAAGAACAGCTTCCTCTGGGTATGGGGATTCAGTATCCTGTGCATGATCTTCGCGATCATCCTTGGTATTATGCCTTTCTAATTATTGCCAAACACTATTTCTACTCTTTCTTTTGTCTCCGGTGCGTGTGTATACTTGTACCGGAGACTTTTTTTGATAAAAGTCCGGACAGCGTCTGCGCAGATGGAGAGCTTGCTTGCACAGATGCACAGATATTGGACGGACAAACCCGAATGAGCAAGGAGAAAACCTATGAAAGATACAGACTGGAATCTGATCCGGGAACTTTATAAGACAAGAAGTATCACCCGGACAGCGGAGGAACTCTACATTTATTCCTTGATTTAACAGAAAATGTAAAGAAAGAACCGGAAGCAATAAAGAAATGAGAAACACCTGGCTTTATTATCGCAGAGAACGCTGCAACACGAATCTGAAGGGATTCATCGCCTACACGGAGGCCGCTAGATGAATAGTCACAAAAAAACTTGACAGAAAGAAATCGCGGGCGTATAATGAAGCCCATAAATGCATACGAAACGGGGAGCTTGCCTGAGCAGGCTGAGAGAGGCTGTTATTGTTGAAACCCTTGAACCTGATGTGGGTAATGCCAACGTAGGAAGCATATGAGTTGATTTATATGGGGACACGTGGGTGTCCCCTTTTTGTATGCGTACACTGCGGCCGGTCGGGGGCACCACTTCCGGTCGCTTCCCGCCCTGTCTCTTATATCCGGGCAGGAGAAGAAAAATTAATGGCATTCATAATCAAAGGAGGAAAAGTATTATGAAGACAGCATTAACAATCGCCGGAAGTGATTCCAGCGGAGGCGCCGGCATTCAGGCGGATATCAAGACAATGACAGCGAACGGTGTATACGCAATGAGCGCAATTACCGCACTGACCGCACAGAATACGACCGGCGTTCAGGGAATCTTTGAAGTGACTCCTGAATTTCTCGGCATGCAGATCGACAGTGTATTCACGGACATCCGTCCGGACGCTGTGAAGATCGGAATGGTCTCCTCTGTGGGCCTGATCGAGATGATCGCAGACAAGCTGAAGCATTACGAAGCGCAGAATGTTGTGGTGGACCCCGTAATGGTAGCAACCAGCGGTTCCCGGCTGATCTCGGAGGACGCAATATCTGTACTGAAGGCACGCCTGCTTCCGATGGCGACTCTTCTGACGCCGAACATTCCGGAGACGGAAGTTCTGGCCGGACGCGAGGTAAAGACAGCAGAGGACATGATCGAGGCGGCAGCCTTTATCAGTGAGAATTATCACTGTGCCGTACTCTGCAAGGGCGGCCATCAGCTGAACGATGCAAATGACCTTCTGTACCGTGACGGCAGTCATCGCTGGTTCAACGGCAAGCGAATCAACAATCCGAATACGCATGGAACCGGATGCACGCTGAGCAGCGCCATCGCTTCCGGACTTGCGAAGGGAATGACGCTGGACGATGCGGTGGAGAATGCGAAGGAATACATCTCCGGCGCTCTGGCAGCCATGCTGGATCTCGGAGCTGGCTCTGGCCCCATGAATCACGCATTCGACATTCACAGCAGATTTGCGGAAGAGGAGAAATAAGCAGAATGAGCATTGTAGAACGCCTGTTGGAAGATTCCAAAGAGATCTGGGAGACTTTCTATACTCATCCCTTCGTACAGGGAATCGGCAACGGAAGCCTGGATCATGAGAAATTCAAATATTATATGATACAGGACTACCTGTATCTGATTGATTATGCGAAGGTATTCGCCGTAGGAGCGGCGAAGGCTTTCGATATGGACACGATGCGCGAGTTCTCCGCCTATACAGACTCTCTGATGAACGGAGAGATGGAGATTCATCGCAGTTACATGAAGCGCCTGGGCATCACCGAGGAAGAAGCGGAGCACTGCCCGGCGGCGCTGGATAACATTTCTTATACTTCTTATATGCTTCGAATTGCCTACGAGGGAGGTCCCGCTGATGTGATGGCGGCAATCCTTTCCTGTGCGCTGAGCTACGAGGAGATCGCCTGCCGCTTGAAGGCGCAGTATCCCGGCTGCTGGGAGCACCCGTTCTTCGGCGAATGGGTCAGCGGCTATATCTCTGAGGAGTATCACGAAGCCAATCAGAAGCTGATCGCACTGATGGAGCGCCTGGCGGATGGCTTCGACGAGCGTCAGATCGCAAGACTTTCGGAAGTATTCAAAAACTGTTCCCGTTACGAAGCCGCTTTCTGGGATATGGGCTGGGAGATGAAGAAGTAAATGCTGCAGTTTAATCACGTAACATTTTCTTATCCGGGCAAAAACCTTCCGCTGATGCAGGATCTTTCCTTTCAGATTAAGAAGGGCGAGTTTGTGTGTCTGGTCGGGCATTCCGGCTGCGGTAAGAGCACGATCTTTCGTCTGGTAAATCAGCTTTTGACTCCGAATCAGGGTGAGATCCTTGTGAATGGGAAAAATATTGCAGGTCAGAAGAATTACTGTGGATATATGCCGCAGAGCGACCTTCTCTTCCCCTGGCGCAGCGTGAAGGAGAACGTTATGCTTCCTCTGGAGATTCAGGGTAATCTTTCCGCAAAGGAAAGAAATGAGAAAGCGGAGGAAGCCCTGCAGATGGTCGGCCTCTCCGAATGGGCGGATAAATCCCCGGCGGAGCTCTCCGGCGGTATGCGTCAGCGGGCGGCTTTTGCGCGCACAGTTATGACCGGCTCGGATCTGCTGCTCCTCGACGAGCCATTTTCGGCGCTGGACTACCTGACCCGTCTATCTATGCGGGAATGGCTGCTGCAGCAGTGGGAGCAGGATAAGAAGACGATTCTCTTTATCACACACGATGTGGAGGAGGCAGTCTATCTCTCAAACCGCGTCCTGGTGGCGGAAGAAATCCCGATGACATCCCTTTCGTCAGTAGAAGTTCCGGCGGGTTATCCCCGGACAAGAGAACGGATGAGAGAACCCGGTATGCTGCTCCTGAAAGAGGAGCTGATCGACCGGCTGCGGAGGAAGGACGGATGAAGGTGAAGAATAACAGCCGGGCTAATTTACCGGCGATGCTCCTGATATTTCTGCTTCTCATGATCTGGCAGTGCGCGGCCATGGGAATCAATGCCGCCTATATTCTGCCGACGCCGTGGCAGGTGCTTGTGCGTCTGTGGGAGCTTCGCGACCCTCTGTTCGGTGCGCATCTTCCGGCCACGATGGCAGTTGTGGGAATCGGCCTCGGCCTTTCCATTGTTCTGGGGCTTGCCCTCGCTGTGCTGATGGACGTCAGCAAGACGGCAGAGAAGGCGCTGTACCCGTTAATCATTGCCTCTCAGACGATTCCGACGACCGCACTTGCGCCGCTTTTCGTACTCTGGTTCGGCTATACCATCTGGAGTAAGGTGCTGGTTACGGTACTGATCACATTTTTCCCGATTACGATCACAGTATTCGATGGATTCCGTTCCGTGAAGACGGAGATGGTGGAATTGATGTTCACGTTCGGCGCGACCCGGATGCAGGTCTTTCGGAAGCTGAAATTTCCTGCTGTTCTTCCCTATTTCTTCTCCGCCATCAAGATGGCGATTCCGCTGTCGATCATCGGCGCGGCAATCGGCGAATGGCTCGGCGCACAGAGCGGACTTGGCTATTTCAGCCGCCGCATGATGACCCAGCTCGACGGCGCAGGCGTATTTGCACCGGTACTGCTGCTCTCGGTAGTCGCTATGATCCTGGTAGAGATCGTATCGATCCTGGAGAAGAAATTGATCACATGGGTGACACGGCGGTTTGTATTATCACTT
>ENA-UOJJ01003962-UOJJ01003962.1-human-gut-metagenome-genome-assembly--contig:-CS66-NODE-3962-length-14786-cov-14.062114_pt1 | contig 14786 bp, 10 predicted proteins | sample MGYA00242343_ERZ723890 | MGnify/ENA metagenome assembly ERZ723890 | reverse complement strand
GATTCCATCGGCAACCAGCGGAAGCTGCTGGAGGAGTATATCGAAAATCATCCGGAGTTGACCGTGGCGGAATGCTATGCAGACGACGGCTATACCGGCACGAATTTCCAGCGCCCCGCCTTTCAGCGGATGCTGCGGGACATGGAAAGCGGGCGTATCCGCTGCGTACTGGTAAAGGATCTGTCCCGTTTCGGCCGTGACTACATCGAGACCGGCCGCTATCTGGAGCGCTGGCTGCCGGAGCACGGCGTGCGGTTTATCGCCGTCACGGACAATATCGACAGTGCCCGCGGCGCCTACGACATGATGATGCCGCTGAAGAACCTGTTCAACACCCAGTATGCCCGTGACATTTCCCAGAAGGTCAAAAGTTCCCTCCACGCCAAGCAGCAACGAGGAGAGTTTATCGGGGCATTCGCCAGCTACGGCTACTGTAAGGATCCGCAAAACCATAACCGTCTGGTTATCGACCCGCCTGCGGCGGAGGTGGTACGGCGCATCTTCACCCTGTTTGAAAATGGAATGGGTAAGATCCGTATTGCCAAGCAACTGAACGAGGAGGGCATCCCCTGCCCCAGCGAGTACAAGCGGCTCACCGGCGAAAAATATCGCAACAACCACCGGCTGGAGGCCACTACCTACTGGACATATGCCACCATCCACCGTATCCTGCAAAATGAGATGTACATCGGGAATATGGAACAGGGGAGGGATGACCGCCTTCAGATGCACGGAAAGGCAAGGCGGAAGGATCGCTCTCAATGGACGGTGGTGTCCGGTACTCATGAGCCGATCATCGAAAAAGACCAGTGGCAGCGGGTGCAAGCCCTGTTGAACACCAACGCCCGCACACCGGATTTTCGGCAGAACGTCAGCCCCTTTGCGGGCTTTCTCAAGTGCGGCGATTGTGGACGGGCCATGGTCAAGACCACCTGGGGCGGTAAGACATTCTACACCTGCGGCTCGTATAAACGCTATGGCGCGTCCGTGTGCAGCAAGCACTATATCGCCCACGATGTGTTGACGAAGGTGATACTGGATGATCTGAACCAACTCATTGCCGGCGTGGAAAACCTCCGCCAGCTGGCACAGCAGGGCGCGGCAAAGCGTCCGCGCTCCGGCACCGATCAGCCGCAAAAGCTGGAAGCTGCCCTGCAACGCATCCAGCGCCGCCGCCAGAGTGCTTATGAGGACTATCAGGATGCGCTGATCTCCAAGGAGGATTACCTCCGCTACCGCACCGACTATGACGCGCAGGAGCAGGCGCTGCAAGCCCAGCTGGACAAGCTGCGCGGCACAGCGCAGGACAATCCGCTATGTCTGCCGTGGGTAAAGGAACTGCTGGCGTCGGGGCAGCTGGCGGAGCTGGATCGCCCCACCGTCGCCGCCGCCATCCGGGAAATTCGTGTTTATGAAGGGAACCATATTGAAATTGACTATCTGTTTCCGGAGTCCTATCGGGCGCTGCTGGAGGGGTAACGATATGGTTTTCTATATGAGAAAAGCAAAAACTTTGTAGACCGGATAGTTTTTAAGGTTAGACAAGAAAAACTTGTTGCATATTGAAAGTATTTCGGGTATACTAATGACGGTGAGGAGGCGATAGCATGATCAATAGACCCAATTATATCGAGGCCATCAATCCCTTTATCGACCAACCGCTGGTCAAGATACTGGCAGGCATTCGCCGCTGCGGTAAGTCCACCATTTTTGAGATGCTGGAGGAAGAACTGTTGCGGCGGGGCGTACCTGCGGATCACATCATCTGCAAGCGGTACACGGAAATGGACATTCCCGAAAATATCACCGCTAAGCAGATGTATGACGAGTTGGTGGAAACTATGGCGGGTAAGGGGCACTGTTACCTCCTGCTGGATGAGATCCAGGAGATCAACGGCTGGGAAAAGGCGGTCAACAGTCTGCTGGAAGGCTCTGACGCCGACATCTATGTGACTGGCTCTAATTCCAAGCTCATGTCCAGCGAGATCTCCACCTACCTGACGGGACGCTATGTGTCTATCCCCGTTTATACGCTATCTTTCCGCGAGTACCTAGATTTCAAAGCCGGCAGCGCACTGTCCCAAAAGGAACTGCTGGAGGAGTATATCCGGTTTGGCGGGTTCCCCATAATCGCCTTGAGCCAGTATGACGCGCAGAGCGCCTATCAGATCGTCAACGGCATCTACCACACTGTGGTCTCCCGCGATATTGTAAAGCGTCACCGCATCAACAAGCAGGATCTTTTTGACCGTGTGGTGAAATTTATCATCGAAAATATGGGCAAGACCTTCTCCGCCAATTCGATCTCCACCTTTCTGAAAAGTGAGCTCCGCAAGGTCTCGGTGGAGAGCATCTACAACTACCTGCGCTGGCTGGAGCAGGCGTTCATCATCTATCCCTGTGAGCGCTACGACTTGCAGGGCGAGAGCATCCTGAAAACACAGGAGAAATACTACCTTGCGGACGTGTCGTTGAAATACGCCCTGCTGGGCTATAACCGCAAGATGCTGGACGGGGCGATGGAGAACATCGTGTTTCTGGAACTAAAGCGACGAGGGTACGATGTGTATATCGGCAAGAATGATACCAAGGAGATCGACTTTGTGGCTGCCCGCCGCGATGAACGGATCTATGTGCAGGTTTGTGTCCAGCTTCCGGAGGGTTCCGACCGTGAGGTAGGTAACCTCATGGAGATCAAAGACCATTACCCCAAATATGTTGTCACACTGAACGACATGGATGTTGGTATTGAAAACGGCATTAAGATCGTGCATCTTCAGGATTTTTTGTTGGCCGATACGTGGTAAATAGTGACCTTTAGGAAAAGCAGTCCAGTCGGGCTGCTTTTCTCTCTTAATGGCGCATTATCCCGACTATATTTCAGCCAGTTTGGCATTTTACTCATTTACGTCTATTCTGTTTTTCCCGAGTAAAATCTTTGTTTTTCATTCCTGTTTTCCCGACTAAAATCTCTTTTGCTTCGTTTCTGAATTCCCGACTATTTTTCAATTCCGGTCGTTCCTGATTTCCCGAGTATTTTTCTTTCGCACCAATTCTGCTTTCCCGACTAAAATCAAAAAACAAGCATCGGCAATTGCTTGACTTACAACGCTTTTAGCCATAATCACCTATCAAAAAGTTTTCCCTTTTTTGAACCAAGTTTTGTTGCAGATAGGACGCATTTATGCTATCATAAAAGCACAACAAAGAGTGCGGTAGTTCTCCGTGAACTGCCGCACTTTTGCATCGCCGTGGGGCAATGAGGATACGGAGCACCTTATCGAAATTCTGGCGAAGTACAACGTCAAGACCACCTTCTTCGTGGTGGGCGACTGGGTGGATAAGTATCCGGAATCGGTGAAGGCGCTGCATGACGCAGGCCACGAGGTCATGAGTCATTCCACTCACCACGATCATTACAACAGCCTGACCTCCTCCCAGATCGTGGCGGATATTCAGGAGAGCTGCGATAAAATCGAAGCCGTCACCGGATGCAGCCCCACACTGATCCGCTGCCCCTACGGCGAGTATGACGACCATGTGATCTCCGCCGTGCGATCATTGGGGATGGAGCCTATCCAATGGGATGTGGATTCCCTCGACTGGAAGGACTACGACGCCGACACCATCTACCAGCGAGTCACCTCCAAGGTGCAGGCCGGCAGCATTGTGCTGTTCCACAACGCGGCACTCCACACACCGGAGGCGCTGCCGCGTATTCTGGAATATCTCATCAACGACGGCTACACCGTGCTGCCCATCAGTCAGCTGATCCTGACGGGGGACTATACCATCGACCACACAGGACGGCAGTTCCCGACGGAGACAGCTTCGCCCCCGCAGACATGATCCAACTCACGGAAGCGCTGATTGTGCCACAGCATTCCCTCTGCAAAAAAGAGACGGCCGGGGCCGTCTCTTTTTTGCTATTCTGCGCTCCCTTTCTGTTTCCTCTATTCCTCCGGAGCCACCGGCAGAACAAGCCGGGAGCAATACCGCCGCGTTTCGATCTCCCGGCCGGTATAGGGCGCCACGATGCCCAGCACACGGGGCGGAGCCGCAGGCGTCAGTCCCCGCGCGTTCGCCTCACGCCCCAGCCGCAGCCACGCCTCGTCCACATTGCTGTAATCGCCGCAGTACAGCACCGACAGCGCCCGGCACTCCGGCAGCGTCACCGCCCCGGCAGGCGCTTTCTCCGGCCGCACCGGAACGCAGACCGCGAAGGGATAGGGCGTGTCGCCGATGTATCCCGCCAGATAGTCCTGCCGGTCCGACATGGTAAACAGCGGCTCGTCGGACAGCACGCAGCCCTCCCGGATGCACTGGCTGTAAAAATCGTACATGGCGTCGTACCGCTCCGCGAATGTGTGATCCACATGCCACTGTATGCAGCAGGTCACGGCGGGCAGTGTCACTATCTGCACGGAGAACTGGTCGCTCTCCGTGGCTCTCAGCCGCATTTCCTCCACGCTGCGCTGCAGGCTGTGCAGCCGCTCCTCCAGCACTGCCAGAAGGCCTTCCGCCTCGCCGCCCCGCACAAAATAGCCCGCGATCTCCTCCGTGCCAAAGCCCATGGCTTTGAACTTCTCGATCTGCAAAATACGCGCCACATTGTGGTTGTCATAGTAGCGCCGCCCGCTGTCCGGCGCGATGTAGGCAGGCTTCAGCAGCCCCTTTTCCTCCAGCCGCATCAGGGTACTGCGGGAAAGACCGCAGGCATGCGCGGCCTCGGTGATCTGAAACGGCTTTTTTGTATCAATTTTCTCCATTTTTCTTTCCAAAACCCCTTGCTTCGTTCATCGATGAACGGGTTATACTACTATTATAGAGGAAACCGCGCCGCTGTCAAGAGGGCGGCACGCTGGGGAAAGGATGTGTACCATATAATGCGGGGCAAACGATGGGTGTGTCTGGCGCTGTGCCTGCTGACGCTGCTGGGCACGGTGCAGGTCAGCGCGGCGGCAATCATAGCCCTGCGGCCAACGTTCGTGGATATCACCGGGGACGACTGCCGCGTATACGAGCAAAGCGCCGACATCGGCACGCTCTCGTACAGCGCCATGGCAGCACCCGACAGCCTGTCCTCCGCCGGGATCGGACAGGAGGCCGTGATGGAGGGCGGCGTGCAGACCGGCACGATGGTCACGCTCACAATGAACAGCAGCCAAAAAGCCCAGCTGCGCCTTGCGGTGTTTTCCACGAAGCTCTGGGTACCCGCCCACACGAAATACACCGTCAAGCACAGCTTCACCGTCAGCGGCAGCTGTGACGCCGCCAGCTTCCAGCTGGTATCGCTCGGCACGTCCTGCCGGCTCTCCGGCGCAACACTTTCGCCTTTCATCCGCGACACGGAAAGCGAGAAAATCACCGGCGGCCTGAGCACAGGTACAGCGCTGGCGCAGGGTCTCCAGCCGGACGGGGACGTCATAACGGCGGAACACACCTATCCCTATGAAAATACCACCGACACGGGAAAATACATCTCCCAGTATTTTGCCCTCTGGGCCGCCTCGCGGCACGATGATATCGGCCGCGGTCAGGCGGCGGTAACCTGCACCCTTACCACCAAAGCCGCGCAGACCACTGCTGAGGTAACGCTTCTGAAGGACGACCAGCCGTGGACGGGGCAGACGGTCGGCGTATCCTGCGGAGCGGGCGCGGACGATTACCGCTTCACGGAGACCGCGGACGGCGTATACACCTACAGCGGCAGCGGCGGTGACGCCATTTTCCCGCTGGACGGCACCAAGTTTTCCATCTACTTAAAGGGTGACGCCCTGAAGGTATACGACACCATGGCATATCCCACCGACGCACAGGACGGGCCTTACCAAAAGACCATCGACTATTATACGATAACCTATTCCACAGGCGACGCCACCGGCGGCACGCTGCCGGACAACGACATTGAGAAGATCGGCACGCTTTACGCGGTAAGCTACGAGAAATCCCTCACCAAAGAGGGCTATCAGCAGGTCGGCTGGTCCAAATCGCCCAGCGGCACGGTAGTCCACCACATCCTTGTTTCCGGAAAGGCCACGCTCTATCCGGTGTGGGCCGCCAAAACCAGCGTGTCCTCCGGCGGCCCCGGCAAAACGCTGATATCCAACCACACCGGCGACACCGGTATCGTCCTCTACGGGCTGCTGTCTCTGGCCGCCATTGCCGGTACGGCAGTCCTTCTCCGGAAGCGAAGGATGACCTCATAAATAGTACACTGTCTCCCCTTTACGGCCAGCAGCGGCGCTGCCCTTTGCGGCGCCGCTGCCGGTTCTTTTTTACGCGGATACAGTCCGCTTTATTTGTGCGTTTTCAACAATTCCGCCTTGTCGAAAACGCTACCGATCTACAAAAATGACGGCAAATTTTTTATTGATTCTCCCGTCAAAAACTGATATTTTATTGTCAAAATGCGCAGAAAATGGCAAATATCGTCATCTTTTTAACGAATTAATTGTTTTTGCGCCGTTTATTGAATACCGTCTATCCTGCTAACCAGAAAGGAGCCTCCATGCCCCATCGAGTCCAGAGCCCGAAACGCAGCCGCGGCGCGACCATCGGATTGGTCATCGCTATTTTGCTGGGCGTCGCCATTCTGCTGCTGAATGTGTTCACCTATGTGCTCCACATCGCCCGCTACTACGGCGACAGCATGGAGCCGTCCCTGCACAACGGGCAGACGCTGGTGATCCGCCGCACCGGCAAGGTCTCCGCCGGAGATGTGATCGCCTTCTACTATAATAATAAGCTTCTGGTGCGGCGGGTGATCTGCACCGGCGGCAGCCAGATCACAGTGGAAAAGGACGGCAGCGTCCTCATTGACGAGCAGCCGCTGGACGAGCCCTATCTCACGGAGAAGTCCATCGGCCAGTGCGATTTGGAGTTCCCCTACTACGTGCAGCCCGGCAATGTCTTTGTCATGGGCGACGCACGGGCCGTCTCTATGGACAGCCGCCTGACAGAGATCGGCGTTATCCCTACAGACCGGATCCTGGGCAAAGTCCTCTTTGTCAACTGACCCACAGCCAACCACCGCAGAAGAAACGGAGCATTCACACGTGCACAAAACCGACAAGACAGGAAACAAGAGAATATGGCTTTTTGTCGCGCTGGGCGTGCTGCTGTTGCTGTCCGTTTTTCGGGCCCTCGGCTTTGCGACCGAGGCGCTGGCGCTGGAGCAGCAGCCCCGCTGCGGCATGACCGAGCATCTTCACACGGAGTCCTGCTACATCAACGATGTGCTGGTCTGCCGCCAGAAGGCCCACACTCACTCCGACAGCTGCTATCCCCTGCTGCTGGCGGACAACGACATCAACCAGCTGCTGACGCAGATCGCCTCCACCCGCGACAGAAGCCTGGAAAGCCTGCTGCGCTCCGGCAACGTGCGCGGCATTCTGGTGCTGAACAAGGATCTCCGGGTGCAGACCACGCAGGAGGACAACGCCGAAGTGGATTCCCCGTGGATCGGCGGCGTGGGACTGCTGGCCGTCAACGACACGCCCAGCACCGCCTCCAACGCCATCAACTTCTACATCCGGCTGGACGGGAATATCACCTGCATCGGCAGCAAGACCCTGACCACCAGCCGAAATATCCGCCAGCTCTCAAAAACCAACGCGGTCAGCGCCTATACCGCTGTGGTGGAGACATCACTGACCACCGGTAATCTGCAAAGCAGCTACTACCTGCGCTACAACACCACCGGCAGCACAACGAGCTTTTCCAGCACCGCCGGAGCCTCCGGCAGCAATCTCACCTTCGGCAATGGCAGCAGCGCACGCTACGCGCTGCTCACCTCCCGTTCCGGCAATACCTACACCCCCATCGATTTCTATACCCTGACGCTGGACTACTCCGCCGCCGTCGGCGGCAGCAGCTTCTACTACGTGGAATCCGGCCTTGGCTATACGCTGCCCACTCTGAACGGCTATCACTGGGAGGACGGCGACGGCAATACCGTCACCACAGTCACCATCACGCGTCCCACCACGGTATACGCAAGACCCGACGCCTGCACCGTGATCTACTACGTGGACGGCATGGAATACGCCCGCGACGAGAACCTGCGCCCTAACACAGCCTACACCCTGCGGGACGTTCCCGACGGCTGGGAGGGCTGGCGGGGCGATGACGGCACGGTGCGGAAAACCGGCACGCAGATGACCCTGACCGGCTCCATAACCTTCCACGCGGTGAAATACGTCACCGTCACCTTCCGCCATCTGGACGGCAGCACCTCCACACAGCAGGTGCTGCAGGGCGACCAGCTGACCCTGCCCGGCGGCTACTGGAGCGACGAGGCGGGCACAGCCTACACCGGCGGCAGCGCCGTCACCATCAACGACGACGCTACCTTTATGCAGACCTCCGGCCCTCCCCTGACCGTGACCTACACCGTCAACTGGGCCACACCCTCCGGGCTGAACGTGCCCGCCACCATTCCCAACATCGTGGGCGCAAGCAGCTACACGGTGGCCGCTGACGGCTCTCATATGGTCAGCCGGGTGTCCGGCCGCACCGTCACCTGCGCCTTTACCAACGTCACCAACCGCTACGGCAGCGTCTACTTCGCCGGGTGGCAGACGGAGACCGGCGAGATCATCCTGCCCGACGCCCAGCTGACATGGGACGAGCTGAAGCTCTACGACGCCGACAACGACGGCGTGACCTCCCTGACGGGTCTGTGGAAGTACCACATGCTGCAAAGCGTCAACTTCTTCGTGAAGCTGAACTCCGCCCACAGCAGCGGCGAGACCGGATCGGAGTACTACACGCCGGTGATCTTCACCACCTATGTGGGCGGTATCGACAGTGAGATCGGCAGCGGCGCGTCCTCCGGCTATGTGAACGCGCTGAACGAAAAATACGCCGTCGAGATGACGGCCGACACCACCTATCTGGCCAACGACCGCCTTATCCGCGCCATGTTTGGCAGCGATACCGCCCCATGGCTGGCGGAGCTGCCCCACGACAACGACATTTTCCAGCAGCTGAAGGCCTACGTACAGGACGGCGGCCAGCTGAGCGTCCCCAACGAGGCGGGTGAGTTCGTCACCGTCGATGTCAACGACCTGAACGAATACGGCTACGCCATCCGCTGGTACGCCTTCAAGGCTTGCAGCGACGGCGGCAACGTCTACGACTGGCACGTGGACGGCGTGCTGGTGCGCAAGGAGGGCCGCGTCCACACCACCAAAACCTTCTCCGGCAACGAAACGCTGATCCATCAGGCGCGGGACGGCTTCTTCATTCACGCCGTCAACGAAGCCCAGGACACGCGCTACATCATGACCATCACCGACCCCACCGACGACGAGCGCGCCGCCATTCTCGACCGGCTGGGCCTGTCCGCTTCGCAGATCACCGGCTGGCTCACCCCCATTGACGACGGCGACGGAAACGACAACACCCTCCTGTGGGAATTCCGGGATGTGGAGTATGACGAGGCGTGGGTCATCACCGAGTATCCCCCGCAGGTGGCGGAATCGGCGGATTACGCCGAGTGGGTGGTGGTGGACTCCTCCGCCTCCAACCAGTCCGCTTCCGGCATCGGCGGCACCGTGGAGATCAGAGGCGTTACCCACGCCACTGATCTGGAGGACCCCGAGTGGCTGCGGGCGGAATTCAACAACATCTACTTCCGGGGCAACTCCCTGATGCTGAAAAAGGAGGACGCCGCCACCGGACAGGCGCTGTCCGGCGCACGCTTCCAGCTGTATCAGGGCGACACCCTCATGACCTTCGATTACGACGCGGAGACCGGCCTTTACATCTTTGACAGTCACGGCAGCGGCGCGGTGGACACGCTGGTCTGCGACGGCTACACCAACCTGTCCACCAGCGGCTTCGCCTATGACATGGGCGACATCACCGTGCGGGAGGTCACCGCGCCGGAGGGCTACGGCGCGGTGGGCGACGTGACCATCGGCTATACTCAGGACACCGACGGCGACGGTGTGCCCGACAGCACCATCGGCATTACCAACAGCGCCGACAGCGGCGCTTACGCCCGCTATGACAGCGGCCTGCTGGTGATCCGCAACAGCTCCGCGCCCACCCGCGTCACGGCGGTGAAGCGCTGGAACTGCGCCGACAGTGAGCGGGAGGACGTGGTCATGCAGCTGCTGGCCAACGGCAGTGCCAACACCGCCGCCGCCATTCTGCAAAGCAGCGGCCAGAGCGCCACCGTCACCCTGACCGCTGTAGACGGCTGGGTGTACACCTGGTACGACCTGCCGGTCTACGCCAACGGTGCACCCGTCACATGGACGATCCGTGAGCTGCGGGTGGGCAGCGAGAACTGCAAGTCCGACTACAGCTTCCCCAACTGGATCGTCACCTACCGCAGCCAGACCACCGCCGACGGTCTGGTGCTGACGGCGGAGAACACCCCCAAGCGCCCCATGCTGTATCTGGACAAATGGGATATGACCGGCCGTCAGCGGCTGGCCGGAGCCATCTTCTCCCTGATCCCGGTGGACGATGATGGTGTGTCCCTCTCCGGTGCGGTGTCCAAGACCGCCGTCACCGGCACAGACGGCTCGCTGCGCTTTGATAACCTCCGCCACAACACCCGCTACCGCCTGACGGAGCTGCAAGCCCCGGAGGGCTACATCCCCTACGATACCCCGGCCTACCTGACGCTGGGCGAGGATGGCCGCGTCACCGTGGAGGCCCACGGCTACGTGTCCGCCGCCGCCACAGCCTTCCATATCAGCGTCGTGAACCGCTCGGCCGACAGTCTGCCGGACACCGGCGGCAGCGGTCTCAACGGGTATTACGCAGCAGGTGCGGCGCTCGCGCTGTCCGCCCTCTGCGCTGCCATACTCTCCCGTCGGAGACGAGGGGCGGGGTCAAACGGGTAGCCGCCGCGCTCCCGCCAAACATGTTTCGCAAAGGTACCATCAGTTGGCAAGGGCAGACACGGTTTTGACGGGCAGAAATGCGCCCATACTGCGTCAAGTCCCTTGACAATACGTCAAGTATTCTCTGCGGGCCTTTTCTTGTCTGGACACATTTCTGCTCCGACAAAACTGTTTGCACCTGCCAGCGATGTATTTTCGAGTGATTTTTGGTTTTTGAGGCGCAGGCTTGCTGGCGCAAGTCAAGGCGAAAAGAGCAAAAAGCGCCGGAAAGACACGCTGTCAGGCGTGTTTGCCCCTGTCAACTGATGGTATCTATATAAAAAGAGAAAGGACAAAAAAACATGAGAAAAATCAAGCAAACTCTGGTCATGCTGCTGGCCGCCGTCATGCTGCTGGGCACCGTGACCACCGCCATGGCCGCCACCGCCATGAGCGACAAGGGCTCGGTGAAGATCACCAACGCCGTGGCCGGCGTCACCTACAAGCTGTACCGCATCTTTGACATCAGCGGTATCAGCGGCGACAACAAGGCCGCCTTCATCACCAACGCAAAGTGGAATGACGCCGTCAGAAACTTTGGTCTGGGCTTCGGCGAATTTGTCGGCACCGATGTCGGCTCCGCCGTCACCATCAAGAACTTCAACTCCGCAGAAAATGCTCAGGAGCTGGCTAAAAAAGTGGTCGAGGCTGCCGCGGCCAACTCCATCGCCCCTGACGCCACCGCAAGCTCCGACGCCAGCGGCGAAAAGCTCATTGAGAATCTCCAGTACGGCTTCTATGTCATGGTGTCTGACCGTCAGGGCGACGCCGTTGCCAGATACACCACCTTTACGGTAATGAGCGCCAACGCCGTGGAGGTCAACGAGAAGAACACCAAGGCTCCCACTATTGACAAGAAGGTGAACGAACTTCAGGCTACCTCCGCTGACTTCAATCAGGTGCTGAATTACACCATCACCGTCACTGCCGCCGCCGGTACGGATACCTATACCATCACCGACGCCCTCCCCGCGCAGATCACGCTGGACACCAACTCCGTCACCATCAGCAAGAACGGCGCTGCTCTCGCCATCAATACCGACTACACCCTCACCACGGCTGCCGGCGGTTTCACCCTGACGCTGACCCCCGCTGCCCGCGCAGCCCTGAAGGATAACGACGTCCTCGTCGTCAGCTATCAGGCCACGCTTCAGCCCAATACGACCACCATGGACGCCTACACCAACACCGCTACCCTTTCCTATGGCGAGGACAAGAGCATCTCCGATACCGCCGATGTGTTCAGCGGCCACATCACGTTTGAGAAGCGGGATAACCACAACAACATTCTGGCAGGCGCCAAGTTCGTGGTGAAGAACTTAGACGGCCAGTATGCCAAGCTCAACGGCAGCGGCCACACCTGGGCGTTTGACAGCTGGGTCGACGCCGTGGAACATGCCACCGTCATCACCACGGAAAATACCACCACCGCCGTTATCGTCCGCGGTCTCAAGTCCGGCATCTACACGCTGGTAGAAACCGAAGCACCCCGGCTTTGTCAAGGGCTCTGATACGGAGATCACCATCAACAAGGAGCTCAGCGAGGAACAGGGCAACCGTCTGATCGGCCTGTTCACCGAGAAGGCCATCGTTATCAACACCCAGGGCTCCGAGCTGCCTGAGACCGGCGGCATCGGCACCACCATCTTCTACATCGCCGGCGCGCTGCTGGCCGTGTCTGCCGTGGCGCTGCTGATCGTCAAGCGCCGCAAGCAGGCGTAACCCATCCATCCGTATCGCGGGGAGGGCGTTTCCCTCCCCGCGGTGCAGCCGCAAGGAGAGCCCCGTATGAAAAAATCAAAAAAAGACCGGCTGTTTACCGCCGGTCTCATCCTGATGCTTCTGGCGGGACTGTCCCTGCTGCTGTACCCCTCCGTCAGCAGCTATCTGAACTCCGTCCGTCAGGCCCAGTCTATCCTCACCTACGACAACGAGGTAGCCGCTCTGCGGCAGGAGGACTATCAGCGCCTGCGCCAGCAGGCGGAGGAGTATAACGTCTCGCTGCTGGATCGCCCCAGTCCCTACGGGCTGACGGACGCCCAGCAGACCCTCTATCCCACCACGTTGCTGGCGGGCGGCAGCGACGTCATGGCCTATCTGGAGGTACCCTCCATCGGCGTCACTCTGCCCATCTGCCACGGCACCGAGACTTCCACGCTGCAAAAGGCCGTGGGCCATCTGGAGTGGAGCAGCCTGCCTGTGGGCGGCAGCAGCACCCACTGCGTGCTGTCAGGCCACCGGGGCCTGCCCTCCTCCGAGCTGCTGACCAATCTGGATCATCTGGAGTACGGCGACGCCTTTTACCTTCACGTGCTGGGCGATACGCTGGAATACCGCGTTGACCGCGTGACCATCGTGGAGCCGGGTGACTTCCAGCTGCTGGGCATTGAGGAGGGCAAGGACTACGTCACCCTCATCACCTGCACCCCCTACGGCATCAACTCCCATCGCCTGCTGGTACGGGGCGTGCGGGTCGCCGCCGGAGCGCACGACTCCGCCGCCCTCCCCCTGATCAACGAGGTGCGCTCGCTGGACATGAAATACGTCATTCTGGCGGTGCCGCTGGCACTGGCGGTGGTTGTCTTTCTGGTTTTGACGCTGGATAAACAGAAACGCAAAAAGAAAGGAGAAAGCGCGGATGAATAAAACCCTGCGGCGTCTCTGCGCTTTCGCGGCGGCGGTGATGCTGGCGCTGTACTGCGCCGTGGCGGCAGCGGCCGCCGGAAAAACCGGCTCTCTGACCGTCCTGCTCAGCGACGGGGACGGCGCGGCCGTCCCGGATATTCTGATACGGCTCTACCGGGTGGGCGAGCCGGACGGCACGCTGACGCCGGAGTTCTCCGCCGCCGACATCACCCCCGACTCCCTGCTCTCCCAGCGGGACAGCCCCCAAAACGCCGTCACGCTGGCAAAGCTGGCCAGCGCCCGGCAGCTGACCGGCACGGAGACCGCCACCGATCAGCGGGGCAGCGCCTACTTCACCGGTCTGACCGAGGGCGTCTATCTGGTGCTCTGTCCGCCGGGACAGGCCATGACGTTCCCCGTCTTTCTGGTGCGCGTCCCCCTCACCGTCAACGGCAGCACCACCTATGATATCGTGTCCCGTCCCAAGGCGGAGCCGCCCGCCGATCCCATGCCGACGCCCTCCCCCACCCCGGACGGTGCCCTGCCCCAGACCGGCGCCGACCCGCTGCCGCTGCTGCTTCTGCTTGTGGGCGGCTGTCTGCTGGTGATCTGGGGCACGGCGGATATTCTGCGCAGCCGGAGGGAACACGATGAATAAGCGAACACGGGGCATTCTGCTGCTGGCGGCGGGCTTTGTGATGCTTTTCGCCGCCGTGGCCCTCTACTGGGCCTACGACGACCGCGACCGTCTGGCCGGCGAGACCTCCGCCGCCCTCCTGCAAGAGCTGGAAGCCGATCCCGCGCCGCCCGCCATAACGGAGGAGGTCACCATCACCACCCCGGAGGGCTACGAGCTGCTGGGCGCGGTGCACATTCCAGCGCTGGATATCTCTCTGCCGGTGCTGGCCACGTGGGACGAAGCGCTGCTGGACGCCGCGCCCTGCCGCTATTCCGGCAGCCTGACCACCGGCGATCTGGTCATCATGGGCCACAGCTACCGCACCCATTTCCGTCCCCTGTGGAGCATCCAGCCCGGCACCGCCGTGCTGTTCACCGACGCAGCGGGGTTCTCCCACAGCTTCACCGTCTCAGCGGTGGAGACGGTGCCCGGCGATCAGGGCGACGCCCTGTCCTCCGACTATCCTCTGACACTTTTCACCTGCACCGCCGACAGCAAGCACCGTATTCTGGTGCGCTGCCGGTGAGGGCGTACCTCTCCCCTTTCACAGCGGCGGGCCAGCGTCAGAAAGACGCTGG
>ENA-UOJJ01003953-UOJJ01003953.1-human-gut-metagenome-genome-assembly--contig:-CS66-NODE-3953-length-14816-cov-5.087663_pt1 | contig 14816 bp, 9 predicted proteins | sample MGYA00242343_ERZ723890 | MGnify/ENA metagenome assembly ERZ723890 | reverse complement strand
TCATCGTATGCCGGTCGACCAACCCCCGACTCCTCTCCTCGGAGCACTATTTCCGCTTCAGCGACCGTTTCCGCAACGAGTTTCTGCCCTACACCATCGAGCTGGGCCGGTCGTTCGTGCAGCCCTGCTACCAGGCGCGCCGCAATCCGAAGAGCCTCTACGCGCTCGACAACCTCTGGGACGGACTGGGGGCGCTGATCGTCCTCAACCCGCGGGCGAAGTACTTCTTCGGCAAGGTGACGATGTACACCTCCTACAAGCAGGTGGCCCGCAACGCCCTAATCTGGTTCCTGCGGCGCTACTTCGCCGATACGGAGGGGCTGGTCGAAGGCATCCGTCCGATCGAGCTCGATCTGGACGACCCCTACTACGAGAGCGTCTTCACGGGAGCGAACTACGAGGAGAACCAGCGCATCCTGATGCGGATGCTGCGGGAGTTCGACGAGACCATCCCGCCGCTGATCCACTCCTATATGAATCTGTCGCCCACCATGCGGCTCTTCGACACAGTGTCGAACCCCGACTTCGGCGACGTGGAGGAGACGGGCATTCTGGTGACGATCCGCGACATCTACCCCGAGAAGATGCTGCGCTACGTCCGCTGGATCGGCTGGCGCGAAAACCTCAAGCGCCGCCGCGAGATCTTCCGGCAGCGGCTCCTGGCCCACTTCCCGCGCATCAAGAGACGAACCAAACAGGCATAGCCCGATGAAATACAGATTGTTGAAACTTGCGCTGGCGGTTCTTTGTCCGCTCGCGCCGATCCGTTGTGCCACGACCTCCGAGGAGGAGCTGAAGTTGTGGTACGACCGCCCCGCCCGGCTGTGGGTCGAGGCGCTGCCGCTGGGCAACGGCGCGCTGGGGGCCATGATGTACGGCGGAGTCGTGCAGGAGGAGCTCCAGCTCAATGAAGAGACCGTGTGGGGCGGTTCGCCCCACAACAACCTCAATCCGGCCGCCGCCGAGGCGCTGCCCGCCATCCGGCAGTTGCTCTTCGAGGGGAGAAATGCCGAGGCGCAGGCACTCTGCGGCCAGGCGATCCTCTCGCAGACCAGCCACGGCATGCCCTATCAGACGGTCGGTTCGCTCCGGATCGGCTTCCGGGGAATCGATACGGCGGCCGTCGCCGATTACCGGCGCGAGCTCGACCTGCGCCGGGCCGTGGCCGCCGCGGAGTTCTCGGCATCGGAGGTGCGCTACCGGCGCGAGTGCTTCACCTCGTTCACGGACAGCGTACTCGTCGTGCATCTGACGGCATCGCGGCCGGGAAGACTCTCCTTTACACTGGATTACGCCTCGCCCTACGACGAGGTGCGCACGACCTGCACCGAACGGGGCGACCTGCTGTTAGAGGGACGGGCCGACGACCACGAAGGGGTGGAGGGGCAGGTTCGCTTTGCGGCCGCAGCCCGTCTGCTCGCCTCGGGAGGGCGGATCGACCGGCAGGCCGACCGGCTGGTCGTCACGGATACCGACGAAGCAACGCTGCTGCTCGCCGTCGGAACCAACTTCATCGACTACCGGACACTCGGCGGCGATCCGCGCAGCAAGGCCTGCGCCCGGCTCGACCGGGTGGCCGGGCGGTTCGACTACGCCGCCGCGAAGCGGTCGCACGAAGCGGCATACGGCCGGCAATTCGCCCGCGTGGAGCTCGATCTGGGGCGCACGCCGGCAGCGGATCGGCCGACCGACCGGCGGATCCGGGAGTATGCCTCCGGCGACGACCCGCAGCTGGCGGCCCTCTACTTTCAGTTCGGGCGCTACCTGCTGATCTGCTCGTCGCAGCCCGGCGGTCAGGCAGCCAACCTGCAAGGGATCTGGAACGACCGGCGGCTGGCCGCCTGGGACGGCAAATACACCACCAATATCAATCTGGAGATGAACTACTGGCCGGTGACCGTCGCAAGGTTGGACGAGGCCGGAGAGCCTTTCCTGCGGATGATCGGGGATATCGCCGGCGGACCCGGCCGCGATGCGGCGGTCATGTACGGCTGCCGCGGGTGGATGCTCCACCACAACACCGACATCTGGCGCTCGACCGGAGCGGTGGACGGCGCCGCCTACGGCATCTGGCCGACCTGCAACGCCTGGTTCTGCCAATACCTGTGGGAACGCTATCTCTTTTCGGGCGACCGGGCGCTTCTCGAACGCATCTATCCGATCCTGCGCGACGCCTGCCGCTTCCACCTCGATTTTCTGACGGTCGACCCCGCCTCCGGCTACCGGGTGGCTGCCCCCTCCTTTTCGCCCGAGAACCGCCCGAAGGTCGGCGGCCGGCGGGATTTCTCGGTCGTGGCCGGAGTCACGATGGACAATCAGCTGCTGGCCGATCTGTTCCGCAACACGGCGGATGCGGCCGGGCTGCTCGACGAACCGGCCGCATGGCGCGATTCCCTGCTGGAGACGGCGCGGAGCCTCTCGCCCATGCGGATCGGCCGCTGGGGACAGCTGCAGGAGTGGGCCGAGGATTGGGACTCGCCCGAGGATCATCACCGCCATGTCTCGCACCTCTGGGGGCTCTACCCCGGACGGCAGATCACCGACCTCGCGACCCCGGAGCTGTTCCGGGCCGCGGAGGTTTCGCTCCGGGCGCGGGGCGACGCCTCGACCGGCTGGTCGATGGGGTGGAAAGTCTGCCTGTGGGCCCGTCTGCTGGACGGCGACCACGCCGAACGGATGATCCGCATGCAGCTCTCGCCGGCCGATGTCGATGCCGTGAAGGGCGAGAGCGGCGGCTCCTACCCCAACCTCTTCGACGCCCATCCCCCTTTCCAGATCGACGGCAATTTCGGCTGCACGGCCGGTATCGCCGAGATGCTGGTGCAGAGCCACAGCGGCTATGTGCACCTGCTGCCTGCCCTGCCGACCCGCTGGCCGAACGGCTCCGTGCGCGGACTGGGGTGCCGCGGCGGCTTCACGATCGAAGAGCTGACCTGGCGCGACGGGCAGCCGGTCGCGGCTTGCGTGCGTTCGACCGCCGGCGGGGTGCTGCGCATCCGTTCGGCGGTTCCGCTCACGCTCGACGGTCGTGAACCCGCACGGGCCACGAACGGCCCGGTAGCCAATCCGCTGCTCCGCAGTCAGGAGACGCTGCCGCCCCTGATCTCTTCCGAGATTCCCGACCCGGCACCGGACGATCCGGCCCCGCTCTTTCTGTACGACGTGGAGACGGCCCCCGGCGAACTGCTGCGGTTTCGGGCCACACGATAAAAACGGCATAGACAAAAAAGCGACGGATCATAAATCCGTCGCCTGCTACCCTGCGGAGAGAGAGGGATTCGAACCCCCGGTACAGTTACCCGTACACCGCATTTCGAGTGCGGCCCGATCGACCACTCCGGCATCTCTCCAATAATTGCCGTTCCCCTGCGATACGTTAAGCATCGTTTGGGACTGCAAATATATAAATTTTTTTGCAAAAAAGCGCTATCGCCGAAAAATTGTGCGGCTTTTTTTCATTTTTATCCTCCCGACAGGCGTTTTACCCCGCCGCAACCCCTCGTTTTCGCCGTCAGAGCCCGCGCCGCTCCAGAATCCGGTCGGCATCTTTCACGCTTTCGCGCATCCAGCAGTAGCGTATCTCGGCCCGCTCGTCGTCGGTGAGCTGCCAGCCGTCGACCGTGGCGCGCATCCGGGCCGAAAGCTGATAGATCAGAATGGCCGCGGAGGCCGACACGTTGAGGCTCTCGACCAGTCCGCACATGGGGATGCGGAGGTATTCGTCGGCCGACGCCATCACCTCCTCCGAGATGCCGGCGTGTTCGGTGCCGAAGACCAGCGCGAATTTGCCGCGCGCGACGTCGAAACTCTCGGGCGTGCAGCTCTCGCGGTGAGGCGAGGTGGCCACGATCCGGTAGCCGGCGCCCTTGAGGGCGGCGATCGCCTCGGCCGTGGAGCCGTGGCGGCGCAGATCGATCCACTTGTCCGTACCCCGCACGATATGGGTGTTGGGGTTGAACTTGCAGAGCGTCTCGACGGTGTGGATATTTTGCAGTCCGAAAGCCTCGCAATGGCGAACCAGTGCCGAGGCGTTCTGCGGATGGTAGGTGTTCTCCGTGAGGATGGTCATGTAGCGGGTCCGCATGGCCAGCACGCGCTCGAAAACGGCGATCCGCTCGGCGGTCATGAACTCCGAAAGGCAGGCCGTGCGGGCCTCGTACCAGGCGCGGTCATTTGCGGTATTTGTCATCTTCGTCCAGGATTTTGAGGTAACTTTCGTAGCGCGACGGCGCGATCTCGCCCGCGCGGACAGCCTCGATCACGGCGCAGCCGGGCTCGTGGGTGTGGGTACAGTTGTAGAAGCGGCAGGCCCCCGAACGGCCGATCATCTCCGGGAAGTAGTGCCACAACTCGGCGCCGTCGATGTCGATCAGCCCGAACCCCTTGATGCCGGGGGTGTCGATGATCGACCCGCCCGTCCCGAGGCGGTACATGGTCGAGAAGGTCGTGGTGTGCTTCCCCTTGTGATGACTCTCAGAGATCTCGCCCGTGCGGGCGTCGATCGAGGGATCGAGGGCTCCGATCAGGGTCGATTTGCCCACGCCCGAGTTGCCCGACACGAGGGTGGTCCCTTCGCCGATCCACTCGCGGACGGCCTCCACCCCCTCGCCTTCGGTCGCCGAGAGCTCCAGAACGCGGTAGCCTGCCCCTTCGTAGGTGCGGTGGAAATCGGCTACGGCATCCGGCGTGCGGCGGGCCAGATCGATCTTCGCGAGAGCGATCGTGACGGGTATTTTATAGGCCTCGCAGGTGACCAGGAAGCGGTCGATGAACTCGCGGGCCGTTTCGGGCTGGAAGAGCGTGACGACCAGCAAGGCACGGTCGATGTTTGCGGCGATGATGTGCGACTCCTTCGAGAGGTTGGAGGCGCGGCGGATGACGTAGTTGCGGCGGGGCTCGATCGAGCAGATGGCGTAGTCGCCCTCCTCCTCGGCCTCGCAGACCACGCGGTCGCCCACCACCACGGGGTTGGTGGAGCGGATGCCCTTCAGGCGCAGGCGCCCCCGAATGCGGCAGCGGACCGTCTCGTCGCCCGCCAGGACCTCGTACCAGCTGCCGGTGGCGCGAACCACCGTACCGATGAATGTATGCTCCGTCATGCGTTTTTCGTTTTATCGGAATCGGGAAGCCACTGCTTCCAGTCGGGATTATCGATCGCCTCGCTTACGAACGGAAGCACGAAGTCGGAAATCCGGCAGATCGGCGCGAAGGAGCGCGACCCCTCCAGCGACTTTTCATCCACGAGATTCGCCGTGCGGTTCAGGGCGGCGAAGGCCGAATAGAGGGCGCTCAGGAGCAGCAGCCACTTGACCAGCGAGATAAGGATGCCCAGCAGGATATCCAGCGTGCCGAGCCCGGCGAAATGGAAGACCTTGCGGCAGAGGCGCCCCAGCAGCGTGACGACCAGCAGTGTGGCGACGGCCACGATGAGGAATCCGCCGGGAGCAGCCCACGACTCACCGAGGTGCAGCACCGCCCCGGCCTCACGGCCGTAAACGGATGCCACATAGAGACTTACCACGATACCTGCCAGCGAACAGAGTTGCAGGATAACGCCGCGGCGCCAGCCGTTTATCACGGCCCACAGCAGGACCAGCAGGGTGAGAATATCGATGGCGTGCAGTTCGTTCATGTCGGCTACGATCGGATTGATAGGACAAAGATACGAAAATCGGGTACATAAACAAAAGGAATGCAACGGATAAAAGAAAAAAGGGTGCGGCCGCCTACAACGGCCTCCGGACCCTTTTGGAAGGTATTCGCTTGTTAATAGTTATTTTTTTCGTAATTTTGACGAAGATTAGAAACATTGACGAAATATGGCAAAAGAATACAAGCGATACCTGGTCACGTCGGCCCTGCCCTATGCCAACGGACCCGTGCACATCGGCCATCTGGCGGGCGTCTACATCCCGTCGGACATCTATGTGCGTTATCTGCGCCTGAAGGGCTGCGACGTGATCTCGATCTGCGGTAGCGACGAGCACGGCGTGCCCATCACCATCAAGGCCCGCAAGGAGGGCGTGACGCCCCAGCAGATCGTGGACCGCTACCACGAGATCATCAAGAAGTCGTTCGAGGGGCTGGGCATGTCGTTCGACATCTATTCGCGCACCTCGTCGAAGACTCACGCGCGCGTGGCGTCCGACTTCTTCCGCAAGCTCTACGACGACGGCAAATTCATCGAAAAGACCTCGATGCAGTACTACGACGAGGAGGCGCAGACCTTCCTGGCGGACCGCTATATCGTGGGCACCTGCCCCCACTGCCAGAACGACCGCGCCTACGGCGACCAGTGCGAAAAGTGCGGATCGACCCTCTCGCCCGACGAGCTGATCGATCCCCACAGCGCCGTGTCGGGCTCCGTGCCCGTCAAGCGCGAGACGAAGCACTGGTACCTGCCTCTGAACGACTACGAACAGTTCCTCCGCGAGTGGATTCTGGACGGCCACAAGGAGTGGAAATCCAACGTCTACGGCCAGTGCAAGAGCTGGCTCGACCTGGGGCTGCAACCCCGCGCCGTAAGCCGCGACCTGGATTGGGGCATCCCCGTTCCGGTGGAGGGGGCCGAAGGCAAGGTGCTCTACGTGTGGTTCGATGCCCCGATCGGCTATATATCTGCCACCCAAGACCTTACGCCCGAATGGGAGAAGTATTGGAAGGATGAGGAGACGAAGATGGTCCACTTCATCGGCAAGGACAACATCGTCTTCCACTGCATCGTCTTCCCCTCGATGCTGAAGGCGCACGGCGGTTACATCCTGCCCGAGAACGTGCCGGCGAACGAGTTTCTGAACCTCGAGGGCGACAAGATCTCGACCTCGCGCAACTGGGCCGTATGGCTGAACGAGTATCTGGAGGAGTTCCCCGGCAAGGAGGATGTCCTGCGCTACGTGCTGTGCGCCAACGCCCCCGAAACCAAGGATAACGACTTCACCTGGAAAGACTATCAGGCCCGCAACAACAACGAGCTGGTAGCCGTGCTGGGCAACTTCGTGAACCGGGCGCTGGTCCTGACGCAGAAGTACTACGACGGCATCGTGCCGGCCTGCGGCGAGTTGAACGACTACGACCGCGAGACGCTGGCCGAGCTGGCGAAGGTCAAGGGTGCGCTGGAGCAGAACATCGAAAGCTACCGCTTCCGCGAGGCCCTGAAGGAGGCGATGAACGTGGCCCGCATCGGCAACAAGTATCTGGCCGACACCGAGCCCTGGAAGGTCGTGAAGAGCGATCCCGAGCGGGTGAAAACCATCCTCAATATCGCCCTGCAAATCACGGCCAACCTCTCGATCGCCATCGAGCCCTTCATGCCTTTCTCGGCCAAAAAGATCCTCGAAATGCTCCTCGTGGAACCTTTCGGATGGGAGAAGCTGGGGCGCACCGACCTGATTGAGGCGGGTCACAAGATCGGGCAGCCGGTTCTGCTGTTCGAGAAGATCGAAGACGAAGTAATCCAGAAGCAGATGGACAAGCTGGCAGCCATCAAGGCCGCCAACATGGCCGCAGAGGCTTCACAAAATATTGACGCACAAAAAGATAGCGTCACTTTCGACGATTTTCAGAAGATGGATATCCGCGTGTCGACCATCCTTGCAGCCGAGAAGGTCGCCAAGACCAAGAAGCTGCTGAAGCTGACCGTCGACACGGGTATCGACAAGCGGGAGATCGTTTCGGGCATAGCCGAGCACTTCACACCCGAAGAGCTCGTCGGCCGACAGGTACTGGTATTGGTGAACCTCGAACCGCGCACCCTGAAGGGTATCGAGTCGCGCGGCATGATCCTGATGGGAGAGGACGCCTCGGGTAAGTTAGTGTTATTGCAACCGGGTGAAAAAACGAATAACGGAGCCATTGTTGGCTAAAAACTTTACAAGCATGAAAAACACGGCAAATTTGGATTGGAGCTCGCTGGGATTCGACTACACGAAGACCGATTTCAACGTCCGCTACACGTATAGCGACGGAAAGTGGAGCGAGATGATCGTAACGGACGACGAATACGTTCCCATGCACATGTCGGCATCCTGCCTGCACTACGGCATCGAACTGTTCGAGGGTCTCAAGGCCTTCCGCGGCGCAGACGGCAAGGTACGCCTTTTCCGCGTCGATGAGAACGCGAAACGCCTTATTTCGTCGGCCGAACGGCTCTGTCTGCCACTTCCCACCCAGGAGATGATCGTAAATGCCTGCATCGAGGTCGTGAAGCGCAATGCCCGCTTCGTTCCTCCCTACGAGACCGGCGCAACGCTCTACCTGCGCCCCGTGCTCTTCGGCACGACGGTCGGTCTGGGTGTCCGCCCCGCGAAGGACGCCCTGCTGGTGATCTACTGCTCGCCCGTAGGCCCCTACTTCAAGGCCGGCATGAAGCCCATCCGGGTGGCCATCGACCGCGAACAGGACCGCAGTGCTCCACGTGGAACAGGCGACGTGAAAGTCGGCGGCAACTACGCCTCCTCACTCTATTCGGGTGAGCAGGCCCACGCCAAGGGTTTCTCGAACGTGCTCTATCTGGACGCCGTAGAGCGCCGTTATCTGGAGGAGTGCGGAGCCGCGAACTTCTTCGGTATTCGCAATAATACCTATATTACACCGAAATCGACTTCGATTCTCCCCTCGATTATCAATAAAAGTCTGCGCCAAATCGCGCTCGACCTGGGCATGACCGTCGAGGAGCGTCAGGTGCCGATCGAAGAGCTGGAGACCTTCGAGGAGTGCGGAGCCTGCGGAACCGCCGCCGTCATCTCCCCTATCGGCGAGATTTTCGACATGCAGACCGAGAAGACCTACCGCTACGGAAGCATGGATGAGGTCGGCGAGACCAGCAAGAAACTCTACAACGGCTTACAGGATATTCAGTACGGCCGCGTAGAGGACAAACACAATTGGACGACCGTGATCGAAAACATCTAAAACGATCCTTAACAACCCAAAAAGAGCGGCTTCGAAAATTCGAAGCCGCTCTTTTTGTTCCACGTGGAGCAATCAACGTCCGAATCGCACCAGCAAGACGTTCACGTCCGCCGGCGATACGCCGGGAATACGCGACGCCTGACCGATCGTCTCGGGCCGCAGCCGGGTCAGCTTCTGCCGCGCCTCGATCGTCAGGGATTGCATTCCGTTAAAATCGAAATCGGACGGAATCCGGATATTTTCCAATCGATGTAGTTTTTCCGCGATCAATTTTTCACGCTCGATATATCCTTTATACTTGATTTGGATCTCCGCCTCTTCGATCACCTCTTCGGTGTAGCGGGGATCGGAGAGGAAGCGATCCAACTTGGGCAGCAGGGTCCGCAGATTGGAAAAGGTGAAAATATTCCGCAAAAGCAGATTTTGCAGCTTGCAACCCTGCGTTAACGGGTCCGAATCGTGCGATTTCAAATAGCCGTTAATTTCGTCCGGTTTGATACTCTGCTCGCGGGCGAATGCTACGAGCGATTCTACGGACGATTTTTTTTCTTCGAAATCCGCCCATCTTTTTTCCGAAATCAGACCGATTTCGCGACCGGTCGGCGTCAGCCGCAAATCGGCATTGTCCTGCCGGAGCAGGATGCGATACTCGGCCCGGGAGGTGAACATGCGGTAGGGCTCGTCCACACCCTTCACCACGAGGTCGTCGATCAGCACGCCGATGTAGGCCTCGTCCCGGCGCAGCACGAGCGGCGCCTCCCCCACCCTTTTCCGGTGGGCGTTGATTCCGGCCATCAGACCCTGCGCCGCCGCCTCCTCGTAACCGGTGGTGCCGTTGATCTGCCCGGCGAAGTAGAGCCCCTCGACCAGCTTCGTCTCCAACGTATGATGCAGCTGGGTGGGGAGGAAATAGTCGTACTCGATGGCATACCCGGGCCGGTAGACGTGCAGGTTCTCGAAGCCGACGATGGTCCGCAGCGCCTCCAGCTGCACCTCCCAGGGCAGCGACGAGGAGAAGCCGTTCAGGTAATATTCGTTGGTCGAACGCCCCTCGGGCTCCAGAAAGAGCTGGTGCGAATCCTTGTCGGCAAAGGTCCGGAGCTTATCCTCGATACTCGGACAATAGCGCGGACCGATCCCCTTGATCGTGCCGTTGAAGAGCGGCGAGCGGTCGAATCCCGAACGGAGAATGTCGTGCACACGCTCGGAAGTATGCACCACGAAACACGGTAGCTGATTCTTAACGCACTCTGTATCAGATGAAAACGAAAATTTCTGCGGGTCCTCGTCGCCGTATTGAGGCTCCAGGATCCCGAAATCGATCGTCCGGGCATCCAACCGGGCCGGAGTGCCGGTCTTCATCCGTCCGACCTCGAAGCCGATCGCGGCCAGACACTCGGTGACGCCGAACGAGGCGGCATCGCCCGCCCGGCCGCCGGGTGCGTGGGCGTCGCCGCAGTGCATCATGCCGCCCAGAAAGGTTCCGGCGGTGAGCACGACGGCGCGGGCGGTGAATTCCACCCCCATTCGCGTTTTTACGCCCCTTACGCGGCGTTTCCCGACCTCGTCGGCAAAGAGTATCTCCGTGGCCTCGTCCTGCCAGATATAGAGCCCCTGCGTGTTCTCCAGTACCTGCCGCCACGCCTCGCTGAAGCGCGTCTTGTCGCACTGGGCGCGGGGGCTCCACATGGCGGCCCCCTTCGAGCGGTTGAGCATCCGGAACTGAATGGCCGTGCGGTCGGTGACGATACCCGTCATACCGCCCAGCGCGTCGATCTCGCGCACGATCTGCCCCTTCGCCACCCCGCCGATGGCGGGATTGCAGGACATGTTGGCCAGCTTGGTCATATCCATCGTGAGCAGCAGCGTGCGCGACCCCATCCGGGCAGCCGCCGAGGCCGCCTCGCAGCCGGCGTGTCCGCCGCCCACGACGATGATATCGTAATCGAGCGTCATACTCATTCGCGGTTAGCGTTTTCAATCAACTTATCGAAATCGAGGTCGTCGTAAGCCACCTCGTTTCCATACGGCAGCTCCGTACAGTCCCACTCCAGCAGGTCGTATCGCTCCGCAGACTCGCGCGGAACCATCAGCTTCCGATAGAGCAGCGCGGTATCGCGATGCACGACGAGCGCGGAGGCGCCCCGCACCGAATCGAGCCGATAGAGGTCGAAGCGCATCCGCTTCCGCTCGAAGAAATCGAGCGACACGATCCGGTAGTGCCCGGAAGCGGGCTTTTCGAACGACTCGATGACGGTGAACCGGGATCCGTCCATCATCACCTCCTCGACGAGCGAATCGGTGATCCGGAGCGGGTAATTGTAGACACCGCCGTCCAGATACCGCTCGCCGCCGACTTGAACCAGCGGCAGCCAGGTCTCGGGGCATCCCATCCGGTCGTGCCGGCGAAAGGGCAGCGGCATCTTCTCGTGAAGCTCCGCCAGCCGTTCCTCCAGCTCCTGCCCGCGGCAGAACCTGTCATCGGAAAGCAGTCGGCGGAAACACTCCGCATCGCGATTCCGCTCCACATAGACGTTGCAATGCTCCTCGGAACCGTTCACCGTATAGCTTCGCTTGTGATAGTAAAGCGTATCGCCCTCGACGAAGGGAACCTCGGCAGCCGTGCACAGCACCGCTTCGGCGGAAAGGGCCGTTTGCGGGACTTTCGTCTGCGGACGGCCTCCCGTGCACCCGACGAGCAGAACGCCCGCCAGAAGCGCCGAAAGCACGCTCTGCACGCCCGCACCGGGCCGTTTCGGGAGCTCGTCCCAGAACTTCAGGTATTTGTCCTCCTTGCGGTGCATCTGGGCGTTCGCCCGGGGTGTCTTGTCCTTCTGACCGCAGAGGTGCAGCACCCCGTGCACCACTACCCTGCGCATTTCGCAGAGCGCCGTAGCACCGTAAATACGGGCGTTGTCGCGCACCGTCTCCACGTCGATGAAGATATCGCCGGAGACCACCTTCTCCCCCTTGCGGTCGCTGTAATCGAAGGTGATGATGTCGGTGAAGTAGTCGTGCCCGAGAAACTGCCGGTTCATCTCCAGCAGACGGCGGGCCGAACAGAAGACGTAGGTCACGTCGCCCAGCCGGTAACCCTCGCCGCGGGCCACCTCCTCCAGCCATCGGGCCGTCAGCCGCTTCTGCGGCAAAGAGTAGGTACAGTCGTCGTTGTAATACTTTACAGCCATAAAAAATCAATCAGGTTCTCCCGTTCGGATTATTTCTTGAAGCAGTCGGCCGCCGACATCTTCTGTCCGGGAGCGGGCGGATAGATGCCGAACACGAGCTTGTATTCGCTCTTCATGGTCAAGATGTCGACCGACGAGCCGATCACGCCCAGCGTGCCGTTGCGTGCCACCTTGTCGCCCTTCGCCACGGCGACCGACGAGAGGTTGGCGTAAGAGGTGATGTATTCGCCGTGAGCGACATAGACGTCATATTTGTTGGTGATTCGGTTGCGCTTCACGTCGACCACCTTGCCCTCGTAGATCGAGATCACCTGCGCGCCGCGCGCACCCGAGATCTCGGCCATGTTGCCGCGGTACCGCTTCACCGAACCGCCCACCACGGGCAGCCGCAGGTTGGAGGTCCTGGCCGAGAAGCCGGCGCCCTCCTTATTGCCTTTGGTCAGCTTGCGCAGCTCTGCGATGGCGGCATCGAGCTGCTGCTCCTGCTCCACCTTGCGCTGAAGGGCCGTCTGCTCCTTCTTCGACAGCTGGCGGACACTGGCCCGCGCCGCCTCCGAATCGTGCTGCAACCGCTTCTTCTGACCCTCCAGGCTCCGGTGCACGGAGTCCAGCTCGCGGCGGCGCAGCGCCAGCTGCTCCCGCTCGGCAACCGTGCGGCGCTCCAGCGAATCGATCGTGCGGATCTGCCGCTCGCGCAGCGAGGCCACCTCCCGGAGATTGGCCAGCCTGCGGGCCATGTCGGAGAAGCTCTTCGAAGCGAAAATATAGGTCAGGTAACTGTTCTGCCTGTAGTTCCGATAGGCCTCGCGCACCATCTCCGCGTAACGGGCCCGGCTTTGCAGCAGGGCGGCATTCAGCGATCCGGCCGCGCTGTCCGCGCGCTCCACCTCGGCCAGCAGGTCGCGGCGGCGCTCCTCGCTCTCGGCCAGCAGGTCGTTGCGGCTCTCGATCTGGCGAGCCAGCCGGCGCACGCGGCGTTCGGCCGACGACCGGTCCTTCTTGATGCCGGCCAACTCCTTCTCGCCCTCGGCGATCTGACGCTCCAGCCGCTCGACGATCTTCTTCTGATCGGCGAGCTTCTGCTGCGCCGCGAGCGGCGCGGCGGAAAAGAGCACGAGCAACAGGACGAAAACGCTTCTCATGGTTTGTCGGGGTTCTTCATTCGTTGGATGCGGAGCTCCACCTCCTTCGGGTCGTAGCCGTTTTCGAGGGCCTTTTTCCAGTAGGTCTCGGCCATGAACTTCTCGCCCAGCGCCGCCAGCACGTCGCCGTAGTGGATCAGCAGTTCGGGGCTCTTGCGGCCGTCGAAGGCCACCGCCTGCTGCAGGTAGCGCTTCGCCTCCTCCAGCCGACCCAACTTGAAGAGCACCCAGGCATAGGTGTCCAGATAGGTGGGGTTGTTGTCCGTGAGCGCCACCGCCCGGCTCGACATCTCCAGCGCCCGGTTCAGGTCGCGCCCGTCGAGCGAGAGAAAATAGGCGTAGTTGTTCAAAACGGACACGTTGTCGCGATCGTAGCGCAGCGCCTTGTCATAGGCGGCGTAGCACTTCTTGATCCACTTGCGCCACGTGCCCCTTCCGTTGTCGCACCGCGCGAAAGCCTCCTCGGCCGAACCGAGATCGCCCAGGCTGCGCTGCTGATAGAGATCGCCGACGAAACCCCATACGGCGCTGCGCAGCGAATCGCTCTCCGCCAGCTCGAAGCCCTTGCGGTAATAGGCCTCCGCCCGGTCGTAATCGGCCTGCAAGCCGCCCGCGAGGTGACCGCGGCGGATATACAGATCGGCCCGGTCGGGAAAGAGCTCGATGGCGCACGCCAGGTAGCGGTCGGCCGAATCGGGCCGCTGCAAATAGCTCTCGATGTCGATCACCATCTGATAATAGTCCAGCTGCGGAGGCTGATCGTCGAGCCGCATCTTGTAGAGTTCTCCGGCCTGCTCGACATCGCCCGTGGCGATCAGATGGTCGGCATAGAGCTCGACCACCGCCGGATCTTTGGGATAGAGTATCGCCAGCGTGCGGGCCAGCATGCCGATCTGCGGATAGAACTCGCGGTAGAAACGCAGATCGCCCGTATAGCGTTTGTAGATCCGAACCTTCTCCCCCAACGGGAGGGCCGGATGCTCGAAAATGCGCCGCGAGACGGCGAAGTAGGGGCCGTATTCCCGGCGGCCGTTGTAGTAATCGGCCAGCGAAACCAGCGTCTCAATATGGGTGGAGTCGATCTCCAGCGCCCGGTTCAGGGCCGCCAGCCCCAGCGAATCCGCCCCCGTCATGAGGTAGATGTCGCCCAGCGCCTGATAGCCCTCGGCCTCGTAAGGCACCGCCTCGACCATCGCCTTCGCCTCCTCCAGCGCCCGGTCGTATTGTCCCTGCTCGATCAGAATATGCCGCTTGATGGCGTTCAGAATGCCGTTCCGGCCGAACATCGTCTCGGCGGAGTCCAGCACGGAGAGCGCCTCGTCGGAGCGCCCCGCGCTCTGGGCCAGCAGCGCCGCCATGCGGTAGTTGTCGGGATTGCGGCTCTCCAGCCGGATCAATTTGCGATAGGCGGCCAGCGCCGGGTCGATCCTGCGATCCATCACCAGCGACTGTGCGTAGAGCGTCAGGTAGAAGCGGTTGGCCGTATCGAGCCCGCAGGCCCTGCGAGCCTGCTCCGAGGCCTTCGCCGGGTCGTTCGGCAGCGTCAGCGACGCCAGTTCGTACCAGGCCGGCGCGT